>Ga0123353_10000074_pt1 | contig 109521 bp, 126 predicted proteins | sample TergutLab28metaG_3_FD_92763 | JGI IMG/M metagenome (GOLD analysis project Ga0123353, IMG submission 92763) | Labiotermes labralis P3 segment gut microbial communities from Petit-Saut dam, French Guiana - Lab288 P3 | ecosystem: Host-associated > Arthropoda: Insects > Digestive system > Gut ...
CAGTTCTAACCACCCCACAAACAAGGGTGTCATTCAACCCAAGCCACGCAAACCTTTGTCGCAACTGTGTTTTTTGCAGAAATGCCGCGCAAAAAACTACAGCAATACCGGCTCTTTCGCCAAAACACGATTGGTTTTTTTCCAGTACGGCGCTCGAAGGCATTGCAGAGTAGGCACATACTGGCAACCATCGACACCTTCCATGCCAACAGGTAACACTCGCAATTGCCATTGGGTCGCCGCTGCCGCGTCCGGCTCTACAGTGACAGTGCGAATGGCTCCAAAGCCGTTCCGGGTCAACTTACCAACACCGGGGAGTCTTGCCAATGCTTCAACAAGCATTTCGCGGTCGCCAATGCACCATGCTTCCGCCTTCCTCATCCATTGATACGGCACAAGCAATTGATAGGCGCGTTCCTGCCCGCTGCCAGAATTGATGATATTCCTCTCACGCCGAACATCAATGCGGCCTCGGTCTATTCCGTCCATATAAAGCAACGGGTCACAGCAGCGGATCATGTTCATCATGAACCGCTCGCTGGCCGGGGCAAATTGAAGCGATGACGCCTTCCACACCCAACCACCATCGGCCTCCGCCAATGCCAGCAAATGTGAAAGGTCATCCGCCACGCTCCACGCATTTACATCGCCTCCAAGAGATTCGGCCTCATCCGCAACGCACCATGCAAGCAATGCGTCAAGATAGATTGGGTATTCCGAATCTCTTACTACAGGCGATGTAAATGTGAACGTGACTTTCAGCGGCTCCATCTCTTCCATGTTAAACCACCCTTCTGAAAATGATACTTGCTGCTAAGGCGCAGTCAGTCCGTCAAGCCGATTTCTTTTCCTTCTTTTCCTTCTTTTCGTCAGGCGGCGGGAGGGAGAACAGGCGATTCAAATCCGCAGCATTCAGATCGGCGCTCGCCGTGACCCATGCTTTCATTTTCTCGGCCACGAATTCATTATCCATTACCAGTGCGGAGTTGTTGAACAGGTGATCAACGGTTTTCGTCGCCATGCCATTTTCAACTTCCTCGACAACGACCTCATCAAGCGCAAACTGGCCCAAGCCATTGCGGACGTGCCCACCAAGGCGCTCCGTCTTGGCAAAGGCATCCAAGACAAGAAGGAAGAGCGCCAGTTGGGCATCCGTAACATCAAGCTCAAACGTCAGCGGAAAAACAATCCCCGGCACCACAAACTCGAACGCCGTCCACGTCTTCGTTGTGTACTTACTGTTGTCGGCTGCGCCATCCTTGGATTTGCCAGCAAGGATCGACGCCTGCCGCTTCAAGATTTCGTCCTCGAAATTTTCGATGGATGAGATAGCGCGGCTTACATTGACAAGCTCCCGCAAATCGTCATTGCGATTGAATGTCCAGTATTGAAACAGCGCACTTGAAGGTTTCGTCGTTTTGTGGCTTGCATCCATCAGCGGATGTTTGATGCGCTCGAACATGCCGCTCGTCAAATCCATGTACGGCACCGCATTGAAACACCGGACATACCGGCGCATCATGCGCGGCCCACCACCAAATAGGCCAATGTACGGATGAGCGCGGGTTTCACGGTATTCCGCGAAAGTCACGTCACGGCTGTCGGGATTCCCGGTTACGGCACCGCAGGTCAGCCCAGAGTAAGTCTGGATCGTGACGCGCTGGCCCTTCTTTTCAAGCACCTCAAGCACCTTGTTCGCCGCATGGCGGCGCAACCGACCCACGATATTGTTTGCCGGAATCACAGGGACGCCGTGCAGATGCTCATTGCCGTCATAAATATTCAACTTCTGTACGCCCGTGCACGCAGTGTAATTGTAATTGGCCTCGCCTTTCCCGCCGGTGAAATCCTGCTTCATCGTATCCGTGTTGAGCGTGATCTTTTCCGGCGATGCAATGTGCAGCGGCGAGAGCGTGCGCAAGAAAGCGTACAGGCGATATTTCTTGTAGTTCATGGAATCATTCATGGCTATCACTCCTTGGTGGTTGTGGGTTTTCCCGCATCGGGGGTAAGGACAAAACGCAACGCCCATGTTTCCCCGAGCGTCAGCTTCTGAACCTGATCAAAGGCTTCTTTCACTTCTGGCTCATTGGCCGCGAAAAACTCCTTGCCCATCTTCTTGAATCGGGCATGTTCCGGCTCTTTCAGGTCGCTGGACAGCAAGAGATAGGGATTGGGCAGAGTTTTCTTGCCGGTCGCCACATAGCCCTTCGCCACGCCAAGAACACGGCAGTATTCCACTGCGCCCAGAAGGGCTGCGCGACGGATCGTCAGATCGCGCAGCCCTACCCTCACCCGGTAGAAATCGTGCGAGTAATTGACCGGGGCGCGCCATGCCATGTGTTGATTTTTTGCGGTCGCATAGACCATGACAAACGGCGGCTCGGGCGGCTCAAGCAATGCCGCCGCGACATCCATCCATTTGCTGAACGGGAAAACACCGTTCGCGCCGAAAGCCCTATAGCTACTATCCCTCAACCCATTGATCGTGACGAGATGGGCGCAATATCCGCATATCGTTGCCGAGCCGCGACTTGCCAACGACAAAGAGTCCATGAACCCTGCGCCAACTGTGAACGGAGCACACAGCGCACCCTTTTCGATGACAAGCCCGCAATAGCAGCATTGGCATTGCGCGGTTGCCGGAACGCCGTCAGGCGCAAGACCCAGCGCATTGGCGATTACAACGGAAGACGTGATATTCATCGCACGATCCTCTGGCGAATGAGTCCGAAACCACGGCTGCGGAACACCCCAGCCAGCCACGGCCCTTTCAATTCCAGATCAATCGAGAACACCAGATTGTTCACGATCAATGCATAGACCTGCGCGTCTTTCTTGGCCTTGATGACTGCGGCCTCGCCGCCGAGAACGGTCAAGCCAAGCATGTCGTCAGTCCCAATCTGCTGCTCGCGCAGGGCGGGTTCGTTGCATTGCTCGTCCAAGAATCGCGCTTGGCTGACAACGCCGCCGATGACGGCACGCCGGATCAATGGCTCAACCGACGCAAGGGTAAAGCGCCCGGTTGCTTTATCCTTGAAAGCATTCATGCTGTTTTTTTGCTTAGATAGCATAAGCGCCCGCACCCAATACACCTTCGGCTCTGACCGTTTTACCGTGCATTGGCCCGTGTTCACCTTGAACTTGTACGGCGTGTTGAGAAGCGTTCCAACCGCCGTGGCAATCGTCGACGCTTCCCGACCCAGCAAGTCGCCTCCATCAAGGCCAAGCCCGGTGATGCGGATTAAGCCTTGGCCGCCACCGAAGAAAATTTGAGGGGGGATACCCCACCCTTCCCCCTCTTCCGCAGTTCCGTAACTGCCTTGCACCAATTTTCCATCTGGCATCCGGTTGAAAATCATCGGATCGACCGGAAAGTTGTCACACGCCTTGGCGACCATTTCGCGAGCGTCAGGCGGATATACAACCTGACCTTCCAATAATAGCGGCCATATCAGCAACTCCTTATACATGCAACGCCTCCTTCCTTTGCCTTTCTGGTTGCACCATTGTTCCGCACGCCTATTGTGATGTCAATACCTCTTATATATAATTACAGAAACTCTACGCTAGATGTATCACGCTAAAGGATGGCAATGGCCCCGAACAGCTACCGACTGCCGCTCATCGAAATCACTGAGATTCCCGCTGGCAGCAATCAGAGTGAAACTTACCGCTATCTGCTTGGTCTGGCCTTGAGGGCAAAGGCAAAGCCGGAAGCGGTTGAATACGCCAAGCTCAACAGTGCAATGCTGCGCTTGCCTCCCGCCATGAAAGCGCAATTGGACGCGATGGCGGCGCAATACGGCATGGGGCCGCAAGCGGCATTCGCCGGACTGTGCGCCGCAGGGCTGGCGATCATGAAAAAGCAGTTGCGAGAACAGGCCGGACTGGACGAACAGACAGCGGCGGATGTCCGCATCCCCTTCGATACGCAATCAGACAACCAGCGCCGCTACTACGAGCAGATCATGGTCGGCTTGGCAGGCGGGAAAATCGTGTTCGCCGAAGGCTCGACCGGCATTGGGAAAAGTCGGGCGATGGCCGCTGCCGCTATCGAAATGGCGCGAGCCAAGAAAGTTCCGGTGATCATGGCCGCGCCAACCGTCGCGGTGATGGAACACCTCTACAACGAACTGTGCGAACTGAAACCCGTTGGTGTGACTTACTCTATCCTGCCGGGCGCTGCCGAGTTCGTAGACGATCTCGCCCTGCGCAAATACATCGCCACCGCACAGGATGATCCCGAACTCGGCAGCGACCCGGCAGTGGTTGACTGGGTTTCCCGTGGCGCTCCCGTGCTGCGGGCCAGCGACGGCAAGCCGCCGCCGCTGGCCCGTGCGCTCGCCACGCTCGGCATTGATGCCGCATGGCTCATGAGCGACCTGCGCAAACTTGCCGCCAACATGCCTGTCGATGATTTCAACATGCCCGTCGACACTTTTGCGCTTCGCCGCGCCAAAGGTCGTGACGACACGGCTGACAGCCAATCGCGCAAGCTGCTTGCGGAACTGCAAGGTCACGCAAAAACCAGTTCCGACATTGTGCTATGCACTCATGCCATGCTTGCCATCGGCCAGCGCACTCAATGGAATGCGGTGCCCGCACCGTGCGTCGTGTTCATTGACGAGGCGCATCTGTTCGAGCAAGCCGTTTCCGGCATAAACAGCCAGCAATTCTCGCTTTTCTCGCTACGCGCCAGCATTGCGCGGCTGCTCCGCGCCAAGGGGCAAGGCAAGGGCAGCAGCGCAGCCAAGGCAATGAAGCTGGCGACGCAATTGACCCATCTTCTCAAGCAGTTCGACACGGATAGCAATCGTTGCTGTCTGACCAGCATTTTGCCCGACGAACAAGGCAAGCTGCGCGATGCGCGGGCGCTTCTGGACAGCCTCGACAAAGCCTTGTCGCACGCCAAACCGTTTGACGATCTGGACAATGCCGCCAACTTCCGCACCGCGATCAAGAACATCGCCGCCGCCCTTGCGGCGTCCGCCAAGAACGGCGCACACGCCAGCAAGGAAACCGCGTCCAACCGCGTCGATCTGGTATTTTCGCCGGACAAACGCTATCCCTCGCTCTATTGCGGCCCGGCACGAGTCGATACGCAGTTGGCCCATATCTGGAAAACGGCGGAAGGCGGCGTCATTCTCGCCTCTGCCACCCTGTATATCATGGATGCCAATGGTAACAACAAGTGCGATTACTTGCGGAGCCTGTTGGCCGTCGATTTCAAACGGATCAGCACGCCCGGCCCGGTTATTGAAAAGTACATCTACGCGCTGCCAACCCTGTATGTGCCATCAGCGCGGCGGCAGCCGTACCTGATACCCTCGCGCCCCAAACAGGAGCCAACCGTAGTTGAGGACTGGCACAAGGAACTGGCTCTCGCCATCGAGCAGATCACCAGTACGGCACAAGGCGGCACACTGGTGTTGTTTACCGCCTACAAAGACATTGGCGCAGTCAGCAGCCGCCTCAAAGCTCTAGGCGTCGACAGCGACCGGATCGTCAACCAAGAGCCGAACCGCAAATTCAATGCGTACAAGCAAGAGTTCGTTGATGCGCACAGAAAGGGGAAACGACCGATCATGCTGGCTCTTGGCGCTGCTTGGACGGGCGTGGACTTCAAGGATGACCAAGAGAAAACAGGTGAAGCGGATACTCTGCTCACCGATCTGGTGATCGCCCGGCTGCCAATCAACCTGAACAAGAGCAATTCGATGGTGGCGAGGGTTGAACGCATGAAAATGTACCCCATCATCAATGAGTGCCTGCTAACATTCAAGCAAGGCATTGGCCGGTTGATCCGGCGCGACAATGTCCGCCATCGCCGCCTCTGGATTCTCGACGGGCGACCGTTCGCCGACAAATGGCCGGGAATGGAAACACTGGCGAGCAGCGTGCGGCGGCTGTTGCGGGAATACCGCCAACGCAAGGAGTTCTGAAAGTAAACCATGTTAAAAAATTTTGCGCACGCGAAAACAGATAAGTCCAATTTTATGGACTATCACATCTACCTTGACGGCGAGAAGTGCGGTGAGTTGACCAACGCTGAACACGAGCATCTGCGGAAAAGTGTGAGTAAGGACGCGAGAACGTGGCTTGCGTTTGGCCTCGCGCAAATAGCCGCAACGGGTCGCTTCTTCAATATTTACTTTAAAATGCTTGCGGCTCTCGGAGGCTTATTATTTCTGATAGCCGCAATGCTTGCTCCAAGTTTTTGGCAAGCCATTCAAGGCCAAAGCGGCGAAGAAATCGCCCACGCTATTCGGCATCTGGCGATCTACTCAACCGTACTGGCGGTCTTTCTGACGGCGATTCTTCTAGTCATGTATCCGCAAAGGCTCGGCATTCCTGACGTGTTCAAGCACGAGTTTGTGCGGCGCGTGCGCCTGCTGAAAGACATCCATCGCTATGGCCAGTTGGAAGTCATTGGCTTCACGCTTCCAACAAGCGAAGGTGGTAATAAGAGTGAAGAATGAATAGCCGCTTTAAAAGTGGGTGAAGTGATTTTTTAGCTTTCCGTGACCGTGTTTTTGCCGTTTGTCAGCCATGCTTCGGCAGCGGCAGATGCTTCCTCGTAATCGTTGTATGCTTTGCTGCCCACCTCCTCAATGAGCCGCAATCGCCAGCCGCCGCCCAGTTCCTCCGGCTGCGGCTCGATCACCGTCCTGTAAACTTCTTCGTCCACCGCCTTCAGCCGCGCCCAGTCAACCTTCGCGTCTTCCAGCAATCCTCGCATTTCATGCGCCGCCATCTTGGCACGATCATGCTGGCCCGCGTCGAACGCTTCCAGCATATCGTCCAGTTTGTTTTCAAGGTTCCAGAGCATCACTTCCATTTTTGCCCTCCCCTCCACGCACTACATGAGTAGTAGTGCCTTGCAATCGACAACCTTTTCCCAAATGCAGCCGTGCGATCACCCACACCGCACGGCAATTGACGCCCATCCCTATCAAGGCGTCGGTCGCGCCTCGGCATCATCCGTGGCATAGCGATCATTGCGCCTGACCGCGATCTCGCCATCGGACATGATGGAATCACGCGGAACATCATCACCAAGGCTGAATGGCGTAATCATGACATCATCGTCATCATCACCCAATTTTTCTACCGGGTCTGCCGGGCTGTTTTCGATAAACGCCTTGACGTATTCCACGGTAATCGGGTGGCGGCCCTCGTCGCCGTAGATCAGGTCTTGAATTTTCGCGTCAACCTGATCTTTCTGCCAGTTTTCCTGCGCGGCCTGTGCCAGCAACTGTTGAAAACGGCTGCCCATTTCCAGCAAGGCGACCTCGATCCGCTCCGCAGGATAAAGCCCTGCCCCGGTCTTTCGCACCAAACCACTGAATTGCTCCCATTGCTGATGCCTGACATCCAATCTTGGCATTTCCGCAACCAGATTCCTCGTCAGCATATCGTGCATGTCCGCCACGGAATGCCCGTTCTTCGCGGCGGCATCCATGATCGCGGAGAAAGTCGGCTCTATGTATCCAAGAGCCTGATCCGCCGCGTCTTTGCAGAGGCCATACTTGGTGGCTTCATCGCGCACCATCTTGTCAAATGCGGCCCAGCGTGGATCGTCACGCCCGGTACGCACGGGGATTACAGCATCCGGCGGAATGAAATTCGGAGCATTCGGGCTAACGCCACTGGGCGGGGTTTTCCGCACCTTGTCGGCTATCGCGTTCACCGCCATGCGGGAATCAACGATTTCCTTCAACTCGGGCGCATACTCGAAAATATGATCCACAATCTTCTCGGCGGCGCTGGCCGCCCGGAAGATTTCATGTTTGTCGCCTTTCAGAACTTCCAAATAGTGCGCGGTGTATTTCGCGTGGTTCTGGATTTTCCCTTCGACGCCAAGCATCTTTGTGAGAAGCATGGAGGCAATTTCCGCCCGCAATTCCTCCCTTGCGTAATCGGCGGGCGATTCCCGGTCTGGCGCTCCCCTGTCCAAACGAGAGGAATGCCCTGTCCAGTGCGCCAGTTCGTGAATCACGGTGGCATAGTAATCGCTCTCGCTCTTGAAGCTCTCTCTCGGCGGAACAACCATCTTGTCCTTCGAGTGCGAGTAATAGGCCGAATTTTCAACGATGCCTCTCACACCTGCCCGGCTGATCGCTGTGTGCTCGATTTCGGCACCCGTCGCGGCAATCAGCTTTTCCGCCAAATCGTTCGGCTTCCACGTAATCTCGCGGTGGAGTTCAGGCAGCCCCACAATATCCTTGCCGTTGAAAACCGTCGCGTAAAAAACCCTTGGCCTTCTTTTCTGCGAGGCTTCATCCGCATCACCATCCGGCAGCGGATTCCCTGCTTCGTCAACCTTCTGCTCGGTTGTTTTTTTCGGTTGCTCGACTTGGCTCCAATCCCAGTATTCGACACAGGCAGCCTTCGCGCCCTTGCGAATGCTCAATCCCGCATCATTCGCTTGCGGCAACGTCATCCAGCGTGGATCGTCGGAATCACGCCGAATCTGCTCCAATTGCAGATTGATGACATTGCCGCCTCGGTACACCTTGTGCGACTTCGGGTTGAAAGGGCGGGTAGGCATATCAGCCCAAGGCGCGTCTTTCCACGGCAGCCCATCGTCTTCTTCGATGCTCTGAATCAGCGCATTGGTCATGCGCGTGCGGAAATCATCTCTCTTTTCCGGGTTCCCCCGACCCTTGCGCTCGGCCATATCACTCCCCTTCGTTGTCTTCGTCGACAATATTGCTGCCGTCAAATACCGGCGACTGCGGCATGGTTTCGCTTATACTAGGTTCCCACATTTCATCGGGCAACCGCTCGCCGGATTCCACCACTTCCTCAATGTAGGCTTCGTCCATTGCCATCACTATTCCTTCCCTGTTGGTTACTATGGATGTCCAATATCGACAGAGGCATCCGCCGACGACTTATTCATATTGTTGCCTGACTTGATTGGCAACCAAACTGGCTCCGCGACACGAACGCCATCCAGAACATATCGTCTGGCATCTGACAAATACTCATCCCTATTCGATGATAACAGGGCTGCTTCTTTCTCACCAAGCGGCAAGTAACGAAAGGCCGAGCTTAGGTAGGCATCAATATAAGCATTTTTTGCTAATCGCTCATCCCCAAGCTCGCAGAAGGCGATCATTCCTTCAACATACCGCCTCTTTTCAAAATCAACAAAAGACAACGGGGACAAGCCTTCTTGAATCAACGGAATATTACAACTGATTCGCGACGTTCTTTTGTTTACATCATAAAACGCCTGCAAATATGGAATTCGTGTCATAGTGAAAAATGACTTGCTAACGGCATCTGGCAATTCATTGGCTGATGTGATCAATCGGCAAAACTCATTTTCAATGAACCCAATTTTCCTGTCCTCTGCCTGCGGCGGTATGTACGATGATCCATCCAAATAAATTCCGCTTTCCGTAAAAGATCGGGTTACTCCACACTTTTCTGGCACAAGGAAATGTCTCGATTCCGGTGCCAAGGTGTTGTCGGCAAGCAGCTTGTGGATCGTCAGCACGTTCTTTGTGTCAAGTTTGACATTGGCTACCATGTACTCAATTGCCTTTTTATGGTTGAGTATCATTGCAGCATCTTCCGCTGACTTGCTCGTATTCCTCTCACCATACTCAATCAATACCTGTGTATCCAATTGCGTATAAGTATTCCCTTCTAGATGCGATGATGCCCACGAAAGATCAATCAGAAGTTTGCTCACACTGAATTTTGGGTAATTCGGAGTGTTCATTCTAACAATTTCCATCAACCTTTCAGCCTCATCTCCCGAAAATACCGGCTCCGGCTCCAATAATTTTGCGTCATATCTGGCAAATGGCCGATGCGCTTCCGGCATCGTCAGATACCGCGCAAGCTGATCCAAGGTGTAATTTTTGTTGAAATTCATTGTCAATTCGACTCAAAAACAAAATCAACCTTGTTCTTGTCCGCCGACAGGCGCAGGCCCGCGCCGAACTTCTTTTTCGTTTTGCTGCTGATGAAACCATGCACTGCCGGAATCTCGCCCTTCTTGATCAAGGCGGCGGCTTCCTCGTCTGAAAGCGGTCGACCGGCAATTACTTTCCACAGCTTGAAGTCACCTTTGTCGCACACATACTGCGGATAGTCGCCGCCGCGTGCGCGCACCGTGCCGCCGCATTTCGGGCATGGCACGCCAAGGTCGGGCGCAAATGATCCAGCCCCGCCGTTGGCGGGTCTTTCCGCAAACACGAATTCCGCTTTGTGCTCGGCATTCAGCTTCAAACCAGCGGCGAAATGCTTTTTGGCCTTGCTGACAAAGCCCTCAAGCGGTTTTTTGATTTCGCCGTCCCGGAAAAGCTGCTCTGCTTCGGCATCCGCCAGATCGCGGCCCGCGATTTCGCGCCAGAACTTGAAGCCGCAGCCGTCCTTGCACTCAAACGTGCGCTGGCGTGACAGCACAGCGCCGCCACACTTCGGGCACGGCACGGCCAACAGACGCTCTTGCTGCGCCACCGTTTCACCGGCCTTGCGGCGGATCACGTCGATGATGCTGCGCGTCATGGCGGCGATTTCCGCCATGAACTGTTCGCGCCTGTACTGCCCCTTCTCGACCTGCCGCAGTTTTTGCTCCCATTCCCCTGTCATTTTCGGAGAGGTCAGCGATTCGATCCCGTTGCCGTCAAGGAACTCAATCAAGCCCATGCCCTTTTGCGTCGGCACCAGATGCTGCGCCTTGCCTTCACGCGCCGCGTAAGGCTCCTTGTGGCGTCCCTGCGCGCCCTTGTCGCTCAACAAGCCCTCGATGATGGCCGCTCGCGTGGCGGGCGTGCCAAGGCCGCGCTCTTTCATGGCATCGCGCAATTCATCGTCGTCGACCAGCTTGCCCGCACCCTCCATCGCCGACAGCAACGTGTCTTCTGTGTAGCGTGCGGGCGGCTTGGTCTGCATGGCCTTCGCTTCCACGCTCTCGGTACGCACGGCCTCGCCGGGCGCAACCGCGCACAAGGCTGGCGTTTTATCGTCGTCAACCTGCTGGCCGTAGACTTCCAGCCAGCCGGGCTTGACCAGCACTTTGCCGCTCGACTTGAAGGTTTCCCCGCTGACCTCCGTGATGCGGGTGGTCAGCTTGTATTCGGCGGACGGGTGAAACGCCGCGATGAAGCGGCGCACCACCATGTCATAGATTCTCGCTTCGTCATCTTCCAATCCGCCCGGTCGCGTTCCGGTCGGAATGATGGCGAAGTGGTCGCTGATCTTCGTGTTGTCGAAGATGCGCTTTTCCTGCCGCACCCAGCCGTTACCGAGCACCCGGCTGGCGTGCTCGGCATACGGTGTGCCGTTGAACGTGCCCAACACTTCCTTGGTTTTCTCGACGTAATCTTCCGGCAGCGCCGTGGCGTCAGTACGCGGATAGGTCGTGGCCTTGTGCTTCTCGTAGAGGCTCTGGGCGATGTCCAAAGTTTTCTTGGCAGAAAACTTGAGCCGCTTGTTGGCCTCGCGTTGCAAGCTGGTCAGGTCGAATAGCTTGGGCGGTGCGCTGGTCGTTGTCTTGGCGTCGTCCTTGACGGAACTCGGCGCAACGCCCCGGCATTTGGCAACGATGGCCTCGGCCTGCGACTTGTCCCAGAAGCGGCTGCCCGCCGCCGCTTCTTCCTCGCCTTCGGCTTCGGATACCACCGTGCTGAACCATCGGCCAACATAGTTGCCCGCTTGCGCCGCGAAGGTCGCATGAACCTCCCAGTAGTCTTTCGGGACGAAGTTTTTGATTTCCTGCTCACGGTGCACGAGGATGGCGAGCGTCGGCGTCTGCACGCGGCCTGCCGACATCGCCTCATAACTCTGTGTCTGCCGTTCGCGCAGGCGCGTCACGCCCCGCGAACCGTTGATGCCAACCAGCCAGTCGGCCTCACTGCGGCACTTGGCAGCATCGCTCAAGCCATCAAATTCGCTACCGGGACGCAGCGTGCGGTAGGCATCCTTGATCGCATCCGTCGTCATGGACTGCAACCACATCCGCTGCATCGGCTTGCGGCAACCGGCGTGCTCGTAGATCAGCCGGAAAATGAGTTCGCCTTCCCGTCCGGCGTCACAGGCGTTGACCACCTGATCGACATCGGCGCGGCTCATCAGCTTGCGCAGCAGATTGAATTGCGCCTTGGTCTTTTCAATGGGGCGCAACTCGAATCGTGCCGGGATCACCGGCAAAGAGGCAAGGTCGCGGCCAGTCTGCTCCGCTTCCGGCGCGTGAATTTCCACGAGATGTCCGATTCCCGACGAAATCACGACGCTCGGGCCTTCTATCCAGTCTTCCACCTTTGAACAGCCGCCCAGCGCCGCCGCGATTTCGCGGGCCACCGATGGTTTCTCGGCCACGATCAGCATCTTGCCCATTGCCCTGCCCTCCCTATCACCTATCAGGCGGCCTCACAAAATGTAGCCGCGTACCCGTGCATACGCACGGCGGTTTGCTGCTGGATTGCCGCCTGTGCGCAGGCCCAGCCCAAAGTCGCGTCGTCAGGATCAGCGTTACCCGATTCCTGCAACTTTTGCGAGACAGCCCACAACACCCGCATCACATAAAGCGGGTCGTTATCCACTCGCTGATCGAGGCGGCGGCGCAGAAAAGCGATCACCCTATGCGCCGCTTCTGGCGCTTTCTGTGCAAACTCGGCCATTGTTCCAATCTCGACAGGATTCATGACCGGATGAATCACCAGTGGGGTTGCTTGATCGGCATCCAACGCATCCCAATATGTCACGCCATCCCGGCAGACCATCACCACCTTGCGGCCTCCGTCCAGATCGTCCATTTCAAGAAATGAACCCGCTTGCCATTTCCTCGTCGTCATAAGTTACTCCCTGTTGTTGAACGGCTGATCCAACTGCGGTCAGCCCGCAAAGCTCAATTATCTCAGCCGCCATTTCATTGGGCGGCTTGCGCGTGTTTTCAAGATAGTTTTCGACCATTCTGGAAATGTTCTGATACCCAAAAAGCTCGCCAATCTGTGCACTCCATTCCCGCCCTTTTTTAGTCAACTCGAAGTCATCGTCGACCAGATCGCGGCTCAGGAATTTTTCTACGTGATTGACGATGGTCGACGGCCTGCCAAGCTCGTTTTGACTCATGAAATGCAGCAGGCTTTGTTCTTTCGTCCACGCCTGAAATCCCGGCTCGACCGACGCGCCCTTCCATAGCCGCTCGCCGGTCGGTATAACGCGATGCCAACGCATCGCTGCCGCTTCCGGCGGCATTGTCGCCAAGTCGAGACGCGGCTTCTCGACTTGGCAAGGAATGCCACAGTCGATCAAATTGCGAGCCAAATGCACAAGCACCTGTTCTTCCAGTGACAGCAGATCAAAATGCCGATTCACGGGAATATCGAGCACCATAGGATTCGGCGCTTCATGGGTATGCTCGCCGCCCGGCTGGCGGATCGCTTTGAAGCGGCTGGCATCGAATCCGGCCCCGCTCATACGGGCGATGGCCTGTACGCGGCGGAAGGCATCGGGCGTGATCGCCCAGTCCTTCGCTCGCGGGTACGTCATCTTGCCCTGTTCGTACAGCGTCTGCATGGTTCGGGAAACCACTCCAATCCCCTGCCCTGTCGCCATGCTGGCCGAAAGCAAGATATCATCGTGATTCATTACCCGCCCCGCCAGCGTCGCCATCTCGCGGTGCCCGACCTCGGCAATTCCATCTACCACGGTTTCCATTGGAATGGCCTGCCCCGCAAATACTGGCACTTTCGCGACCCAATCACCTTTGTCATCCGCCGCGTGCAACGCAAACGTCGCCACACCAACAACCGGCACCTGCTCTTGTAGCATCAGCAGCATCGACCCTTGCACGCGGCCTACCGCGCCAATGTCGTTGGATAGGGAGCCAATCAGCCGGTCAACAACCCTGCGGGCATCGCCCCGCGCCGCCGACAATTCATCGAACGGCGCGGCAGCAGCCAACGCCACCTGAATTTCCCCCGGCGCGAGCGCCTTCAAGCGCACCCGCAGGGCGCGGTCGCGATCCACTTCTTCCAGACAGAAGCGCAGCACGTCGCGGGCGATCACGTCGCCTTCCTGATCGTCGTCGGTCGCGACGTAGATGCGCTTCGCTATCATCGCCGCCTTGCGGATTTCCGCCGCCAGCCATTCCTTCTCGGGTTTCAGGCGATAGGCCAGTTCACGGTACTCGGCATCCACCGCAAGCGGCTTGAAACCATCCGGGTTGGTGCCAATATGGCCTATCGTCGCCATAACTTCAACATCGCGCATACCTGCCCGCCAGAGCATGTTCGACATGCCCTTGCGCTTACCCGGCGCTTCGATAATGAAGAGGTTACTTGCCATTTGCCTATGGCCTCTCAGTCCACGCAACGCTAAAACTCATATCCCGCTCGCTAACCAAGATATTGTCTTTCACCGTTTTAAGTACCTGTTGCGTATCATCAGGTGCGGCCCGATTAAAATTGTTCTGCTTTATACAAAGCAAAGCCCCCTCAATCTCGCCTATTTCAATTTCCGTTGTTACGCTGGGGAAAACCAAATAAAAACCGCCGGTTTCACGTTTAACGCAATGAACATCGTTGCCACCACTCTGCAAGAATCCCGCCATCACTTCTGCATCGCACGCCGATGCAGTGGGAAATAACAAAGCATACCCGTCTTGATCCGGTCTTTGATTGGCAGCTATCGGTGCAACTACTGGCGAGTCCGTAACAATGCAAACTGCCCTGCCGGGAACCTCCCCGTCTGCGTAAGGGCTGCTTGGCGGCGACGGAACAGCGCGACTTGCATCGTCTTGGAGGCTGGCTCCATGTTGTATTTGCTCAACTCGCTGCAAAAGCTGCTGCCTGATTTCACCATCGACCCGGCTGACGAGCATCAGGGGGCCGGCATCTCTGCCGCAAACAGACCCAATGCCACCATCAGAGTCAAAATTAACGCTCCCTCCAAAAGCCTCGATCATTATTCTGTCCGTCTCATACCGCAAAAGCTCACTTGCCTCTTTCTCGGTCATGCGCGGATAGACTCTATATTTATCATTCCCATGATGGAAAGTATAGCCATATTGATCGTTACCGGCGACGACATCCTGAACAAAAGCCTTCTCTGCTGATGTATCGGAGTTCTCGTAAGCAAACTTGATAACTTGACCTTCCATGATTGAATTCTCTCTTTGATTTAATATCAAGGGCGAAAACTGACTTTCAGTTCCGCTTTATTGCCATACGCAATGCCGTCCAGTTCGGATGTTTTAACTTTCATGGCTGAACTCCTTCATTGTGTTTTGCCGCATCCATCTCCGGGGCTGGCGGCGGGCGATTCATGGTAATAGAACCCAGTGCGTCCATCTTCGCGTCGGTCAACAGGAAAGCATTTTCCGTTTCCGCCGCCGCTCCGATCTTTTCCGCCGCTTGCATGAGGCAAGCCGCGATCTGGGCATTCGGCCCGGCCTCTGTATTGAAGGCGGCGTGATTCAAATCAAGCATCAAGCGGACGCGGCCATTGGCTCCCGACGCCACTTCAATTGGCTCTACCGGGAGTTCATACTTGTGCATGATTTCGCCCACGACGTTGCCGTTTGTATCGAAGAAGATGTGGAACTCGCGAACGCCATCAACGGCCACTCTCTCTGCTGCGTCCAGCAAAAGCCGTTTGACTTCGGCATTACGGCCAACATCCTCGAACGCCGTCGTACTCGTTTTCATCGTGGCAACAAGGTATCCTTTTTCGGGATAATCTTGCAGCCATGACCTCACTTGGGACATGGCTTTATCGTGCACCGTCCAAGAAGAAGATTGACCTCTATCCAAGTTAAGATCGCCCTTGACATCAAGCAACGCGGAAATAGGGTAACGCGCAACAAATTGGCCGCATTCACTAAAATTGCGGCTGGCTTCTTTGGCGGCGTAAAACTCAACGAACGGTTCGACTTCGTCATGAACCAAGTGATTGTTTGCACCATAGCCATCCCCTTTGGTGACTACGCGAACAAGCCAATACTGATGTTCATCGGCAACAACAATCACGTTATCCTTCTTTTCATGCACCGTACTCATTTCTTTGCCCTCCCTCCTATCGTTATCATGCCAACTCTGGGCCACCGCCCGTCACACGACGTTCGTGTTCCTCAAAAGACAATTCGCCGGTCGCCACGGCCAGCAGATCGGAACGCTCATTGTCGGACAACGGTGCCCACTGCCAACCTTTGCCATCGCTGCCGCCGATTCTCTTGGGTCTTTCAAAACCACCGGCTATTTCACCATTAGCATTCACAAGCCATGCCTTTGTGGTCTCCGACAAAATACCATCCATGAACATATGCGAGGGAATGCCAGAACAAAGCCGTCATGCCCGACAATTTTCTTAGCCGCGCTGTCCGATACGCGGACTGGAACATGCCTGCCACCCACATCGCTGTCCTCTTCAATCAACACGCGCAGGGTTTCCATTAGGGAATTATCCCTTTAACTGTAGCATCAGAGCCGTCATGAAATGCCAGAACATACCCGTGCCTTTTCCGCCAAACATTTTCCATTTCCTGTGTTGGGAAGTTGTACATGTTTACCCCTATCACGATAATTCGGCATCATCACTGCCAAAGCGGCGCTCAAATTCATCAAATGACTTTCGCCCTTCCGCCACGGCGAGAAGGTCGCTGTATTCGTCGCGTTTCAGTTCGCGAAACATATTCTCGCGCACCGTTTGCGGCTCTTCGTAGCCGCTTGCAAGCTCGCCCTTGGCGTTTACCAGCCAGACTTGACCTTGACCCTGACCGTAGCCCGGTTCAAAGTCCTGCTCGGTGACAACAAAGCGAAACTCGCCGTCTGCAATGCAGTCGTAGCCATCCTCGGCCAGATACACCCGGCCATCCAACAACACCTTCTCCATGTCGATTACACCATCCTGCATCAGCGACAGCGGTTCGCGGAACTCGCACTTGCCGACAAGATTGCCGTTTACGTCGCGCATGGCAAAAACATGCTCGCCGTCACGCATCTTTGCAGCCGCTTCGTGCAGGATGCGACAAACCTCCGAACAAGCATTTTTCTCGAAAGCCGCGTTCCCTGTTTCGATAGCAAGGCGCACCGTGTTTTCTGGCGGCCCGCCCGCACCCTCCCCGATGTCAGATGTAGTCCAAACGCGGCCCACACGGTTGCCATTCAGATCGTGCAACGGAAAGTCCGCATCCTCGATGTCGGAGAGTTTGCTGATTTTTTTAGCGGCACTATCCATGATACGGGCCACTTCCTGATCACGGCCCGTGTCGACAAATGCGGCATTGCCCGTTTCTTCGATGCACAAAACTAGCAGCTTGGGGCTACTCTTCTCCTCGATCTTGAGCAAGTCACCACCCCAATATTCGCGCACCGAATCGACGCTCGAATCGCTGTTTTCGGCATGTTCTTCCAAGGCAACGCCGTCGACATGGGTTAACCTGCCATCGAGATAGGAAAGCTGACAAATTTCAATGGCGTTACGCGGCTGGTTGTATTTTGAATGCAACACTCCGTGCCGATAGACTTCATCCGCAACTTCGGCCATCGCCACGTCATCGTCCGTCAAGCGACTTTCCGGGCCAAAAGCATCTTCCGGTGAGGGGTAATAGGGATTGTTGCCAATATGCACACGACCGCTGAACAGACGCATCGGGTTATCGGGCGAAATGTTGCCGTTATCATCCATGCGCTCAAAACAGGCGTGAAAGCCGTCATGCCCAGCCGCTTCCAACACGGCGTCGACCAGCGTGTCATGCGGCGAGCCAATCAAGCCGTTATTGTTTTTCACCTGAAACTTGGTGACGCCGTGTTGCTGTTCCTTTTGATTTTCCTGATCGCCCATCTTGCTCTCCAATTCTTTTAGCAGCGGGCCAAGGCTGGCCGCAAATCTGCTATTAGAGCGAACCTCCTGCATAGCAATGGCGTCGCCCGCCGCTGCCGCATTGATCGCGTGGACGGCTCTGTCATTGCGCCAGTCTTGGACTTGATAATCCGCAATCGGGTTTCCAGCGACCGTCTCTTCGCGCCAGATGTTGAGAACCAGCGCCCGCCCCTCTGACGTGAGGCCAATCTCATTGACAGCGCCCTGCCGTCGCAGGGCGTTGCACAGTGCGGCACGAAAACAACCAGCCCTCTCTGCCACCATGCCTTCACCAGTGAACAATGCGCGTACAACCGATCCTTCCGTCCAAGCACCCTCTGTGATTGAACTACCAAACGGCTTTTCCCGATCCATCTCTTTCTGGTTTGCGCTTTGTTTGTTTCTGATGCGCCAGATGGCATCATCAAGCGTTTTACATCGAGACTCATCTGAAATCGCAGGGATTGTTAAATTGACAAGCTGCACGATCTCGGGTGCAGTGCCACTCCAAACAATTGGCAAGTCGTCATCGCTGCGCTGTGGCTCAATTATGTAAAAACGTGTCCGGGTTGTCATGGGAAAACTTTCCTCTATTTCCATCAACTGCTTCCAGTGTCTCTGATTTGCATTCTGCCAATTACGAAAATCCGGCATTTGATAACCCGGCAAGGTAATTGAGTAAATTGGCAAACTGCCAACTTTATTAATTTGATTCCCCTGCGGGGTAAAATTCTCTCTGGCAAGCGCATTAATCATGCGTTGCACTTTGTCAATATCGTTGAAACAACAAATCTCTATGTCAGGGGTAAGATTTTTGAGTATGGAAACCGCGTCTTTCAAGTTTCGCGCATCCTGAAAACCATCCGCGCTCACTCTGCCATCATTGCGAACCGTAACATACAGGCAATATTTCCCAACAGCGGCTTTCATCCATTGATACTCTGCTTCCCTGCCGGGTACTACAGGATTCCAATCGGTTGTAGTCATCATTCCATCCGGCACGCCCAATTTCGTCAGTGCCACGCCAACCAACGCTTTCGCTTCGTCCAGCGTCTTGGCTACCCGGCCAGATTCCCATACCGTCGCGGTGGCAATATCAGCCGCCATTGCATCAGCCCCCAATATCGTGATCGTCGCTGCTGCTGGCAGCGGCCAAGCTGCGCTCATATTCAGCGGCTGTCAGGCGGCATTCAAATTGGCCGACCGCTTTTGTTTTCCCATCTCGCTCGGCATATACAGCAAACGCATTCCAGCCGCACCAACCACGATTTTCTGCCGCTACTGCCGTGCTACCATGCCCCTCAAGCAACGTCGCCGCTGTCTCCCTCAAAAGATTGCTGGCATCCCGAAGGGCATCCCCATCAGATGCCGCCTTGTCCAGTTCGATGGCAAGGCGGACGTTGCCTTCCAGCAGGCCGCCCGTTCCGGGGTTTGTAGTGACCTCAACACACCCGACCATGTTGCCGTTCCGGTCGCGGAGCGTGAGTCCGTCATTCAATCCAAGCCCCTTGCCGCCATACGAGCATTCCTTCTCGATCTTGTCGGCAGCGTCCTCGAAAATATTTGCCACTTCCTGATCGTGGCCCAGATCGTCGAAAGCGGCGCTATCTGTCGCGATGGTCAATTCGAGATATTCCGGCTTGACCGGGTAGGCATCCCAGAATGCCTCGCCGTTGAGCACCAGCAGGCGCTGCGGATCAACAGGCACTTTGTAGCTACCCGTCAGGCTGGTGGATCGTCCAGACTCAAAATATACGCCAATCGTATTGCCGCGAGGATCGCCCATGACATGTGCGCCCTTGATGCCCGGCACACCATCAAGCAACTCCTTGACCTCCTGCGCGATGGCTTGTTGAGCTTGCTCCTGCCGTCTGCTCAACCCCGTTTCCACGCTCATCAGAGACAACTTGAGGTGCTGGGCCGCTAATTCATGCAGGCGTTCATTGAGTTCCAATACATTGCCGAAATTCAGATTTTTCGGCATGGAGGGCACAAAAGGATCGGAATTGGTTTCGATGCAAAGAATATCGACAAACTCCTTCTGCTCTGGGGTCAGAAAATTGTATTTGGCGCTGTTTTTCATGCTGCTTTCTTCCAATTGACGGTGATTGTCCGCAAGCTCCTTTGCAACTTCCGGCGGATTGCCCCAGCGGGCCGGATGGGCTTTCTGTAACATCCGTAATTGCGGCACTTCATGCGCAGGAATCGTGATGGCGTAACGCGGATGCCCATCACTATCCCGCAAGCCATCTTCCCACTTCGGGGTGAACCTTTCGTGCAGCATCATGCGGAACTGATCTTCCGCTTGACGCACAAACCCGCTAGGCCATTCATAAACGCGCTCGCGGCAATTTTTGTTCAAAAACCGCAGTATATCGGCGTGCTTTTTTTCGGCGTATTCATAAGCATCACGCGCCACATAGGGGCCGTCTTCTGGATTTTGTCTTTGTAGTTCATCGCACACTTTTTCTGCTGACTCCGGTGTCAGAAATGTGACGCCTTGAAAATCTGGCTTCGGCAATCTCAAATTCGGTACGACTTTCCCGTTTTCCTCGGTATCCGAGGAAAACGCTCGTTCATGCCTGTCCAGTACAATCAGGCGATTGGCAACGAGCGTATCAGCATGACGACGTGACGTTTGGCCCCAAGCGTCAAGATCGGCCATCAACGCGGAAACCGTTTCCGCTTTCTCATCCGATTTCGTCAACTCAGCAGCCCATTTTGTCTTCATTTGACTGACAGGCCGCTCCATCGACTCCATGACCCGCTCCAAGGTCACATTGGTTTGCCGCTTGCCGGGTGTAAACGGATCGCCGTCGATGGACACCACACCGCCATCAGAAGCGCCGACAACCATCTTGTCAAATTTGGCGGCATATTGTGCATACTCCCAACCCGCCGTTCCTGCTTTCCAGACCGGCTCCGGCACCCCCAGTTTCGTTAGCGCCACACCAGCCAACTCTTTCGCTTCATCAAGCGTCTTGGCTTCGCGGCCAGATTCCCATTGCAAAGGAATTACTTCTTTCTCATCCCACAGCATTGATTGCACCTCCTTGGCAAATTTTTCGGTCATGCTATTCTGCAAAGTTAATACGCGATAGGGGCAATGCGCAGGCTGTTCAATCTCAAGGTATTTTTTGAAATTTTCCGCCGCCTCCGGCGACACCAAGGTTGCATCCGACACACGAGGAGAAAACTCGTACCGTTTATGGGTGACGATGAAATGATCAAGATCATCTCGATAGCGAAAAAACCCATCGCGCTTTCCTTGGGCATCGAACAACTCGAATGCTTTCTCCCAGCCTTCCGGTTCATTGTTGGCAATCTTCCGCCCTCTCAGCGAGAAAACCCGTCCCGAACCATCCACAACGACCATCTGGCGGCTCTCCGAGGCTACTGGCACAGCCTGCTCCGAGGCGGAAGGACTGGGTGCAACAGGCATGTATTTGTTTTCGTTCCATCGCTCCAGCCGATCCATCACAACGTCGTTCGACGTGCTCCGGCGGGCCTCACGGAGCGCATCCTGATCGTCCTTTGCCCCGATCATGAAGTAACCGCCATACTGGTTGGGGTAGCGGTAACTGATGAGGCCAGCAACGGCTAATGGCCGGTCTTTCGTATTCTCAGGCATGACTCAGTCCCTTTCCAAACCGGCTTCGTTTGCCTTCTCGCTCGCGATTTGACGCAGCAAGGGCTGTGCGTCCACTTCGGGCACTGCAAGAACACGAAAACCTTCATTCTTGGCAATATCCAAAACAGCGCAATATAATTCCTTCTCAACCTCTCTTTGTTGAGCGAAAGAAAATACGTCATCGGCTTCTTTTGCTCCAGCATTGAATACGAGAACAAATTGCTCTGACCCACAAAACTTGTCGTCAATAGTCGCAATTCCATCAAGGATCGGCCTTGCGGACTCACTCGGGACGCGCAGAATTTCGTTGCCACCACTACGAAGAGATTCAATCATATTGTTGGCGTCGCCATTGCCAAAAAAAGCCATTGCGAAGCCCGGCAATGGCTTTTTGTATCCGGCCTGAACGCCATAAGTTATGGCATCGCACATTCTGGCAGCCCAGTCAGCCGATGATACGATTGGAGTGGAGCCAGCGCCAATTATAACTTCATCATCAGTAACGCTCACCTCAATAAAACCAAGAGCATCAATGGGTATATTGCCGCTGAGAACAAGCTCCTTCTTTGTTAAATCAACCGCAAGGTAAACGTCTCTTATTGAACGTCCGGTAATTTTTGACACTCGCTGGTCAGCAAAAATAAAATCAGGATCGGGCGCATCAAATTGCGAACGCACTTTTATATACGCTTGCTCCATCCGAGCAACACCGGCTCCAAGTTCTGCCTTGGAGTAATCCTTCGCGCTATGGGCCGACATAAAACAGCCATTGTTGAAATGCAAATCGCCGTGATCAACCCCGCTCACTTCTTTAAAATGCGTATTATCGCCGACAACTGTAAAATCATATTGAACACGGCCACCAGAAAACCCAGATTTCCCCCATTCCCGGTAAACATTCGAGTGAAAAAAATCGCCCCACTCGAAATTATTCTGAAAATCTTCTGGGGCCGACCCGCTATGCCGACTGCCAATTGAACTGTGATTCAAAACGAATACCTTTGCATTCTCCGGTAGCACGGCGGCGAAATCAGAAAACTTTTCTCGGCTCATTCCCGCGCCCCTCCCATCAGCATCTGAAAATGCCGCAAGGCGTCATCCAGCCGCCCATGCCGCCCGTAAAACACCTGCGCCTCGTAATTCATGTCATCGCTGTAATCCGATGAACTCAATACCACGGCCATGTCCGAGTCGTCGTAGAGAACCACGGTCACATTCAACAGGTTCGTCGCCACGTTGCCGCTACGCTCCAACAGGCCGAATTCGATCTGATCCTCGATGTCGGAAAGGCTCGCGAAGACGCCTTGCTGATAGTCGCCGCGCACGCGCCACTCGGCCCTGAACTCTTCAACGCCATCTTCTCGATGGTTGATGACTTCCTTGGCTTCATGAGGCACGAGGTCATGGTCGGCCATGAAGTCGAGAATCTGACTGCGAAATTGCTGCGTTACCGTGGTTTCCATATCCTCTCCTTTACTCGGGGATCAGGCGCGGCCAATCGAATGCGCTGCCATAGCTGCCCAACTGCGCCAGCAGGTGCGTATCGGCACCTGCCGGAAAAGCCTCCAAGTTGGCGAAAGCCACTTCAATAGGGTGCGCTTCAATCCATGAGGCGCGTCTGTGGTACATCTTGATAAAATCGGCCAGCTTGTTGAGGCTATCGAAGTTCTCATAGCGCAACGCACCGAGCGTTACCAATTCGACTGGCAGGCCGAGCAAATAAAGCGACTTGAGCACTTCGTTGGGCGCTTCGGCCTGCGCCTCCTCGTGCGAGCACCCGACAAACCGAGGTGCCATATCGCTGTAGATCATGTGGCCCCGGCTGCTATCGGCGCAAATGGACACGCCCTCGGCTCCGAATTTGCCAATGTCCGTGAAATGGTAACGGACAACCTTCAAGAGCGCACAGCCAAGGCCGTTGCGCTCATATTCCGGGATGACGACTTCCATCAAGGCCCAGTTCGGACAATCCAGTAACTCGCGTTCCGGGTCAATAAAGTTCCCGAACGCGGTTGTCGCAGTCCTTACCGCCAGCACCTCATTCATCAAGGATCACCATCGCCCATGCCAAGCATGGCTCAATGCTACATGTCCATATGCCGAAAATCAATATTTTGCCATGATTTTCTGTTGAAGTTGTCAAGTTTTTGTCGTTATTGTTTCTTGACCAATCATGGGTCGTTTTGTCGCCGCATTGGCGCGTAATCCCACGGCCCTCGCTCGGGCATCTCAATCCGGCTGGGTTCGCGAGACTTGATGTAGGTGTTCGGGTTTTCCCCTATCTGGCCTGCCGCTTTCATCAGCCGTGCCCAAAATTTTGCGGGCTGATCGCCAATCTTGTCCGACCGCAGGTTTTGCCCGATGCCATCGCGCAGCAAGTTCGCCACCGGCAGCGCGGCGGCGCTGCCCATGCTCGCTTCCAAGCCACGCATGGACAGCGCAATCTTTGCCATGCTGATCCAAGCATGGCGGGAATGGCTCTCGATGTCAGGGATCATGGCGTTTTCCAAGGCCATTTTGACGTGCTCGGCGAGATCACGCAGATACCCGCCATGCCGCATCGCCTCACTCTCGAAAAATGACCTTGTTGCCTCGATGCTGCTCTTGCGATCCGCGCCCCGGCCAGCCGCTTTCTCCGAAGCGTAGGTCGCGCAGGCGCACTCGATCAGGGTGCGGGTTTTTTGACGGCGAATTTCGTCGGGTGACGCACCGGATTCGACCAGTTGGGCGTGTAGTTCACGCAACCGGGCCTGATGCTCTATGAGCGCCCGGCTCACATAACCATCCTGTTGCCACAGCAGCGCATCCCGGTTGTAGCGCCCTGTTCCTTCCATCTCTTTGAGGTCAGGGATCACCATTTCCGGGAAAACCGGATTACGGCATACCGATGGCAATTTCACGCTCATGGGCTGCCGGGCGCGGGCGCAGGCACGGCAGCCGCAACGGGTGCGACAGCCCCAACAGGGGCGTCGTAGCTGAATTCGGGATTCAGTAGTTTTATGGCGGTCACATGCAGCGCCGTGAGATCATGCCGACAGGCCATCACGTTCTTGTCGAAAACTTCCGTCACGAATGGCGCGATCTGGCTAAAACCAGCAGGTTTCTCCGGGATCGCCGTAATTGGCGTCATCATGTCGTCAGTCATCTCGAAGCGGTAGCCGAGACTGCCGACGCCCAGCCGCCGCGACAAATCCTGCGCGATGCACAGGATGGAAGGCAGCATGAACACGGCAACTTCGCGGGGATGAAATTCATTCGCTGGATTGTCGGGTGTCGGAAAATTGCGTCCTTGCCTGACTTCCCGATCCGCCAGCCCGCCCACCAGCCGTTGCAGTTGCTCTTCAAGACCGTCCGCCATCACGCTTCCTTTCTTTTCAGCCCACATTCGCCACGAACCGGGCAATATAATCTCGATTCTGATTTTTACCGCCTTTGCCGCGACTCAAGGATGAGATTGGTTGTATCCAGCATCCGATCCATCGCGGCCTGATGCGCTTCGATAATGTGGGTGTAGTGCATCCCGCCCAGATGCTCATATTGTGCGATGACAACCGAGCGATCCAATTCCGGCATTCCGCGTAGCCGCGCCACGTCGCGATATGCGGCGGCCTTATAAACCTCGCACATCAGGCCGACGCTGACGCTGTGCATCCGCTGCAAAATGGCCTGCTCGGCGAAGTCAGGCGCTTTTTTCGCGAGCAGGCCCGCGTGCAGTTCGGCCTGCTCGACCACGCCGCGCAAAAGTCTGCTCACCATCGCATCAGGCTGCGCCTGATAGTAGTCGAAGAAATTGATGAGGCCATACAGCTTCGGAATGGCCCCAAGCACACACAATCGCCGGGTAGTCGACAGATCGACGCCCGCCGCGTCGCGCTCGAATCGCTCCGGCTGTATTCTGATCATGCCGTCAAGCAGTTTCGAGATTACGCCGGGCGGCAGGAATTCGGCTTTGGCCGGAGTGACGCGGCCCCACTTCCACTCCTCTGTGATGACATCAAGCATCACGCTGGTCACATTATTGAAAACGGTCGGGTAATCGGGCGAATCCTTGTCCACTCCGATTACCGCGAGACCGACTTGCCGTAGCGAGGACAGGCGCTGCATGAGGTCTTTCATGCTGCGCAGCAATTCGTTATCGTCAAGCTGGGCGCTGGTGGCGGTCGCAATGCCGACGATACGCGAGGCGAGCTTCAACGCCGCGCAGCGGCGGCGAACGTCGGCTTCCGCCACACGTCGCAGTTCATCCTCGTCCAGTTCGACGATGGTGCTACCGTCATCCAGCGATGCGTCGAGGCTTTGCAGCGCCGCAGGATCGAACATTCCGGTCACAAACGCCAGCCTCCGGGTTGGTTGGGCGAAATTTAGCCTAATTATCCATCTTTTGACAGCGAAAGCCAAAAAAAAATCAGAAATTTGTCGTTACGCCACACGATCAAAGCTGACACGCTTCGCTTGTAGCCTCTGCGAAACGGCGCATCCTGTTCCACAGGGGTTAGAAACTGCCCTGATTTTGAGCATTTGCTGAAAGCCCGTTCAGATCGCCAAACTGGCGACTTATTCAGGGGGTTATCCACAGAAAACAGTGGATAAAATGAACTAACCGCCGCCAAACCGCTGCCCGGCAGGAGTAATTGATCAAGGCAAACGACCAGCAAACCCTTGCGTGCGCCGAGGCAGCGGTTTGGCGGTCACGCCCGTCCGGCTGCGCTGCCGGACGGGCGTGTGATTGACTAAGTTTCCTGTCACTGTCTGATAAACAATCCAAGCCACCCAATAAACACGGGTGTCATTCAACTGAACAGATGGAATGCCTGCTCCCTCTCGCATCTCAACCACCCTTCAAATAAAGGGTGTAATTAACTCAATCTAGCATATGTTCATCTTTTATTCAAACCACCCTACAAGCGGGCTGTCATTCATAGGCCGCAATAGCGATCATGTGGGCCTGATAGCCGTTAAAACCACCATCACTTACTAAAGCGAAAGTGTCATTCAGTTTTGCCACGTTTACATAACGCCTACGAAGCATTCTAACCACCATCGAACAAGATGGATAAGCAAGCTGGCGTCACGAGTCGCCTACCTCATTTTCGGAGAATATCAAGTCTTTTCCGCAACGCCGCCTCCACGGACTCATCCAGCCCTATGCGCCAAGAGCAGACAACGAGGTTGTTACGGTACTGCGGGAATTGCCATGCCGCGTCATCAAGAGCCAGCCACGGCTCTTGGCCGCGCCCCGCCGCTGTCAGCCAGTCGAGGATTTCGCCTTCGCGCCGGGCAGGCAGGTACTTTCCGTCGATACGCGGCGTCAGCGGTGTCACCCCGATGATGCGGGCGGCGATGTTGGGTGAGAATCGCGCCCGCAGTTCACCAAGGGAAAGGTACTCGCGCCATGTCGAACTGATGACGATTTCCACTTCCGGGTAATCGCGCATGATCGCCTCGAAGCGCGGCAGATGACAGAACTCGCGCTCGGCAGGCGTCGGCTCACCGTCATGCTCCGGGTGCAACACGCCGTCGAAGTCGAGAAAGATAATCACCGACCGTCAGTGTCTTGGCCGCGAAGTACGGAGCCGAATACCCGCGCATTGCGGGCGCGGTGAGACTCAACCACTTGCCGGATCGCGGCTCGGTTCGAGGCCAAGGCTTCTGAGGGCTTCATCATGCCAATATCCCGGAATATACCCAGATAACAACGGCGAGCAGCCCAGAAAGGATGATGACGCCGATTGCGGTAATGATGGCTATTACGGTTTCCCGATTCATCGGCGCGTGCTTCTTCTCTTTCTCAATGTGCTTCATTTTTCAGTCTCCATAAAGTGGACAAGAACAACTTGGGTTCACCCTCCGGTTCATTCTCGCTCGACAGGGGCTGAATCGTGTAGTTGCAGGTGTATTCGACATCTTCCGGCCAATACTGGCCTACGCCATCGCACCGCCCCTCATCCAGTTCGCCGACCGGGTAACGGACATCGGTTTGCGCTGCCACCCCAGTGACAACGCCGACAAAAACACCCACGACCTCTTCGTTCCAACCGAAATCCTGATCCAGATATTCCCGAATGGCGTTTGCCGCCGCCTCATCGCGCTCGGCCTCGGTCTTGAAAAACTGGAAGGGATAATAGACGTTGTTTTCCGGGTCAAACAAGAAGTACGGGTATTCCTTCGACGGGCGGCTCTTTGCATCGCTTTTGCATTCAATCATCATCATTCGTCCTCCGATTCATCCTTAACCTCGATGACTTCCAGGCTGCAAAGCGGACACATCTCCGCACCGGGATCGCCCAGACAGTCCCGGCGCAGCCCCGTCCAGCAGCAAAACAAATCATCGGTGCACATCATTTGATCATTGGCGCTCTCGTTCATTTGGTTTTACCATTACTGACAGCAATATTGCTGTTCTCCTATTCAATTTCCAGTCTCTTTTTGTCACCAACAATTTCACGATACCGGGCCAAAAACAGCACCTTGGCTTCTTTTGGCGCAAGCGCGGCAATGCGCTTGCGCAGCGGTGCAATATGAGCAGTCAAACCCCATCGCTCCGTTGCGTGCATCGGCAACAAATCTCGCTGCTCGGTTCTCAAGGCCACCAGATCGGCATACTTGACACACTCCGGGATGCCGATGATCCCGAATTTGGACAGAATTACCTTTTCAACACGCTCTTCGATTGCCCTGTATTCCGAGAGCAACATTTTGAGCGGCGTTACCACGTCCCCAACGAAGGCTTCGCTGGCGTCGTGCAACAGCCCGGCCATCGCGTGTTCTTCGGGAACGACACGGCTGACCAACACCGAATGCTGTGCCACACTGTAGAAGGCCAGCGTGTGCCCGCCGAACCGGCAAATATTGGACAGGGCGTGCGCCACGGCATCTATTGAGAAAGGCGAGGTCTCGGGATACAGAAAATCGAAGTAATTACCTTCAACCGTCAGGATGTCAGGTCGCATTTTTCGTCCTTGCTCAAGATTTTCTATCCGGCAAACATTCGTCTTGTTCACGCCGGGCCAATCTTGCCGCCGATGCCGTGCATTTTCTCTGCCCAACGAACACCTTTCACGAATGCAATAGGTGGATCAGCGAATTCAGCACGGTCTATCCACGCTCTTCCCATTTGCTCATTCGTCAGCGGCTCGCGCTCGGTCAGTGCGTCGCGGGCAGCTATGATCATTTCCAGTAATTTATCGCGTGTCATTGCCATTCTCCTTCTCCAATTTACGCCGCGCCCAATCAAGGATTTCATCAAAATCTATGCCGTCAGGCACGTAGTTTCTTTCCATCGCTCTAACTAAAACATCCCGCTCCGCTTGAGCCTGTTTCAAGGCATTAACAAGTTCCATTGCAGCGCCAACAGCACCGCCGTTTGTCTTTGAGCCAATAACTGCGACCAAGGCGTTCCAATCGCCCAACACCGCTTTAAGTTCCTCTTCCGCCTGTTGTGCGCGAATAAAGGCAAGGTGTTTTTCGCAAATGGCGTCATGCTCCGCGTCTTGATCGGATGCGCCGCAGTATGGACAATCGAAACCGGCATACATTTTTAATTGCTCTTCTGCCTTTTCCAGCGCGGCGAGCAGGGAAAGATAGTCTCTCTTGGCGTGGTTTATTTGGTCAAAATCAACTACCGATCTTTGAAATGCTTGTCCACGCTGCCGGATTGCGTCGAGTTCTTTCTTGTTCATGCTGGCCCCTAATACGGAATTGTTTTGTCATCCTTGAACCGGCCAAGCCTGTACATAATCGGTTCAAGCAGCGGGTCATCTTTCCCGGCCTTACCAAACACCTTTGCGCAATACGCAGTCAATGCGTTTGGCATTTCGGGCAAATACTTGAACCGGCAAAATAGACGCAGCAGATGATGCGCCCGGTAATACCGCTCGCGTGTCCAGTAGGGGCGTTTCATTCCTGACCATCCAGAAAATTCTGCTGCGACGCCTTGGCGGCGGCGACGGCAGCAGCCGCATCGCGCTTGGCTTTCACTTCATCGACAGCACTTTGCGCCTTGACCAGTTCAAGCAGCGCAGCCGCGTCCACTTCGATTTTCTTGCCCGCAAGCTGATCCGGCTCAAGCCTCTCGAACTCGGCGAGCTTGCGGCGCGTCGGTGAGTCCAAGCGGGAAACGATGGCTTCCAGCGAGCCAACCACCGTGGTCAGGACTTTCGGAGGCAGCCTCGGGCCAGTGATCACGCCCCGAGTCACCTTGACCTTGCCCTGCCCCTTGGCCTCTTCAAGCTTGCCGCGCAGGAACGCCCCGGCATTCTCGCGGTATTCGCGGACGGCCTCGATAGCCACGTTGGCGGTGACAGCGTTCGCCTGCACCAATTCATGCACGTCATGATTGGCCGTGGCGAGCAGCAGCATCTGCTCGACACGAGCGGCGGTCTTGCGCATCGAGTCCGCGATGGCCGCGTTGGTGTGGCCCATCCGGCTCAAGCGAAGGTAGCCCATCGCCACCTCAAGCGGCTTGAGCTTCAAACCCTCGGAAGAACGCAACATGACTTGAATCTGTTCGGTGTCGCCGCCCCGGAACGACACGCAGTCAACGTAGGCCAGTTCCGCGCCACGCTCGATGGCAAGCAACGCGCCACGACGGCGGCAATGCCCCTCGACCGGCACGATGCGCCCGTCGACGGTCGTCCTGACAACCAGCGGCGGAACGTAGCGTCCCTTCGCGTAGGAATCAGCGAACCCCTCGATCTGCTCGATCACATCAGGGTCTTCGTAGTTCCGCAGGTTGAAGCCCTCCTCCTCGTCAATCAGCTTGGGATCGACACGAAAGAGATCAGTCTTTTTCACACCGGGCCAGCAGGAATCAGCGGCCATGCTTTTCAACGACGTTGCCATTTTGCCTTCCTTTCAGGGTTGAGACGGGCCGCATTCAACGATGCGGAACTAGACATGGATCATAGTACATGCTAGAATAAAGCATGTCAATACTATAGTCCATATTTTTTGTGGGCGTTTGTATTGCAACAAGAGCACCGGCAACGCCGGTTCTTTTCGTGTGCGCGTGAACCGGCGGGTATGCGAAAAATGGGCACAACCGACTGAAAGCAGGTAACAGATGGCAACGATAAAGCCTAGAACAGATGCGAGCCGCATGTCGCCGGAGGAGTTCAAGGCCGAAGTTCACCGGCGAGGATGGACATACCGCGCTCTGGCTAAACGCTGGGGCGTATCGGAAAATTGGGTCAGCAAGGTCGCCCGCAACCCGAATCGGGCATCTTCGTGGGATGACGCAGTACGCGGCCTGCCCATTGTCATGGCGATGGAGCGAGCGCCCCGTGACCCAAATCCATTTTCCACTTGACATGGCAATAAAAATCTATGTACTGTAGTCCATAACTCAAACGGTTTTGCACACATGCACATCAACTTTGGCATTGACGCCGGGGCCAGAAAGCGCGGCGAAAATCTCCCTGTCACATGGGACAGCAAGGTCGCCGTAAACGGTCACATGCTCTTGGTTGGCATGTCGGGAACGGGAAAAACCTACAGCTTGCGACGGGCAATACGCCAGATGCAGGATAGTAGCAAAGGAAAACCCCTGCGTTTTCATGTTTTTGACGTTCATGGCGATATTGAAATCGACGGCGCGAGCAACGTCATGTTCAGTGAGCAGACCAACTACGGGATGAATCCACTGCGCGTCAATGCCGATCCGCATTTCGGCGGCATCCGCAAACGGGTTCAAGGCTTCATTTCCACCATCAACCGCGTCATGCGGGCGCTTGGCCCCAAGCAGGAGGCCGCGCTACGCAACATCCTCTACGACATCTACGCACGGCATGGCTTCAAACAGGACGATCCGTCGACGTGGGCTATCGACGAAAGCATGGCCCGGCTCGTATCGGACGGCTCCGATGGCCGACTCTATATCGACGTGCCGATGGCCGAAAAAGACGACGCCAAGGCGCTCGGCGCACGCTGGGACTCGATACAGCGATGCTGGTTCATCCAGACAGAGGAATATCAAGGGGGCATCACACGCTGGGCACCCAAAACCCTTGCCCGCACGCATCCATCCATCAGCGATGCTTTGCGAATGGCCCGGCACATCATGCAGATGAGCTTTCTCGGCAGCGGACAAGCCGCCATCACCAATCTCGAAATCGCCAACAAGGCGGCTGCCGCCTATCAGCGCAAGTTGCTTGAGGCTTTGCGCCGGGGCGAAAAGACGTTCGCGGATGAAAAACTGGAGGCCGACATCGACAAGGCCAAGGGAAAAGCCATCGAAACTTTCACCGAGTACGCCAATTCAATCGTGACCGGGCGGGAACTGGGCGACCTCATGAAATACGACTCGACGGAAGTGCTCAAGAGCGTCGTGGATCGCCTCGAAAACCTGAACGCCATCGGCATCTTCAAGGCGGTTCCGCCACCGTTCGATCCCGCTATGCAGGTTTGGCGCTACAACATCAAGGCATTGAGCATGGACGAGCGCAAGCTGTTTGTGCTGTTCCGCCTTGAGGAAATCTTTGCCGCCGCCGTGCAGCGCGGTGAACAGGATGACGTGGTGGAAGTGGTGATTCTGGACGAAGCACACATCTACGCCGACGACGACCCGGACAACATCATCAACAACATCGCCAAGGAAGCCCGGAAATTCGGCCTTGCGATGATTTGCGCCAGTCAGTCGCCAACCCATTTCCCGGAGGATTTCATTTCATCGGTGGCAACCAAGGTCATTCTCGGCATCGACGAAATGTACTGGCGCGGCTCCGTTACCAAGATGCGCGTCTCCGAAGAGGCACTAGCATGGATCAAGCCGCAAAAATCCATGCTAGTGCAGTTGAAAACTCGCGGTGAAACGCGCAATGACTGGCGCTGGGTATTGATTAACTAGGAGTTCCCTATGATCTATTATTTGTCAATTCATTTGATCTTTTCGTCATTGCCATCATGACGAGTAATCCCGTGCGGCACAAGCATTAAGCGATGCCCGCGCACGCCAAAAAACCAGAAAACATGACACCCATAAACCTGACACCCGATGAATTCAAACTGATCGAGCGCCACCGTGCCGAGCAGGCCCAACGCAATGCCGCGTTTGAATTCCAGCACAACGCCATCGTTATCGCTGCTGAGTTCGCTGTCTGGTCGCGCCAGACCGGCGAGGGACTGACATTCTCAACATTCGTCAATACCTTTGGGTATCAGGGGCCGAGCATCCAACTCATGTACGAAACCATCTCTCGCATCTTCGACGCTGCATGGCCTGAACACATCATCAGAGAGTGAGTAATGCCCGCCATCCGCGCCAACTCAATCACCAACAAAGGAGAATCAACCATGAATCGCCAAGAACTGATCGAAAACATTGCCGAAGTCACAGGGGAAACCAAGGCTGCCGCCGGGCGTTTTCTGGACGCATTTATTGACACCGTTCAAGATGCCGTCGCCTCTGGCGACAAGGTGTCGATGGTTGGCTTTGGCAACTTCACTACGCTTGCCGTCAAGTCGCGCAAAGCCCGCAATCCGGCGACCGGCGAATTGATCACCCTAGAAGCCACCGTCCGGCCCAAGTTCACGCCCGGCAACAAGTTCAAGGAAATGGTCAAGGACGCGGGCACCAGCAAAGGGTAATGCGAAATGGCACGGCACCTGTTACGCATCAGCGACGCGGAAGTCACCCGTTTGCGGATGATGCCGGTTGCCGACACGATTCGGCTGCTCGGCCTGTACGCCAAGGCTGACCGTGATTACACCCCAAAGGACAGTCGCTCAAAGCGTATCCATGTTTCCGTCGCAAACACTGTGATCGAACTGATCGTGACATGCAACAAGTGGTTTGACTCGCACGCCAAGCGCGGCGGCGGCGGTGCCATCGACCTGACGATGCACCTCTATGGCGAGCCGTTCGCGAAGGCCGTGCGGCGGCTGCAAAAATTGCACACACCCGGGAACCAAACATCCGATCATAACTCGAACAATTCGCTCTCACCTTGACACTGGCCGGTGGCAAACAGTGCTTGACACAATGTGGCGTATAGTCCATATTGCAATCTACAAAACGGATTTTTGGCAACATGACTTGAGGCGTTGCAAAGATGATCGACATCAAGGAAATAAACGAGCAACTTCTGCTTGCTGCCTTCGAGCAGATGGTGCGGGATTACGCCAAACGCCGTGAGAATGATGTACGGCGGGGCGCGGAATCCCCGCATCTGGCTGCGCTTCTCGTCCAAAAATACGGGCTTGGCATTCTCGATACCGCATTCCTTTTTCTCGACACCATTGGCGGATTGCAGAACGTCGGCACCATACTCAACGAACTCGGCAAAACTGTGGATGACGCGGTAGTAAAAATCGACCCGCTGTGGCGGGAACACGCTCAGGAACGCTGGGCGATGCGCCCTGCCGATGTTGTGGATAGGCCAGAGGATTAGCCATGAAACAACCCTCATTGCTGCAACCGCAAACACACACCGGATACCCAAACTAACAAAGCAAGGGGATTCAAATGATTATTACAATGGAAACTTTGAACCGTTTCACGGAAAAAGGAAGTACTCAATTATTAGATGCGCCCATGTCGGACGGCAAAATAACTTTGGCGACAGATGCTAAAATTTTAATTGAGGTCGATCATGTTGTTGATGGCGTCACTCCTAATGAAAACTATAACGCTATCTTTGACAAGGTTAAAAATGTTATGGCGGCGATCTTTGATAAGAAAAATACCGTCAGAAAATTCAAACCGCTTCCCTTTATTGAAAAACCGGGAGAATGTCCTGCGTGCAAAACAACCGGGATGATCGTCAGTGCGAAATGCGATGCCTGCGATGGCAATGGAGAATTCGATCACGACGGACATACCTACGAATGCCAGTCATGCGATGGCAGAGGCACCCATCACGGGCGTGGTGAAGCGATACGCTGTGAAACCTGCAATGGCATGGGCTATTCCCGAAATGAAATAAACGTTGGCAGGTCGCTCTTCGATACGCGATACCTGTATCTAATTTCCGAATTGCCAAACGCAACCTTTGCGCCCGACCTGAAAGACGTCAACGGTGCTGCCGTTTTCACCTTCACTGGCGGGCGGGGTGCGATCATGCCTATTCAGCAGGTATCTAAGGTATTTAAATAATGGCTCAACCCGTCAGAATTCAACTCCAACGGAAGAAGGGTTGGCGGTTGCCGCCGAATACGGTTTCCGTTGCCCGGCCCCACAAGTGGGGCAATCCATTTTCTGTCACGATGTATGGGCGCAATCTTGCACTAAACAACTATCGCCGCCACCTGCGCGGTTTGTTGACCATCGGCGCTCTCAACCTTGCCGAGCTTCGCGGCAAAAATCTGGCCTGCTGGTGCAAGCCGGGCGAGGCTTGTCATGCGGACGTGCTCTTGGAGATGGCAAACGAGTTTGAAATTGGTCAGAAAGAAAGCAAAACCTCTCTACCTCTACCCGGATAAACTTGATTGGCGTTGAATGAAAACTATCTGGCACTCGCTCACGGTCTTTATACTGATCTTTACGATTGCAAATCTATCGCTCGCGCTATGGACTCTGCCAATTAAACTATTTGGGACATGGGAGACATTAGAGCCGGAAACCGCGATTTGGTTCCTTTTTATGTGCCTTTGGTTTTATGGCGGCGCTGCCGTTATGCTATCTGTCGCCTTAAACGACAAGCATTGTGGAATTGCAAAAATACTTGGATTTGGCTCGTACCAACTAAAGCTGCTGGTGCTTGTTCCTTTTGCTCCGTTTTTGGTCAAAAAACTCAAGTCACCATTTTTTCCGATGATGTGATCAAACAATGCCAGTCCGCCCTGAACACTTTGTTGCTACCCGTAAGGACTGGCCTTTGCGTAGCTGCTTTGTGCGCTTCGTCCGAGCGCGTGGCAAGTTAACCGCCACGACAGTCAGAACCGCCGCGCAGGCATAAAAGAACGAATGCTGGCGCGGTCAGGCCAGATGGATTTTTTTGCATTCAGAACAACACACCATAGTAAGAGGTAGCGAAATGAACGAAACCACTGCGGCAACCAGCAAAACTGGCGGCGAAACCGAATTGTATGTCATACTGCGCGAGATGCAAGCATTGCATAATAGCTGCGTTGACAAGGCGCGTTTTATTGAAAATGTTGCCAATGGCAAAGAGAAAATTTCATTCGCTATTATCGACCGATGCAGAGAAGCTATAATGCAGTTGCATCAATCAAGACATGTATTCGGCAATATGATCGCTCAATGTCTCGCTTTTGAAAGCTATCGAGTGATGGAACAAACCATGAAGCCTATTATTGAAGCAAATAACGCCGTATGCGCCAAAGCAGAAATCAATCTTCACGCGATTCTTGAATGGGTTCCGAAAGGCCCAACATCGCGCCGGACGGATCACTAACCGGCATGTGCAATAAATCACTCAAAGTTCATGAGAACATCCATAGACAACTCAAGATACTAGCAGCGAGTAATGGCACAACAATACAGGCAATAATTGAGGCGCTAATTACAAAGCATTTAGCACAATCGACGATACCAAATAGTGACTCCCTGACAGACTGGCTAACGCCAACGAGTAGCAAGGACAACGTTACCAACAATGGCAATCATGCAGAAAACGGAAATTGTCAACCAAAATAACCTTGCAAATTCCGTGTTTTGTCAACCTGCGGCCCTATTGGATATGATCACCGTGGCAACAACATGGCGTAATTTGTGTCACCACTGCGGCAACATTGTGGCGCTCTTGGTGGCAGTCGCAGCCGCACAAGCGACAGCCAGCGAGATTAACGGGCGCGTGGTTGGCGTGGCAGATGGCGATACGCTCACGGTTCTGCAAACTCAAACCACCGTCCGCATTCGCCTTGCCGAAATCGACGCGCCCGAAAAGGCGCAACCATTCGGCCAACGCTCAAAACAATCCTTGAGCGATCTCTGCTATGGCAAGGATGCTCGGGTTGTCATCTCAAATCAGGATCGGTATGGGCGCTCCATAGGCCGCGTCTGGTGCACCGGCATAGACGCCAACGCCGAACAGGTGCGGCGAGGTTTGGCGTGGGTTTACGACCATTACGTCACGGACGAAAGTCTCTATGCGCTACAGGATGCGGCGCGAAAAGCACGGAGTGGCCTATGGGCTGATCCAGCGCCCATCAGGCCGTGGGAATGGCGAAAACAGAAAAGGAACTCAAAAATAAATCCTTCCCCCTATTGATTTACAGGCCAAATCGAATTAAATTGAGTTTTCCTTCATCTGATCTCGTATATTGGAGTTATTATGGACATTACAACCTTGACCCTTGTTGAGTTGCGCGAATTGCAGCAACAGATTCCGAGTGAATTGAGGCGGCGCGAAGCGCAGGAAAAAAGCAATCTCATCAAGGAAGTTCGGGCCTTGGCAAAGGAGCGCGGCTTCACCATTGAGGACTTGCTGTCCAAGGACGAAGCCAAGCGTGCTGATGTCGGCTCCAAGGTTCGCATCAAATATCGTCATCCGCAGGATGCCAACCTGACGTGGACGGGGCGTGGCCGCAAGCCCAAATGGGTTGAAACTTGGCTTGCCACTGGCGGAACCCTTGAAGGCATCCTCGTTTGACCTGTTGCCCGCTATTCCAAGTGTTCAGAAGATAGGAATAGCGGGCAACTTTCCATCGCTAACTCAAGCCCTTAACAATTCCCATAGTTTCGGCAGCCAGCCTTTCCGGCTAAAGAAGTTTTTGTCAGGAAAATCCTGATCCGTTAAAAGCCGATAAACCGTTTTGTTGTAGCCTGCATAACCGTGATCGAATTCAGCGCCAAACAATTCGCTCGCGTATTTTGCCACGGCGGCAGATCGCCTTTGCCCGGCATGGCAATGGACATACAACTCGGTGATCTGCGGCGAACTTGCCAAGCCATCCAGAAAGGCGCATAGGGCGTTCGCGTTGCGGCGACTTGGGAAGCTCTTGGCTTCTGCTTGAAACGCGACCCTGCGGGCAGCCAAGCGGCCCAACATGTCTTCATCGTACTCAGCATCCATAAAAACGATTCGCAGCAAAGCGCCCCACCCTTCGGGCTGCGGCAGCGGCGCTTCGTGCCCCGGATCGGTAATGGAAATCATCGCGGCGCATGGCTGGGGATTGAGCATCAATGCGGCGGCTTCGGATAGATACCTGACACTGCGAATAGCCATCTTTGCAGCCTACATCGAGAATGACGCGCCGTCGTGATCAACGCTGACCTTTTGATCTGGTGCGAATTCGGAAAGATTGAGCGCATTCTCGACCTTGAGGCCACGCCCTTTCATTTCGGCAAGAGCGTACTCATAGCCCGCCGTGAAATGGGCAAGGTCGTAGCCGGAATCAATCGTCTTGAACCGTTGTGACAGCTTGGCAATGGTGAGTTTGAGCGCATCGGGCGACTCTTCCAAGTCCCATCGCTCGGAACTGTTCTCCAAGGTAGTCAGGTGCTTGACCTGACTGAACGGCTCACCATTTACCTTCACGTTATCTTTCAGGTTCTGGAAGAACTCACGCCGGTCGCCGTTTTCCGGGATGAGCACATTGATCTGTTGCAGGAAGGCCGCGTGCGCCTCTGGCGACGCGACCAATTCCTTGTAGCTGCCGTACTCCAAAACCTGCCGCGCTGATTTGTCGTTTCTGGCTTCCATAGTGACCTCTGAATTTTTGATCTTGCCCTTGTCGTAGGTGTAGCCGATGGTGGCCTGCTGGCCGGGTTCAAGCGCCTGCGGCACACTCAGGGCGCGATCATGAATGATGAACTGGTTGGGTTGAATCTGCTGCAATACATGGTACTGCGTCACTTCAACAACCTGCCCCCTATAACTCTGGCCGTGACTCGCATCGGCATCCAGCAGCAGCGCCGCTTTGCTCGCGTGAGCACTGAATGCGCGGCCAATCTGATCTCGTGACTGCATCCGCTCTTGGTAGGGGGCAATGAGATTTGCGTCTACCCACTGCGGCGGCGGTTTCGCGGCCAGCTTGTCCGCGATCTTCTGCAACGTGCCATCCGCCTTGATGGCAACGTCGACGCCGCCGCCTTGCGAGTTGTCCATGATCAAGGCCACGTCCGCGTGCTCCACGGCACAGGGCAGCAAGGCCATTGCGTCGTGATAGCGGCGGCGAACGGCGTCAGGATCGACCGGATGCCCGCCCTTGGCGACACGATCCTCAACTCGGCTCACGTTCTTTTCCGGGTCATCGGTCGTGACGAACAGTAGAGACACGTCGTAGCCGTGTGCCTTGGCTTGCGTCAGGATCGCCACTTTCTCCGGCGTGCTCATGACAGTTTCAAAGGAGAAGGGACGCCCTTCCTGCATGGCCTGCTGGCGGCGCTTCTCGGCCATTTCAGCAGCCTTGATGTTGCGCTCGCGGTAATCCGGGATTTCACTGGTCAGCGAGCGGGCAATATCATCCGCGTTGATGTATTCGCCCTGAAATTTCGTAAAGGCAAGTATATCTTCCTTGATGGTGGATTTGCCCGATCCGTTCGGGCCAGCAAACACAATGACGTGGCGGGCGTTGTCCTTTTGCAGCTTGTCGCTATCGAGGCTCATGCGGATTTATGGCGCAACATCATCGTCTATAGCACCAACAGGGCATTCCGGTTCCCCATCGTCCTTGTTCAAGGATTCCCATACTTCGCAGTTCAGGCGAATGCAATCCATTGCCGCATCGCACTCGGCCTCGTCCAGAAAAGATAGGTGAGTACTTTTTTGTCCTTTGTCGATAGGTTCGCACACAACTCGAAATTCTCTTTTTAGAAAACGCTCATCACCTGCCTTGCAGGGGCCAATCAGCAAACCTTCATCGGCCAATTCATTCAGCACTTCGATTGGCTCAACAACGGTCATCGAAAACCGTGTTTTACCGCTGATGATGTCATCCCTCATTGCCACTCGCCTTTCCTTCCGCTGCAAGGCCCAAGGCGCGGCTCTCAGCTATTCCCCGCGCAATACCTTGATTTGCTAGAGTGTTCAAGCGCCCACTGAATGCAAGCCGTTTGAAATCGTCCGCTGTCGCCAAAACATCATTTTCAGTATCGAGGCTGGATGTTGAAGTAACGAAATCATTTTCGCCATCAATAAAAACAAAATTCGTCATACCACTATCCCCCGTCCACGCAATACGTAAAATTCTGCTTATTAACCATCGGATTCGCCGTGTCAGACACACCCAACCGCCGCCTGCCTCATTCATTGAGCGGAACGACGGACACATTCACCCGGTAGTGTTTGGAATCGCCTTGAGGCAGTGCAGCGGCCAGCTTGGCGAGCGTTTCGGCTGGTTTATCGGTCATACCGATAAAGCACAGCGCCTCGAAGCCCGCGCAGAAGCCCTCCGAAACGCTATGTCTGTCTACCTTCGCGCGTGGTATGGCTGTTGGCAAAGAAAACGCACTCACGGCCTTTTGCGGGCCTTCTATGAGCATTGCCGGAACAGCCTTGGGTTTGCTTGTCGTGTTGAAGACAACTAAAAACGCTGCCGTCAGGACAAGCAACAGACAACCAGCCACGATGAACGGGGCGCGGTTTGCCCGCCGCTTTGGCTGGATGGTTGGCAGATCGGGCGCGGCCTCGGGGTGGCCTTCATCGAATAGGCCGGGTTCAAAGTCGATTTTGGCGGATGCGCTCATGTCGGGCCTTCCTCCTTGGGTTCGTCCAGTTTGGTGAAGAACTCATTGACGAAGCTGGACACTTCGACTTCGGATAGAGGGGATGGCTCAGGCTGCAAGCTGGCTTTCTCTCGCTGGCGACATTCCTCAGCGGCCAGCAGAGCGCAGGCTTGCGGGCTTTCCTGCAAGCGGACGCCAAGCGCGGCCAGCGCCGCGAGCATAGAGCGGCAATGCTCTTGGGCGTAACCTTCGCTCATTCTGTCACTGGCGTAGCGATCCCACCATTCAGCAGGGCAATTGGGATACAGGTAGCACTTGCGCCGGTACTCCGTCGCCCATGCCAGACGTTCAGCCAGAACAGGCGGCATGGTTGCCGCTGTGTCGGCCTGTGCGAAGAAGTAGCCGAGCCGCTTGGCTTCGGTCTGCAAGGCATCCAGTTGCAAGGCATAGTAGCTCGCCAGCATATGCCGATGCACCTTGTCTGCAATCGGCATCGAAGCGATGTTCAAGGCGTAGATCATGGCAATCCTCAACCGTAAGTGCCTTTATTCAGCACCGGACACGGGTAGCAAGCGCCTTTCTCGACTTGCCGCCCCTTGTTTCTGCACCGGACAAACCGTTGAGTATTGTCGAGCGTTTTCATGATTTCACCTTACGGCTCCACAGCCGCATCCGCCTCTGCCCTGCTGACGCAGCGCAGCCGGTATTCCGCCACCAGTGTGTCGAAATGCCCGGCTAGCACGCGGCGATCCTCGCCTGCGGTGTTCGGGTTGCCGAGCGGATGGTTGTCGTAACGATGTTCATCCGCGCCGTACACGAGGTAGTCGCTGCGAACATCCTTGGCTGCCAGCTTGTCATAAACGTAACACGCGCCTGCGCGGGCAAAAAGCTCCACCGACGTTGCCCAGTACGGCTTCGATCTGGTCTTATCGAGTTCTTCCGCTGCTTTTTTGAAATCAGATTTTCCTATGTTGTCTGCGCAAAACGATTCCTGCAAAGCCGACTCAATATTCAAGGCGCGAGCGGCATCAATCGTGCAAACAGTGGGCAGGTAATGCAACATATATCGAATATTGCTCTCCATGCCCTCCCTGTCCTTTTTGAGCGGCTTTTTGCCGCAGGCCACAAGCAATTCGTCCATAACTCTTGTTTGCACTGAGTACCAATTTTCTTGATAACCCTTATGGGGTATATTACTGGCAAATGTCGAATCGTTATCCAACCCTGCTTTAAGTTTTCTTGTCGCTTCTTCGGTAAAAGTATTTTTTGAGCTTTCGTACAGCGCATTCATTACATCCTTGATATGCTGCCTCTCGGCGTCACTCTTTCCATGAGTTAGCCATGTTGGCGCTGATTTGGCCCCCTGCAAAGCTTTTCGCGAGGCTTCGTCGTAAATGGCGTCCACGCTCATTGGAACGCTTACAAGCCGTGATGCCAATGCGCCCATCGCGGTATCTGTTTTTTTCGTTTCGCTGGCATACTTGGTTCTACCGCCAAGATGCCGGTCGAAGGCGTGCATCCATTCATGGGCGAGTGCCCCCGCGCCATTTATGCGCGTCATGTTGATGACGAAGCGGTTTGGCTCGAAATGCGCCAGCGCCGCATTCTTGCCGCCGCTGCCACGCGAACCGAAGGCCAGCGCAAGCTCACCGTCAAACGACACGCCTTTGGGCGGAATGTCGAGCGCATCGGCCAAGTCGCACAGGCTATCAAAGGCCATGTTCAACACCTGTTGCCGCTCATCCTGCGGCAGCCAGTTGCCAAACTCCACGGCGCGAAAACCGAAGTGCTCAATCAGGTCGTCGGCCACGATGTCGCGGCCCGAGCGCCAATCCTCGCCGGATCGTTGCACCCGGTCGAGGTGTGGGCGGTGAAGCTCGCGTTCCAATTTGCCTTCCTCGGCGGCGGCTTCCTTTTCCGCTTCTGACTTGACCTTCTGAGGCTTGATGAGTGCGCCCCAAAGCTGATCGTCGGTCGCCACTCTTTGCCACGTTACTTCGTCCTTATGACCGTGCCGATACACGGCCTTGCTGATGGCCTTTTGGACATCGTAGGGCATTTTTGTTTCACGAGTTTCGTCCCAATGGGATCGCCGCGAAGAATCAGCCAACAGGGTTGCGGCTTTCCGCCCGACAGCAACCTGAAAAGGGGTATAGCCCCAGATGTACCTGCCCTCCCCTTTTTTCTCGGGCTGCCCATCGTTGAAGAGCTTGAAACAAGCCTCCTTGAAGTCATCCAGCGTCTTGATCGTCGCGGTCGCGTCGCGCACCGCGCTGATCGCCTTGATGTACTCGCCTTCGGGATCGTGGTTGATCATGTCGTGTTCACGATCTGGCTCCACGGCCAGACTATCCTTGAGGCACTTGATGGCAATGGCCGCTTGCGGCGTCACGCCATCTTCGCGCATCTGCGGGTAGTCGAGCGGAGGCCAGACGTTTTTCTTGACCACCAGCGCCTTGCGTTCCAAGTCGTTCATGTCGTCAAGGTCTTCAACCACCATCGAACGCCGCGCATAATCCTTGCGGGCACCACCGATTTTTTCCCCGGTATCGACGTGCTTGACCTTGGATTCTTTGAATTCGGCAGGCTCTGCCGCCTCGGCCTGCACCTTGCTGGCGAGTTCGCGCAGTTGCTGCCCAGCGATTGTCTTTACTGTTTCTGCCATCAATTCATGCCCGCGCTTCAAGGCTGTTTTCAGCAGTCCACTAAATTCGCACTTTTCTCCGGCATCAAGTTGCGCGAATTTACCAACCATCATGGCGATGTAATCAACATCACGATCATTCATTTCCCCGAGCGGTTTGAGGCGTATCGCCTTATTGTGCTTGTATTTCTCATTATCCATAAGATCATAAAACGCGGCGTGACTGACTATAGGGTAACGCTGACCATATTCCCCTATGCCAGTAACAATCTCTGAAATTCGGCCCCATAGCAAATCCGGTTCATTCAATTTTTCGGGAGACTCACCCCATGCCTTCAATTGATCAACTGCACCGCCAATCAATTGCGGAAGTTGCTTTGCCTCACGCAAGGCGGATGCAATCTTTGCACGCGCCCCGCCTTCACCATACAAGTGTTCGGGGCTAAAATTTATGACCTCGGGCGCGAAACGCACATCCTTGAGCGCAATGATTTTGCCCACTTCCGACAACCATATCGGTGCGGCATAGGGTAAATCAACCTGCTGCAAATCCTCACGCCGCCAACCATCTGTCACCGCTGATTCGAGATCGGCGTAAAACGGTATCAAGGCATTCAGCCGATATTTACCTTCATCCAAAAGGGTGGCTATACGGCTAGCCAACGTGTTTCCATTAAACAGTACATGTTTTTGTGACGATGGGTAGGCTTCATGAATTTTGCCGGACTCGGCAAATGACTTGTCATATGGGTTGACAACAGGCGTCCAAACACCATGATTGGCAGGCGCGAGCACGGTTTCAACGAATTTGGCCCATTCGCCATCCTTGCCCGCTTTCGGCTCGGCCACGAGGCGAATTTCATCCTTCGGCATTTCACGCAAGTCGCTCGCATCCAGTCCCGGACATAACTGGCGCAATTCCGACAAGGAAAACTGGGTCTTGGCAGAAAACAGCCGCAAATATCGCCTAAAACCGCCTTCAACGCTTTCATCGTCGATCAGCACAGATTGCGTATCGCCGTTGAAACCCAGTTCTTCCTTTGCTTGCCTGAACTTTTCACGCAGATTGCTACGCTCGTTCTCTGTTATCCCTTCTTGCTTCCAACCGAACATCGTGTTGAAAAGCGCGGAATCGCGGACTTCCAAGCAGGTCATCGCGACGCCGCGCAGCGGGGATGCTGGCACGACCCGGAGCGCGATTCCGTACCGGGATAAATCAAACCACTTGACGCTTTCCATGATCCCCGTCAGTGCATTTCGCTGATGGTGGCCGGAAGCCCGGCATAGGAGGCAAGGCGGGCGGCAAACGACGATACGCCACAAACATTGCCGTCGAGAATCATGATTTCAAGTGCCCCAAGGCGCTTGCTGGCCCGTGACCATCCGGCGACGAAGCCGCCCGTTGCCCGGCGCACGGCTTCGTCCTGCACGCCGAATTCGATCCATACGGTCGAACCGGAATCGCCGGGCAACGCTGCCGCCAAAATCGACAGGTAGCAGCATTCGTCCTCAAATTCACGCACCACTTCCGACCAGTCATCATCCCCTAACGCAGTCGAGATGACCTCGGCGATGTAATCCAGATCGCGGCGGCTGTCCGAGAATAGTTCATCCTTACGGGCTGGGAGAAGCATCGCTGACCTCACTGCTCTTACCGCGCAGCGCGTTGAACAGGCCCGTGATCATTTCCTTGATTCTTTCCATCATCTGCCGCATGGCCTCGCGAAACTTTTCGGTGTGCGACTGATCCTCGCTATCGAGCTTCGGCGTGTTCTCTGTTTTTTCTTCCATCCGCTTGCGCGATTCTTCGAGTTTGTTGGCGGTTTCCTGAATACGTGGATTTTGCATTTGCTCCGGGTCATGAAGCGCCTTTTGAGCACGCTCCTGCTGTAATAGATAGGCATCTAGCGCCTTGTTCATGCCCTTGTGGCATTCCTGCGCTTCCTCCGACCCCGCCACGGCCCTGTTGTACGCCTTGCCCAGTTCAGCAAAGTTTCCACCCTCCCTCATTCCGGCAATCACATCGGCAACGGGTATTCCATGCTCTCCTGCTTCTTTCTCAATCTGCTGGCGAATGTGTGGCATATTACCCGCCCGCCACAGTTGTTCATTGAGCGCCCCATAGTTTTCTTCGGCCTTCAAGGCTTGATTGAGGCGATAGTCCGACAGTCGCTGACTGACGTTGACTTGTGAAAACATCTTACCGGCCAGCGACCCAGCGCCGCCAACAAGATCGCCAACGCCTTTAATCGCCGAGCCGGTTGCACTCAACACACCGCCCGCAAGCTGCCCAAGGCCATCGGCCAGCGATCCAGACGCCTTGCCCGTTACCGTGCCGGTGCCGCCTCCTGCTGCCGCCGGGTTCTGGCCGTCCTGCGGGTTTTGCCCCTGCTGTTGTTTGCTGGCAGCATCCTTGGCGGCTTGCCGCGCCACTTCCTGCAACAATTCATTGAATTTCTCTCTCGTCATGGTCACGTTGCCCGCGCCCGCCTCTGACGGGCCTTCCTGCGCTGGCAGCGGGCCTTGGGCAGCTTGCTCGGGCTGCTGTGCCTGCGGGTTTTGCGGCGCTTCTCCTCCCGGCGTGGTGACAGGTGAAGCCGCCACGATCACAGCGCCCTCTTTATCAAGCAAATCCACAGGCTCGCCATTTACTGTCGGCACATTGGCATTCGCAACGTGCATTTGCATCGCGGGCAAAACGATACTTTGGAAAATCTCTTGTGGCGACACATGCTGGCCGTCCATCAGCCAGCCATTGCCCGAGGCAGCGCCCGGTGTGTAGTTGAAGTCCACCTCATGTCCGCCAAGGCTCTTAGGCCCGCGAAACGGCCCGTCTTTGTCGTCCATAAAAGCCGCCAAGGCCATATCATACAAAGATTTTGTCTCCGGCATTACCGGATTCACACTGGGTGTAGCGTTCGGCATTTTCACGGCACTAAAGACGAGGTATTCGTTGGCGAAGGCTATAAGTTCCTCTGAACGATCCTGATTCAACCCCTCCGAATCCGCCACCTTTGGTTCGGCAGGTTTTTGTGAGACATAACCAGCATCGACGGGAGGGCGGCTGTCGTTGTAATCATTGTTGTCATTAACCAACGATTTTTTGGGGTCAAAACTCATGTCTATTCTCCTTCTTCCTGCACTATTTATTACAAATCTCAATTAATGGCCCGCTTGACAGCATCTCTCCGCGCCTGTTCGTTTGCCGCTTCAACTTCCTTCCTCATGCTGATCAAACGCTGCGACGTATAAACCGCCAGCAATGCCTCGACACGCTCTTTTTTGCGCCGGATGGCCTCGGCCAAATTGTTACTTACCCCGAGCGCGAAGGTATAGTCGGACAACAAAGAGCGAGGCCGCGCGATCAAGAGGGCTTTTTTCCACAGCCAACTCCCGAACCTGCGATTGGCTTCGGTCATCATCATTTCCATGTAGGACTGCGTTTCGTAATCGCCTATCGGCGGCGACGGGATCGAACCGAAGGTTTCCGTTTCCGACAGGTAATCGGTGGTGGTTTTACCCTCGGCAGCGGCCAGCGCCGCGTCGGCATTCGCCGCCTCGGTTTGCGCGGATTCAACCACATTGGTTGGAGCTTCGCCGCCGGGCGGCACGCTGCCAAACAGGATCGCGTGCTGCTCTTTCGTGTCTTTGCCGAGAATGGGGTAATGCTCCGGGTGGCCGTCCTGAATCGGGTACGTCGCACAAAAGTACGGGGCAGGATCGGTTTTCCAGCCGATGTCACCCTGCTTGTTCACAACCGATGCCAATTGCGCCGGATTGAACGGCCCTTTGTGGGCGTTCTCCGCGAACGTCTTGGCACGAACGGCGTCTTTCTGGACGGTTCCGTAGACGAAGTGCAAATGCTTTGCCATGCTGGCGCTGGGCGTGTTGCCGGAGTAGCCAATCAACTGTCCGGGCGTGACATCCGACCCCTTCTTCAAATCCTTGGCAAAACTGGTCAAGTGGTAATAGGCCACCGTGTCACCGCTACCGCGTTTGATGATGATCGTGTTGCCCGCAGTACCCCGCATGTCCATGAAGATGATCTTGCCCTCCGTGGTCGCGTACAACGGCTGCGACGAATTGCTGGTAGAAAAGTCGAGGCCATCGTGCATGTGCGGCGTGGCATTGGCGCTGCCGTGGTTTCCGGCACCACCGCCCCGAAACTTGCCAAAGCGCCCCGACACGACTTGCTTGTCGGTTGGCGATACCATGCAGGAATCGGCAATCGCCGATGCCGTAAAGCCTGCGAGCGCCGCTGCCACGCCAAACAACAGTGCCTTGCATGTTGGACGGGGATTCATCACTTGATCGCCTCCATCGCGTTCTGCTTGGCGGCGAGGGACGCGGCATTGTCAGAGGACTCTTGCAAGGCAGCGGTATTGAGCGCCACCAACGCCGCCAATTGCGCTTCCATCCGCTCGTACTGGCGGTACTGCTTGGCTTGGATGACAAGATCAAGCGCCTTTATCTTCAACAGTTCGACGAGTACGCCACGATCCTTCTGTCCCGCCATTTTCTTTGCCCATGCATCGTATTCCGGCGAATTGCCGGAGTACCGCGCCACTTCATTGCGGAAATGCATGGCCAGCGGAATATCCATATCGGTATGCGCCCCGCTCACGCCGGAATAGTCCAACTGGATTTCCTTGAGCGAAACAATAGCCGGTGATGCCACCGCGTCCTTGCGCGCCTTGGCGAGCGAATAGGCTTCCGTCGCGGGCGTTTTACCAGCCGCTTTCGGCACCATGCCATTGGGCGGGCCAACCATGTTGTCGATGAATGCCACCTTGGCCTTGTACAGCGGCTCGCCTTCCATCGCAGGCTCAAAGAGCGTGGCGATGTTCAGGCTCGCGCCGGGCATCGTGCCTTCGGTTTGGCACAGGCCAGATGCCACCTGATCCGCAGTGCATGAATCCTTATTGGCCTCGATCTGATCCCGCCGCCCTTTGATGGGGTCGACGTAGCGCCCCGGCGCGGCGGTCACTTCGGAAGTCACCCGGTCACGGCGGGCGGCGTCCATGTCCGCATCGCGGCTGGTTATCGCCTGCCGCTTGGCTTCAACCAAGCACGGCTCATAGCCTTGACCGAAATCGCCGCCAAATTCAAGCCTTGCCTTTTTAAGCCGCTCTATTTCAGCATGAATTTTCAGCCCTGTCGCCACCTGTTGCGCGGCAGTGCGGCTGCTGTCGCCGATCTGATTGCCCGCCACGGCTTTTTGCTTGGTCAATATCGCGATGGCCGCAGTCAGGCGCTCCGACTCATATAGCAATTGCGCCGACAAGGCGGTATCGACCGCCTTCACGGCTGCATTGAGAACCGAAGTGGCATTGAAAAACTGCGGCAAAACCCAACTATCTTGGTAATCCGGGCAATAGTAGGCGTATGACGCCAGCGAGGTCGTGACGAGGCTGACACCCAAAGCCACTTTCCATCGACGCGCTTCCTTTGATTTCATGCGACCCTCCCCTACTTGATTGCCGACTTGGCGGTATCGGCCAACACCTTCTGGTACTTTTCATTCAGTTGCGGCGACAGGCCATCGGCGGAAATCAGCAGCAGCGCCGCGAGATTCGCTTCGATACGCTGGTTTTGCTCATATTGCTTGTGATGTATCCAGACTTCGAGGCCCGCCATCTTCGTCGCCTCCACCAGAAGACCACGTTGATCTTGCCGTGCCATCTGACCGGCCCATGCCTTTGCTTCCTTGCCGCCGAAATACTGGTTGACCCGAATCTTCAATGCCTCATTGGGCGATTTGCCCTGCAATTCCTCGGTCTGGGTGTTAGCCGCGTCAATCATCGCAAGGCTGTACGCGGGCACCGACAAAATGGCGTCCTTGCGATTCTTGTTGTGCCCGAAAGTCTCCCCGGCTGGCGTGCCGCCAGCGGACTTGTCGAGCTTCTGATCGGGCGTTCCCAAGACATGTTGCATATACGCCATCCGCGCATCGCGCTGAAGACTGTTGGCGGGAAAGGACTCGAACAGCAAGGATGCATTGACATCGCCACCCGGCAGTTCGCTGACCGTGCAAAGGCCAGCGGCGGCTTCCGCCTCGCTACAGAACTTGTCGCGGTGCGTTTTAAGGCGCTGCTGCATCGCCTTCGGCACCGAATCGACCAGCTTTCCCGGAGCCACGTCCGTCAGGGTGATGGTTTTACGGGCCATCGCGGCAGCGGACTTGAAAGCCAAATCAACCGTCTTGTTTTTGGCAATTGTGCCGCAGGGGTCGTAGCCCTGCCCCGTGTCGGGGTGATAGCTCATGACCGCTTGCGCCATAGCATCATTCAGGGTTTGAATCTTGGCTGAATTGACAAGTTGGTTCCCGGCCTCTCGTATGCTGTCGGCAACCCCATTGGCGGATACCGCCTCCTGCTGCGTGGCGATCTTGACCGCCGAAATGATCTGGTCGAACTTGTTGCTCATGCTCAACGAATACGACGCGCCGAACTCGGCAATGGTGGCCGATACCTTGGTCATCAAGGTCACGATCTGCTGTATTGTCCAAATTTCCGCCGGGCCTTCCGGCGTCAACCCCGCATAGACCACGCCACTTACCACCAACGTCGAGGCGGTGGCGGCGACAATCAACTTTTTACGAAATTCCATGTCATTTCCCCGTCATCATGGGCACGCGGCGATCCGTCACCTGCCCGATAATCGCGTTTGCCGCCATCGCGCTGGCGGCGGCTGACCCAAGCTGCTGCACCGACGCCGCCACGCAGGCAGCGGACTTGCAATCAATGACCGCTTCCGCCCGCGCATCCGCCAGCATTCCGGCATAGGCATAGGCCGCCAATTCCCCCTCGGGGGCCAGCGTCACTTCGCCAAATGCGCCCGCGTAATTGCTGTCCCAACCCTGCATCCCGTTGGCCGACAGTGTGCACATGCCCTGCTTGGCTTCCGAAACGGTACAGTAGGCATCCCGGTGCACCGCCAGCGTCTCGACTTCGCCCGCCGCTCGGGTCGAGACGCGGCCTGCCGCGAAAGTCTGCATCAGATGCGCGGCGTCCTTCTGCTTTTGCGATTCCGCTTCGACATGCAGGGTGGTGTTTTTTTGCGCCTCGCACTTGGTCGCATCGGGCTGCCCGGTTTCTGGATTGAAATCCGCAAACACATTGATCAATCTATCCGACATTTGAATCACACCCATCGCCGTCGCAAGCTGCTTGTTGGCATTGACTGCCGCCAATGATTCTTGGAATGCCGCCAGCGCCGTTTGTTTTGTCGTTATCGCCAGCGCCGACGCCTCATTGCCCAGACTGCTCAAAAATTGCAGTACCGATGCCCACGAAAAGCTGTGTGCGGACATGGCGGCAAAGGCTAGGCCATAACCGACCAGTGTTCCCGCAATTACCTTGCGCATCGCCTGCCTCCTAGTTGAACAGGTTGCCGATGGAGTCAAGGATGCCGCCACTCTTCGACGCTCCCGATGTCCCGCTCGTGGGAAGGCTGGCGCTCGTCGGGTTCACGCTCTGGCTGTTATAGCTGTTTGTAACAGCAGCCAATTGCTGCGTATATGTGTCGATCTGCGAATACAGGCCATTCAGGAAGGTCTGGGCATTCGTCACCGCCTGCTGATAGGACGTGCAATTGCCGTATTCGGAAGACAAGCAATTATTCAATTGCTGTTGCGCCTGCTGCAACGCAACTTGCGCCGGGCCAACTTGCGCTTGGGTATTGCCAAGCTGCTGATTGAGGCTATTGATGATGCTGTTCATGTCGTTGATCTGGCCGGAATTGCCGCTCGCACCCGCGTCCATGCCCGAACCACCGAAATCGGTCTGGCCGCTGGAAAATGGATTGCCCGCGCTGTATGTGCCACCCGACGAACTGCCTGCATTAACAAAGCTCGCATCAATTTGTGTCAGCACCTGATTCGTCAGGCCAGCGGACAGGCCGCTGAGGTTGCCGTTGTTGGTGATCTGATTGATCTTGCCGATGGCATCGTTGATCGGCGACGTGACCATGCTGCTCACCTCGTTTACCGCCGTACAGATTTTTTTCTGGGCGTACTGCATGACCGCCGAAGCCGCCGCATTGATGATGCTGCTCAATCCGCCTTGAATGAAGACGGACAAATCAGCAATCTGGCTCAAGCTGGAAAAGCAGTTGCTGTTGATGTCGAACAGGCTTTCTGTATCTCCCCCCGACCCAGCCATCGTTAAATGAATATCAAGTGCGTTTTTAATAGCCTCGCCCAGCGAGCCTTCCTTGGCTTCGGCACAGTCTTTGGCTTGGGCCAAGATATTTTCCTCCACGACCGCCGCCTGCTCCGACACCTGTTCGCTGCTCGGCAGCGCCAGCGGGCTGCCGCCGAAATCCTCCGCTATAACATAGCCCGCTGTCATAACAACTGCGCCAATCGCAATACCAAAAACAACCTTGCGGTCGAAGATGCCAGAAACAGCAGCGGCCACGCGCTTTTTGTCAAAGTTGATCATCTTTGTAACTCCCCATGATTTGTGAGATACGGGTAAGGCGTTTCCCGGAAAAAATATCCCCAAGCAGCTTCGCTTTGTTGACTGCTTCCAAGCGCCGCTTGATGGTGGCAATGTTGGGGGAACTCTGGGCTTCTTCCCCTTGCAGCAACAGAATCAACCGCTCAAGGAAATTCTCGTTCTCTTGCCCGACATACTGGATAAGATAGAGGCAGCGCATCGTCGTCAGGTAGGACAGGATTACGGCGAACTCGTGAGAAACCTTGTGCAGAACGGACAGGTTTTCCCGGACGAACGCTTCCAGTTCGCTCACGAAAATCGCGATGTGAAACGTATCACCCTGTTCCCGTTCGCCATAATCGACCGCCCATTGATCGACGCGACCAAGGCTCATCAAGAAATTGAGCAATCGCACGCTGCGCGTCGATTGCGCGAAATGGCGCTGCACCGCAGTTACTCCCAAGTCGAAAGATGCGACTTGCTGGGTTGCGGTGCTCATCAAACTACTTGGTGAGATGGATTCAGCCATGCCCAAATTACCTGACAACGCAAGTTTTCTAAGTATCCTTCAAAATTCATGCTGAATCAATCTGAAACGCATCGCCTGATGATGCCAAGGGTTACATGGCTGAGGCCACTTCTTCCACCTCAAGCTCCTTGCCATTTTCGTTACGGTATCGCTCCTTCAAGGTCTTGATGATCTCCTGATCGGGCGAAGGAAGATAGAACTTGCCAACGTGCTTGCCCTGTTGCAGCCGCTCAAGCAGCAAGGGCAAGTCCTCTCTACCAACCATTGCCTGCATGTACGACTTGGTGCCGGTCAACTGGAGTTGCAGGCTGTCATCCGTCGTTTTCTCGCCGATGTCGAAAATCCTGCCATCCGTCATCAGCCTGCCCGCCCGCGCCTTGGAGCCGGGCATGGTCAGGCGGAAAGACTTGCCACCATTCATTGTGGTTATTTCGATGCCGCCTCCAAGCGTCATTTCCTTGACCGCCTGATTGTAAATATTCAGGCCGTGATAGATGGCGCGCTGCTGGTAATCAGGATGCTTGGGATCAAGGAACTCATTGATGTAATCGCTCATATCCTGTGCATCCAGCCCGATAGGCATAGCCTTGACCATTTCCGGCGTGATCCTGTCCTTTATTCGCACACCCCGCTGCCGGTTGCCGTTTTCGTCCGTGAACAGGATCGGCGAGCCAAGATTCTGTGTGCTTGCCAGTTCGCAGGCCCGGAAAATGTTGCCGCGCAGGACGTACCGCGTGCAAACCACCTTGCCCTCTGGGGCGTCGTCGAATGCGGCCAGCACTTTCTCGCCCTCACGGCGCTGGTAATATCCCAGTGCCGTTATTGCCGGATCAATGCTGTCACGAACCGATAGCGTGTGGCCCTGCGAGCGGACAGTCGCCAGCGTGATTTCCTGCGGACGCTCTTCGCCGGGGAAAACCACTTTGGCCCGGTATTTCGAGAGCATGAAATCATCTTCCTTTACCCCCGGCAATTGCACTGACGTAATGACACCCCGGCGTTCGCCCTTGAAGGGATCGTCATGGGTCAGGCCGGTGCCGGGGCGGAATGCCTCGATGTTGTTAATCAGCCAGTCGCTTCGTTCCTTGGCCGATTTCGCACCAATGGCATCCTTGTCTTCGAGCAAGGTCGTCAATTTTTCTTCCGAATTGCGCAACTTACTGGGCAACTGCTCACGCAGCCAGCCGATACGCATGTCCTTGATGTCCTGCTTGAACTTCCAAAGCGACCCCTCCTCGACCAAGGGGTTTTCCCGGAAAAGTTCGCTGCCCGTTTTTACCATCGCCTGCAATTTTTCCGAACGGATTGGATGAACGATCTGTTCGTAGCGCACCGTCGCCAGCATGACCGGCTGGTCGAAGGTGCTTTGCGCGGCGCGAATGACGCCACTATGCAGTTCTTCTTCCTTGACGATCTTGGCCTGCCAGTCGTAGACATCGACCTTGAACGGGTTGACGCCCATCTGTTCCAGTTCGTCGAGCTTTTCGGTGAAGCGGTCGGCAAGGGTTTTCAGTATTTCCTCCTGCCTGTCCACATCCAGCAGCATCAGTCGGCCCATCAGCTTGTTGATGTACGGGCACTCCTGTTGAGTATTACCCCATCCCTCTTCTTCCCCATCTGGCAACCTGATGTCGAGAATGCTGGCGATGTCCGGGTTTTCCACCAACCAGCGCAGCGCGACCTGATCGCCCACTTCATTGAGCAGGTCGAGGTCTTCGCCTTCCAGATTGGCGTTTTCACGGTTGCTGGTGGTATTGGCCGACAGCTTGCGCAACTTCGCGTTGTGCATCATCGTCAGGCGCAATTCGGCGGGTAGGCCGGATTCCAACCCGGTAACAACAGGCGTCATCACCTGATCCTTGCGGTTGACGCGCCCCATCCATTGCAAGAATTCCGCGATATTCGCGGCTTTTTGCAAAACGATGAAATCCCGCTGGCGAATGTCGGAATCCTCGAAACGATCCGTGGCGTGCAAGGAAATGCCCGTCGACCCGGCGCGGGTAATGACAATGGCGTCATACTTGCCATTCTGGAAACCGGCCACATTGGCAACGGCGTCTGTTTTTGGGTGCTGGCTGACACTCCATTGCCCCGAATTGCCTGTAGTCGGGGCAATGGACATTGTGCGCCCGGACACTTCGGCAACCGGATGACCGCACTGCTGCAACTCCTTTTTGATAATGTCGATAGGCGTTAGCGGCAAGTCGGGAAAATTTTTGATCTTCTCGCGCAACGCTTCTTCCTTGATCCAGTATTCCGCGCTCTCCGGCTTTTGTTCCGTTACTTCACCATATCGTCCCTTGATCTTGATGTTGTTGATGCGGTCAAGCATGGACTCAAGCAATTCGCGGTACTGCGGAGGGTTATCAAGCACCGCATTGCGCATGGTATTTTCAATGTTCTCGACCAGCTTGGCGCGGCGCTCCTTGTCCTCCGCGCTCAACTCCCTCGCCTCATCCAGTTCCTCAAGTTCCGCCACCAGCCGATCCATGCCGGTGCGGCGGGCGACCACCTGCCGCAGCAGGGATTCGCCCGTGTTTTCCACGGCAATCACCGGCTTGCGTCCATTCGCCAAGGCGTCCAAGGCGCTGTCAATGCAGTCGTCGATTTTGATGCCCAACAAGAACTGCCGGTTGAGACTGTACAGGCGCGAGCCGAAATTCATGCTCGATGCTTGCATCCGTTGTCCCGCCCGATCCTGCGCCGGAATTTCCTCCCATTCCTGCTTGAATTGCTTGTTCATTTTGGAGATCTGTGTTTCCACATCGCCAGAGAGATAAGCCATCTCACCAAGGATTTCAGCAACCGTATCAGCCAGCTTGATGTTGCGCTCAACTCGCTCGGGATTCGGGTTCCGGGTATGGAATACCAGCTTGGAAAAATCATGCTCGCGGCGTATCAATACGCCGTCACGCGCCATGTTCGCCGAAATGGCCTCCTGCAATGCCTCGCCGCCCGTTTTGAGCGTTTCTGGCAGCGACTCCAAGTCAACTGACGCCGGAAAAACCCGGCTGTAGATGGCGAAGTTGGAAACGCCCTTGAGCGGCGTCGCCGACGCATACAATACGGCACTGGAATTCGCCACGGCTTGTCCAACCGCCTCGCCAATATGCGAGGCTCCCGCCGCAATGTGCGATTCGTCGAGAATGAGCATTCCATTGTTGGCAGCGATCCCGGTCAGTAAATCGACTTTCCTGCCCGGCCTCGCGAATTGCGAGTAGGTGGCAAGAACCATATCCGTCCCCGGCTCCAACTCGCCGCTCGCCAACACGGCCTTCATTTCCCGTTGCGACGTTCGTGGATAAAGCACCTTGTCTTCCGTACCGTACTGCATCACGTCCTTGCCGTCATTGAAGATGAACAGCTTTTTGAACAGGTGCTGACTGCCGATGTCACTGACATCACGGAAAATATCGGTAAACAGTTCCGGCTTGACCGTCAGGAAAATCGGCGTCTTGTCGTTGAGCTTCGCGTAGCGCAACATGGCGGCGACAAAGCGTCCCTTGCCCATGCCTGTCTGATCGGCATTGATGATGCCACGCCCTTCCTCGACCGAACGGATGGCAAGGCCAAGGGCGTCCACCTGCTCCGGGCTGAAATACCGCCCCAGTTCCGCTTCGTCGTATTGCAGCCTGTCGGCCACGTAGGCGTCGATCCGGCCATGATTCGATTCCAGATCGTTGAGCGCGGCATAGGTCGATCCGGCCATGTTGATTGGCACCATCGCGGACGCCTCACCAATGGCCGATGCCGGTTGATACGGCGTTTGGAATTCGTTGACATGCCGCTCGGCTGGGCCGCTCAAGTCGGGATAGTCGGCCAGTACCGCTTGCGGAACCGGCTTGCCTTCGCCAAGCGCCTTGTCGATCACGTCCCGGTGCGTGACGCTCGTTTCCAGCCGGTCGGTGATCTCCCCGAGTTCGTCCTGCGTCAGCGTGATTTCGCCGCGCTGCGCGGCCTGCAACTTCTCTCTGGCCCAATCGGTCACGCCATAGCGCAGGAATTCAAGCCGCTCGGCTTGCGCCGCCGCTTGGCTGCCCACATTACGTGTCATCGTACCGATACCCGATCCGGCCCGGTTGGCTTCAATCTCGCTGTTCCATGCCTGCAAGGTTATCTGCCACGGCTCTGCGTCCGTCTGCCCCTGTCTCTGGGCTGGCGGGTTGTCCGGGGTGGACGCGGACGCCATCTCGCGCAGCGTGTCGGTGATGGCGATCAGGTCTTTCGCGCTTCCCGCCTTGGCAAGCGCGACCTTGATCTTCGCCATGTCGCCAACGACTTCATCCTTGACGAAGACTTTCAGGTAATCGTCGCTGCCAATCAGATGCTTGATTCGCCCCACCCACTGCGAACGTCCATAGGTGCTCTCAAAACTCTCCGCTTGCGGGACAAGGGCTTGAACACGTTGAAGAACGACATCGCGCTGTTCAAGGGTTCTGGCGCGGGCAAATTCATCCGCCGCTGGCGACGCTTCGGGCGCAACGGTTGCCTGCTGCAAATCCGCTGGCCGATACTTGGCTACATCTTCCCAATCGTCTTCGTAGCAAAGGCCGGTAAAGAAGAACGGCCCGCCGCGCATGTCGGGTTCCAAACCCTCATTCCCCTTGCGCTCGGGAAGAAGCACAAGCCCGGCAGGAAAAACGAAATCCGGGCGCTCGCCGGGCGTGAACGGGACGCCATCCAGCGTCCGCAAAAGCCCAATGGCATCACTACCACCGCCATTGCGGGTGACAATGTAGAGATTGCCCGTGTCATCCTGTATGACCGCCCGGCTTGGCAAGCTGTTTGTCAGCCGGATTTCCCCGGTGCCGAGCACAGTGCCATCAGCGGCAAGTTGCTGAATAACGGCCTGCGCCGGTTCCGCCGCAGGCGTTTCTATGGGTGTTGCAACGGGATCAGCCGGAGCGGGATCGCCAAATTCGCTGAAATCCGGCTCACCCCCCATTTCCTCGATTATCTCTTCGGGATCAACGCCATATTGCGGAGCCAACTCGCGGATTTCCGCGAGTTGCACTTGGAGTTTGGTAATTTCTTCCTGCCAGTCACGAAGCGCCAAAGAAAATGACTGGCCGTCGAGCACCTGCTTTTGATCCGCAAGTTCGCGGCGAACGGCATGCAAATCAGATACGGCGAGACTAACCCTGCTGCTTACCTCTCTGCGGAGATAAACAGGGGGCCAATCAGTCGACCATTCCGGCGATGGCGTCGGCTCCGGGGCAACCTCGCGCACAACCATCGCCGCTTCGCCCGCGCCGAACACCGGGGCGGCGGCATCAAAGGTATCGAAAACATCAATAACGGGTTCCGCATTGTCTTTGACCGGCGCGGGCTTGGGCGCATTGTAGTTTTCGATGGCATGATCGGCCCACCGCCACAGATCGTCATAACTGGTGACAATGGGCAGTTTCTCGGGAACTTCGGCCTGAACCGGCTCTGGCCGCTTGTCGCCAATCACCATCATCCGCACGTTGTAGCCAGCGCCATTACGGGCGTACATGCGCCCGTCGATTTCCGTCAGACCAAGAACTTCGTAATGGTCATGAATCCAGTTGAGAAAGTGCTTGGCCCCACCCCTGACCGTGCCGTCCGACTGGGCGCTGTCCGCGCCGAAGATCAGCACCGTCCGGCCCTGATCCTTGCGGGCGGCAAGTGTTTGCAAAGGGATGTAATGATCCAGCCTGCGCACGCCCGGAATCTGCTCGAACGCCCGTGCTTCGTCCATCTGCCCGAACGGGGGATTGGCAATGACGTAATCGAAGCCCTCTTCAACCCCGAAAGCCGTGCGAAATGGCGTACTCACGGCATCGCCCAGCCGCGCCTCGATGCGGCCCGTTTCGCGCAAGGCTTCAAATCGCTTGACATCAAGCTCGACCGCATGGATGCGTACCGACTCCGGCAGCAGGTTCACCAGACCGCCGTTGCCCGCTGTCGGTTCCAGAACTGTTTTGCCCGCTGGATCGTCATTGCCCAGCAGCAGGCGCTGGGCAATGACGGACATCGGTAGCGGCGTCGAGTACTGTTGCAGGAACACGCTCTCCGCTGTCCGCATTCGCGCTGACGGCAGACCGTAGTAGACATCGGTGCCCAGTTTGAACGCGGCATCGTCGGGCTGGCTGGCGACCACCGTGAAGTGGCGATAGCTCGCCGCCTCCAAGGCTTCCTGCATCCGGTGCATTTGCTCGCCGCTCGGCTCGCCGCCCTCGGCCTGCTCGCCATAAACCGTCTTGGCAAAACGCACCAGATCGGGCCATGCCGTCTTGCCGCCCTGCCGGATCGTCCACAGAAAACCCTCGGCGCAAGCCCGCAGTTCCTCATCATTCGACGCCCGCAGGAAGGCGGTTTGTCCCAACCTTTCGGCCTGCACCGACCCTTCGGACACAGCCATCGCCGACGACATGCGGATGAACCGGCCTGCCGGGGATTCGTACACATACTGCCCGGCACGGTTTTGTCCGAGAGGCCGCGAACGCCCTATCACGGCATTGATGTTCGCGGCAAACTTCTCAGTAATCTTTTCCCTGAAAACCGCAGTGACTTCGGAGGATTCAACCTCAACCACCGGACATTTCACCAGACCAAAGGCGGGGGCAAGCGCCTTTGAGGTCACATTGCCTTGCAGAAAATAAATATCTTTGTCATAGCGCGACGATCCGGCCACTGGCTGAAAACCAATTTCACGCAATTTCGCCGGGTCGCCTCGCCCTTCCATGTCAAGAAGTACGATGCGCTGTTCTCCATCCGCCATTTTTTCGACGCTTAGATAGACACCGATCCGCGAAAGATCAAACCACAATCTTTTCATCGCCGATTACCCCTTGAGTAATCCCCTCTACCAGCAAAATGGGCAGAAGCGCCTTAACAACACCCCTGCCCGTGTGACAAAACCATCTTTTAACGGAAATTACGGCGCATAGTCGTCGTCGTCATGAATGGGCGCAATCGGCTCCGGCTCCTTCGGCTTGGTGGCCTCGGCGGCAGGCGCGGCGTCGGCTACCGAAGCCAGTTCCTGCAACTTCTGCGGTTTCGGGAACATGGCGGTCGGAGCAACATGCACGACATACGGTTCGCCGTCCGGGTGGCGCTGCACGGTGACAACGGTTTCGGCATAACCGGGGCTTTCCTTGCGGCGAGTGCCGTCTTCGTTAGCCTCCTTGATGGAATACGCTGCCAGATGCGACTGATCCTTGTTTTTCAGGTAGGTCTTGCGCGATTCGGAACCAAAATCGAGTTTTTCGGCGGCAATCACCTCGACCTGCACCGCGCCTTCCTTCGCGCCGTAATACAGGTTGCGGTAGGCATCCACGCTGTTTGCGTCGGGCGTAATGAATTTCGGCTCGTCTTGGCCTTTGAGGCCAGCGATGACGGCGCGGATTTGGTCGAGTTGCCGGTTCGTCATGTCGGACTTGGTCGCGCCGTCACTCACCACAAAGGCCATCGTCACATCGTTGTCGGCGGGACGATTCACCGTCTTCTTCTCGCCGGTCGCCTGATCGAAAACCTCTTTCGGCTCGGTGATGGGGTACATGCGCGGTTGAGCAAGCACATTACCCTCGTGCATGACGCGCATGATGACCAGCGGGTCACGGGCGCGGCCCTGATCGTCCTTGATCGCCAGCGCATCATTCAGCGCCTGCACCACGTTGTCCTTGTCGACCATCTGGCCGGGCTTGAGCATTTCGACATACGCCCTTGCGGGTTGTTGACGGCCAAACCTTTCACCAGCCTCTTCAAGCTTGATGTGGGCAGTGCCGATCATGGCTTCGGCCTTGGGATCAGTACTCATGGTGTTCGGCCAATGAGCGCGGAAAACCTTGATGCCATCCTCTTCGCCGATCAGGCGGGCGTCGTCGAAAGCGATCAGGTGAATGTTGCCTTTGGCCTTGTCGGCAATGGTGTCGCGGGATTTTTCGCCCGCGTACTGCGCCTTGATCTTCTCGGCATCCATGTCGGGCCGGTCGGCGGTACGTTCGGCGACGGTGTTCAGACGAACTTTGACCAACTCCTCGGTATTGCCAACGCGATGGCCGATTGCATAGTGAAAACCGTCCGCTGGTGTCTCGTATTCTTTGACTTGAAGGAACACACGCTCGGCCTTCGGGCCTCTGGGGCGGCTTTCGCCACGTTGACCAACCCTGCTCGGATCAAAATTGCTGCTCATAGTGCCTGTCCTTTCATGATGAAGTATGGTGCTGATCTATGTGTGGCTCTGCCGTAGCCAACGAGTAGCCAACGAACTTGAAGGCATGATGAATGTAGCCATCAAAATCCCGGATGTCAATACAGAGAACGGGGATTTTTACAGAAAAATCATAGTGTTGCTCATAAAACCGACGTTTTCAATTTCGTTTGCATTGCTAATTTTTTGTTGTTGCTGTTTTTTGATCGACCTGTTACGATCCAGCCAGATTGACATAGAGCAATCAGTCTGCTAGATATGACGGATTAGCGCGAGAGGTTAATTGAATGCAGCCGGAAGTTCAAATGGATGAGCGCCAAGCCGAGCAAAGCTGGGTCATGAAGTACGTCGAACGCGGCGGCGATCCGGCCAACGGACTAAGCATCTACCGCAGAATGCGCCGCACCGATGCAAACACCCTGCCCGCGCCGCCGACTCTTGCCCCGACCGCACCAGCAAACGAGGCGCAGTCCGGGCAAGGGGCAGTCGAGTTTGATCTGCTCGGCGATCCGGCAATTGTCCCGGCGAAAAAAAAACGCGGTAGGCCACAGAAACAAAGCGTGGCAACAGATCAAACGCAAAGTGAACTCGATCTGTTGCAACTGGGGCACGACATTATAAAAACACCGGCTGACAACACGACCAGAGGTTATGTAGCAACAGCGATGATCTACGCATCGCTGCCTCACTCAAAAATAGAAGGTGCCGTATTCAAGCGTCGCAGCAACAATGTCACGCTGACCATTCTGAACGATCCTGACATTGGCCTCCCCTATGGGAAAATACCAAGAGTTATCACGGCATTCCTTTGTACGGAAGCAAAGCGAACGACCGAGAGACTGATTTTCTTAGGAAAAAGCAAAAACGAATTCGCCATGAAGCTTGGCTACGGTTATGCGGGACGTTTGAGCGGCGACGAATACAATAGATTTGAGGATCACGCAAAACGCTTGTTCACTTCAAGTATATCGCTAACGGGGAATGGCTTAAATTTCAAATGGGATAAACTAAATTTGACTGATAACGGCGAAATAATGTGGAATGAGGATGAGGATGAGGATGAGAGCAAGGGTGAACATAAACTATGGTATCCTCACGAAAGTAAAAAAACAAAGTGGGAAAGCTATCTGAATCTATCCGAAAGATTTTTTAATGAATGCATTAACCATAGCTTACCAATCGACTTACGTGTTATGCACAAGCTAGTTTCGCCTCTGGCAATTGATATTTATGTCTGGCTGTGCTACAGGTACAATTCGATTGATAAGCCAACAACGATTACTTGGAAACAGCTTTTGCCGCAATTTGGTGCTAATTATAATGAAAGCGAAAAAGGGCTATTTAATTTTGCAGATAAATTTAGGAAATACCTAAGACAGGTATTGAAAATTTATCCCGAAGCAAAGTTTACTACAGACTCACAAGGCTTGACCTTGTATCCATCGCCACAACACATTTTGCCAGCCTCTTGATCATTGGCGGTTGCCAACTGGTTCGGCGTGCAGCCGCCTCTGGCTGCACGCCGAGGTGTGCGGCAAGCCGTGGAACAATCCGCCGTATGCTGATCGCTCACCGTATCGCGCTCGACCTGAACAACACGCAGGCCACCTACATGGCCCGCGCCGCCGGTTGCGCCCGGTTTGCCTACAACTGGGCGCTGGCCGTTGTCGCAAGACGGCAGCTTTGAACCTGTTTAGACAGGTTTGAGTAGGTATGACGGAACGGAGGATGTCAACAACCATCGCTGGCTATCTACCTGCTTACAGGCCAGCCAAGCCCACAGAATCGCGCTTGGTTCGATTTTTTGGCCGCCACCAATACCTCACCCTTTCCCATAGTGCGAACGCGCTTTGCTGCCTCGCTGTACGGCTTTAAGCCAGAAGCCTTGCAGCTTGCTTCGGTTTGATCCTTGCAATTTCGTAGAAATGAGTAGCCGCAGCAGGCATCGCCTGCTGCATTGGGCTGTCAGCAGAACGAGAATTGAAGTTATCCACAGGTCGAAGTTATCCACAGCCTCTACTTGTTACTACTTGTAAGAACTACTTGTAAACCATATATATACTTGGAGGACGTGGGCTTTCCTCTGAAAGCCCCTATGGTAGCCACATTCTACCGTTTCACCGAAAAAAAAATTCTACCGTTTCACCGAACTTTTTTTCTACCGTTTCACCGAAATATTTTCTACCGTTTCACCGAAGACTTTGGGCCTACTTTGACCTTCAATCCCTGTATTCATGCGGGTTTCCGAATTTCTACCGTTTCACCGAAAACCTGCCCGGCTCCTCGCGGGCTGCGCTACGCGGCCATGCAACCACAAAGCATGGACTACTGTGCTATATGAATAGTTCATTAAGATGACCTTGAACAACGAGTGACACTCTTGATTTGCATGAATGCGTTATGTTGTGAATGGTGACAAAGAATGGACTATGCACCATAATTCGGACAAGACATCGGGAGACTCGACATGACAACAAATCCACTGACGCTCGCATTGATCGCTTACAATCACGGCATCAATGTCGCCGATGCCGATGCCGATGCGTGGCGGGAGTCCTTCGATGATGGCACCGATCCGTGGGCAACGTTATGTAATGCGTCCCGTTCCGTCATATCGAGAGATGCCTATGTTTAATCGCAGTAAACAAGAGGTAGTGGTCAGTGAGGCTGACATCGGAACGGCACTCGACCATCTGAGAACCCTGCCATACAGGAAAGCGTGGCCGGCGAGTTGGGAACGCCAGCACCTGCTGAACCAATTGCATGAAGCGATTGGACGACACCCCAAAATAAACCAATGCTACGACGTAGCGCCGGGCGTATTTGCCATCGTCAAGCCGTTTGGTGTTGATCTCGTTTCAAGCGGCGAATTTGATGGTCGGTTGCAAGTCTGGCTGCTGATTCGGCCTTGCGGCACTGACCCGAATCGTCTTACGAGACTGTAGCCGTGGCCGCGAACATCCTGAATCTGTCCTGTTCTAACCACCCCACAAACAGGGGTGTCATTCAACGCGCCGACTCTCCACAGGCTGCAACGCGGTGTCCCCGCGCCAGAATCGTGCGCACATCGAACAACAGCAAACACCGCACTGAACCACAAGGACGGCTACGTCGTCCGCGCTATCCTTCCCCGCCCTGAACGACGGGGCTTGTCGCGCATCGGGTCAAGGCCGCTACCCAAGGCTATTGTGTTTGCTGCAATAACAGGTTTGCCGGGGAAAACTGATCTGTTAGAACACGCACATCAGTAGCTTTCGGCACCGGCCTGATGCGCGACAAAAGGTCGGCTGCTGATGCGCCGACCGACGAAAATCCCGCAGCCAGACTGGCAGCCCGGTCACGCATAAAGGCGGGCGTTGGTAATTGGCCGCGCCGTGCCAGAATGATGCGGTTGCCATTATCCGTGTCGAGGTTGAATATTTCCCCAAAAACAGCCTGATAGGTAGCCGCTTCGTAGCGCGTCAACGCACCTTCGGCAAATGTGTTGGCCGCGACCGCGCCACCCGGGTTCAGTAGGGTTTTCAACTCTTCAAGAAATTCCCGTGTCAGCAGGTGCTCGGGGATGTAGTCTTTGTCGAAGGCATCGACGATGATGAGGTCGTAGCGTGTGTCCAGTCGCCGCTGTTTGCGGACAAATACCCGTGCATCATCGACGTGTGATCGCAAGCGGGCATCTTCCCGATGGCCGAAATGTGACTGTGCGACTCGAACCACAGCGGGATCGAGTTCTACGGCGTCGATTTCTATCCCGCCGTCAAGTGAGCGCAGCGCCCTTGGTATTACGCCACCTCCTAGCCCGAGTACCAGAACCCGGCGCGGCGGCGTGTCCGTGACGTAGAGGCCGGTCAGCAAAGCCTGTGTGTAGTTGAGCACCATTCGCGCAGGATTGGCTATCTCGATGCAGGTCTGCCGAGCGTGAATGCGCCCGAATTTCAGGCATCGGTAGCCGTCGCCTTCGGCCACGAGAATGTTCCGATAAAGCGACTTTTCCTGATGGACGATGGTGGACGCCCGGAACTGTTCGCTATCATTGGCAGTGTACCCGGCCAAAGCCGTCAGAATGCCAAGCAACAGTATTTGCAGATGCAGGAAAAATCGTTTACTTGTACGAAAAAAAGAACTTGGCAACGCTGGCAGGGTCAGGGGAAATAACTGGGATGGGTTCATTATCACTTTGTTTTTGTGATTGCTTTGTGTTCTTTCACAAGCTCGTGTCTAAGGCGCTTGCCCTCGGCCATCTTCTGTCGGATGCGACTCGGCGTCACGGTGTTTACCGTGCCAACGTATAAGCGTCTCGCGCTCTTGCCCCTCAACGGGTGCGAGACCTCGACGAAGAATTCAGTTACCTGCTGCGACGATTTCTTGCGCTCCACCAGACGCACACCGGCGGCAAGATCGCATTGCGACCGCTTGCCGGGGAAGTACTGCTCAACGTAGCGGCTTGAAGCCCGCAGCGCAGCCTCACAACCGCCATGCTGTGCGTCGCTGAAAAACTTGTTGAAGCCCGACCAGCGTACCTGCCAGCCGTGCCAGCCAGTGACGGCTCGGCTTCCGCGCACGCGCTTGAATGAGTCTACACGCGAGACATACCTCGGCACCTCGAAAACGCCGTGTCTTGGCACATCAACGATCCGCGTAGTCATGACAAAACAAAAAAGGAAATCATCAGACTTCTACTTCTGGCGACGGCGCTTGATTTCTGCATCGAAAGCGGCATCTGCTCGGTCGGCGAACAGATTTTTCATGAAAAACCGTGGATTAAACAATACCGCCCAAGGGATCAACAGCAGGCCAATAATGGTGCTAATTTCGCCTGAAAGACTCATCATTAAACAGAGCATCCTGACAACAAGGAACACGCAGAATATCTTGAGCGCACCCAGTAGCACAACGGCAGCTTGATCACGCCATACGGCGCGATCTCGTAGGCACCGCGTCATCTCTGCCTCACGCGCCTGCATTGCTGTATTCCAAGCCTCTATGGCATTGGCAAATTTTGTGTTCATCCCATCCTTTTCTGGCGTCGTCATGATGTCAATTCTCCTTTATTGCGGCAGTTTTAACTGGATGCAGCAAAAATTCCTCCTGCCCTCCCCTGCCGAAAAACAAAAGGATGACCCCAATGGCGCATGAAACAGAGATCAAGACCAGAATGATGGTATTGATTTCCAGATACAGTACAAGGTAGAACGAGGTCAGGATTGTTCCTGCCGTCGATCCGATGTTGGAAACAAAAAACAGAGTGCCAGCGGCGCGGCCCGATCCTCGCAGGTTGGAGATTAGCAGTCGCGTCGCGTAAGGCGCGACCATACCCGCCATGACCATTGGAGCGCCGAGCAGCAGCATCGACCCAAGCGTCGATCCGTAGCGCGGGTCAGGCATGACATACGAGGTGTATTCGAGTATTAAATCGCCCGTGGCAATAATGGGCAGAGCCAAAACGGCTTGCCCCACTAACAGGACGCCAAGCCACGACAGCGACGGATTGCGCAGCGACAGTTGGCCTCCGGCGAGATAGCCAGCCGACAGGCAGAGCATCACGACAGCAATGAGAGCGCCCCAGACGAAGATGCTGCTGCCGAAGTACGGAGAGAGCAGACGACCACCGAGCAGTTCCACGGCCATCGTAAAAAAACCGCTCCATCCCGCTGCCGCGTAAATCAGAGAGTTGTGGTTGCTCATTGTTTGGTGTTTAACGTGTCAGCAAAAGCATCCGTGTTTTCAGTGTGCTCATAAGTAAAAACGGCATCCTTGTCTTGCTCGGACAAGGCGGTAATGTCAGCGGCGGTCTTGAGTGTTTTCATAACTTTTCTCCAAATTTCACGTTTGTGGACTTGTCTCTGCGATCAGTATTGCAATTACTTCGTAACTAAGCCTTCCTTCACAAGCTGCCGTATTTCATCTCTGTTAATGCGCCGAGGTTCAGGCTTGTTACAACGATAGATGTCTGGCTTAGAGCCGAAAAGTTCTGGCCTCATCGTTGCAATCACACAATCATTCGCCTCAATGTATGCGCCAATTGCATCTGATTCCCTCTGCTCCCTTAAATCAAAATAAATAATATTAAGCATCATGACAATGCTACCAGCCACGATCAACAGAATTACTCTCTCAGGATTCATTTTAGTAGCCATTGATGCTAACTTGCCATGTGATCATGCTTGATTCCCCAAACCCCAAAAAAACTGGTGGACGCGGGGCTATGCCCGTGTCCACCCGTCGCCGTGTGGTCAGAGCGGAATGTCGTCAGCAGGAATGTCGGCTCCTTCGGGAGCGGTATAAGTGGTGCCCGCTTCGGGCGCACTGTCGCCCTTTTTGTCCAGCAGCATGATTTCGGTGACGATGAACTCGATGCGGCTTTCCTTGATCGGCTTGCCGCCGTCATCCTTGCGATCCTTGGATTCCCATACGCGCTTGCGCATATGGCCGCGCACCGCGATCTTCGATCCTTTGTGCGTGTACTTCTGCACCACATCGACCAGCCCCTTGTAGTAGACGGTCAGGTCGAACCAATCAACCTTGTCGATCCTTTCCCCGGTTTCCCGGTTCTTGTACGAGGCATCCACCGCCAGCGGAATAGTGGCGATGGGTTCGCCATTTTTGGGGTTGAAGCGGACTTCCGGATCGGTGCCGAGATTGCCGGTGAAACGGAAGGAATTGTTGATGCGACTCATTGGACTGCTCCTTTCATTGGCGAGAAACGGATACATGGTTGTATCGTTGTTGCAACCAATCGCCCCAGCGAACGGCAAGGGGGATCAGCTTGCTCCGGTACGCGGCGTTGTACTTCGGGGTTTTTGAGTGGTAGTTTGCCGCTCGCGTCCAGAAGTCCTGCCCCGTGGGTTCTTCAATGTGCTGGCGCAGCAGCCACGCGGCAAGTTCCGCGTTGTAGCAGCCGCGCCACGCGACATCCTGTTTAGTGATCGCTGGAAACTGGGCGAACCGGCCATTTGCTTTCCAGTGAATCGTGTTGATTTGAAAATGGCCGATGTCCAAACTGCCGTTTTTATTGCGGACGTACTGACCATTCTTGCCGCTTTCGATGCTTGCCAGCGCAAGCAGCACGTTGGCCGGAACGCGCTGCTTATTTGCGGCAAGGATTACGCAATCAATGGTGGCTGGGCCGGGTGCGTAAAAGTTATCGCTAGCGAACGCAGGCAAAGCGACCATTGCCGTCAGTGCGAACCATGATGGTTTCAGATCAGCCATTTTTCATTTTTGAACCAGAACCAGAGCGCACCGCTGACAAACAGTTGGCCGGTCATGACCTGCCATGCGCGGTAGCTCCTCTTCATGCCGAATACCCATAGGACAAAGGCAATCGCCAACCAGTTCACAGACAGCAACAGCGTTGCGCCGGATGCGATCATGTACAGGAAACCGCACATGATCAGGGCGCTGGTGAGAAAGAAAGTCCGGGAATGCAGCCGGTGGCCGCGAGCGATCTGTTCGCGCTCGGCTAATTCCATGCCGGAAAGCAACTCCTTGACACGCTCATTGCGGAGCCGTGCCGCGCTGTCACGGGCCTTGGCCGGATCGTCCGGCGCAAGCAGCCCAAAACCACACTTGTGGCAGACCCAAGGGTGCAGCGTGAGAATGCTGCCGTCAGTCCGTTGGTCGAGAACCTGCCCTTCCTCGCCGGCCTGCATGATGAGAATGCCTTTGTCGCAGGATGGGCAAACCGGATGTGTGAGCGATTTCCAGAGATCGGCGATATGACGGTTGCCCGCCCGAAGCAGGCCGACACCCAGTATCGACGCGGGCATCGAAACGAAGGTAAACTTCGCTGCTTTCTTTGTGCCGCTCCAAAAACCCACTTCAACCCCCCGTTGAACGATACGATAATTGACTGTAAGTCAGAATATCGTTGTTGTCAATTTTTAACAAGATTTTTCAGTCGCGAACCGCGCTTTTCATCAATTCGTGGCAAATCGACTCCAATTCTTGCAGTTTGCTTTTCGCTTCCGGGAGGCCGATAGGATCGGGCTTGGGCGGATCAATGTAGGTTGTTTCCCGCGCAATTGCGCTGCGCGTCGCCTGAATGCGATCCTCGGCATTCCATTTGTCATCAAGGCTCTTGAATGCTTCGCCAGATGCCACCACTTCCATCTCAAGCATCTTGTTGCAGTCGGCGACGGCAAGTTCTTCCTCGAAGTCTTCTTCGGACGGCCTGCCATCCTCATCCATGAAGAACGTGAGATGGCGTAAATATGGTAGCGCCTTGTCGCGGAAAGCCTCTGTGTCGGCGTCTGTGAAAACAACATTCGTTGTTACCACTTCCGCGCTGATGGTGACATCCTCGTCATCATCCAGACCAACTGGTGTGGCCGATGCGTAACCGGAAGGTGTCGCGCTCTTGGGCGACATCACGGCATTGGCGACGCCCATGAGCGCGGCATGGATGGCGGCTCCTTGTAGTGCGGTGGAGGTTGGATCAGGCGTTGGCGTCAGGTCGTTGCTGTCGACAGCCTGTGTTGCGCCGGAACCGCCCGCTGTTGTGCGCGTTGTTGCTGATTGCGGAATCGAAGCGCCACCAAAAAGATACCAGCCCATGACTGCCAGCGATGCTTCGTGACGACTAAGGCGCGGTCGATCCGGGTCGTCATGATTGCGCTCGAATGCCCGGCGCATGTCAGCCAGAACAGGGTCGGACTTGACGACGCCCTGTACGATTTTCGGGAACGAGCCGTCAAGCAAGCTCTGTAAAAGCAATTTCACGGCTTCGCGGTTTTGCGGCAGGTCGGATGGTTCGGGCGCTTCGACCGGCAGCAAATCGTTGATACGCATTTCCTTGGGAGCCGGGCCAGCCGTGTAGAAGCCCATGCACCGGATTACCCGCACGCCGCCCGTGCGCCCGGCATCCCCTTTCTTGCCGATGAGGCAGGTGAATTCCCCGTTTTCCTGCATCGCCAGATCGTCATAGTCGAGCCGGGCGCGGCGCTCAATGCTCACATTGTCCTGTTGGTGAAAAACCTCGTTGACGGCACCCGGTTTCCGCTCGAAGCCCGCCATGCGGGCTTCCTCGGCTTCGCCGGACGCGCCTTGGATGCGCTTCCATGTTTCCGATTCCTGTCCCGACGTGATACGGCCAACGGCTCGGATATTGGTGTTTTCCCACGTCGCGTCGGCTTCTTCCGCCGACGACTTTTTCAGAGAAGAAAAGTCCTGCGCCGCGAATATCACCGAAAAGCCGAGAGAGCGCGCCTGCGCCGGGGCCACGGCGAAGCCGATTACCGCGTAGTAACCGTATTCGTCGAGGATGGTGTAGAACGGGAAAGGGGCATTAGTGGCGCGGCTGTCGATGATTTCGCGAACAACCCCTTCAACACGGTTGCCCAGACAGCCCGCCATCATCTGCTTGATGCTGCCGACGATCATCTTGCCCAGCATTCTCATGCTGTCCGGGGCGCGTTCCAGCGCCGGGAGCAGTACGACGAGCAGGCGGCGGTTGGTCACAACGTCGTAAAAGTCCACGTCGCCAACCTTGGTCTTGAAAATGTGGCCGTAGTTGAATGTCAGGTCATTGAAGATGCGGGTAAGCTGCATGACGATGTAGCCATGCTGTTCAAGCGTCTTGGTGTCCTGCTTCTTGATCTTGGACTTCTGGTAGCCCGGCAGCGTGACAAGGTAGGAACGCAGCGGGGCTACGATCATATCGAACATTTCCCCGTATTTGCCCTTGTGCTCCCAGACTAATTCTTCGATCACGTTGAGTTCAAAATATTCAAGGTACTTTTCCGGCGACAGGTTGATGTGGCCCTTGTCCCGCAGGTAGACCAGCGGGCGCGTCAGGGCGGCGACAAATGAGATCGCCCTGCCCTTCCACATATCGCCGCCGCCACCTGAATCGTCCATCAGTGACACGATCAGTTCGATCAACATGCCAGACGAGGTATTCCCCATCAGGTTCATGTTGTTCGTCACCTTGTCCGGCTGTTTGTCGACAAAGTCACGACCGGAAGTGATGAAATTGATGATGAGCAGATCGTCTTCACGACCCAGATAGCGAGCGAGCCGAAAAATCTCTTTTTGCAGCTTCGGGTCGCCCTTTCCGTCGACGTAGATGAAGCCGGTGTTCTGCACGAGGGCGTTGAATACGATGCCCAGCAGGAATTCGGTCTTGCCCGAACCCGTTGTGCCCAACACCAGCATGTGCGTGCGCAGATCACTGTCGCCAGCGTAAATCTGCTCTTTCGTTTCCAGATCGTTGCCGATCATGGTAACGCCCTTGCCAATCGACTTGCCTTTGGGCGTTGATCCGTCGCGCACATTCGCCTGAATCGGCACCCGATAGGGGAAGTCGAATGAACGGTTGTCGGTGTGAACGAACTTACGGTTGTACATCCACGCGAGGAGCAACATCAACTCGCCCGACAGTGGCACCTTGATGAGCATGAGCGTGATAATCGGGAGCAGCATCAGCCCCAGCACTACCCCGTCGCCCGAGTTGAAGAAATCCCCGAATTTCTGTCCAAATAGCCGGGTATCCTTGCGGCGGCGGGTGGCTTTTATCTCGTGCTGGCGAGATGCGCCCTTGTACGTTGCCATGCTGAACCGCCGTCAGGCCGCCGCCGCTTCGGCTTCCGCGCTGCGATAGTATTCATTGATCATGTCGCTTGCCAGCCTTTCAATGACGCTTGACTCCATGTCGTCGTCGACAAATTCTGCCTCCCGATAGGTTTCTTGCTTCATCCGCTCCACAACTGCCTTGCAGGAGCCTTGAGGAAATACCTTGGCGAGCATCCGGCGGGCCTGTGGTCGCGGCATGGCTTCGTACAACAAGCCACGCAACTTGCGATCTTCCGCAGTGGTTGTCAGCGCCCAGAGACGCATGGGGCCAGCGGTCATCGTGAACAACTGGCTGAACGTCGAATTTTTGGTCGAGAACCGAGCAAGGAACGTTGCCCCTCGTGAGTTTGCACCGTGAACATGGGCTTTCAGTGCATTTTCCTCCACGTCGCTCAAACCGATGTTATGGCGCAGCCAGCGCCGCGTTTCCTCTGTTCCGCTATCGAGCAGGAACAGCGTTGTGGCGATCTTGGTCAGTTCGCCGAAATCTTCCATCAGTTGCGACGCGAGCACGATTTCGAGGTTCCATTTCCGCGCTTCGCGACCATCCGTCAACACTTGCAGCTTCAAGCCGTCATGGCCGCCCGTCTTGTGGTATTCATCCATGCACAAAACCTTGTATTCATCGACGATGGCGTTGATGAGGCGATCATAGTAAGGCCGGTATAGTTCGTTGAAATACGGCAAATCCTCTTTGCTGAACGCGACCTTCTTCATGAAGCTCTGGCGGGCGATCATGTACATCAGAGCGGTTTGCTTCTTGGCCGAATCCGATCCGATGATTGCCACGTCCTGCAAGTCAAGCGAGATAACGCGGGCGCTGCCGATGTCGAATCGTGTGTGCGATGAAAAAATCGGGAAATCGCCGACCGCTTCGCGGATACCCAACGTGAATGCCTTGATGATTGGACGGCCACGCTCGGCTTCGATGCCGCCATATTCAGCCTCGACTTCCTCGCTCGACGCGACGCTGACCAGATCATTGAGCGTTGGTACGGCGTAACGTTGCGTAACTTCCGCTTCGTAGTAGTACTCAGCCTTGAACAAGGCGTCCACCAATTCCCAATAGGTTGTCGCGGGCAGAATCTTGTAGCCGATTTTTGCGACGGCTTCGTCGACGATATTGCTGTGACCCGGCTTGTACGTTTCAGGGCTGGCTTTTTCCAGCAAGTCACTTTTCTTTTGGAATGAGAGGTCAATCATGCGGCCCACGAAGTTGGACATCCCTTCGTAGGGCTTGCCGCCGCGCTCGGGCGGGGTGACAAGGATGGACAGGAAGTTTTTCATAAACTCGCGATCCTTGGGGAGCGGTTCACGCTTGCCCAAGGGCGTGTCCATTGGATTGACGCAATCCCTTTCGCTATTTTGCAGGCGCTTGTAGATTGCCAAATGCTGCATGTGTTCTGGCAATGAATCCCTGACCAGATCAATAAACCCGGACGAAGATACGCCGATGTCGATGATGCCAATGTAAGGCAACCGCTTGATGCCCGGCATCAGGCAGGACTCGAAATTGTTGTTGTTCATCGTCACAGACTTGCCGGAACCCGGCTTGCCAGCGTACAGCGTGATCCACGTTGTCTGCTCAGACGAAAAGCGTTGGTAGCGAAGAATTTTTCCGCATAGGCTACGAAAGATGGTTGAACCAAGCGAGAACGGCGAGGCGGGACGAGTGAGCGGCAGCAGCGCGATGGCGTCATCAAGCGGTGCCGGGCAAGGATTGCCGATGTGCTTGGGCGTCAGGCCCAGTGCGTTGCTCTGGAAGGCCACCATCGGATTGCCCGAGCGTTCCATCACGACCGGATTGCCCCAACCCTCAACAGTGCGCCATAGTTTCGATTTGCGCAGGGTTAGTTCGCGCACGCCGTCCGGGTCGATGCCTCCCCATGTCATGATGCCGATGCGTAGTTTGACGATGCAGCCGCCGTCGCGTCGGTATTCATTTAGAGCTTTCGCCGCGAGGTTGATGTTGCGGTTCTGTTCGGATGTAACCGACAGCATTTGCGCGAAAATCGACTTGAATTGCATCGCCGACATGCCATCCGATTCCATCATGAAGCTGATCGAATACGGCAGGGATCGGGTTTTGCCCCGCTCTATCGTCTCGGCGCGGTTGAGACTGTTGAACAGCGACATGAAATATTGTGGTTCGCGTGGCGGAACCGCGATCAACAATGGCGCGTAGACGCGGGAACCGACGCGCACCGTGTTCGGGTCGGGTAGGGTATTGTTGCGCTTACTGCCGATTTCGGCGGCTCCCGTCATGATCTGTTCCGGCAGTGGCGGGTAGAGCACTTCCGACATGTCGGCAATATCGCCGTTCTTTTTCCAACGGAACGGAATCTTCGTGCCGGGAATCGCTGCCCGCCAATCATCTGATGTCAGATCGGGGTAGACGCTGCGGCGAATGGCACGAAGCGCCTCGTCGAGTTGCAGGATTTCAACGGAACAACCGAATTCTGGTGAAGCCAGATCGTCTCTGATCTTGGTAACGAAAGATAGGTGGCGGTCGCGCAGGTATGAAATCGGGCGCAGCAGGTTTTGCGCGTGCGCGGTCGCGGGCCAGTTGTTCTCTTTCCTGAATTCATTGGTGGCCTGTGTTGCCATCTTGACCTCGATGGTATCCAGCAATGCCGGGCGCGACCAGAACACCATCCAGCAGTCCTCGTCATAGACGAAATCGCACATTTTATCGACCGCTTCGTCGATCAGGTCGTGAACGCCCAATTGCAGGGCGTTGGCCGCGACATGCTGTTGCTGCGCGTTGCGGGTCAAGGTGGCGCGAGCGTCGAGGTCACGGCGGAAAACGACTTGCAGTTGATGGCCCTTGGTCTTGAAATAGACCGACATGGAGCCATTAAGCAACTGCACCAGCCGCTCGAACTGCTCCCGGCTCAAGATGTTCTTGGTGCCGTGAAATTGCACCACGCTTGCCATAGAGCCATCCTTCGCGACCAATAGCCGACCATCGTCGACAGTTTCCAGATCGCAATAATCCGTTACGTCGGTTTTTAGCATGCCAATGACATGCAGCATTACCGCTTCGAGTTTTCCACTCATTTTCCACTCCCCTGAACCGTTTTAAGCGTTTCTTCAATCAATTCATTGACCAGCGCCATTTTTTTGTCGTCGTCAATGTCATCGCGCAAAATGATTTCATCGAGCCGAAGAACCTGCTTGTAGCTGCTCCGGGTACGAAAAAACCCCTCAATTCCGAAAAGCGTTGTATCCGTCGTCATGCCGCCATCCGTTCCATCATCGCTGCTTCGGAGAGCTTGCTGGCCGGAGGCATCAGGCCGATGTCGGTGGCAATGTCCAGCGTGCGCCGCAGCCCGTTCTCCGGGTAGCGCAGGACAACATTGCCGACGCCGTAATTCATGACGTTGAGGCCACGCCCATAGAGTTGTTGCGCGTAGTTGAACATTGCCATCCGGTCGGCGGCGCGAAGCCACGCCGCTGCCGCCGTGTAGCGTTGAGTGTCAGCCTTGTAATGCTGCTTGTTGGTCATCCCCGTCCAGATTTGCTCCGCGATCAGGCCGTTGGTCAGGGACAACTCATCAAGCGGGCCGTCCGGCAGCAATTTGGCCTGTGGCAACGGTGTTGCCGGACGGCGGCAAACCAGTGCGCTGTTGACCGCAATGTCGCCGTACTGGCGCACGACGCGCCATTCAATATCGGTCAGCCATTCGCGTACATCGCGTGAACCGCTACCCCAACTCAGTATCTCGGCGATCATCGGCTTGACGTTGCTGACCGAACAGCGCACCAGAAAAGGTGTGTCGATACTCTCAAGCCACTTGTCGTTTTGCGTGTTGACTCTTTCGAGTTCCCAGCCGGAATCGGGCGGCACGGGCGTTGCCAGCACCTCGCGGGCGTGGCGAAGGCGGTTGCGACGCACGGTCACGGTTGGCTGGCATGTACCGTAGTTTGTGCCGTGGATCACGCTGACAGTCGGATGATCGGCCACGCCGTCGAAGTGAGTGTAAAAAATATCGGGCAAGGCGCTGCGCGGTGCACCCATCGCCACTGCGAAGTCCTCATTGAGTCGCCGGTTTTTGGGATGCACCCCATAGCGCGACATGGCGGCATTGACCGTGCGCTGCGCGACGGCGGCGATGGTCGATACTGCGATGTCGGGCGTGACGCAATTCAGGTCAATGCCAAGCTCGGTAACAAGTTGGGGAAACAGGGTGCGTAGCCAGCCCTCGTGTCGGAAATTCGGGTGCCGGGTCAGCCCGGCCCGCCAGAAGTTGTTGAAGGGCAGGTTGGTCAGCCAAATCGCGTCGGATGGCAGATCGTGGATCGACTGCACGCGCCGTGCCTGCCCGCCGCCAATCGACGCCCACGCACCGTCCAGCGAAACGACGGTGCGGTCATTGGCAACGATGTTGTTTGACGGATCGAAATAGATGGCCCCGATTCGCATGGTCTTGTCATCAATCGTAGAGCAATTGGCGGGTGAAGGGCAGCCAATTGTCCGGGTGAAAAACAGGACTGTTATTGACGGCGTAATATTCGAGTTGCCCGGCGCGAAAAGCTTCCTTGCTAGGAATCAGGCGCAGGTGTACGAGCAGTTCGGCGCGTTTTGCATAGATGCCGTCCGCCGCTTCCATCGACAGGACATTTGCCATGTTGAACGGGTTGGAGATGTCCACGCCGTCCTTGCCGAAGCATTGCTTGAGAATGTCGCCACGATGCTGAAAGATCGCGAACAGGCTGGTCAATTTGGCCCGTGCCGTCGCATCGGCAAAATGACTGGCGACGTGGATGGCGCGGACAATGCTGATGACCTCTGTTTGCGTCAATTCCGGGACAACGGCGAGGAAGCCGCTACCGTTCATCGCGAACATGCCCACATGGTGAACCATGTGGCATAAATTGCAGACGGTCAGGAGGTTGCTTTCATCATTATTGTGGTGATTGTCGTCAAGATGATGAATCTCTTGGTATTTCGCGGCCTTGAAGCTGCAAAAGCGGCAGGTGTAGTTGTCGCGCTGCAATATCTTGGTGCGTGTGCCGTCGAAATCGGCATCCGCAAGATGCGCGTGATCATCGTCCTGCCGCCATAGCTTGCGCTTGACGCCCGGCACGGGCTGATTCGCGGCCCGGTTCAGGTGTCCCGCCATGCGTGTTGGCGCGATTACTGGCGCAGATGGCTTGTCGTCAGGCATCGTTGTTGGCGCATCGGCCATGCCGACGCGAGAGGTAAATGGTTTGGCGCATTCCCCGGTTCCATTGATCGGGGCGGCTTGCGCCGCCCCGGATGGCGCTTATGAGCCGAGAACGGTATTGCGCATGATCCACATCACCGAGCCGACACCTGCCATCAGGCCGCCGATGAACAGGCCGACGATTGCGCTCATCGGCTTTTCGCGCTCATCCTTCGAGGCTTTCCAGAGGGTGTAAAGCGAGATGGCGACAACGACGAAGCCGCCAATGCTAACCAGCGAGATCAGCAACGTCGCGCCTTCTTGCGCCGTGTTGTCGACGTTCGTTGCAATGTCCGAGAAGGTTTTGCCGCCGGATGTGTCCTGCGTCAAATCGGATTTCGTGATCGCGAGGGCCGCAGGCGACGCGAGGATGCCGAACATCAGCAGGTAAAGGCGCATGGTGGCGTTGTCCCATGCGGATTTGATGATGCGAAGTGCTTTCATTTGCTTGCTCCTGTATTAAATGAAGTGGGTGCTACAAGTGCTGCGAGTTGAAGAAGGTGCTGCGCCAAAAACCTAGAATGGTGTGAAAAGCGTGAAAACCTTGAATCCGATTGTTGCGTTCAGAACGTCGACAAACCACTTGAAATTCCAACATAACACGCCGCCAATCAGCCAGCCCGCCGCTTGTCCAAGCCCGGCCTGCTGGTTGTTGTAGTAGCGATTGATGGTCATCCAGCCCTTGATCATCGCGATCATGCCGACGATTTGCATGATGCCGAGAATGACCATTGAGGCAGCTTGTGCCTTCTCTGACATGCCGGGGCCGCTGTATTTCATGGAGGCAGATATTATTTGCCCCGCCGAATAGGTGTTGCCCGACAGTGTATGGCCCAGAGCGCGAATAACTGCCAAGTCGGCTGTCGCCAACAGCATCGCGCCGACGAAAATACTGATCAATGCAGAACCAACCGAGAACCGCTGCCGACCGGCAACATATTTCAATGCATTGTCATGGGTGACACCCCATACTTCGATCAAGCCGCTGCCGACAAGATACAGGCCCATCAACGCCGCGATGGTTCGTATCATGTCGACAACTGGTTCGACAGAGCCACCGATGTTTACCAGTACTTCCATCAGATCGGGAAAATCTCCCATTGGCTATCTCCACGTTGCGTTAGCTGACGGTTATTACGGTGCCGTACTGGTGATAACTGTTCCGGTTTCCGGTTCGACGGCGTGGACGATCAGCGGCTTTGACGCAACCGCCACAATCGGCGGCAGTTGTTCACCGATTCGCACGCTGTCTTCCTTGTCGCCAGCAACAAGCCACACTCGCGATCCAACCGATGCACGAACGCTGTAGCCGGAAAGGGTGGACAGATTTGCCTCCTTCTCCGTCAGTTTCTTGACCTCTTGACGCGGCTCGCGATCCGGCTTGATGATTTCGACGTGCCGCGCTGGACGCTTGCTTTCCAGCAAAACGAGGCGCTGTTCGAGCGTGTGGATGTTGCCAGTCAAGCCGTCAATTTTTTGCCCGAGCGCCTGATTCTGCGCTTGCAATTGCATCGCCGCCCGCTGTAATGCTTCCCGGCCTTTGGCATTGCTTTCTTCGGCAAGGCGAAGCTGTTCTGCCAGCAAGTCTGGCGGCGGTGCTTCAAGCCGCGTCTGTAATTTTTTTACGGGAGTCACCGGAGGCTTCGGGCTGGCCGAAGCCTTGACAATGACAACGGCAATAATCAGGATGAGAAAAAATGCACCACCGAAAATCCCCATCAATTTGCCGAACGACATACTTTTGAAATCCATTGCGATCCCCTTCTATTTCCGTTGTTCGTAAACGTCCTGCATGAAGAAAAGACCGAAGCCGGTTTGCGCCGGGGTTGAGTAGGTCGTTGGCCGGTTGAAATTCTGTTGAATCTGCGTTGCCATCCTTTGCCCAACTTCACCAAGGGCCATTGCGTTAGCTTGCCGCGTACTCGGCTCCTGATTGGTCGTCGCAACCGTTCCGCCCGGCGTTATGACTGTTGTACCCATTGTTTGCGAATAGGCGCGACCATAACCCGAGAGCAGCGATGCAACAGCTAGGCTGCCGTAACGCTCAAGGATGTGATAGTCGATGTTTTCCGCGATGCCTTGCTTCGCGTCTTCCTCGCGCAGCGCGATGGCGCTGATACGCATCGTCGGGCGGCTGTCCTGTGGTGCCATTGTCGAGAACCGCAGTCGCACATTGTTCGGCGTTTTCTCGACTTGCCCGATGATCTTGCTGCCGTCCCAGTCCCCGCCGCGTATGGTCGCAATGACATCGTTGCCGTCATCCGTGTTCATCTCGCTGTCAAGAGTTGCGTACAGCATCTTGCCTGTCTTGATGAGCAGTTTGCCGGTTCCCCTATTGGGCTGATCGTCGTCATCTTTGAGATTCAGGCCCGGCCCGGCCTGCACCTTTTTCCGCGAAGGATCGCCGCCTACGCCACCCAAGCCGTCTTGCAGCGACACGGGATAGTACCCGATGGTCGAGTATGCGCCTTGCGCGTTCAAGCCGCCTTGTCCGCTCTCACCAAACATCAGCGCGATCTGCTTCATGATCTGCTCGCGCTGCGCGTTGACATACTTGTCGCGGTCGGCTTGCGCCTGTTTCAGTTCCAGTTCAAGTTTCTGCCGCGCTTGTGCTTCGGCCTGCGCGGCGGCTTGGCTTTGCTGTGCCGCTGCCTGTTTGGGCTGCTGACCGGCGGGTACGGTGATCGTGGTCGGCGTAGTCGGCGAAGAGCCGGAACGCGCCCCGGCCTGCTGGCCGGGCGGGACGTTGATGGTTGTCGGCGGCGTGTCAGCCGGTTGCCTTAGCATCTCGGAGGTGGTGCCATCCAGCATAGTTCCATCCGGCATGGGTGGCGTATCGGCACCGACGATGCGCAGGTTGAACTCGGTATTCGGGTCAACCTGCCGAGCAACCGGCTTCACGATGTGCGTGTCGAAACCCGGCTGGTATGTTTGACCTTTCGCAGCGGCTTCCTCAGCTTCCAACGCCGCGCGTTCCGCCCGGCGTTTCGCTTCGTGTTCTGATACCGCATCAACGTCGACGCGTGGCATGGGTGCGCTAGGCACCTCGATTTCAGATTTTGCCAACCTTTCCGCAGCGGGTTTGCTGGTCAGGCCGCGATAGCCGAGCGCAGCGCCGATCAGAATCACCGAAGCAGCAGCGACCAGCGATATTTTGCCGATGCCATGACCAAAGACTGCCTTGAAATTCTTTCGCATCTCATCCGACTTCTGCCGTCGGCGAATCGGCTGCGGCTGGTGTTGTACAACGGCATCATCGCTTTCGGGTGCAAAACCTGCGCCTTCGGCGTCAGGATCAACCGCTTGAGGATTTTGGTTGTCGTCGCTCATTTGCTTGCCCCATTTTGTTCAATAAAAACGGTGATAGCTTGGCCGCCCGTTGTAAATGTGATGCTGCTGTGCTGCTGTGCGAAACGATAAACCGACATGCCGGATGTAGAACGCGCCGCAGCGGTGTACGCGGGATATTGAGCATTGGCCGAACTACGCACATAAAGTTGGTTCTTGAATGACCACGCCTCAGTTCCTTCCAGCCCTGACACATTGAGTCGCTTGGCGTCTCGCGGCGGTACGCCGTCCAGAAAGTAGCCCATGTCGCCGTCAAGATTTGGCATGTGCGCAGTCTGTACCGATTGAATCACTGCGTCAGGGTTGTTGCCCGGCACTTTCAGATCGAGACGCATGTCCACTTCGGCCTGTGCACTGGTTAGAACGAAGATGACGGGTGTGGACAAGCCGCGCAGCGTGATGGTCACATTACCGTATGCCGCAGGAGCCAAGGGTTCAATGGGCAGAATATTCGTTGGCGGTTGTTGTGCGTTGCCCGCGCCTGCGCGTCCGTCGCTGAACAGATTGCGATTCATCGAAACGTGTTGAATCAGCCAAGGTTGTCCGCTCATGTCGCTGAAAACCAGCGAAGTTTGCTGCCCGCGCTGCAAGCGCAGCGTCGGCGGGCTGACGCCGGGATCGAGATTGATGAAAATCGTGCGTGTAATCGGCTTGGCGGGGCTGACATACGGCATGGCCTTCTGCCGCTCGCGCTGTAAATAAATGCGTTTCAAACGTTCGATCTGCTCCGGCGTCAATTGCAAGTCTTCGATGTCACGGATGACACCTTCAACAACTTCTGGTGTAGCCGGGTAAATAACTTGCGGTGGCGCTTCCTCGGTAACGTTAACGCCGAGATTGCTGGGCGGTGGCAAGGGCAATGTGGTGTCAGCTTGCGGAGGCGCTTCCTCCTGTTGTTGTGCTGGCGGCTGCACCTGTGGAGCAGCTTGAACTTGCGGGGTGGTCTGCGTTTGCGGAGGGGTTTGTTGCGCTTGCGCCGGGTTCTCCTGTGCCGGTTTTGTGGCTTTTGTGGCGTCAGCCGAAAGGGCGGGGGATGCACACAACAGCAATGCAGTTGTGATCAGCGGCAAAGTTTTACTTGGCAACATAGCGATCAATGCCTCGTGATGAAAGGTGAAAGCGCAATTGAATCGACGGCAATGCCTTTGAGATTGGTTGCACTTGCCGGTGTTTGTATGACGGTAACAGACGCGAGAAATTCCTGCCGCGAACGTGGCTGCTGATCGCCGCCAGCGAAGAATTCAATGGCAATTGGCACCATCACAACCCAGTATTTGTGGAAGCCACGTCGACCTTCCTCTTCCAGTTGTGGAGTTCGGATCGCCATCGAACGCAAGATCAGCCTGCCCTTGAGCACCCGTTCGAGATTGCCTGACTCGTCGAGCGACCGGAAAAATGACTTGCGCCCAGCGTCAGTGAACCAGCGCGCCGCGACTTCGTTAAGCACTTCCCTGTAGTTGATGTAGTCGTAGCTGTAGGCGTTGATGACAGCCTGTTTGGCATAATCGGTAAGGGTTGCGGGCGTGACCCGTGGGTTATCCTCCACTGACACCTCGCAAACCGCCTGATTGTCCAGTGTCGGGATGTACCTGTACTTCGGATACCACGCGATGCCTGCGCTCAACACAATGACGAAGGCGGCGGCGAGCACGCTCACAGCAGTCCAGACGCGCACATTGCGCTTCTTCAAAACCTTGTTTTCCTGCTGTAGCCGGGCCACTTCACGAAGAACCGCCGGGTATTCCCCCGGCGAAGTGTCGTTCGTGAGTTCTTCCAGCTTGGCGTCCGCCAACTTTTCTTGCCCTGCGGAATTTTTCTTTGATGCCTCATTCGACATTGACTATTTCCCCCGTTCGTCCGTCATAGATGCACACAACGTCGGTTCCATCGTAAAAGATGGTGTTCTCGAAGTTTGTCTCGTTGAGCAAGTAAAAGGACGCACCGACGATGCCTGCGAGCAGTGCAAAGAACAGCACCTCGCCTATGGCAGCGGTTTGTTCCAGCAGATTGTGATAGCGCCGCAAGGCGCGAACATCGACATCAATGTCCGGCGTTCCCCACGATGTTCCCCATCCGTGCGTTTCTCGTTCTGTCATGGTTGCAATTCTAATCAATAATCAAAAATGCGCAACACTTAGATTTTGATACTGGCGTCAGATTGATGCAATGCTTTCCCCTTTTCTTTATTGCCGCTTTGATTGCAAATAGTGCATCTGTCATCGAAAGCAACTTGCGTTGAGGTTAATGCTGGCTGCGATGAATTTTTGCAAAACATGTCAGCATGGCGCAACAAGTGCGCAAACAATGTGCCGAAAAGATGGTTGAATATGCGGTAATATTGTGTCTATTGCGTGCTACAACAAGCGATATAATACGGTGGCAATGTGTTAATAATGTGCCAACACTGCGGCTACAGTGCGTAAACATGGTGCCTTGATTAAGGCGGCCCCGTATAATGCCCATGTCCATACTGTGCTGGTGTTTTACCGCATAAATTCGCGGAAAACCGTGAATTGGTATTGATGTTTCTATTCGTCCGATGCGACGGCATTGTCCGGGTAGCAGCAAAATTTCGGTGAAACGGTAGAATCGCCCCATCGTAGGGTTTCTTTGTCTGCTCTCGCATTCTGGCACCCGGTGCAGCCCGGTGCTTTTGGGGATGCCAAAAACTGCCGCCTTTGCCACGGCCCGCGTTGTGCTTGAAAGGGCATTCATGGCTGTCGACTCCACTCTGATGCCTCGCTCAGAACGTGCTGACTGGGTTGTGCGAGGTCGCTGCTGGCGCTCCTGTCGGATACCGCCGCGACCGATTCGGTTGATGGTCTGAATGTGACGCTCATCCAGCCGCTTGCCTTTTTGCCGTAATGGGTTTTCGCGGTGGCGATGCTGCTGTGTCCGAACATCGCCGCGATTTCCCGGTCGGACAGGCCGGACTGTTTGGCGTTGGCAATGACCTGATGCCGCGTGCTGTAAATCGTGGGTAGTGGCCCTGCCGCTTGCCCTGCGCGTTGCGCCAGTTTGCGCAGGGCGTTGTTCAACGTTTGTTGCAGCGGCTTGAAGAATGCCTTGGCGATCACGCTACGCGGCGTGTCTGCTGGCATCTTCGCCGCGTAGCTCTCGGCAATGGCGCGGAAGTGCATCAATGCGGCCAGATCGGCGGTAGTGATGTCATGCAGCAGGATTTCGCGTTCAGCACCGTTGCCGCGCCCGTGTGTCACCTTGGCGTTATCCACGCGCAGGGCGAGGGTATATTTCAACCGCCCGCCGCTGTCCCGGAGATAACCGCCATCCTTGTCCCGTTGCAGATAACTCATGAATCCCGTGCCGAACCATTCCTCTGGACGCAGGCCAACGAGCAGATTGGCCCGGACGAAGGCAACCATCACCCCGGCGTGCTTTGCTTGCGGCGTTGCTGCCGCATATTCGGCAAGGCTGTCCACTGCCTCTTTGGGAAAGAACTTGAGCTTGGTGCTGGACGTTTTTTGGGTTCGCGTCGGCAGTTGCCGCGTCGACAATTCCCGGATGGCCGCATATGCCGCCTCGTAATCGCTCGGGCTACCGCCTTGCGCGATTACGTGTTGAGCTTCTTCGGCGAGCCAGTAGATTGCCGCTGCCTTCAAAACCCGCACGGTCGATTGCGCTGCTTCCTTGTTAGCCACCAGTTTCTGTAGATGGTCAACAAGGCTGGCTGGTGTGAGCGGGCCGTGACCGGCTTTTTCAATTTGGTTCGCGAACATGCCGATCTTGCGGGAGTAATCTTCCCGCGTTCGCAGGGCCAGTCCGTTACCAACGCCGTCTTCGGCATTGATGCGTTCGATCAGGGACTTTGCGATTCTGCCGCCGTCGATTCGCTTTGCCATGCCGGTCACTTTATTTGAGGCGTCCCCGGTCAGCCGGGGACGCCTTGAACTTCCCGACCCGCCCTCGCTCGAAGGCGAGGGCGGCAACAATGGCCGGAGTAACCGGCCATTGAACGATTACCAATTCTGATCTGCGGGCAGCCGTGTTGCGCATGAACTCATTTCCCGGGCATTGCCATCAGATTATCGGCGTCACGGTTTGCCGTGACGCCGCGAACTGCCCGACCCCACTCGCCAAGAATCCGGCGAGTGGGCAACAATGGCCGGAGTAACCGGCCATTGGGCAAACCCCTGACTTCCTTCCTTGCGGGCAATCATGTTGCATGTTCCCCATTCCCCTGCCTTGTCGCCAGCAATGTCAGTTGCGGGCCTGTGGCCCCAGCTTGCGGCCTGTGCCGCCATTCGGTGCCAGTCTTTTTGCTTGCGCGGCTCGTGCCGCCACTCGGTCGCATCCCTGCTTTTTTGACCTCAACCAACTTTTGCCTGATCGCAGCCATTGATTTTTGTCGACAGTGCCCGTTACTCCCTATCTGACGTTACGTACACTCTGCAAGTTGCTTTTGTTCGGGCGCATCTATTTTTGTTCTGGCGTGTGCAGCACCACTAAAAACCCGGTTCGCGGTTACTGTTATGCGCGTTCACAAAAAGTTATAGCCAGATTGTCATATTGTTATTGCCAACGCAAGTGTTTTTTGTCGCGCCCGGACGAGATAGGGAGTAACGGGCAATTTTAGGCGGTTCAGCACGCCCTTCGGTCGGGGCTTCCCCGCCTATTTCATGCGATATGCGATCTTTGCCGGGGTGGTGAGGTCAATTTTTTTCCGCGCTAGGCGGCAATTTGGGTAGCAAAACGCATTGTGGCGTCAATGTGTTAATACAGCGTCAGTGCTGTGCATATAACACAGCAACATTATGGTGACATCACGGCGCAATGGATGGCATGATTAAGCCAACACCGTGCAATAAATATGTGATCAATGTGTTACTTTGTGGCAGCAGAATGGTGCCAAGGTGGCAATTGTTGTGTCGCCGAGGATTGAAGAGCGAGCGATTGTCTGGCAACATTGTGCGAACATTGTGAGTGACAATGGCGTCATGATTGTGGCAAGATTGGTTGCGCAGGAGGGTGTGCGACGTACACAAGATGGCAAAGTGTGCAGTCTTCCAAAAAAAGGCGTAGCATCAAGTTTCTGTAGCTCTCCTTAGAAACAAGACGTTCTCAAATTTTGACGAAAGGGAAAGGTAAGAGAGATGGGTTCGATCACAAAAAATGGATTGCTGGTGGCGCTGGTCGCGTCGGGTCTGGTGGCGTGCTCTTCTACACCCCAGTCAACCACTACCGATACCGAGGCATTTGCCAGTCGCTTGATCGCCGACAAGGTGGCGGTTGCCGCCGACGCCCAGCGCCAATATGTCGCGCTGGTCAACGAAGATACGTTGGCGCTCACGCGCAGGCAGGTGGCGCTGGATACCGACGAAGTGGACGTGGACTTCATCGGCAAGCCGCAGGAGCTTCTGCAAACCTTCGCCTTCCGCTACGGTTATCGTTATGTCGAAAGTGGCAAGCGTCTTGATCTCCGTACCGTCAATGTGCGCGTGCAGGCGTCGCCGCCCATTGAGGTGCTACGAAACATTGGCTATCAAATTGATGCGCTGGCCGATGTCGTTCTCGACAAGAGCAACAAGGTGTTGCGCTTAGTCTACAAGCCGCAATCCACCGATCACCAACCCGGCAACAAGCTCGACCACAAGAAGAGGGGTTGAACATGGCTGCTGACCAACCTCCGATGACGCTGGAAGATGCACAGCGTCTTTATGACCGTCCGGCCTACGTGCAAGCAGCGGAATCTCAGGATGCGGAAACGCTCACGGATTTCATCAAGGCCCAGAAGAACGAAGCGGCCAAGGCCCGATCCCAAGCAATTCTCGACACCGCCCTTGGGTTGGGCGTCAAGGCTGGGATGGCGTGGCAGCTACGAAATATCAATGCCGCGATTAGCCGCCGCGAACGCGACTTTGACACCATCTACGATTTCGGACACCTGTTGATTCAGGATCGAGTCGTTCCGCCAGTCATTACTGAGGCTCGCGACCTGTACAACCAAGATGGCGATTACGCCCTGCGCCTCTCTGGGGCGTACTACAAGATCGAGTATCAGGCCCGGTTTTCGTCGGTTGCTCCGAACTGGCGAGAATACCTGACCTTCCCGACACCCGATCTGGAGCGCGCATCACTGATGGCGGCTCTTCTGCCGCGTGACTCCGATGAAAAACGCATCTGGCAACTGGCCGTATCGGATGGTTGGCTACAAGGGGTCGATCAGGCCAACGTGATGCTCAAGTACGGGTTGGACAGGATGAACCGCGATTTCACCGGCATGATCCGCTTCCATACCTTCGTGATGCAAGGCAAGCTGTCCATGCCCGCCATTGCCAGCGAGTTCATCGACTTGACCAACAGCGGTCAAACGATGTCCGTGGACGAAACCTTGCTGCGCATAACGACGCTACCTGAGTTCAAGGGCAAGATGGCCGATTGGCGGACGACGATCAAACCCACCCTGCAAACGGGTGACGAAAAGCTGCCAATGGATATGCCTGTTGTGCCCGCAAGCGCGCCGCCCGAGCCGTTCGCGTCCGGGCCAGCAACGCCATCGGATTCCGAAAGAGAGCAGACGAGCGATGAATAATGAAGTTCTCATGTCCATACCGGGCGCTTTGCTGCCGAGAATTAACTATCTCACGTCCTACAAAGACCCTTTCCGGTTTGACACGCCCGGCTTGTTCAAGGCATTGATGCTGGAAGCACTGGCGCACAACGCCAGCGATATTTACGTGCAACCCGGCCTGCCGATATGCGCCCGCATCAATGGCAGCATGATGGCTGTCACAGTGCGGCCAATCGACGAAGGTGAGGTCATGCACATTCTCAAATGGGCAGGTGGCCGCGATACTGCTGCGACCGACATCGTATCGGGCACGGCGGTCAATGCCCGATACGAATTGTTCGATCCAACATTGAGAAATGCTCGCGGCTCTCGGGTGCGCTACGGTTATCGTGTCAATGCGTCGCCGATTCAGTACTACGGCGGCACGTCGGCGCAAATCGTCATGCGGGCGATTCCGACCGATCCGCCGAGATACAGCGACCTTGGCTTGAGCTTGGAGATTGTCAATGCGGCAACGCCGCGAGATGGCATCGTCTACATTGCCGGGGCTACTGGGTCGGGTAAGACAACAACCTTTGCCTCGATCATCCGATACATCTTGGAGAATGAAACACCGATTTCGGGCAATCTGGTCACGCACGAGGAACCCATCGAATTCACCTTCGATACGGTGCAAAGTAAGCACTCGATCATCGTCCAGTCGCAAGTGCCCATTCATTTTGCCAATTTCTATATTGCTAACCGCGAGGCGATGCGGCGCAAGCCGGGCCTCATCATGATCGGCGAAATGCGGGACGAAGAAACGATTCGTGCCTCCATTGAAGCATCACTGACCGGGCACCCGGTATTCGGCACCGTTCACGCAATCAATGTGGCGGCGGTGATGCGCCGCCTCATTTCGCGCTTTCCGGAAACCGAAAGGGCGACTGCGATTTTTGACATCATTGAAACGGCCCGCTTCATCATGGCGCAGCGGTTGGTTCGGGGTGTCAGTGGCAAACTGCTCGCCGCCCGCGAATACCTCATCTTCGACGAAGAGGTTCGCGAGGCGCTGATTGAGCTTGACCAAATGGGCAAGGTGACAAGCCGGGTCAAGGAACTTGTTGAGAAAAAAGGGCACTCGTTCAGGAAGGAGGCACGGCGTCTGCACGAAGCCGGCCTGATCGACGAGCATGTTGTCCGCGACTTGACGCACACGTAATTGTGGTATTATTGTGCAAAGAAGCGTGGTGGCAGAGTGTGGTTATTGTGCGAACAAGCGGTGAATAGCTATGGAAAAACAGTGATAAAAGTGTGGTAAAGTCGCACACGGCATGGTAACATGGTGCCAATAGGGAGGTAACAGTGTGATTGGTGCTGTGCTATAATGGTGGCGCAGCACAAATTTAGGAGATTTGACATGGCGCATCCGACAGGCCGATTTCATTGGAGCAATTGCGCTCCACCGGCCCAGTTTTTCAAGATCAATGCCACGGCCAGCGTGCCTTGGCTGGCCCTTGTTTTGCATCCGGGCTGGGTGACATTCTTTGGGGCGCTGGTTGTGACCTTCATTTTGCTCTACATCGAGATCGTCAAGAAGATGACGGTTTCCGCCTTCGTGCGGGCACTCAATATCTGGCTGACCGGGCGCGTGAAGGCCACGGCGAGCATTCTCAAGGAGTTTGTTGGATGAGCGCAGACGATAAAGCCGATAATCGCGTTCGCGTGGTTGATTTGTGCCGGATTGATTATCCGGTATCCGGTTTTTTTCCTAAGCCGTCTTGGAAGGATTCTGGGTAGATGTAGCGGCTATCAATGCCCAGATTGGAGTTGGAGCCAAAAAATAGCGACGACCCAACGTCGAGCATCCAGCATACGCGGGGACGGCCGGGAAAGACCGGCACAAGCTGCATCGACCGAACAACAATAGAGTCCAAGGAAGGAAGAAAGCATGAGCAAGCCTGTTTATGTGGGCGTCGATGACGGCCACTACGCCGTCAAGGTTGTCACCGAGTCCGGCGAGATGTTTTCCGTGCCGTCACGCGCCCGCAGCGGACGCCAGATCATTTCGTGGCAGGAGCAAGGGGAAGATGGCGGTTTCTACACGACCGAAGAGGGCGGTGTTTTTACCGTCCATCGCCACATGCAGAACCCGGAAGATACGCGGTTCAAGGAATTTCCGAAATCGGCGCTCAACCGCGTGCTGGTGCATCATGCGCTGCGGATGGCTGGCTTCGGTGGCGCGGATGTCATCATCGCCACCGGCCTGCCGGTTTCATATTACTACCTTGCCAATGGGCGCAGGGACGACGCGCTGATTGCGGCGAAGAAGGCGAATCTTGCCAAGGGCGTTACCTGCGGCAGCAAGCCGCTTGCCAACATCGTGCGCAACATGGTTGCTACGGAGGCTATCGCGGCATACTTCGATCAACTGATGGACATGGAAGGCAATCCGACACCGGAATACGCCGTGCTGGGCGAGGCAACGGTTGGCGTGATCGACATTGGCGGCAAGACGACCGACTGTGCCGTGGTGTTTCCCGGTGGCGAGCATGTTGACGCGGAACGCTCCGGTTCGAGCGATACCGGCGTGCTGATGCTCAACGATGCTGTCGAATCGCGCCTGCGCCAGTTGTTCGACCTCGACAACGTGCCGCCGACTCTGGTTGAGGCGGCGATTGCCACGGGAGTCGTCAAGATCGCTGGCGAGGAAAAAGACGTCCGCGATACCGTGATCTTTGAGAAGGAGCGGCTGGCCGACCAGATTATGTCCGGCGTCCGCACCAAGATCGGCAATGGCAAGGATTTGGAAACCGTGCTGTTCGTCGGTGGCGGGGCCATCGTGATGCGCGATCAGCTTGCGCGTCACTTCCCGCACTGCCGCTTTCCTGATCGGCCCGAATTTGCCAATGCTCGCGGCATGTTGAAGATCGCCAAGTATGTTTTCGGTGGGGAGGCGTAATAATCATGCAGCGAACGAGGCGTTTCGTCCTGCTGGTCGATCCACGGTATCCCTTGGAAAACGACGCATTGCACGTCATCAAGACGGCCCCGGATGGTGAGAGGGCGGCTGTCCTGCGGGCATTGATCTTGATGGGCTTTGACGAAATCAAGAAGGCTCAGGCTCGCAAGCAGGGCGCGGGCCGAGAAGCCGCACAACTGGAACGGACGGAAACCAATGAGTAGAAAGGCTTTGAGTCTGGAACGTCTGGAAGTTCGCTTGCGTCCGACGCATCCTGCCGAGAAGGAGCTTATCGAGGCGCTGGAAACGCAGAGCGGCCTTTACGGCAGCAAGACCGAGTTAATGCGTGATTGTCTGCGGCGCGGCTACATAGCTCTCCAGCGGCAGGTTGAAAACCTGTCGGAAGCTGGCAGCGAAGTGGCGGCACTGGATGCGCTGGCGCAAACCTTCGCCAGTGGCCAGTACGGCTATCGCGTAATCAAAACCTATCTGGAAGCCAAAGCAACGGGCAACAGTTCCGTGCCGCAGGCGAGCGCGGCTCCGCCCGCGCCGCCTGCGACGGTTGAGCCGCTGGCTGTCCCGCTTGCCCCGCAAACCACGGATGAAGGCACGGGTGATGCGTCCGGGCCTAAATCCGGGCCGAACTGGTCACGGTTTCGCGGTGTTGCGGGGGTCGATAGCTGATGAGTAAGCAGGGCGGAGGCGAAAAGAGTTTTTCGTGGGATGACCCAGCAATCATGCTGGGCATCTTCGCGATGATCTACTTTGCCTGCTGGGCCGCATGGTATTTCGGGCACACCCAAATATCGACGGCATATACCTATATCCGCTACGTGCAACTTTGGCTGATCAATACCTTGGGCAGCTACGTTGATCTGCCGGGCGTCAGAACGGTGCACAATTGGATACAGGAAATGTGCGTGCCGGATGGGTTGGTCAGCAAGTGCTACCGGGACTTTTCTACGGTCACATGGAAGGACATCAGCAATTCATCCATCGCGATGAATGTGTTTTGCCTGCTCCTGATGATTTGGGCGTGTGTGCGGATGTTCATGAGTGCCAACAAAAACCATCCGAAGCTCAATTATATCAAGACGCATAACATCGCCAGCTTCGTCAAGGAAAACAAGCGGCTTTATGCGCACTTGCGCATGTTCTCTGAAATCGACCTGATACCCCAACCGCTCGACCATCCGGTATTCGGGATGTCGCTCACGTCGCGCCAGTTCGCTTTCCGCCACCGGCTTATCAGAGGCTGGAAGGAAGAATCGGATGGAAGCTGGACGCCGACGCTCGACCGCCAGAAAGCGTCGCAGGTATTTCGGGCGCAACTGGGCAAGCACTGGACGCAAGCAATTGAATTGTCCCCGAGTGAAACGCTGCTTGCCGCAATTGCCATGCCGCGTGTTGCAGCGACCGACGCTTCCTTGGACGATGCCAGCTTCAAGGAGGCCATGAAGGACAGCGAAACACTCATTCAATGGTGTTGGGATCAATTCAAGCTGCCGCCAAAGACGAAGGCAAAGAAAGCAAAGAAAGGGAAAGAGGGAGAGGGGAAGGGCGGTGTTGCTCCGGTCGATCCGCTCGCGTGGCTGCGGCCAAAGATCGACCTCGATTACCCGCGTTCCATCATACGCAAGCATGTCCGCCATCCTGCCGTGGTGACATTGATTAACCACCATGCCTTCAACCGTACTATCATCTACGCGCTTTTCATGCAGGCGCGGCGTTTGGGCGTGCTACAGCCCGCCGAGATGCGCTGGATGCGCTTCTATGATCGCGAATTGTGGTACGTCCTCGAAACCATCGGGCGGCAAGCTGGGTTTGCCGAGGCCGCCGCCGTGCTGTCGCATTATCTCTACGAAGCCAAGGCAGGAAAGGCGCTGGTCGAACCGCAGTTGGACAAGGCCATCAATGGACTCGAAACCGCCATGCTCATCTTCAAATACACGAAGGCCGACAAGGAACGGTATGAGGCGGACGTGCAGAAGCAAGAGCAGAAACAAGGTTCGCAAGATTCAACTTGAGCCTCTGAGGCATGGCTGGTTCAATGACAAGGGGTTGTGTGAATCCCTAAAATTTTGACGCATAATTCCTTTATTTTGTTAGAATGAAGGTGTAGCGTGTTTCTAACCTATGGCTAGGAAAAAATGATGACCAAAAAGGCGATGATGGTTGCGGGTTTTTTATTGTCCCTTGTGGGCGTAATGCCTGCGTTGGCGGCAGACCCGGCCCAGCCTCGTGCGGCAGCGAAAGCGGCGAATGCCAAGGCCAAGGAGCAACCATCACCGAACGATGCCACGCCCGAGCCGCCATACGATCTACATGCTGCCGGGCTGGTGTCGCGCTACGGCACGATCAAGCACGTCGCCCCGGTTGGCATTGGGGGTCTTACGGCATGGACGGTAGAGAAGGGCGGGCGGCGGTTCGTGTTCTACACCACGGCAGATGCTCAAGCCCTGTTCATGGGTGTCGTTTGGGATGCCACGACCGGGCGCAATCTTTCCGATCAGTTCGCCCCGGCAAGCGCCCGTTCCGTCATGCAGACATTCATGCCGCCAGCCGCCGTGCCGCAAGCCATTCAACAACCCGTTCCGCAAGCCGACATTCCCCCGGTTGCGGCATTCGACGGCGATTACAAGGGCGCGATTTCCGAGTCCATGAAAACCGTCAACTCGCTTGCCGGGGTGACGGAAGGCAAGGGCGGTATTGCCGACACGCTGTACATCATCATCGACCCTCGCTGCCCCTACTGTCGGCTGGCCTACAACAATACCCGAGAGTATGTGAAAAAAGGGCGCACGATCAAATGGATTCCCGCCGTGGCACTGGGCAATTCAGCTACTGGCTTGCCGCTGGCGGCAACAATCCTGCAAAGCAAGGACAAGACTGTGCTTGAGCGCGTATTGGGCAGGCACGAGCAGATCGCAACCCAGCCCACGTCAGCCACGGAAGAGGCGCTGCGCAACAATCTCGCCTTCTTGTTCGCGGCGTTCGAGGCAAACGGCGGGCAGGCGGCTGGTGTCCCCGTTGCCTTCTTCATTGACCGCCGAACCGGCAGCCCGCGCATGATGACCGGCGTTTCCGAGCGAGTTGTGTTGGAAGATATTTTTGGAAAACGGTGAAATGAAAATCGGAAAAGATGGGCCGGTGCAACCATCAAAAAAACCCCTCATTAAAGAAGACGCCTTCTTTGAGAAAGATGGAAGCGCCACTTGGCTTGGTGTGGCCTTGATATTGGGCCTGATCATGCTTGTTGGTGCCATAAGCGGAGTAATGACATGGAAATGAAGGGTAGGGACTGGTTCTTGGATGGCAATGGGTATCCCAACGGGGTTTTTGCACTCGTTACCTTAACGCTTTTGGTTGTTTTGTCTTGGTGCGTTGGCTATGTTGCCACGGACGTGTTCGGATGGTGGGCATTTTCGCCAGATGCAAACGTAACCCCAGAGGTGATGTTGCAACATCGTATTTTCATGGGGTTTTTGATTAACGCCGTGATTTTTTTTGTCGTGGACATGATTTGCGACAGATAATTTCTGAAAATGAAAGGCACTCAAATGAGTTTTGTTTTCGCGCCAGAGCTTCGCATTTTCGAACATGATGGGATTATCTCAGTCATGTTCGATACGCTGTCACCGCTTGATGCCAAGCGGGCGACCAGTATTGTCATGTTTTCCAAGTGTTTTGATCGGCTCTCGTTCAGCCTCAATGAAATTCATATATCCAGTGTATCCGGTTCGGACAAATGCACGTTCGCCTGCAAAATTTTGCTTGTTACCCACGTTGGCACGCAAGAAAAAACGTATGAATTGGCGGATTGCCAGTTCGTGATTCCGGTCATCGGAAAAACAAAAACCGGCCCTATCCTGATGCCTGCCGACCAGATCGAGCACTTGATACGTCAAGGCGTCGCGGATGCGCTTACCGCTGCTTACGGCGAGTACGCCCTTGTTTCCGACAGGGCTATTGATTATCCCGTCCATGCTCTCAATGCCCCCCATGTTCCCGGAGCCGTTGGAAGAGGCGACGGCGACAGCGTGTCCACTGCTGTCGCGGCAGCCTCGCGCCGCGTCAGCGGGCGGGCAGCGGCCAACGATGACAAGAGCTACCGCCGCAAGATGATGCTTGCTGTCGTCGGCGCTCCTCTATTGATCTGGTTCGTTGCTTGGGGCGGCTCCAAGCTGTTTGCCCCGTCCTCCGTGGAAAGCGCAGTGGCGCGGGCGATGGCGCATGATCCGCAGGCTGTGGCCGCGCAAGTGGAACTCACGCGCCAAACGCTGCAACAAATGGGCCTTGACCCCGGCAAGGCCAGCGATCTTGGCTGTTTTGCCCCGTAGTGAATAACAGTCCGATCCTGCAAGGGGATTTTTCCCTTGTTCCGGTACTTGAACGCTTGCAGTGGCGCGATGCACTGCCGCGCCATCTGCTCAACCGGATGCGCTCGCAGAGCGGTAATCCGCTGCCGGAATGGAAAATCCAACAACACATAGAACCAATGAATCTGGCGATAGCGGAATTGATAGGGCAGGATATTACAGACACTCATGCAATTGAAGAACAGTTTGCTGGAAAGACTAACGAGTGGAGTAGTAATTATGCTGGCAGGGAATGAATTGGAAGCCAAGAAAAAAGACGATCTCGGCAAGCAGATTTTAGGCTTCGCACAAAGCTTCCGCTCGCTATTAGTGCCCTCGCCGGATGTTCTGACCGAAACGGCCCTGATTCTGCGCCCATTGATTACCTTGTCAGACAAGGTATTGCCGTTGAAATCTTATTTCAACATGGTGCAGCAGGTGCAGCGGACAGGCCATCTGGCATGGGCGCTGGCACAAACTTTGACAAAAGACCTCCCAACAAGCACCCCGGCAGAAGCAAAGGCAAAAGCTGAACGCGCTACCGAGCTTGAACTGGAATTGCGGACGAAGGGGTCTGCATATATCACGGCGGCATTGGTCGAGGATGCCAAAAAGAGCAGTGGGGTATCCTCGGAACAAGAAAAGGCCGTGGAAAACGAAGTCCTGCAAAAGATCAATCAAACCGCCCAGAGCCGCTTGTGTACCGAAGATGTCTTCATGGTCGCTTGCTCGTTCCTCAAGGCCGAGATCGCCAAGCAGGGGTCGATTTATTACCTCAAGGGCGAATCGCCGGACTTCAAGGAAACCAAAAAGAATAGGAATCCACTCAATCTTAACGATGAAGTGGTACTCAAGGTGCTTGCCAGCGGCCTTGCGCGACCCGACGAAGAGCGCGGCGCAGTCGAACGTGGGCAGATTGACAGCGGTTTCAACCACATCGTCAGGCTCAACAAGCTGTACATGACGATGAGCGAAGCTGTCCGCTGGATCAAGGAAGGCGACCAGCAGAACAATCCCCGCTGCAAGATCGACGTGCGCAACCGTTTTCGCCTGTCGCACACGGATTACGAGCGGATCATGCTGATCGCTCGCCGCGAGGGGTTGATCTCTTTCCGCAACCGCAAGAAAGACCCGGCGAATAACTACACTCTGCGGGCGATCAATCACCAGCGGGTGACGGATTACGCCCAGCAGTTCGGGTATTCGCCGCAAAAGATGCTCAACAGGATTCTTGAAGATTTCTTTGCCATGCTCAAAAAGCGTGGCGAAAAGTTTAACGCGGGGACTTGACGAGATGGCAGGCAAACAAAAGGGTGGAGACGACACCCCACAAATCAGCCCGGAAGATCGGCAGCGTATTGCAAAAGCGGCGAGGCAAGTTGCGGCGTACACCAACTTCTTGCGCTGGGCAGCGAATTTCAATAGCGACGAGGTTATCCGGCACCCCGGTCACGACAAGGTAATGCTCTTGTCGCCGATGCAGAGCGGCAGGTTTTCTTTCGCCGTAACGGGTGAAACCCTGATGCTTGGTGTGCAGGATTTCGAGGCGGTATGGATGTCCGTCATGCCCTTCGACTGCGCCTACGTGTCTGACCGCCTCTACCTCTCGGTTGAGGGTGTGGCCTGCATGGATGCCAAGCTGCCGCCGCTGGCGCTGGGCATCTTTGTGGACGACCCGGCCAAGCGGGCGAATATGGCCGCAACCAAATTCGTCCAGCCCATCCGTGTCAAGGTGCGCGATGGCCGAGTTACGGAAGTCGGGCGGGCCTTCGGCCTTGGCTTCCCGGTCAGGCAGGGCGATGTCGTCAAGCAGCTTGCTGTGGCAGCCAAGGAAAAGTTGCGGCAACAAGATATGGGCCGTTTCTTCTGATTGCTCAAAAAATCAGTTGACATACTATGGACTATAATCCATAGTGTAGGCGTTGGCTTTGTTGCATCCCAATCCGGCCAGGCGCCGGTTCAGAAACATATCACCCATCCCAAATGAGGAGAAAACCATGAAATACCGCATTCTGCTGGTTGTTTTCGCCAGCATCCTGATGGCTGGTTGTATCACGACGACCGACATGCAGCAGGCCATGAACAGCGTCAGCGACTCCATTGACGACCTCGGCAAGTCGCTTTCGTCCGGCTCCGGCCCCATCATCGGTTCCGCCGGAAGCAGCGGCACGCCCATTACGCAAACGAAGCTCGCGGGCGCTCTTGCCCGCTCGCCGTCGACCGATGGCAGCGCCCCGGAATGGCCGAAAATTGTGATCGTCAATCTGACCATCCCGCCCAAACAATTTAATGAGCCAGCAGCCTATAAATTCAAGGCAAACGACTGCATCACCTTCGACGCGATTATGTGGACTGATGCCTCGCACAACGAGAAATTCAGCAACCTCTCCTTGTGTGCCCCGGAAATGCCAAAGAGTGAAAATATGTTTGTGGGTGTGTGGCAGTCATTTTCCATCAGCGGAAAAACCTCCGGGCAAGTGCGCGGCGACGGCCCGACGCCACCCTATAACAAGCTGCCCAGCGATCAATTGATGAGCAACTGGATGGGCAAGTACCGTTGGGGACTTTACTTTATCGGCTCCCTGTTAAAAATCGTTGGTTATGATCCGCAATTCACCAAGGACGACCGCCGCTTCTGGGTAAAGAATACGGTAAGGGGAAGTTGATGTTCCTATTGGCACCGTGAAGCCACGGTGCCAATAGGGGGAAGAAGAGCGGACTCCCCGTGTATTTTACGACAGAGGAAAAAGAAGCATGAAACCCCCGAGCGCCTTTACCTTCCTGCTAGCCAGCAAATATTTCCTACCATTCATGCTTTCTTTAACCCTGTTGCTAGTTGGTGGAATCGGCTTGCTAGGCTACATTACCTATACACCCCCTGCCGATGTGGCCTTTAAATCCGCCCTCTGGATTTGGTCTTGGGTCGCCATCATGGTCATAGGGGGGTATGTTTTGCGCTGGGCGTGGAAGAGGGCGGACTGTCTGCGTCGGGGCGAGCCGCCGCAGACAGGAATGTTCATGAAATGGATCAGGTATGGCCGGTATGGTGTGCCTCGGAGCTTCCAAGGAGGATGTGCTGTAGTCCGCAACGGCCATTACCTTTTTGTGGCATCACATTCAGTGGTTGAGGCAGTTTTGCACAGTTTTGGTCTGGAACCAGAATCTCCGGCATGGCGCGAGGCATTTGCCGGTCAGCCAGTCAAAGCCAGTGGTCTGGCTCGCTTCATTTGGAAAGGCAAAAGGTATGCGCTAATGCGCAAACGCCAAAGCGAATTTTATTCCTTTCCGGTGGAAAAGGTTGACAAAATATTTACCCATGATGAAGCCACGGCCTTTTTGAAGGATTGTGGAATATTCCCAAATACCCACAATTACCATTACGTGCTTGATGGCGGCTGTACAGTGACAATCAAAGCCCCTCAAACTAAACTACTGAGTCATCCAGCGGTTCAAATAGACGAATTCAGGATTCTGCGTTCAGAATATGCAGTAGTCCGCGAAGATCGAATTGGGCCGATGTTGACGCGAGGTGATGCCATGATTGTGCTTGAAATTATCGGTATCGACCTGAATTCCGATGAATGCGCTAATGCGCTCTCTGGCGCTCCGATCAATGTTGGCGACAGCGAATTCCGGTTCATTCCGGCAGCGGAACCGGAAAAGCACAAGAGGCGGCAGATGGCCGTGCTTTTTATTGGTTGGTTGAGCTTGATGGCCGTTAGCGTTTTGGCAGTGCGGATGCTGTCCGCTGGGTGAAAAAGGAGTATCCGATTCAAGACGTGGCAAGGAACTACAGCTAGGGTGGTGACTATGAGTAAATACTATGATGAATTACTGGTTCCCAAAAACTCGAACTCGAAACCGGAATCGGAGCCAGTACCAACATCGCTGCCAGCTAAGCTTATCGCGTGGTGTGTGGTGGTATTTTCCGCGCATGCGATCATACCAGTATTATTTTCAGTGGCGGGTGCCACAAGAATGCCCACTCTTGATGATCTCTGGACACTCATGCTGTCCTCCATTTTTGTTAGTGTGGGTGGTGGCATAATTATTTGGTTGTCCCATCCGACACGCCAGCCGGAGTCTAAGCCATAACCTACGAGAGACCGGACGATCAAATGATGTGAATTCCAACGATAAAGGCAACTGAAATGCCAAGAACCGCAGGTTCAATATCGCTTCGATCCACTGACAAGTGGCTTGTTTTGTGCGTCGTCCGGGCGTGGCCTGCAACGCCCACGCCAACGTTAAAACGCCGGGCGATCCTGCCCGGCAACGTGGCCGGGCGGCAAGTGCATTAAAGGGCAGGGGTGTTCCAGTCGTCGTCGGCACTTAGGCCAACTTCATCCATGCGCCGGTTGTTCGCGTTCTGCATCCATTGCTGGTCGAGATCGGCACCTTGGTTGATGTTGTCGATGGCAAATTCTCTGGAAGTAATGCCGTTTTCCATTAGTGCCAACAGCGGCGTCGGCGTTTCGCCATACGTTTGCAGCAGTCCGTGAGATACCTCCGGCGCAAACTGATTGATGGCGAAGCGCGTTTGAAGGGCGTGATCACCTAAAACCTGCTGCTTCCTGAAAATAACCTCTGCATCAGGTGATGTGAAGATCGTAGACATCACGCCCTGAAATTGTTCTGCTGCAAGCATCTTGATACCTCCTGCTCCTACATTTCAAAATCACCGCCCCGGTTTTCATACCGTGACAGAATTGCGTCAGCGTCTTCTTCCAAGTAGGCAGTTTCGGCGCTCTTGAGCATGGCGGCGACGAATCCACTCTCGGACGTTATGGTTTGCGCTTGATTGTGCAACAGTGCTTTCAGTTGCCGCCTGTCTGCCGTCGATCCGGGCGCTTCTTCAATGGTGCGGAAGGCCACGATGTAGTTGTCGCGCATGTTCTGGCTCGCCTGCGCGTCGCCCGCTTTGGCGTTGTCGGCGAATTCAACGGTAGTGATCACGGCGGCATGGATCGCGGCGAAGGCGCGGCATTCCGCTTCGCGACTTTGCATTACCCGGTCTGTCTTGAGGGCGTGCGGCGGCGTGTTGCGCAAATAGCCGGATTCCGCATCCGCCAGCATGTCGATTGACTGGCGCAGCTTTGCGCCGTCGTCGTCTTTACGTAGCGCAGCCTCTGCCACCTTGTCAAAGGTGATCCCCTCGATGCTGGAAGCCTCGATAGCTCTGGCTCGCATGATAGCGGCACCGATCACAAATCGGCTTGCTTCACGAATTGATAGCCTCTGCTCCACGTCATACCTCCGGGGCCGCTGCGTCGTCAGCCCGGCTCAAACGGTTTCCCAACAACTTTTTCAAATCCCTCAAAACTTCGCTGCCGCCGGGCATCAGCCGGGGGGTCGGCGAATTAGAAATATCCAGCAATACGCCATCGGGCGTGTACGGATTGTCAACAAACAGGCGAGCATTACTCGGCGTCATCATGGTTTGGTCGAACATCGACCTGATTTGACCCGCATCCTTGCAAACCGGCACCAGCAGCGGTGCGAAGCTGCCCTCATAGACTTCTATTATGGCATCAAACACCACTCGCTTCTCGCCGTCGAGTTCATTTTCCCTGATCAGCATCCGGCGTCCGATGTGTGTGGCGACAGCCAGCCGCACGTCGGCGTTCGTGTGCTCAACAAGCGGAGCGAGCGCAGCCGGGCGCGTGTTCGCGTTCAAGGCCAGCGCCCGCATCGCTTCCGGGTGTTGCTGGCAATGCTGCACAAGCGCGAATTGTAGAGCCTCCGGGACATTCCGCTGGCGGGCGGCGGCTTCTGCTACCGAAGCGGAATTTTTGCCCGCGATTAGCATCGTTACCTGTTCTGTGGCCGGAATGTGGCGGCACTCGGCATAGTAGAATCGGATGGTTAACTGCTGGTCGGCGTCGTTGAACTCGGCGAGTTTTTTGGCAAGCGCCTCTTCAACGCGGTCGAATGCGCTTGCGGCCAGTTCGCCCAGACGCTGAAATGCGTTTGAGATCACGCCAGTCCCGCAGGAAGGACAACTGCAAGGCGCTTGAGGATCGTGCCAGCACTGACCCGCTGGGTCAGGAATTCGGTAGCCTTGAGAAACGATGGCTTCGCCATGTCAGTCTCCGTTAAGTCAGCAATGTCGTTCCAGTGGCGTGTAGCACCGTGGAGCGCGAAGCAGGTAGGAATACGATCACTTCCGCCTCGCCGCCCAGAGGATACTGCACCATGTCGGTATTCGTACTCTGTAATTCCGTCATGATGGCGCTGCCGATGGCCGTCAACGCCAAGGGGGAAATTTCCCCAAGAACTGCCGTTTCAGACTTGCTTCTATTCGTGTTGCAAGTATCATGAACGAACAGCATTTCAAGGGGCACGCCGGGGAATAGATCGGGGATCAGGAAGGTGGCGGAAGCCTTTGCCGACAAGGCTTTAAGACCGGCGAAGGCGTTGATCAAGTCGTTAGAAGAAACCGTCTTGACCAGATCGCGAGACATGCGATCAAGCACCCAACTCGCGGCATTGTCAAATTCGTTGTTCAACATATTTTTGATCATCCGATGTATTCTTGGGTAAAATCGTCTCAACTATATATCCTCGCCATCGAAATGAAAAGGGGTAGATGACTATGGCTATGCCGTTCACACCGTGCGATGCTGATCCATGTACCGACAAGTCAGTAGAGATACTGACCGGAATCTTTGGCAAAGTCATCAAAACCCTGACCGAAGGCGGCGATCCTGACACCATTGATGCCGCTGGCAACATGCTCGCGAGCATGTTCGCCTACTTCAATTCGGGCATTCTCGTCATCGGCAGCCTGATCGTCAGCTATGTCGCCATCATGGGCACGGTCAATACCGCCAATGATGGCGAAGCGATGGGTAAGAACTGGTCATCATTCTTTACGCCCGTGCGGATCGTCTCGGGCGGCGCGGTACTGCTGCCCTCGACAAGCGGCTACAGCTTCATCCAGCTTATCGTGCTGATGTTCGCCCTGTGGGGCGTTGGGTTTGCCAATGGCATCTACAAAATCGGGATGGCAACGGGCCTCCTTAATCCCAACGCCGTCGTGAATAGCGTCAATAACCCAGACGCTTTTAGCGGGTTGCGCGAGTTCGGCCAGCAGTATCTCGCGGTGGCATACTGCGCCAAGGTAGCCAACACCATCTATGCAGAGGGCGGTAGCGCACCGCAGCCGCTGGTTGGCCCGCCAGTGCCGCCAGCCCCGACGCCCGACCTCAAAATTAAAAGCAATGGGCGTATTGACAACATCTACTACTTCAAGGATCGCAATCCAATAACCAATCTGGCTGGTGGCGAGCCGTTTTGCGGGACAGTGAAAATCGCGGAATATGATGTTGATGCCTCCAAGACAGACCCCGGCGAAGTGGCGATGGAACAAGTTCGCAAGTCGATACAGGCAACGAAAATAAATGCCGCGAACTATGTGATGGAAAAGCTTGACGAATGGGTGCAAAAAGACTGGCCTGCCAGTAGCAACCCAACTCAGTCGGAATTGTCAAATATCGCATCTGATAAATTCAACATAATTATTGCGCAGGGCGAGAGTTTGGTTGTAACTGGTATTAGCAATAATATAAACGGCCAAAAGGCTACGGTTGATACTGGCCTCAAATTGTTCCTTGATAAGCTCACAGACGGGGGCTGGGCAAATGCGAGCGGATGGTTCCAGCGCGTTGGAATGTTGCGTGGACAGATGATGGATGTTATTTCAGCGCCAATCGGTGAAATTGCCAAACCCTCTCTGATCGGGTTGCCAGAAGATAGTCGTTATGCGGCGGTAGAACTATATGTAAATAATGTTGTTAATACGGTAAAGAAAAACGCCGAAACCAAACCCGGTTATGACGCATCTGACACAGATAAGCCGGAAAGCGTAGCCACATTCATGCCGACGGACGCAAAGGCATCTTTTGATTTTGGCGCTATAAAATCCAACATGGATGCCAAGATGTCAACTTTCGCCAGCCGCCAAATGAAGAAGCTGACAGAGATTGCGACTGGGGCAAATGGTGATGGCACCGTTAGCACTTTTTGCGGAACTGCCGGGGAAATTGGCGGGTCAATCAACCGCATGAAGTGTGTTGGAGATTACATGTCCATTGTGCAAAAACAATGGATAGTGGTGAGAGCGACTATATTAACCACCGTGGCAGGGGTGCGTGCACTAGCGGGCGGATTTTCTGTATCTATTTTAGGTAATAAGGCCCCGTTTGATGTCGTAGCGGCGGCAGGGTGGGAATGGTTAATACAAGTGCCAATATGGTTAATTGAAAAGATCATCGAACCGCTTGAATCGCTTGCGCGTTACTTTAGCGTTATTATTCCAAGTATGCCGTATGGCATTTTCATGGTAGTTGTCGTCGGCTGGGTGCTCGGCGTGCTGCAAGCCGTCATTGCTGCGCCGTTGTGGGCGGTGATGCACATGACGCCGGATCGCACCTTTATTGGCAGCCAGACGCAGGGCTACTTGCTGCTGCTGTCCTTGTTTGCGCGACCGGCGTTGGCCTTGATCGGCTTGTTCGCGGCGGTGCTGGTATCTGATCCCATCATCAATTTTATCGTCACCGGCTTTTTCTCGATGCAAGGAGCACTTAATAGCTCGACGGGCGCTGCGGGCATGCTTGCCGAATGGTTGAATTTCATGTGGTGGTTCCAAGCTCTTGCTATTATTCTGTTGCCGGTGCTGTACATGATCTTTGCCCTGCCGCAAACGCTGCCGGGTCAGGTTCTGACGTGGATCGGCGGCGGCATCAAGGATTTGGGTGAAGGTGGCGCATCCAGCGCCTTCCAACAAAATATGGCGAGGGTCGGTGCGAGTGGGGCGGCGTCCAAATCTATCACAGGTGGCAACCAAGGTAGAAAGCAACTTGCTGCCAAGGAGCCGGGTGGCAATACGCCGGGCGCGGGTGGCGGGAGAGATTTGCCGTCTAGCAACACAAGCGCCGCGCCGATGACCAGTCCGCAAGGCGTCGCGCCGAATACGCCCGACTATGCACCGTCCAGTGCGTCGGGGTCGGGCAGGCCGGTCACGCCGAAATCATATGGCACTTTGAGCGGCACGGCGCTGGCCGTAGGCGCGGCCACCGTAGTTGGCGGTGCGCTTGGCGGCGCGGCAAGAGCCGCGCTCGGGTTTGGAAAGGACATGATAAGCGGCGAAGGTGTTATTTCCTCGATCAAGTCACGGGGTGCGGAATTTGGCAGCACGATGAAGCAGGCCGTTATCGCTGGCGGCAATAATGCCTATTCCACGGATCACGGCAGCGGCTGGCAAGCGCAAGGCGTCGCGCCGGATACGCCCGACTATGTACCGTCCGGTGCGTCGGCGTCGGGGTCGCAACCCGTCATAGCTTCGGCGCAGCCGGTAACTTCCGGTGATGTAGGCGAGGGTAGTGGTTTTGTCGATACAAGCAGCGATCCGCGCTACGCCAGTGGTGAAGCTTTTGCAAGTGGTTATAGCGACTATTATGGAAGCAAACAATCGACGCCCGGCGGCGAAACCACGCTGGCGTGACATGCAAAGGGTGGCGGGCCTTGAATACTTGGCAAATCAGGTTATACTGAAATATAACCTCAAGGAGCGCCCATGCACACAACCAATTTGCGAAAGGTAGGCGGCTCGGTCATGCTGGCCGTTCCGCCCGCCTTGCTCGATGTTCTGCATCTGGTGGCCGGGGCCAAGGTCGGCTTGGCCGTAGACAATGGCCGACTGATTGTCGAGCCAAACACCCGACCGCGCTACACGATGGCCGAATTGCTGGCCGCGTCCAACTACTCGCAACCCCAAGCGCCCGAAGATCGGGAATGGGTCGACGCTCCTGCCGTAGGCGGCGAGCTTGTATGAGGCGCGGCGACGTTTACATGGTCGACCTCGATCCGACCGAAGGAAGCGAGCAGCGCGGGTTTCGCCCGGTTGTCATTGTTTCGCCCGATGACTTCAACCGAATAACCGGCCTCCCCGTGATCGTGCCAGTCACCCAAGGTAGCGAATTCGCCCGCCGAATTGGTTTTTCTGTAACGCTCATGGGTGCGGGAACGCAAACGGTCGGTGTTGTCCGCTGCGATCAGCCCCGCGTCCTCAACCTAAAAGTGCGCAAGGGGCGTAAAGTGGAAAGCCTCCCTCCGGTGATCTTGGACGAAATTCTGGGCAAGGTCGCCACGATATTTGAATGAGCAAATGGTGAAACAGACAAGGAGAGAATCATGCAACACACAGTGATTAACGGCCATTCCGATGATGCGCTTGTCGCTCACGGGCTGACCGAATTTTACACGGGGCAGGATTATGGTATCGCCATAGGCCATGCGAATGGCGTATCGGTTGGTATTGCCGAAGGCTATAGCAAAGGGGTTGATGTTGGTTACGAAACGGGTTATCGCGATGGGTGGACAAATGCGGTAAATAAATGCAACCCGGAAATTGACCGGGGGAATGCGTGGGCCGCTCAACTCATCGAAGAAAAAAACAAGCTCGAACGCGACATCATCTTCCAAGGCATCAAGATCAGCCAGCTTGAGGGCAAGCTGATGGCCTTGCAGCGCGAGAATGAAGCCTTGGACAAGGCGGATGATGCCAAGGCGGCGAAGATCGAACAGCAAGAGGCCAAGACCGCCCAGCTTGAGCGCGACAATGCCGCGCTGCGCGGGGATGTCGCCGGGTTGCGCGACATGGTGGGTACGCTCAAGGAAGCCAATTTCCGCTTGCAGTCGCAGGTTGTGGAACTGGATTCCAAGCTCCGCGCCAAGACCGAAGAGTGCAACGGCCTGATCCAGCAATACAGCCGCACACTGGTCTTCGTCAACGCCGTCCGCAGCGTGCTGGAAAACCTGACCGACAGCGATTCGCCGGACGCGGATCGGGTGCGCCAGTTGTTCGCCAACAAGTACGCCGACCGCGTGAGTTCGTTCTTGGGCACGAAAGACATCACCGTTCCGCCAGATCAGGACGAGGCATTCGCCAAACAACTCCCCATGACCCACGCCTTCATCAAGGAAATGCTGGAAGCAGCCAAAAACTTGGAGGCCGAGCCGGAGCCGGAGCACGAAGAAGAAGTCTCGCAGGGATCGGTGCCGTGATGAAGCCTCAAGCCATGAAACTCAATCAAGCCATGACCGACTTTGGCCGAGACAATGCTTTGTCCCTGCCAGCCTTCCTGACCCGATTGTTCGGCGTTGTAGCCGCCATCGTAGCTGTTCAATATGCGGTCGGCTACCTGCTGATTGCCAAGTTCGGCCCGGTTGAAACGTTCGGCCTGCCAACCGTAAACCCCCATTTTTGGAGCTACACGATTGGCTTGACTGCCATTTGCGTTCCTTTGGCCCTCGTTATTTTCATCGGATCGTTCATTGATCGGAAAATAAGGCGACCCGGACACAGATGAAAAAGCCCGTATTGGTCTGCTATGAGCGTGAATTAAATGTCAACCTCCGCCATTCTGGCCCCTTTCCGGGCGATCAAATTGACTTGTTTTTGGTCGTATACGATAATGGATTTCCATTCCTGCTTGGCTTTACGCGAAAAAGCAGCGGGATGGAAATCCGCTACAACAGCTACATCAATCCCTCGCTGGAAAACGACTTGCGGGTAATTAAAGTCGTCAACGTTGTCGAAGCGGGCGCGGGGTATCAACGGGCATATAGCGTTCCGCTTCTGCATTCGTTCGACTGATATGCTCAGACTGAGCGGGAATGAATTCACATGCAGATTCGATTGTCTGATTTCCCACAGCTTAAATTGATCGCGTGGAATCGCCGGAGCGACGATTCCATTGACGAAGCAGAAGCCTTTGCCCTGTATGAGCGCAACTGGCGTTACGTCGACGAAGCAAGCCTGCTGCCCGATGAACGGCGACTAATCGAACGGCTGACGCAAGCGTTCGGCAAAGGAGTCCTGAATGTTTGACCGACCTCACCATCAACGCATTGCCAAGGCGCTACAAATGTTCAACAGCGATTTGTTGGAAGATGCGCAATGCTATTTCGGCGGAGGGACGGCCATCGTAATGTCATTGGGAGAATATAGAGAATCCGTCGACATTGATTTTTTGTGCGCATCTCAAGAAGGTTATCGCCTCTTACGGAATACGATCACACAGGATAGCTTTGGGTCACTATTGAATGAGCCGATCAAGCATCTCCGCGATGTGAGAGCGGACAGGTATGGTATTCGTACCGTTCTGGAAGTTGATGGAGTCGGCATCAAAGTCGAGATGGTCAGCGAAGGCCGTATTGAACTGCAAGGCGGAGTCCATCCTGTTTATAAAGTGCCAACGCTATTGCAAGAAAGCATGTACGCCGAAAAACTTCTTGCCAACGCGGATCGTGGTTTGGATAAAGCCATGATGAGTCGCGATATCATCGACTTGGCAATGATGGTTGACCACTGGGGCGAAATACCGGAATCGGCATGGGCGAAAGCCAAGACAGCTTACGGCGAGCACGTCGTTAAAGCATTCAACGCATCGGTCGAAATGATTTGCGATAAGGAATATCTACGCCATTGTCTGAAAAAAATGCACATGGCGGAAGGTTTGGTTGATCGTATCCCAACAGTGCTTACAAACATACGGGAAGATTATGATATTGGGCCACCTTGAACGGGGCTTTAACTCGCGCAACTCGGCGAAGAATTCGTCGAGGAACACCATCGGTGCCTGCGTACTTTCAGTTCATGGCTCCATCGCATAGTCGTCAGAACGATCCACATTCATTTCACACACCCGGTCGAAGATATCGGTTGCGAGGTGTGAGCAAGCGGCTTTGACGGACTGCCAGTCATGCCAGCGAGGATCGAGGTTCTTGTACTCGCTGAGTTCGGTTTCTTCCAAGTCGTAGGGCAGCGCGTTGGCAAGTTGCACCTGCAACTGCTGTAGCGGTGATTCGCCGTTGTCCTGCTGGTAAAGCCGGTCGAATGATTGCAGTGCATGGGCGACGCTCTCATCGCCCATGTGATCGGCCAAGGCCACGAAGTCGAGGTAATCCCGCGTGGCGTTGCGCTTGAGGATCAGCACGCCCTTGATGCGCAAAATCTCACCTTCGGTCGGAACGGTGATTCGCGCATTGTGATAGTCCACCACTGCCGTTTCCAGCGGTTCGTCGCGGATAAGCTGACGAACGCCGGTTTCAATGCCATCGAGGCTGCCAAGGATTTGCACAGGGCGCTGCACACGAGCGGTTTTCCAGCCTGCGACCGACTCAAGTTCGGCTAGCACTTCATCGAAGCGGTGTCGCAGGTCAGTCAGCACATGGTCGGCGTCACGCGAAAAGCGATGCTCGGCGTGGATTGCCGAGGCGGTTCCCCCGACCAGCACGGCATCCGGCAGGATGCGCTGGAGTCGTGCGGCGGAGGACAAGACGAGTTCCCAGTCAGGCAACGGTGCGGTGTTCTTCGGCATAGTGCATCCAGAAGTGATGGCGTTGGGCGTAGGGGTCGGAAGCGTAGGGGCGGCAGACCCGCTCCACCTTGTCCAGCAGGGCGTGATCAGCCAGAACCGCCCGGCGCAGATCAGCCCAGTCCTGCCACCGTCCGCGTGAAATCACGTCGTCAATTACGGCGAGGGTGAATCGCTGGTGGTTGAGGTGACGATGGAGCATGGCGCTTTGCCTTTGCCGGAAAGACCGAAGAACCTCATATGCATCTTCGAGGCTTTTTGGCTCACATAGAAGTCGTTATCAGGTGGGGTGTCGCTCCTCTCATGTTCCTCGTTGGCAGTTTCTGGCTCGTGCACAATAAGAGGATGCAACGCAAATGTTTCCTGAATCTTGGCTGCATTCTTGGTTATGAAGGAGCGCATTTCTTTTTCGGTTTCGCGCTGGATTTTCAAGGTGATCCACCGCCAGCCGCAGGCGTGTTGTTGGGCATCTGCCGCGACGATGAATTGAAGTCGCCATTTGTGTCCCGTGAAGGCGCTTGGCGCTGAAATCAGGCCAACCACCTTGCCGCCGAGTTTGATGTCGACGTCGGCGTAGGGGTGGGCGACGCTGGACTGCCCGGTTGGTGTCGGGTGTCTCTTGAACGTGAATTTAAGTGCCTCTTCCATGCTGCGCTCCTGTTTTCAGTAAGCTCATATTGCCACCGTGGCGACATTGTGTCAATAGATGTGGCGACATGCTGGCAATAGTGAGTAATCATTGCGGCACAATGGCGGCGTTGACTGCTTGTTCCTTCGGCAATGCAAACGATGCCATTCTTGCCAGTGCCGTGTCCACCCAGTCTCCACCGAACCGCTCATCCGTGAGAACAGAGCGCAGCGTCAGAATGGGAATACAGTGACCGGGATCGCCGTGCACGTAGAATGCGGCGAACCATTCCGGCAGTAGATGCTCAAGTTCGTCGTGGCGTTCAATGGAGAAAGGCAGGGCTAACACGCCGGGCATCCGCTTGACCTGATCGCTGCGAAGATTGTCCGTGATCCAATGCGCAAAAAATGTAAGACCGCCCGCACCGACAGGAAGCAGAGCGACCAGCAACCCCGCTGTGGCGTCGTGCAGGATCGCCGGGGCTAGATCGACCGGGTGGCTGGCTTCAAAGACGCAGGAACGCATTGGCAGTTTGTCGAGGAAGAAAGACAGCAGCGAATATGCCTCGAACGCGGCAGGAATATCCTGCCGGATGCTGGGCATCTTTTCACCCATGATGGCAATGAAACCATTGTCGCTGATTGCGGTTTTAATCAGCGCGTGAATTTTTTCGTGTGAATTACTCAATTGTATTGTCATCCAAATCTCGGCGATGTTTGTTTTCATCGTTTTTGTTGAATGCGTATCGCGCTTGCAAGCCCGGAGCCATACGCTCGATTACAGCACGGATCATAGCCTGCCTTTCCGCCGTTACCGCGCCCGGACTGTGCTGGCAGATCGCATTGGCGACGCTGGACGGGTCTTGACCGTTCTCGCCAATGCTTTCGATGAAGGTGCGCCGCTCGACATTGGCCCAGTCAACCGCCTCGACGCCATGCGCCGCGATGGCTGCCATCGCCTTTTCCCAAAACGTCAAGGACGCTCCGGCCTGTTGTGCGAGAGCGGGCAGATCGGCCAGTCGCTGTGCTGCCGCCTGCCGTTCCTCTGCATCCACTTTGGCTTCACGGGCTACGGCCACGGCATCCCGAATGTTGTAGCGCACCATATCCCCGCCGATATAGCCCGCCAGCGCACTTGTTGCCCGCTGCTCGATTTCCTCGGCAGTTGTCAGGCCAAGGCTCACCAATGCGGCAATATCCTTTTTATCGTTGTCATTGAAGCGGGCGATTTTGCTGACAGCAAGATCAAGCGGAGAAAGAACATGGAGTTTGATTTGATCCGTTCCCAAGTCCAGCAAAATGGAATCATCAAGATAATTCTCGTGCATCAAGGCAAAAGTCGAGTTGTAATTTGTATCAAGAAAAACGGATTTGTGCTCGCCATTTTCCAGTGTCACGTCGACGATCAAATCATTTGGGATGATCACGCGACGCTCGAATTCCGCGTCAATATCGGTTGATAAGCGATTCCCCGTATAGAGGTAGACGGCCATTCCGCCAGCCAGATAAACATTCAAGGGGCTGGTTAAAGACAGACGCCCCTCAAGTTGCTTGAGATAGTCCCGCAAACCACCCGCTATTGCCGTTTGCGTGCGAAAGATTGGTTGTGTTTTCGTTATCATTAAATGCCCCCGTGTCACAAAAGACCCTCAAATTGACGGATCAGCATGTCACGAAAACGCGGCACGCACTGCACCCAGCCTTCCCTGATCACCTCTGCCGAAGCCAGCCGTTCATTGGGGTGTGAAGCGAAGTATCGCTCGCCTGCCTGCTTCAAACATGTCGATTCGCAGGGGAAGCGCGACTGGATAACCCGAGAGGCTAACCCAAAAACATTGGCTTCGCGCTGATCTTGAGCGGAAGACACAATTCCTTGCGCTGCGGCAGCGCAGCGGGTCAGGAGGGCGGATTCGATGTCTCTGGGATCGGCTGTTACGCGCATTACGGCCCCATTCCCATAGCGTCCGTTTCTTCCGGCACTTCACCCAATGTTGCCCATACTTCGGACAGGGAAGCGTTACCAAGGCAAACCGTTTTCATGGATTGCGCCACTGTTTCTGCATCAAAATCACCAGCACAAGCCATATAATCGTCACTATCGTCGGAACCATGCTCACCGCAAAGCAAATTGTGTTCTGCTGTTTGACAAGCGTACAGCCTTTCAGAATCATCCCAATTGCGCCAAGCGCCCCGCAGTTCCGAGTGAGGCGCATCCGGCCCTTCGTAGCCGGTAATGCCGGAAAGGATATACTGATTCTTGGTTATGACCATTTTTAATTACTCCTGTTGTTCGATTTGCCTGTGGAAGCGCATTTCGATTATATACTTTCGGCCACTTTCCAAGCGAAAGTGTAATTCGACCGCCACGATAGCAATAATGTGGGCCGGATAGTTCAAACCACCCTCGGACAAGGGTGAAATTCAACTGCCCCTAATAACAGTGCCTTGCCTAATTATTCCAACCACCCTCCCATCGAGGGTGTAATTCAACCTTGTCTCAAGGATAGCATCATCCGGCGCTGCCTGATCGACAAGGCGCGGCGTTTCGTTGAGGGTGTGCATCGCGTTTACTCCGTTCCGATTTTCGGCGTGTCCAATGACTTGTCCTTGCCATTTCGGGCGTGTTCGTATCGCGCTTGCAGTTCCGGCGCAAGCCGGTCGACAAGCGCCCGTATTTCCCCCTGCCGCGCCGGGGTTACGGCTCCCGGACTGTGCTCACAGAGCGCGGCAGTGACGCTGGGCGGC
>Ga0123353_10000075_pt1 | contig 108874 bp, 71 predicted proteins | sample TergutLab28metaG_3_FD_92763 | JGI IMG/M metagenome (GOLD analysis project Ga0123353, IMG submission 92763) | Labiotermes labralis P3 segment gut microbial communities from Petit-Saut dam, French Guiana - Lab288 P3 | ecosystem: Host-associated > Arthropoda: Insects > Digestive system > Gut ...
AAAAACCGTTATATCTGTTTAAGATATAACGGTTTGTATTTTTAAAACTTCGTTTTTATTAAATAAAAAACATTTAAGTTGTTGTCTTGTCTTGTCTTGTCTTGTCTTGTCTTGTCTTGTCTTGTCTTGTCTTGTCTTGTCTTGTCTTGTCTTGTCTTGGTTATTTTTTCCATGACATTATTTTATCTATTTTTTATTACTATTACAATATATTTTTCTGTAGTTTTTCTGAATATCTAAAAGTCTTTAAAAATTAATCTGTGTTCTTAAGCCGAAAACGGATAAATTGTTATCGCTTGCGGCATTGCCGCCCGCAGGTTTTACAACATACTGAAATACCGGCGTAAGCGCTATATGTTCGTTAAAGTTGAATTTGTAATATAATTCAGTCTGGGTTTCAGGATCATCTTTCAAATCATTTGCTTTAATCCAGTCTTTTGAGGCTCTGTTTCGCCCAATTGCCATGCCCAAAATATGTTTTTCCCTGTTCCACAATTTTCCGTTAATCTGCGCGCCTAAGCTCCACGAACTCTCAAGCGGGTTTTCATCATCGGCTGCTTTCGGATTTGTATATCCGTATCTGGCAAAAAGAAAAACGGTTTCGCTTAAAGTATGATCTATACTTAACGCTATGCCGTAAGCGTGTTCATCATTTATTTTTTCATTGCTTGACCAATACATTAAACGGTAATTTCCGGAAAATTTATCTTTAACCAATTTAAAATCCGCCTGAACTGCATTAAATCCGCCGGTATCTATATGGTCAAGACTGTCGTTTTGGTTAAAATACGCGTAGGTTATGTCCAAAAATTCCGCCGGAGAATATGTCGCTCTTAGACCCAGCTGAAAATCCGGGAATAAAATCGCCGGATTATTTACAAACATTGCCGCTAAAAACTGATAAGTCTCTTCGTTGGCGGCATTATTTATGTCAAAATATTCTTTCGGGTCCATAATACCAAAAGATAAAGTTAATTTATTGTCAAACAAATTTTTTTGAGTCCACAATTCGGCTATACTGAAATAAGGTCTTTGGTCATTGTCAGCTGTTTCATTTAAATAGCTGTAAAGCTGAAGCTTGTTATTCAAGCCTTCTCCATTGTAGCCTCTTATACGAAGAAACACTGTTAAATTATTTTCAAACTCTTTTCCAAACATTAAATCTAATCTGTATGACCCGTCTGTTCTGCCCTGACCGGAACCGTCATTGGCTTTATCCACACATTGCGAAATAATAGTTCCGCTGATTCCCGCCACAAGCCCAAGAGTTTCTGAAATGCTTATGTTTTCTTTCGAGCTTTTCATTTCCGCGATATCTCTTTTAATACCTGCAATTTCTTCCTCAATACTCATATCAGCAAAGGCATTTACTGCCAAAAACAACGCCAGTCCTAATAGTGCAATTAAACTTCTTTTCATCTCAAAACCTCATTTTGTTTTATTAATATTACTTTTTTAGCCTAATCTAACTTTGAGCATCTTGACTGGCAATCTGCAGAACAATTCGCAGATTTTTTATCACAGCATCCTCGTTTATTTTTTGAAATATACCATATTATCAGTATAACGGCAAGCAAAACTACTATAAAAACTATAATGTTTTGAATCATTTTTTCTCCTCTAAGTGTCAAGGGGACGTTGTTTTTGACACAGCATTGTGTCAAAAACAACGTCCCCTTGACACGCTATAACCCTAACAATGTTCCTATTTGGAAAACAATAAAAGACACAATCCACGCAAACCCTGTAGTTCCCGCAACCAAAAGCGTAAGCCATTTAATACTTGAACCGCTTTCTTTAAAAAACACTACAACCGAAGCTATACAAGGTATGTAAATAAGGCAGAAAATTAAAAAAACTATTCCTTTAAGCGGAGACCAGTCAGGATCCGCTGCAATTTTTTCTCTCAAAGGCTGCGAATCTTCGGGATTTACTTCCCCCAGCGAATAAATTGTGCCTAAAGTGCTTACTACTATTTCTTTTGCGGCAAAACCCGCAACCAAAGCTACTGCTCTGTTACCGTCCATACCTATAGGTTTGAATAAAGGTTCTATAAAACTCCCTATACGTCCCGCCACGCTGTATTGTATCTGTATTGACGCATTTTCCGCTTCCGTAAAATTTTCATTCGCAGGAGCTTTCGGATAAGAAAACATTGCCCAAATAATAATTGACGCAAGCACTATAATAGTGCCTGCTTTTTTTACATAAAGCCATCCTCTTTCCCACATTTTTAAAAGCAGACCTTTTAAAGTAGGCAAATGATACGGCGGAAGTTCCATAACAAAATGCGCAGGTTCGCCGCGTAAAACAGTTTTGCTGAGTAATTTTGCAGCTCCTAAAGCTATTACAACGCTTAAAATATACATTGAAAACATAACGCCGGTCTGGTATTTTGCAGAAAAAAAAGCTCCTATAATTAAAGCAAAAACCGGAAGTTTCGCGCCGCATATCATAAACGGAGTAACAAACATTGTTATCAGCCTGTCGCGTTTTGAATCTAAAGTGCGCGTGGCTAAAATTCCAGGCACGGCGCAGCCGTTTGTTGAAATCATTAAAGGCAAAAAAGATTTCCCGTGAAGACCGAACCTGCTCATTATTTTGTCCATAACAAACGCGGCTCTTGCCATATAGCCGGAATCTTCAAAAAACGCGATTGCAAAAAACATAAAAAGAATAAGAGGAAAAAAACTTAAAACCCCGCCGACTCCGCCGATTATTCCGTCAACAATTAAAGATTTTACAGGTCCGTCGGGAAGCAGATTTCCCGTAAAACCGCCCAGTTTTTCAAAAAACAGTCCGAATAAATGTACTACTGGACCGGAAAGACTGAACGTAAACTTAAAAATTATGTACATAACCGCGGCAAATACCGGAATCCCCAAATATTTATTTAACGCGAAACTGTCTATTATTTCTGTTATGTCGGTTTTCTTGCCTGATACGTCTTTTAAAACGGTTTTTGCAACGGCATTGGCAAAACCGTAGCGCCGCCCGGTTATTATAATTTCAACTTTATCTCCGAAATGTTCCTTAAGATGATTTCTGCTTTTTTCAATTTGGGCTAAAATTTCAGAACTATTGTCGGCATCCGCGGCAAGCTTTAAGGCAAGAGGATCATTGTCTAAAAGCTTTATTAAAAGCCAGTTTTTCGGCAGTTCTTTAAGAGCTTCGTCTTTTGAAATAAGAGGCTCCAATTCATCCGTTTCGGCTTTTATGTCACTGCCGTAATCTGTTCTTTTGGCTTTATGTCTGCTAAAATCTTCGTTTTCGACTATATAATCCAAAATTTTTTCAAGCCCGATTTTTTTATTTCCGACTGTCGCAAAAACCGGAACGCCTAAAAGATCCGACATCACTTTTTCATCAGCGCTTTTTCCCTGCGCCTGCAGAATGTCAATCATATTTAAAGCTACTATTAAAGGAATATCAAGCTCGGCAAGCTGGGTAAACAAATACAGATTGCGCTCCATATTAGAAGCGTCAACCACATGAATGACAATGTCCGGCTTTTCATTTAAAAGAAAATCGCCGGCGACAACTTCATCTTCCGAATACGCCGAAAGGCTGTAAGTTCCGGGCAAATCCACAAAGGTTATATCGCAGCCTTTATATTCTCTGAAGCCTTCTTTTTTTTCAACCGTTACGCCGGGATAATTCCCGACGCGCTGGTTTGCTCCGGTCAAAGTATTAAAAATTGTCGATTTGCCGCAATTTGGATTACCGGCAAGAGCAACAATTATTTTCCTATTTTGCACCATTTCTTTCTTTCCTTTTTATCAAAATGTTTTCGGCAATTTTATTGCTTAAAACAATTTTAGAACCCTTAATTTTAACCATTATGCTGCCTTTTCTGCCTGTATTAGTTAAAATCGATATATCTTCACCCGGCACAAATCCCATTTCCAAAAGCCTGCGTCCGAGTTTTTCATCGCAATGCGCCGCAATAAACCGGTATGTTCCGCCAATTGCGTCGCTTAGTTTTGCCATACCGTTAAACTCTATACATTTATTAAAAGATTTGTATTTTTTGAAACGCGACCTTATCAAGCGCTTGCGCCAATATTCATAAATACGTTTAAAAAAAGACTTTACGGCTGATGGTTTTGTAGATTTACTTTCTTCCATATTTATATTCCTCAAACATTTTTAGATTAAACTAAATCAAACCCTCTAAAAAAATGTCTTTTATATTGATAAATCAATTAAAAGACCATATTTTTATATTATTGTTTTCCTTCCAAATAATTACGTAAATTTTCCATATCTTCGGGTTTTGTAAGGAAATGTTTTTTCAATAAAACGTACAATCTTTCAAGTTTATATACCGTTTCCGAACTTACGCAATGCTCCACTTCGCAAGCTTCTTTTTCTGCCTCACTTTGATCAAGAAACAATAAACTGTTAAAAAATTTGAAAAGAATATCGTGTTTTCTTTGTACCTCTGCGGCAGCCCGTTCACCTTTTTCGGTCAAATCAACATAGCCGTATTTTTCATGGATTACAAAACCCTGTTCAGCTAAAAAATTTATGGCAACGTTCACGCTAGAACTTTTAACATCCAATAATTTGGCAATATCTCCGACTCTGGCATACTTCTTTTCTTTTTTTAAAGCAGCTATAGCCTCGAGATAATTCTCCAATGCCGCGCTTAAATTAATATCTTCCGGCATAAAAACCTCTTTTAGACTCATCTAAAACATTAAATTTAGAGCAGTATAAGATATTTTTTTACAACTGTCAAGCAAATCTGCGAAATCAAAAAACAGAAATATACTTGCAAGCTGCTTTTATTATAGCTATAATATAGCTATAATAAGCAACGGACTATTTTATAAAAAAAATGAACAGAAAATTAATTTCATTATTTACGGCTGCTTGTATGCTTTTACCCTCGCTACCGGTTATTGCGTCCGGAAATGTCAGGGAAGGTTTTTCTCTTAAAAGCATTAATTCGGGAATTTCAGTAACCGACGCTTCGTTTAAAAACAGTTCAGCGTCGGTTTTTAATATTCAGGATCTGCATTTCAATAAAGAAGCGCAGCAAAAAATATATACGCTGCTTGAACAGCTTGTCAAAACATATCCGAAATTAGAATTATACGTTGAAGGCGCGTCGCAAAAAAGCGGGTTTGACAGAATTTATTATAATCTCGGCAAAAAGAACGGCGAGGCTCTAATAGACGCTTTGTTTGAAAGCGGGAATATGAGCGGCGCCGAATATTTTGCGGCTAAAAACGGCAAAATGATAAATCCTGTTGAAGATAAACGAATTTACGAATCAAATCTTTTATTATTTGCGGATTTAATTGAGAGCAGAAATAAAGTTTTAGGATTTATTTCTCCGATTGAATCGGAATTTTCGGCATTAAGAAACAGATATTTTTCAAAACAGCAAAACAAACTTTTTTCCGTATATAAAACCTACCTGTCAAACTCCGAAGTCAAACAGCAGTATTATAAATACATCAGAGACGAAGCGTCAAAAAACGGTTTTAATATAAACGAATACCCGAATATAGCTTTATATATGCTTATTTCGGACATGTCGGTTTCTGCCAGTTCAAAAAAGCTGCGTGTCGAGTTTGAAAAATTATTCACGGATTTAAAAAGCCTTTTAAGTTACAGGCAGTACGCGGAATTTATTTCATTATCAAGCAACGAGGGCGACCGTTACGCACTGATGTCTTATCTTTACGAAAACAGGGAACAAATAGGACTTGATAAATACCCGGAACTTAAAAAATTTGTATTTTCCCTAGCGTTATCCGAAAAAGTTAATGAAATAGAATTTTTATCAGAAGAAAACAATCTCCTTTCAGCTTTGACGGTTTCAATGTCTCAGGATCCGAACATAAAGGATATTTTATTTTTATCTTCATTTTTGGAAATTTACAAAAAAGTTTTAACCGCCTCGGCTGCCCCGCATGAATACGAATATTATAAAAACAACCTTGACGCATTTAAAAAAGCTTCTGCGCGTTATACCGGTAAAAATTCTTTAAACGATCTGCGCGTTTATGAAATCAAAGCGCAGGACTTCAACGAAACTAATTTAAAAAGAAACGAAATATTCGTAAACAATATGTTCGGCGAACAGAATAATACTAAAACCGTATATTTAAGCGATGTCTTCGGACTTGCCGCCAATACCGGAAAAGTTTTTGAAAAATCCGTAAAGTCGCAGGTTAAAGTTTTGATTGCCGGAGGGTTTCATACATCAGGCATTAATGAAATTTTAAATGAAAAACAAATATCAAACATAACTTTTACCCCGAAACTTCTTTCAAAACACACTGATTACAGCGAAAAATACGTTGAATACGCGAAATCGCTTTCTTATGTCCAAAACAATGCTATACCCCTTCCTCTTTTAACAGATCTTTTGCCTTCGGCGCTTGCCGAAAGAATGCTTGATTTAATCCCCGATTTGAGAAAGAAAGGATTTTCGGATGAGGATATAATTGCGGGAATTAAAGAATTTATGTCGCTTAAAGAAGAAATTTCCGGTATCAGCGTTGATTATATAGAAAAAACCGACATTTTTTTAATATCCTTTCAGGAAAACGAAGCCGCTAAGACAATAACGCAAAAAACCGGAGCCGAAATTGTTTCGGAAAAATCCGTTACTTTTTCCAAAAATCTTTCCGCTCTTACCGCTGATATTTTCAGAGATATAGTTTCCGTGTTTTCCAATGACATATTAAGATGGGGATTACGCGAAGCGCTGAAAAAATTTTCCTATACCGAAGAAAAAATTGAAGAAATATTAAGAAGCAATCCTAAAACGGAAAAAATTGAAGAAGTTTGGAGAGGATTAGACTTCGGCGCTTTTTTTGACCGCGAAAAAGATTTGTCCATGCGAATCATAAAAAAGCTTTTTAACTCGCCCGTTGACAAGGATTATCAGAATATTCAGAGCTATATAAAAACTGAAATAGACGCGCTTTTCCCCGGAATGTATGAAAAAGAAAACATAGAAATTATTATAAGCGACTCTTCAAAACTCATAAGCGAAAGCGGCTATTGTATAGCTCTGGCTGACAGATCCGTAAACTCTCTAAAATTATATATTCACGAAGAATTTATAAAAGCAGTAGACAATCTGCCGGCGGCTGAAAAAAAACTCAGAGTACAAAGCCTGTTATACCATGAATTTTTTGAAAGCAATGCTTTATACGACACCAATTCGGAGATATACCTTTCTTTCGGCGAATATCTCGCCGCAAATGAAATAGGCGAAGAAGGCAGAATAACGGATGTTTTTCACAAATATCTTGTTTCGGAAGATTTCGGACGATTTTCAAAAAGAGTTTACGGCACAAACATGGCCAAAATTCAGGAAAGCCTGAATTTATTTATAAATTCGCTCGCCGACTCTTTTATAGCACAGCATGAAGAAATAGAACATATCCATAAAATTGATTCTTTTATAGACATAAACAAAGAACTTGCCGATGATATGATTTTCCTGAAAATGGGCGATAAACAAACCGTCGAAAAATACGCGTTAAAATTTAAAAAATATCTTTCGGAAAAAATAGGAAATGACAACGCTGACAATTACGCAATAGCCGTAAGAGAAACAGTTCCGCAGCATATCATGCATACAATAGTTGAACATGCGCTTGCGCTTCTAGAGGAAGAAGGCATAAAAATTGAAACCGTCTATATATCCCAGAAAGAATATATGAATTATTCTCCGGTATTGGGCGAAGCCTCAATAGATAATACCAGAGGCGGTTTTTACATTGATTTAAGACAAACGGCTAAAGTCGCTGAAAAGAACGTAATATACGTTGAAGATACATGCAAAACAGGTTTTTTATTTTCACAAGTATCAAAAGTTTTAAACAGCGCGCATGCTGATAAAGTTACTCCTTTGGCGCTGTTTGACGTAAGAGGCGCCGCGGCGCCGCGCGGAATAAAAAACCAGACTTGGAATGCCCCTATAGACGAAACTTTTAACGTAAACGATCTGTTATTAAAATATTTAAAAGAAAATCCTCAGGAAGCTGCCGAGAAAATTATAGAAATGCAGGGACAGGCGTCAAAATATTTTTATTACGCCCTTTTTTCTCTGATGGAACAATCTCCGGAAAGTTTTAAACAAATTATCAGCGTTTTAAACGGCAGAACTAAAAAAGCAACTCTTGCGAAAGCCAACATTCTTAAGGATATGGCTGAAATACAGCAATTCTACCCTAAAATAGCTCATTCCTTGACTCCTCTTATATACTTTATATCAGCAAATAAAACCGGAATAAACAGAAGAGAATTAACCAACGCATTACACGCGGCGGAAACGCTGTTTGAAGAAAAACAAACTAAAAAACAGCTAAAACTTGAAAAAGAAGATATTGCTTCATGGGGAAAAAATATAGGCTTGCTTCCTTTATACGCAAAAATCGCGGGCTATACCAAAATCTCGCTTGTACTTCCTAAGGATGCCCTTGATTTATCCTTGCAGCAGGATCTTGCCTTAAGTTCGAAAACGCTTAATATCAGCTGCCTTCTGGAATACGAATCTGAAGAAAATTATGACGAGAAAATTATATCTCAATACAGAGATAAAATAGACAAAGCCCTTTCGGAGACAAAAATAAGGACTAAAGTATTGGCGGCAAAGGCGGATTTTGCAAGCATGATAAAAGCCGGCAATGAAAACGCCGCAAAAATATACAAAGAAAGAATCAAAGAAATAATGCGCGATATTGACTCTTTAGTAAACGGCGTATTAAATATACCTGTAAGCCCTTACGCGTATTCCATAGTTTTAGGCGGCTCGGTATCCAAAGAAAGCGCCACCCCGGATTCGGATATATATTTCGACATAATAGCCGATTCTAAAGAAACCGCCGATTTGCTAAGCAGTTTCACGGCATTATTCACTTACGCGTTAAATGAATCGAAGATAACGGCTTACCTTTCGGGCAGTTACGGAGTCAGCTATGTAGGAGAGAAGATAACTTCTTTCGGTTTGGAAACAGACGCGGACATAAACGATGAAAGAGGCGTCGCGAAATTTTTTGATTTGGAGCCGGTGTTTGACAGCGCGGCGGAAAAAACCGTATATAACAATTATATAAAATCCGTTTCAAAATCTTTAGAAAACAGCGATGACAGAAATATTTTACAAAGCCAGATATTGTCCATAGGCGTTCCTTATCTTGAAATTTTAAATAACGGCTCTTATGCGGGAGAAACGGGAAGCCGGGCTTTTTTCGGCAATTTATACGCGGCTGCTTACGATAAAAACGACATGAAGTATGATTACAGATGGATATTAAGATCTTTGGAAATTGCGTTGAAAGATATTTTGTTAAGAAATTCCGGAAAAATCAATTTACCGGATGTTCCTAAAAATACAGAGGAACTTATAAAATTTATTATCAAAAACGGACTTGCCGGAGAAAATTTTAATAATACAAACGCGGAATCTTTGGCAAAAGCGTGGAAATTAATATCAGATTCGAGAATGAAAAAAGATTCTGAAGGAAAAAATTACGAATGGGTCCGGATGACGGAAGAAGAAATTAAATCTATCGATGAGATCAAGCATTTTGTAAATACTGCGCTTAATATACGCGAGCGGCTTCATGACGAACAATGGCACAAAAAATTTGAATATAACGATGCCGTAAAACACATAATACGCGCGGCAAAAGAAAAATATACCGAAAAAGAATACAAAAAAGTTTTAGCTAAAATAAGCTATTACAAACAATGGTCCGACAAAAATGCGGTAAGCGACGAAATGATGATAGCCCTGCTTCTTTGCGAATTACCCGACGGCGGATTTTCTATAGCTGATGCCGTCGAAAATACCACGCACGGAATAAAAAAATCAAACATAATATTCAACATACAAAAACTGCGGCAAATCAAAAATTTACCGGATTATAATTCTGTGACAAACGATTTCGGCATACAAAATTATATGGACTTTATAATTTGTTCCGCCGCGAATTCCGATGCGATGACTGCGATATTCGCAAGCAAACTAGTTGACGCTTTAACCGACGAAGACGAAAAAGCCTTGACGAATTTATTTACCGTTTACATTCCGCTTGCCAGAAGGCTTAACCAAAACGACATATTTGAAGCAATGAGAAACGCGGTTTTCATAAAAACCAACCCTGCCGGATACAGCGAGACTTTAAGAAAGATCGAACAATACGTCGGAAGCGAAAGAGGATATGTAGGTTATACCGATATTCTAAATTCCTGCGCGGACGAATTTGAAAAAATTTTAAAGAACACTCTTGTTAAAAAATTTGAAGTAAGCTCAAGAGTCAAGAGTGTTTACAGTATTCATGAAAAAATCAATTCTTCAAGAAAAAATTACGGACAATACGCAAAAATAGAAGACAAAGCGCGCGACATATTCGGGCTGCACGTTGTAGTGGATAAAGAAGAACGAGAAAAAGCCATGGACGCGATAGAAAATTCTTTCGGAAACATTTACGGATTTTCTATTTCTAAAAACAAGAAGTTTGAGTATGACGTAGATAAGGGTTTTGCCAGCATGAGATACGAATTCAAATATAAAGGCAAAAAAATCGGAGAACTGATCTTATATTCAAACGAAGAATACGAGCGTGAACATTACGGCATGATTTCCGATGACGCTTATAAATATCCTACTTCCCATTGGATCTACAAACTCGGACAAAGTATTAAATTTGACGGTGACCAGCAAACTTATCCTGACGGAAATTTTGCGATGAAGATAGCGTTGAAACATCTTTTTCCGGGATTTTCTGAAGACATTGAAGATGAGGAAAAAACTTTTTATTTTCATTCGGATAATCTTATACTCAGCGGACCGACAGCCTCGGATAATTTCAGAAGAGTGCATAATTCTTTAACCGCTAACAAACGATACGCCGTAGTGAGTTTTGACGAAGGCAGCCGTTATGAAATAATAAGTTTGCCGCCCAATTCCAAAGGATACGACTTCGCGGCGGCGCTTTCCTTAACGATTAACGAACAAAAATATGAGTTTATGAAAATATACGACTCGCACGGTTCGGAAATTGATCTTTCAAGGAGTATTGACAGCCTTGGATTTTATACTGCTAAGCCAGAGGAAGGATATAATCCTTTTGAAAACGTTTCGCCTGAAAGCGTTATTGCTTCTCCGAAAGCTAAAGTCTTGGAAAGCATAAAAGGCGATTATTCGGCATTAGAGCCTATTTTTCAGGAACTAATGGATAAGTCGTATCTTAATAACGATCACTATATATTCGCGGAGTCAAAAGGGTTGAGCTTAGAAGAGCTTGGTTACGCGATATTCAAAAATAACGATAAAGACTTAGAGAACGAGCTTCTTGACTATCTGCTCGCAAAAAATCAATATATTTTTGAGACAAAAATTTCCGTGGAAAACGTTAGACAACATCCTTTGGCAATATCGGAAATATTGCTCAAATATAACTCTTTGTTTTCTTTTGCGCCGGCGGACGCGGAAAGAGGTTATAAAGCGTATAAAATCATTTTTTCCGGAAACCGCGAACAGCTGCAGGATATTATCTCGAAACTCGATGACGCGGGATATAAAATAGTTACGACAAGAGACGGTTCCGGCGTAAAAAACAAGCCGGTTTATTTAAACATGTTACAGGCTTTAGGAACTAATATCGCAGGTCTTTTAGGAATATCTCAAAGCATAAACAATTATCCGGTTGTCGCGGCAAACGCGTTAATCGCGTTATTTGACAGCGGCGCTTTCAATGAAACTTTTTTTGACGGCAACAATCTTCTTTTAAACGCCGAAGCGGAAAAGATAATTTCTAACTTGGCGGATTCCTTTAAATCCGAAAGAGCGTTTGACGAATATGATTTTGATTTAAAAATTTCGGACAATCCGGATCTTATAACTGAAAATGCTTTTGCCCTGTCAACCTTGGGGGTTGATAATGACAGCAAAAGAATGACTTTATATATACATAAAACTTTTCTTAATGCTTTGGAAGGATTATCCGACAATGAAAGAGATTTTTATCTGACGCAGCTTGTCATTCATGAAGCCGGAGAATATCTGGAACTTGCAGCCGGAAAATCAACCGATTATGAAGAATACCACAAAAATATTGAGATTTCCGATCCTAACCAGAAAAAACTCATGGAATTCGCAGAAGCGGCAATAAAACTCAATTCTTCAGGCATTAACTATTCGGATATTTCCCGCTCGGCTTTTGACGCGGCTAATCCTGCGGCGCTGCCATCGGCTCTTGCAAAAACCGCGACGGACTTAACAGCCGTGAAAAAAGATACTTATTCCGATAATAAACGGCAAACTGCCTCTTATTATGAAAGAATTGCCGGCTACATTGAAAAAATTGAAACTTCAGCTTCCTCAAACAGTCTGTATAATGAAAAACTGCCTGTTTCCGCGATTTTAAAAAGCGAAAACAACACCGGAATCGGCGAACTTACCGCTCTTATAAATTATTCCCAAAACGTTTTAAAGGAATCTTCCGTAAACGGATTTACCATGTATGATTTGTTTGTATCTCAGGCTAACCCGCAGGCGGCAAACTATCTGCTTTTAGACTGGTTGGCTATTGAAGAAGCCAAAGGCGTTGTTTCCGCTGAAGAATTATCGACAGGAATCGCGGAAAGAGATACGGCAGACATAAACGCGGTCGCGAAAAGAAAACTCAGCGCCGCCCAAAAAGTTTATTCTTCGTTAAATAAAGAACAGAAAGACGTAATAGACGCTTATTACACGCAAAATTCTTTATGGATTGATGAGTTGTCTGCGAATGAAAACCAAAAATACGGATTAAACGCTGATAATAAAGTTTTTGCCATGCAGCAAATGTTTTTTGAACGCCAGCTCAAGCAAACTCTTGTACAAATATCTGAAATGAACATTTCCATGCTTTTAAAAGGTTTGACCCCGGCTAACGCGAAAAACACAATAAAAAAATGGAGCGCTTTGGGCATAAGCTCGTTTAACATAGACATTGAAAATGTAAATGACGAAATATTAAAAAATTTAAGAGAAGGAATTAATGAAAGCGGCAGATTCGCAACTGTGTTTGTAAAATCGGCAAACCAAAACGCCGAAAGCGCGCAAAAAATATCGGAATACGGCTTTACGCCGGTTATACCTTTTGAAAAACGCAGCCAATTTAATACCGCGAATACAAATTTCAGAGTAGAAATAGACGACGCGGCTCTTGCCAATAACGCCGACATTAAAAACCTTTTGAAAACAACTGCCGTTTCCGGCGCAAAATTTGTAGATTACCCGATAGGTCTTTTATGGGGCGAACGAGTTTCTTCGGAAGCTATGGAAAACTACAGAATCCCGCCTAAAGGCTCAAGACGTTTCGGAGGAATAAATTTAGGTTTATTTAAACTTGGTCAGGAAACATTTGAAGAAAGTTATTCCGGATCTTATAATAAAGCCGTTGAAACAGGATTCAATTTTGACGTTCCGGAAAGCATAAACATTCAAACCGCCGGCGCAATATCTGTAAACGGTAAACAACTCCCGTTAATGCTTGCGGCAACGATTGCGGGAAGCTTGGCAAAACAAAACAATCTTAACTCTTTAAACAGTGAAGAATTTGAAAACATTATTGAATCTTTCCGTACTTCTTTAAATATGGCTTCGGTTATGCCGGAAGCTTCCGTTTACATCAGAAACGGATTGAAAAAATACAAAGATTCTTCGGATGAAGAAGAAAAACTTATTGAAGCCGCTAAACTCGCCGGTTTTATTCAGGGACTGAGCGAAAAACTTATAATAAACGGCGCAAAAGGCGCTTTTGTTTCAAAAGACGCCGCCCGCGTATATTCAAAACTGGTAATGGAACGCTCTTTATTTGAATCCGGTTTTTACCCGGCTGACCATAAAGGCGTTTTGCCTGTTGAACCTTTGAGCGAAAATATTCATCACATTTTAGACAATATGAATCTTAAGAACGCGACAACCGAAATAATGCTGCTGCTTAACAATTTTGCCGCGCGCTCTGCCGACACAAACTTTACCTTTGATCTTTCCAATTTGGAAAGTTTAACAACTGACAATACCCAAAGCAAAAAAGCCGCTAATGTTTATACTGCTGTTATTGACATAATGTCAGACATTCTCATTGACATCAAGGTTAACAAAGAAGATGTTAAGAAATCTCTCACAGTAATACCGTATAATGCAATTGTAAGCATATTATCTGCCGCATAATTCCTATATATTGATTCCTTGTTGTCACCCTGAGCGAAGCCGAAGGGTCTAGATGTTTCGACTACACGGCTATGCCGTTACGCTCAAACATGACAAAACAAGACATCAAGAGATAATCCCGTTAATCTCTAGACTTAAAATTATTACAGAATAATTTTACAAGATACTCCAATTTTGTATAATATCAGCAAAATACCAGAAACACCAAAAAGGAGAAATTTAAATGAATTATTTAAAGCTGTCAGCATTGCTATTGTTTGCCGTTACTCTTTGCTCCTGCGTCAGCGCTAAACACGAAACTTTCGTTGTCCCAAAAAGTTTTCAATACCCGGAAGTATCGGTAGCAGCAAAAGATTTTGTCACAAAAGGCTTTGTTTTTGTCGAGTCTAAATTAATAGTTAATGAAAAGGGCGAACGCATAGGTTCTGAAATCACAAACGAAATGCTGATAAAAGAAGCGCAAAAGCTTGGAGCAGATGCCGTAGTAAACGTTAAAATCGATGTTTTTGAAGAGAATAAATCTTCAGTAAACCAAGGTAAGACAACGCAGGAACGCACCTATATATATAAAGCTTCCGGTCTTGCAATTAAATATACCAATGCCGTGGACACGGGAGTACAAAAATGAAGTTGTCCAAAATAGTTTTTGTTTTATTTGTATTTTTTTTAGCGTCAAATATTGCCAATGCAACAACGAGTTTTGATGATTTAATAAACAAACGCTTAAAAGAACAAGAACTTCAAAAACAAATAATATCAGAAAAACAGACAGAACTTGAAATAGAAAGACAGGAAAAATTAAAGGAACAAGAAGAGCATAAGAAACAAAGAGAACTTGAGAAACAAGCAGAATTAGAAAAGCAAGAAGGGTTGCGGCAAAAAGAATTAGAGAAACAAAACAAAAAACTGGAGTTACAGCTGCAGCAAAGACAAGAAAAACTTGAAAAACGAAAAGAACTTATATTACAAAAAAAAGAATTAGACAAACAAGTAAAAGAACAGGGACAACTGCTGCCGTCTCTTGTTTTAGACTTGAAAGTAGGAGTCGGCTTAATAACGGATGCGCAAGCCAACTACGGAGGCTACTATCTTGACGAATATAAAGGCATAACCCCGAGATTCGAAGCGAATGCTATATATTATGTCAACCGTTATATAGGTTTAGGTATTGGCGGCGACATTGTATCTTTGAATTTTAAGTACCATTTTGAAGATGATTATGGCGGTCAATATTCCAAATATACCGCAGAAGATACATCAGCTTCTCTACATGCCGTACTTAGTTACAGAATAGAAAATTTTACAGGGTATTTATTTGTGGGATTTCCTGCCAAAATAGGGTGCGGTATAGATTACAATATAAACAACTTTTTATTTGGAATCTCATATTATAATGTCAATCCTCAACTTAAAGGAATAGAATTTAGTTATTACAGTTTAAATCTTTCTGTCGGTTACCGTTTAAATATAATCTCCAAAGTTTATTAAAAGGTTTTGTATGGAAAACAAATACAATATAATTGTCGTTGGCGCGGGACATGCCGGATGCGAAGCGGCGCTCGCTTGCGCGAGAATCGGGCTTAAAACCCTGATAATTACACTAAATATTGACTCTATCGCGTCAATGCCTTGCAATCCTGCCATCGGCGGAATAGCAAAAGGACAGATAGTTCGCGAAATAGACGCTTTGGGCGGCGAAATGGGCTGGAACACTGACAACTCGGGGCTTCAGTTTAAAATGCTGAACGCTTCCAGAGGTCCTGCGGTGTGGTCGCCAAGAGCCCAGTGCGATAAACAGCTTTACTCTATTATAATGGCAAAAACGCTTGAAAATACAGCCAATTTAGATATTTTACAGTCTGAAGTCACTTCTGTTATAGTTAAAAATTCAAAAGCCTGCGGAGTAAAACTTTTAACAGGCGAGACAATAGAAGCCGATGCCGTTATTGTTACCGCGGGAACTTTTTTAAACGGTAAAATACACCTCGGGAAATCATCTTTCAACGGCGGCAGATTTAATGAAAGAGACGCAGCGCATCTTTCAAAATCGTTAACAGACGACTGCGGTTTGAAACTTGAAAGATTCAAAACTTCCACCCCTCCGAGAGTAAATAACAATTCCATAGATTATTCAAAAATGACAATACAGCCGGGAGACGAAAACCCAAAACCTTTTTCCCATTTTACCGTAACGGAACATTGGAAAAAAACTCTAAGGCAGCTGCCCTGCTGGCTTACTTATACAAATGCCGAAACGCACAAAATAGTAAGCGACAATATAGATTTATCTTCAATTTCAATAAACGGCGGCGCGGCAAAAAGCCCCAGATACTGCCCCGCTATAGAAGAAAAAGTAAAGCGTTACCCTGAAAAAATGAGCCATCATATTTTTCTTGAGCCGGAAGGATACAATACAAACGAGGTTTATCTTAACGGGCTTTATACCGGGCTCCCTTTTGATTTGCAGCAAAAAATGATAAACTCAATTCCCGGGCTTGAAAACGCGAAAGTTATAAGACACGCTTACGCTATAGAATACGATTATTCAAACCCTTTGCAGATAAAAAATACTCTTGAAACAAAAAATGTTGAGAATTTATTTCTCGGCGGGCAGATTAACGGAACAACGGGTTATGAAGAAGCAGCGGCTCAAGGGTTTATGGCGGGAGTCAACGCGGCTCACAAAGTTTTGCAAAAACCGCCTTTGGTACTTGGCAGACCGGAAGCCTATATCGGCATTCTTATAGACGATATAACTACAAAAGGAATGGACGAACCTTACAGAATGTTTACGTCCAGAGCGGAATACAGGCTTTCAATAAGAAATGACAACGCAGATATACGCCTTATGGATATAGGCCGCTCAATCGGTTTAATATCGGACGCAATGTATAAAAAGTTTGAACTATACAGAAATACTTTGCTGGACATTTACGATGACAATACGGAAAATCTTCCTACAGACGAAGAGCTGATGCCCTGGTCGCTTGAAAAAGCAAACGAAGAAGTTTATATTCACAAAAAATATGAAGGTTATATAGCCATTCAGGACAAAATGGCTAAGAAAGTAAAAAAGAACGAAGACCGCAGAATCCCGGAAGATTTTGATTACGATAAATTAAGTTCTTTGTCCGCCGAAACAAAGGCTAGACTAAAAGAAGTCCGGCCGCAAACAATAGGACAGGCTTCAAGAATAAAGGCAATAAAGCCTTCTGACATAGCAATTATTACGATTTACTTGGAAAAGCAGAGAAAAGAAAAAAAGGATAATAACAACAAAGGTTGTCATTGCGAGGAAGGATGAAATCCTGACGAAGCAATCCATTGTTAATCACATACCCCGTCGGCTTCGCCGACACCCCTTTATCTTAAAGGGGAATCAACTTGGATGCTCTCAATGACGAAAAAACAACTTATGAAAAGCAAATCAGCTGATATATACTTTTTTACCGGAACCGGAAACACATATCTTGCAGCTAAAAAAATGGCTGAAGTTTTTGAACAAAATGCGATACCAACCCGCCTTATTGGCATTAACATAGACAAAAACAATTTTTTGGAAATAGACCATACAAAAACAATAGGCATTGCTTTCCCCATAGCCTGCTGGAATACTTATCCTTTTGTCCGCAGGTTTATACAAAACATGCCTCAGGCTTTCGGAACCGAAATTTTTGTATTTTCAACTATGGGAGATTCGTCTTTAAAAACAGCCGCAAATTTCGGAAGCATCTTAAAAGATAAAGGTTATTCGGTAATAGGTACAAAAGGTTTTAAAATGCCGAACAACTGGATTCTTGTGCAAAACGATGAAAAAAACAATTTGAAAAAAGAAAAGGCTTTTAGAAAAATATCGACTTTTGCCGCAGAATTAATAAACGGAACCGCAAAACCCGAAAGCACAAATATTTTTTTAAAACTCTGTTTCGCATTTACCTCTTTTATAACAAACCTTATTGAAAGCTCTTTTTCCCAAAAACTTATAGGACTTAAAGCCGTGGAAGAAAAATGTACTAAATGCGGACTGTGCGTTTCCATATGCCCCGTCAAGAATATTTCAATGAAAGCTTACCCCGTATTTGACGGAAATAAATGCCAGCTGTGTTTAAGATGTATTTCTTATTGTCCCGAAAAGGCGATAGTTTCGCGCGTTGTAGGCAAAAAACATTATAAAGCATTAAATGATACGGAGCAAAAACAATGTTTTCTTTAAAACTGATAGGTTACTTCGCAGGATTTTTTTCAACAATCGCTTTTATTCCCCAGGTTTACAAAACGTGGAAATCAAAATCGGCAAAAGACGTTTCAATGCATATGTTTGTGATTTTTTCTTTGGGCGTTTTTTTATGGCTGATTTACGGAATAACGGTTAATGATTTGCCGATAATACTGACAAACTGCGTTATTCTTGTACTTGCACTTACACAGGTAATTTTAAAAATAAAATACGACAAAACATCAGTTAATTGTCGGTAAAAAGGAGAAGAAAATGAAGAAATTATTTTCGGCAGTACTGGCGGCGGCATTCCTTATTTCAGGAGCGCAAATGACATTCGCGCAATATGATTATTCGTCTGATAATGAAGCAGTTCAGATGGATCCGAAAGCGGCAAAAGCAGCGGAACAAGCAGCGGCAAAAGAAGCAAAACAAAGAGCGGACGCGATAAAATCGCAAGTCAAAGACATGAAAAACCAAACCAACAATGAAAGAAAACAAGTTGAAGCTGACGTAAAAGAAATAAAAGCCGATGCGGCAAAAAAAGAAAACGACGTGAAAGCAAGAGCCAAATCCTTGAAAGACCAGGCGGACGCAAGAAAAAGACAAACAGATTTAGAAGCTAAAAATCTTGAAAATCAGGCAAAAGCCATAAGAGACAGAGGAAACAGCGAGCATAAATCCGCTACAATGGATATCAACAATTTGCTTAAAGGCGCGAAAGATGAGAGAGCAAAAACTAACAGACAAGCCGACCAAATATTAAATCAGGCAAGAGAGAAAAATAAGAACGCATTGGCAGAAGCCGACGCGCTTTTAAAATCGCTCAACGCGAAATAGAAACAAATTACTTATTAATGTTTTGTCATGTTGAGCGAAGCAACGTAGTTGCGTAGTCGAAACATCTGCTTTTTACGGCAGACCCTTCGACTGCGCTCAGGGTGACAAAAAGCCAATCAGAAAGCCTGAGAGAATAAATTCTCTCAGGCTTTTTTTATGTCTACTCTATATTATTTTGTCACAATTTGTCATTGCGGACTCGATCCGCAATCTATGACTTACGACGAGATTGCGGCTCATAGGCCGCAATGACGACAAAGACTATAACGTTTACGCCGCTGCATCAAGCAGTCATACCATTAAATGTTGATTGTTAAAAAACATAAGGAAAAACATATTATTTTTAGCAACCGTGGATTCCGGATCAAGTCCGGAATGACAGACAGTAAGTCAAGAGATAATTATTACGCTGCCGACAATATTTTATATATAGAATCTTTATTCTGAGTTGCAGGTATACCGTCTTTTACAAAATCCCCTGTCCCTTGATATAACGGATCTAACATTTCTAACATACTGCGGGAGGCGGCTGCCTGCTGCTGCGGATTGCCGTTTCCGCGGTAAAATTCCATTATGCTCAAAAGATCATTTCTGACAAGGTAAATGCTTTCCAGAGATTTATCGGAAATATACTTTAACGCGTCAATATACACAGGAGCCGCGTCAAGATTTCCTGCATTTATTTCAGATATTTCAATTAACTTGTTTACCGCGTTAAGAAAACCGGCATTATTCACTTTCACATTTAGCCTGTGCGATAAAACAAATGCTTTAATTAATTGTTCTGGAGATAAAATATTTGTCTGTACGCCTGTTTCCAAAAATTTATCCAGCGCACTGCTAAAATCTTCATACATATCCGATCCGCTATCATAAACAGCGTCTATCACATTTCCGTTTATACGATAGTTTTTATTTATCTCTTTGCTTTCAGAAAACAACTTAACCATACCGGCAATTTCTTTTCCCGGTATAATTTCGGTATTTCTTAAATTATTTCCGCTGAAATTAACTTTTCCCATACTGCTAAGTATCGCCAAAACAACTTCTTTTAAATCTTTTTTAGAATTAGCGGCATTCATATTAGCTTCTAACGCCGATATAAACCTCTTATCGGTAATACTTATTTCCGAGTCATTAAAAGCCGATAAAATTTCTATTATTTGCTTTCTTGCTTTTAAATGATGCAATTCATTTTTATATTTTTCATCAGAAGTATCTTTAATAAAATTCGCATAGAAACTATCAAATTCCTTTTCAGATACTGACTTCGCAAAGATTAAAGCAGACAACTCGCTGTAAAATTCATGGAAAGTAATAGCATTTTCCTGGTTTTCGCCAAGAGATATACCGGCGGACAACAAATATTTATGAGTTATTTCGTGAATAATATTTTCCTGTATATATCTCATAATATTGCTGTCTTTCAGAATTTTGTCTCCCATACTTAAAGACGCGTCAAAAACTCCGCTGTTTTCAATTATTTTTGCATTATTGAGTATTGCTTTATAAATCCCTTTTTCATCGGTAAATTTTACCAATTCCGGATATTTTGAAGACATATGCGCGTAAACAGCGCCGCACATAATCTGCAAATCTATATTTGAAAATTCTTTTTTATTTACTTTATCCGCGATTTTTAATCCGTCAAAAGCGGCAGTATATTTTTCAAGACCGGAAAGCATATCTTCCGGAAGCGCATAACTGTTATTTTCAGACTTTAAAAGCATAAAAGCAAAAAATCTGGGATGAAAATCATGTTTTTTGTCTTTAAGTATATCTTCAGCATTTAATTTTATTACTTCCGGCAAAGGTTTCCCTAGCTCATTGCAAATAGTAACAATTTTTACTATATCAGCGTAAGGCAGAACCAAATTTGAATTTAACGATGAAATATATTTGTAAACCAATTCGTCCGCTTTCTTGCCGCCGCGCCGTTCTGTCACATACACGTACATTTTTTCAATCATTTCATTCGCGGAAATATTCGTATACTTATTATTCATATAATACTCATACGCCGATTCGGCAAAAACATCTAAAAACTTATCCATGTCCCGTTCCACATCAAGACCCACATTAAACCTGACAGCTCTGTCTCCAAAACCGTAAGTTACATTGGTAAAAGAATCGAATCCGTAACTGTCTCTGACAATAGGAGAAAAAGGAGTTTCCGCGAGCATTTTTTTAAATAAAAACTCCAAGAAAGCATCCATATGCCTGCCTTCACTCTTTTCTACGCTTTTTATAAAAAAGAACGGAATTCCGGCGCTGCTGTTTTCCTCCCAAATTCTTTTTTGATCTCCTGAATATAAAGACGGATGGAATACGCTTAAAGCGTCTCCGAATATTCTTGCGATATCATTTAACGCCAAAGCTGTTTTTTCGGCATTGTCATTCAGGGCTTTTGAACGCTGCAAAAATTCATTGCTGTCAACAAATTCACTTAAAGCTATATGTCTGAACGTATCTATTTCTGAAGAAGTAAATTTTGAAGCGTCTTTTAAGCGATTCAAAACTTGTTCATGATTATATCCGTTTGACATCAAAGTCAAAAATCCGGAAGTTACTATTTCAAGCCCTCTTTGATGCATTTTCTGCATACTGCCGTAAACTATCACATACATATTGTCAGGCAAATCTATTCCGTCAAAAATATCCGCAAACTGAAAAGCCGGATACATACTATTGTCTATACAAACGTAAAAAGGCGTTTGATATTTCTTTTTCGCGAATTCCGAAATAATGCGTTTTATGTCAGCCAGCGGAATTGACGAAGCATTTGAAATCAAATCAAAAAACACAGCTTCGGTATTAATCGCCAGAATTTCTTCCGTATTTTCTTCTTCAAACTTATCAATATCCACAAAAGCGTTTAAACCTTCAAACATATAGGCATTTTCATAATAAATATTTTTCCCGTAGGCAATTTTTGAAATATTTTCCGACATAAACATCAAAACCGCGGTTTTTGCCGCAGACATTCCGCTTGTAGCTAAAACTGTATTTTGGGAAAAAGGAACGCCTGAAGAATTCTTCGGTTTTGTAATAAACTCGTTAAACCTTTCAGCCAATTTATCTCTTTCGGAATCAGATATTATATTGCCTATGTCTTTCCTGTCTGACCATTGAAAATAAAAAAGAAAATTCAAAAGCGTTCTGTATTCATCGACAATATCATTAAACTTCTTAGTATCAACAGGTTTCCCGTTTATATAATCATTCAGACTTTTAATATTTTCTGAAATATTTTGCATTACTGTTGTGTAAAATATTTTTTTCGCGCCGTCAAAAAAATTATATTTCTTAAGAGAGTTTGAAAGTTTGTCATATAGATCTTTATATTCTTGTATGGTTTCCGCGCGAGGAGAAGCAATATCTCTGCGGTCTGCAGAAATTACATTAGGAACGTGAACTATGGACTGCCTGTCCATAAGCAAATATAGATAATGAAGTGTAAAATTATCAAGCCTGCTGCCGTAATCTAAAACAAAACCGTCATGGTTTGCCACATACACCGCCGGAACATTGGTAAACAGACCCGACAACGCGGTCCTGTTTTCGCGTTCGTCAATAAATTTTGAAAAATCAAATATGTATGACGTCATAAAAGACAATTTTTTATCTGACAAAACATAATCTTTCAAATCGGCATTATAAAATAAAACTTCTTTTATCTTAAGCCTTTCCTGAACATTTTTATTGTATTCTTCAATTTTTTCCGCGACTGTCTCAATATTATCGGTATCCGAACAGTCTATTATAAAATATCTGTCGGTTATGGAACGCGAAGTTTGCTGCTTTAACAAAGAGTCTATTTCATTTTCATCTAACAGATAAGAGGAATAACGCTTATCTTCCAAAAACGCAATTTCAATATTCTTAAAATCGGAAACTATGCTGTCCGGAAGTATTAATGACGAGCCCTTTTCATTGCCTTTTTCAATTATATATTCAAAAAGCGCCGCTTCTTTCGTTTTTATAATCTGCGTTTTGCTATGATTTGAAAATATACTCTTAAAGACAGGATCAAGGTCCGAGGTATGAGCCCGTTCGCGCTCGTAGCTTGAAGCCATGCTGCCGTCCTGCATAAAACCGTACTGCCCGTCATAATGCGCGGGAGAAAGCCAAGTCTGACTTTGTAAAATATACCCAAAAAATTCCATACACTGAAACAATATTATTTGTTTTGCCTTATCATCAAGATCTTTTGACAGTCTTTGCATAATAGAAATAACATATAACAAATCTTTGTTTACGCCGGACCACTGAAAAGAAGATTTTTGCACGTCTTCGGAAATTTTCATAATTTCATCAAAAGACGGGACCGTAACAGCAGCGAAAAGAGAAGATTTCAGAGATGCAATCCTTGCGAAATCGGCAACTCTGTCGTTAAAACCGTTTAAAACGGATATTATTGCTTCATCGCGCTTATCTTCGGGTACTGTTTGCTTGACTTCATATAAGACAGAAATATTTTCAACAAAAGTTTCTATATACTCATCACGTTTAGAATCATAAGTTTCATAAATGGCAAGCAAAAAGGATTTCGGGACATTTAATGCTATAAGATCGTTTTCTTTCACGGATAAATTTACGTCCGAATAGAAAGCTTCGGAAAGAGTCCTTACAAAACCGTACTTTACTTCATAGTCCGTATTAATTATGATTTTTTCTTTAGAAATATTAAGTCTTTCCGATAATTTGTTTTTTATAATATTTGCTATATATATTTGTTTTTCTTCGGAAGACTTTTCAACAATAGAAGCTTTAAGCTTAAACGGAAGATTGTTATATACAGAGTGTAAAGCGATATTTCCAAAAATTATGAAAGGAATAAATAAAACAGCAGAAAGAGAAAGTAATTGAAGCGCAATTAACGGAAATGCCGTAAACGCGGAAAACAAACCGGTAAGCATAAGCCTTTCTTTCCAATGCTTTTTCCAGTCAAAGCCTTTATGAGCCATAGAAAAAATTATGGCTCTGGAAAATATAAAAGCCGCAAGCCCGGCAATGCCAACTCCGCTTAACACGCTGACCGCCAAAACAATACTTCCGACTATATCAATAACTTTTACTGCAGTGCTAGTTTTTAATGTATAGTTTATTTCTTGTTTACTTTTGTTTTTAAAAAAAGTTTCCGATAACACTTTAGAAAACAGCTTGCTGTCAGCAACAAAACTTATTCCCGGAATCATATATATCCATTCCCAAAAAGGAGCGGATTTGGCATATTTATTCCCAAAAACCGAAGCGTCGAGGGAAAATTTACGGGCTTCTTCCGTTAAATTACCGGAAACCTTATTATCGTTTAATATATTTTCGGCTCTTAATCTTATATTTTCAGGAACGGGCTTGCCCAATTCACCGCAAATAATAGATATGTTTAATACGCTTTCATCGGATAAAGCCCGTTTCGGTTTTAACGATGAAATATATTTATAAACCAATTCGTCAGCTTTTTTACTTCTGTTTGAACTTTTCACATAGTCATACATTAAGTCTGTTATCTTGTTTTCACTATCATAAATTAATATCTCCGAAATAAAATAGTCAAAAGCCGTTTCGGAAAAAATATCAATCATCTTCACAAATCTATCGACTGAATCAATGCCCGGACTTACTCTGACGGTGGACATGTCGTAGTTTATGGTAGTACAAGGAACAAAACCGTAGCTATCCCTGCTCATCGGAGCAAAATTTTGACGCGTAAGTTCTAAATGTAAAGGCTGCGTAAAATAAAATATTTCCCTGTTGCCGGTATTCCTTATAAAAACAAAAGGTATTCCCGGACTTCCGTTTTCTTCCCATATCCTCTTTTGCTCTGCCGGATATAAAGAAGGATGCACTATATCAAAAGTATTGCCAAATACAGAAGATATCGATTTTAACTCTGAAGCTAACGCTGCGGCATTGTTATTTAATTCCTCTGAATGATGCGTGATATTATTATTTTCAATAAATTCTTTTAATACCGTATACTTGAAAGCGTCTATATCAGAAGAAGTGGCTTTTGAAGCGTTCTTCAATTGATTCAAGACTTTTTCATGATTGCGCCCGTTTGACATTAAAGTCAAAAAGCCGGATGTCGTAATTTCAAGACCTCTTTGATGCATTTTTTGCATACTGCCGTAAATAATTATGTTAAAATTGTCAGGCAAATCTATTCCGTTAAAAATATCGGCAACCTGAAAAGCCGGATACATACTGTTGTCTATGCACAGATAAAAAGGCTTTTTATAATCTTTTTTCGCAAGTCCGGAAACAATGCCTTTTATGTCAGCCAAAGGAAGTTCTGCAGAATTTGAAATCAAATCCAAAAATACGGCGTCAGAATCAAGATTTATTATTTTTTCGGTTTCCTCTTCTCCGAAAGTTTCAGGATTTTCAAACATGCCTTTTAGCATACGCGCATTTTCATAATATAGGCTGTCTCCAAACGCTATTTTTGAAACATTTCCCGATATAAGCATAGCGGCTATTGTTTTTATGGCTGACATCCCGCTTGCGCTTAAAATTGTAGTCTGGGAATAAGCTTTTCCTTTAGAATCTTTCGATTTAACCATAAAGTCATTTAGGCGCCCGGCTAAGTTGTCTATTTCCGTTTCGGAAACAATATCATTTCTGTCTTTTCTGTCGGAAAATTCGAAATAAAACAAGAAATTCAAAAGCGTTCTGTATTCTTCAATAATATTATTTAACTTTTCTTTATTTACCGGCTTGCCGTTTATAAAACCGTTCAGGCTTTCAAGATTTTTGAAGGCATTTTTCATTACAATATCGTAAAAACTTTTTCTTGTATCGTCATAAAGATCATAATTTTCAAGATTTAGTATAAGTTCTTCATACAAATTCATGTATTGCACGGCTGTTTCCATGCTGATATACGGAATGTTTTGCTTATCGGATGCATTATGATGATGCGTCTCATTACTTACCAAAGCTCTCTGGGACAAAAGAAACAAATAATGAAGGGTCAAATTATCAAGTCTGCTTCCGTAATTTAATGAAAGCTGATCCTTGCCGGCGTAAACCGCAGGAACGTTTGTAAAAAATCCCGATATTTTTTCTTTATGCTTTTGTTCTTCTATAAATTTTGAGAAATCAAATATAAAGGATGTTTCAAAATTATAATTTTCATCAGATAAGAGATAATCTTTTATATCCGAATTATAAAATAACACTTCTTTTATACCGAGCTCTTCCGGAACGTTTTTGTTATAAGAATCAATTCTTTCGGCAAGCTCACGGACATTATTTGCGGCTGAACAATCTATTATAAAACATCCGCCTTGGTTTTCGCTCAATATCAAATCTAATCTGCCGCTGTCCAATCCGAAAGCCGGATAAGATCCGACTTTCAGGGAAGAAATAACGGAATCGCTTAAAGTATCGGGAACTATTAATGCCTGAATATTATCACCTATTCCCCGTTTATCGGATTTTTTATTTATATATTCAAAAAGCGCCGCTTCTTTTGTTTTTACAGATTTTACCGCGTCATGTTTTGTAAATATGTCTTTAAAAGACATGTCAAACATGAGAGTATCGGCATATTCACGCTCATATTTCGCCTGCATTAATCCGCTCTGGTTTTGCATAAAACCATAATGAGCCCCTTGCGAGGACGGCGAAAGCCAGGATTGGCTCTGCAATACATATCCTAAGAATTCAAAGCATTGCAGCAATACCAATTCTTTGGCATTATCGTCTAAATTTTTAGTTTTACTTTTTATTGAACTCATAAAAAGTAAGATGTCCTTATTTGCTTTAGATAATTTAAAATTAGACGTTCTTATTTCCAAGGCAAGCTTTTCAATCTCGTCAAATGACGGAACGCTGATTTCTTTGGAATATGCTTTAAAAACAGAAGCTTTAGTTTTAAACGGAAGCATATTATACAAGTAGTGTAAAACAACATTTCCGGAAATAATAAAAGGCGCAAGTAAAACTACGGGAACAGCAAAAATTTGAAACGCAATCAGAGGAAATGCTGAAAACGCGGAAAACACGCCGGCAAGGATCAGCCTTTCTTTCCAATGCTTTTTCCAGTCAAAGCCTTTGTGAGCCATAGAAAATATAATAGCTCTGGTAAATATAAATACGGCAAGTCCGGCAATGCCAAGCCCGCTTAAAGCGCTGATCGTCAAAACAATGCTTCCAGCTATATCAAAAACTTTTGTCATTTTGCTTGTTTTTAACGTATCTTTTATTTCTTGTTCTCTCTTGTTTTTAAGAAATGTCTTAGATAATACTTTAGAAAACAGTTTGCTGTCCGCGATAAAACTTGTTCCCGGAAGCATATATATCCATTCCCACAAAGGAGAACTTTTCGCGTATTCGCCTCCGAATACAGAGGCCTGGTGTCTCAAGTTTCCAAACATTATATCTAAAGTATTCCAGCTAATCGTAGATTTTTTCGGCTGGGCTTTATCAGGAATAATAATATTTCTAAAGCCATTCTGTTCTAAATATTTTTTTATGCCCGAAGACACCGTATCATAAAAAGTTATTCCTTTTTTTCTTGCTTTCAATTCACTTTCTAAAATTTTCATAAAATCGTTAAAATCTACGTCTACGCCGTATCTCTTAGCAATTCCAATAAAATCATCGAATTGTTTTCTGGCGACAGAATGCTCTTCAAAATTAGTAATCTTCTCTTCCGAAATTGTTGATTTTCGGTATTGATAAAAATTTGCCAATCTGTCCGAAATCAGGTACGCCGAAATATCGGAGTATAATTCGTGCAGAGCGGCTTTTTCTTTATTTCTGACTTTAAAAAACAATATTCTTCTAAAAGTACTAAAGTTTTTTTCCTTAAGAATAATATGACCGAGTTCATGAGCTATTGTTTCAGGCAAATAATCCTGGACTTTCTCCCGCATAAAATATTCTTTCCCGAAAGATAAAGAAGCGTTGGCGTTATCATATTTTGCGTCAAACCTTGCGTTTAATATACGCTGATAAATCCTGCGGTTTTCCCCGCCGTGTATTTCAGGATGCTTTTCTGTCATAATAAGATAAACAGCCGAAATGTAAGACTGTAATATTTTATTTTGAAAATCCGTTCTCAAAATTTCGTTGCCAAAAGTCTTTTCCCATGAAAAGTTCTTAACTATCTTTTCGGCATCGGCAATAAGCGTCTCTCTGAGATTTTCTGGAACATGCTTATTTCTGCTTTTTAAAAGCGTATACGCATACAAACGGAGTTCAATATATTCACCGGATTTGATAATCTCCAGTAAGACTCTATCGTCTGACCTGTTATTCTTCATGGAAAGAGCTGATATTTTCATATATTTGCGCAGTGCGGGCGATAATTTATTTTTTACATCATCTTCAAGAGAATCATATTTTGCCGCCAATGCATTATTTGTTAAATTTACTAAATACCCGGACTTGTGCCTCCAAGTCAGCTGCTCGGAAATAAATATCAATTTTTCGGCTATTTTATTAATTTCGTTTTTATTCTCAAGCAATTTAAACGCTTTCAATGCCGCCTTAAATCTTTTTTGTTCACCTTTAGACAAAGGATCATTATTGTTTTCAGCCACTGTTTCTTCAATATCAGCCAGACATCTTCGTATATCAATTGCCTGATACAAATAATTATTTTTTAAAAACACGGCAATTTTCGCGGCAAAAGTAACATTGAAAAATCTGTGCAATGTCATGCTGAAAAATAATGCTGCAACCAGATATGAAAAACCAAATGCCGCAGATATGGCAAGAGGAACAGAGAAAAATAGTGATGAGAAGAATAAAATTCCGACTTTTTTAAAATTTTTGTTAAAATCATTGTTATGAGCCGCGGTAAAAATAAGACTTCTTGTAACAAAAAATGTTATAAGGACGGTAGCTGACGGAATATTAGAAAACACAGCCGCAGCAAATAATAAAGATGCCGCAATATCAATAAACTTCATAGCCGGTTTAAATGTTATAGCTTCGTCTATGATTTCTCCGGAAATATTTCTTAAAAACAATTTTTTCAAAATCTTTTTAAAAATTGGAGTCTCCATTATAATGCTCGAAAACGGAACCGCATAAACCCATTCCCACAGAACAGCCGATTTTGCGTATTTGCGTCCAAAAATAGAAGCGTAAGGAATTGCGCTGTTGTCTTTAGGCAGGTTTATCTCAATAAGCTGGCTTCTGGTCGTATTTGCAAAAGATATTTGTATTTCTATACTGCCGTCGCTATTGCTTTTTACGCCGTTATTTACCGGGCGGTTGTATTCTCCGGAAAGATGCTCCTGAAGCAGAGCTTCGTCAATTTCACATATTTTATTTACGATTTCGTTTATAAACTGCCCGATATTCAACTTAGAATTTCTTTTTAACTCGTCATGCAAAAGAGTTTCCAAAATCTGGACAAACTGTTCCCGGCTTCCGCCCTGCGATATTACCTGCAAGGCCAACGCGAAAGAATCGGTTTTTAAACCGCTCAACAGTCTTTCATTATATATTTCATCGGCAATTTTAACATCTTGCGTAATTTTGGGAGTTATAACGGAATAACTTATTTTCTTTTCGTCAAATTCTTTTATTAACCCCTGTGTGTGAAAACCTCCGCAAACAACTACGCTTGTTCCGGGCATTTTGCTGTTAAATATATTCTTAGCGAAAATTTTGTCTCTGTCAATATTGGTTTCGTAATAATCTTTTAATAGAGCGTCGTATTTATCCAATAAATGTATTTCTTGCGAATCCGTTGTTTGTTTCCAATAATATTTATAGTTTTCAATTCCGAATGCCGTTATGTATTTATAATCTTCCGAACCGAGTTTTGCCTGATAATAATCGCAAAAGTGTTCAAATAATTCGGAAATAATTACCGTAAACATTTCTTGTTCGCTTGCGCTTGCCTTAACCTGCAATGCTCTTAAAAGTTTTCTTTCGCTGTTTAAAAGGACTACGGGATTTATATTTGCGGAAGAGTTTTGCGCCTTTATAAAATTATCTAACTCTTTATGTTTTACTAAGTCTATAAAACCGTCCGCATTAAACTTTACAAGCTCTTTTATCAACTCTTCCGTATTGCCCGCTGAGTTTGTCTTATTTATAAATTCGGCATAAATTCCGTAAGGAAGTTTATTTTTTAATTCATTTAGAACCTCGGCAAGCTGGTTTTGAACAACTTTTACGTTTGTTTTTCTTAATCCTTTTGATGAATTTACAAAAATTGATATTTCGGAATAATCTTCGGCATTAACATCAAACCCTTTAATAACGCTTCCGTTTTTAGTTTCTTTTTTAGTATATGACAAAAGTCTTTTATAATAATCAACGGAAGATATTTTGCCGTCGCGGTGTCTTTCGGAAAGCGCCGCCAGCCTGATGTTTAAAGCGCCGTAATTTTGTTTTTGTATTTTACCCAGAGCAAGAGAAAAAGAAGACAATATGTCTGCTATTTCAGATTGGGCCTCTGTAATCATCGAAAGCCTTTTTAAATTTGAGAGATGGACATCTCTGTCTTCTATACCTTTTAATTTCGCGCCTGCGTTATGCTTATAGGCATAATATTCGGCTCCGGTTAATTTTCCGCTTTCAAGCAGTCTTTCCGCAACGCTGCCTGAAAAACTTTTGTCTTTTATGGACATAAGCCAGCCCATATCAATATCGCCCTGCGCGCCTTCAAGATAAATATTATTTATTTTTAATTTGTCATCAAGGATTTTTATTATGGAGCTTATATTTCTTTGTGTTTGAGGATGGCAGTGCAGATCCTGTATTATTATAATTTTCTTGGAAGAGTTGTAATTTTTATCCGCAGTTATAGCGCCGAAATCCGAAAATGTTAATGATGTTTTCACTTCGGACGCAGAACTGTCTTTGGGCGGAATACTGCCCAAAACGCTTGTTTCCAATAAAGCTATGGCTAATAGTATTGAAAGGCCTTTCCTGATCATGTTTATAGAATAACTCAATTTTGTTTATTTTTCAATAAATATTTGATAATATTTCCATTATGGAAAAACAAGAACTTTTCAAAAATTTTAAACAATATGTCCAGCATAATATTTTATCAAATTTTACTGATTTTGAATGTGAAAAATTTGCAATATATTTTGATGCTCTCAAAGAGTGGAACAACAAATTTAATTTAATCTCATTTAAAACGGATTTTGATTTAATTTACAGGCATTTTTGCGATTCTTTATACAGCGCTAAAGCTATTTTGGGAATAAACCCTAATCTTTCAGCTTGCCGCATAGCAGATTTAGGCACAGGTTCCGGTATGCCCGGAATACCCGTAAAAATCGCATTGCCTGATATAAAACTTACTCTTGTAGAATCAATAACAAAAAAATGTACTTTTTTGGAAGAAGCAAACAAAAGGCTTGGTTTTAATATTGAAGTATTAAACACACGGGCTGAAGAAATAGGACAAAACCCTGCACATAGACAAAAATACGACTTTGTTTTATCGCGCGCTGTAAGCAAATTCTCCCCAAACCTTGAAATTTCTATTCCTTTGCTTAAAATAGGAGGACATTTTTTAGTTCATAAAACTAAAAATTCCGTTGAAAGCAAAGAAGAAGGATTGGCTTCGGTAGAAAATGCTTTAAAACATTTGGGCGCAAAACTTGAAAAGATTATAGAGTACAAACTTCCTGAACAGGAATTAGATTATTGCCTGCTTATTTTTAAAAAATACAAAGACACACCCGCACAGTTTCCCAGAAAAACCGGAATCCCCGAAAAAAAACCGCTTTAAAACGGCAATTAACAATTAACAAAAATGAATATTTAATAATTTCCAAAAAAGAAAAAACTCCGATTTGATTGCGTAGCCCTCTAAATCCTATATTAGATTTGTCCAAAAGAGCTCATGCTACGTCCAATTCTCCATACATCTTACCTTCCGCCGTTCTTAAAACAGATACAGTTTTATAAAAAAGTTGTAATTAAATCCCGATATGTCTCTGTAAATTTCCGTGCTGGCAACATTAAAATCGTCATAATTAAATTTTCCGTTAAACATATATCCTATTTCAAAACCGACAGCTAAAAATTCTACAGGACTGAATTCCGCGCTGCCAGATATATTCGGCAAAACCTGCCAAGATACATCGGTTTTCTTTTTCCCGGTGGCAATTTCGGTATATTCAAAAGTGTTAAACGCCGTAAAAACTCCAGCGTAACCCGCAATCGCAAACATTTCATGAAGTTGTACTTTTATATACAAATTCTCTGTAGTCGCGAAAATTTTTGAAGTAAGTTCTGCTTCGGGATCTACAAGGTGGTTTTTCCCGAATTGCGAATAGCCGAGCCTTATGCCCAAACTTATGTTGTCAGCCAAACCGAACATTCCTTCTTTGCCTAAGAAAAGATCTATTCCCCATACGCCTGCTTCCGCTTCGCTTCTGTTGTCCGGTACCGCTACTGAATTAAAATCAAACTCCGTAGTTCCCAAGATCTGTCCCCATCTTCCGACAATACCAAACTCGGCAAAAGATAACGATACACTAACTACGACAAACATAACCGTAAAAACTAATTTTTTAAACATAGCATCTCCTTTTTTAACAACAATGCTCTACGGGTAATGATAAATAATTAAAATAATAATCAGGACTTTTGTTTTAATTTTGGAGCGCTCGTCAATTTCCATTTCAAACTCTAGAAGCCTTTTATCGTCTATACTGCTTGCCTGAGATAAAGGTATTTTATGAGCCCCCTGAAACTATTACATCAAATCTTGCTATACAAAATCAGTAATGCCGCTCTACGAAGAGGAGTGTCGTTTGCTTTGTTGTCATTCCAGAAATTCGTTATTGGAAATCCACATTTGTATCGTCGTTAAAACTTATATATCGCCTGCAAACTTCCGCTTCCGCCTTGTCTTATTCCGCCGTAACCCTGCAAGCCTATGTCAAGCGTCAATGCTTCCGAAACGTTTACGCTTATGCCAAGTTCGCCTATTCCTGTTGCGCCTTTCAATTCCGGAGCGTCAATGTCTGCGCCGTATATTCTCGCTTGCGCTTTACCGTTGAACTCATAATCAAGATATGCGCTTGCGTATGGAGCAAAACCGCTCTTTATTTCACAATTCAAACGCCCGCCTATTCTTGTTCTCATTGAATTTGCCGCGTCAAACTCTACTTTGTCGCCCTCAATGGCTACGCTGTCCGCTCCCTGACTTGTATAAAACAGTTTGCCCGATACGTCAAGCCCTAACTTATCGTTAAGTTTATGCAGCCAGCCTGCGCCTATATGCGCTCCGTAGTATATTGCCGAAGTTTCATAGTTTACATTGCTGTAACCTATAAAGTCCGCGCTGTTAAAATCCGTCTTTGTTGAGCCTGCGCGCAAAGAGCCTTCGCCATACCAAGCGTCGCTTATGTTATAATGTCCTAAAAAACCAAGCCCATAATAGTTGGTGCTTCCGTTTCCGTCAACAGACGCTACGGAATTAAAGCTGTTGAAACTGTCATAATTACCCCAGCCGCCTTCAACAAACGCGCCTGCCGTTATTTTTTCATTCATCTTTTTTGCAAGTCCTGCCATTACTGAAAAACCGCTTACTTTAACGTTTGAGCCTGTTTTATATTCAGACCAGCCTCCGCCCATTGCGGCAAATATTGTTGTGCTTTCTGCGCTGCCTGCCGCCTGCATTAAGCTGCTTATGCCGTAGTTTGAAATAAAGTCAGACGCCTGATTAAGAAACGCAAGCCCAGCTAACTGCCCCTCGCTTAACGCTTTGGGCTGCGGGTTATATATTTCGCTTGTTACTGTGGCAAAAAGGTTTAAGCCATCGCTGTAATCAAGTTCAAATTCAAAGATTTTTGATACGCCCTCAACGCCCAAAGCAGTGGTATTAACGCCTGTCGCAATAAGCCCGCCTGCCGTTGCGTCTATCAGCGTTACCGTGTCGCCAACATTTATGGCAGATACGGAAGACCTTGGAGCGTCAACGCATACGCCGATTTTGCTGTTGGTAATATTTACCGCGTTGTCCACTATAAGCATTGTTCCGCCGTTGCCCATAGACGCGGGAATATAAAAGTTAAGGTTTTCAAAGTTATATATACCTTTGACTGTCAGTTCCGAGCGTACATTTAGCGTGTTTCCGGTGCGTGCGTCCATTAAGGGTATCGGAGTGAACATTCCATCGACGACAAATCCGCCGTAGATAAAAGACGCCGTTAAATCAGCATTAGCCCCGCTGCCGAGAGTGACTGTATTATGAGTAGCCTCGCCGATTCCCGTGGCATTGCCAACAATACTAATCCCGCCGTAAATATTGCCCGCTATCTTACTGTTGGAAATATTCACGGTATTATAATTTGCCTCGGTAAGCGCGCCCGCGCCGTTAGAATCCGCATACCCTCCTAATACAAAACCGTTTACCGTGCCGCCGTTAATGATTACGCTGTTAGCGTTTGCTGTGGCTGAGCCGGCATTGTTGCTGCGTGCGTCCCCGCCGGTGACTGTATAGCTCACAGTGACGCCATTAGCGATGTTCACGCTGTTACTGTTTGCTTCAGCTGAGCCGGAGAGACTGTGGGCATTCCCGCCGGTGACAAGATGGTCCATCATACTGCCATTGGTGATGTTTACGCTGTTAGCGTTTGCTTTAGCTGAGCCAGAGGTGCAGGAGGCCTGCCCACCGGAAACATTCCAACCCACCTCGCTTCCATTGGTGATGTCCACGCTGTTCGTATTTGCTTCGGCTGAGCCAGAGCCATTGGAGGCCTGTCCGCCATAGACATAACTGCCCACAGTGCTGCTGTTAATGCTCACGCTGTTAGTATTTGCTTCTGCTGAGCTGCCGGAGGCGCTGTAGGCCTGCCCGCCATAGACATAATCACTCCCCGCACTGCTGTCAATTTTCACGCTGTTAGTGTTTGCTTCAGCTAAACCGGAGAGACTGTAGGCATCCCCGCCGTAGACATAATTACTCACCGTACTTCCATTAGCGATATTCACGCTGTTATGGTTTGCCTCGGCTGAGTTTGAGTTGCTGTCGGCACGCCCGCCGTAAGCAGAACGCGCCGAGCTATTGTCAATAATTACGCTGTTATGATTTGCTGCGACTGAGCCGGAGGTGCTGTAGCTGCCACCACCGTAGACAGACCAGTTCACCACGCTGCCGTTAACGATACGAACCGTGTTGCTGTTTGGGTCTGCCAAAGCGGAAATTCCGTCCCAATAACCGTTTGGTAAGCTTCCGTTGCCGTAAACACTGTTCGCAATTGGTAACCCATCAATAATGATCGTCTGACCCGCAAAAGCAGGACGGACTTGTCCAGGAAGCCCTGCAAAACTGCATAAAAATGATACGGCAACAAATAATGATAAAACTTTTTTCATACATTTTTCTCCTTGCTGAGAGCTTCACAAGTTCTACTTGCTAATGCAACAGTTGAAGTAGTTTGTGAAACCTATCTTTTACCGATAATTTTGCCTGCTCTATTTCTACGGCTTTATGAATTTTCTGTTTTAATAATTTCTGCTGTTGCATGTTTATAAGATAATCGGCGACTTTTATATTGTTCTTAATTGTCGTATCAGTGATACGAGAATCGCTTTGCCGGGAAAATTTTTCGCAAATTGTTAAGCTATGATGATAAGGCTTACTGTGTATTTAATTAAAATTAATGGATAATATCTGTTGCAACCGCATCAAAAAACAATAATTTAGACATAATCGGCAGAACAGCTTTAAAAGATAATGAACTTTAAAGTGCTGTATTTTTAAATAATTAGCAGTTTAGCACAGGAATAAATAATAAACCTGTTTAATTTTTTCTCGTATTTTCCAATTCCGCATACATATTATTAATATTTGTATATTGAATTATTAAAATCTTATCATCAGAGAATTTGTGGAAGAGGCAATCAATTCATTATCCCGGTATAACAAAATTTTTTTAGATAGTTCAGCTAATATCTGGAAAGTATATGACTTGAATACGAGGCAGAGATTACAGAATTTAATTACTCCCGGCTTCTCTTTTCAAGAAAAGCTTAATTAAATCTTATTTGAGTTAAAAAGAGAAAGGCAGGTAGGCTTCAAGTCCCTTTTTGACAAAAGAAAAAACAAACCTGTTGGTTTGTTTTTAATAAGCGGGCGATGGGACTTGAACCCACGACCTTCTCGTTGGCAACGAGACGTTCTACCACTGAACTACACCCGCATTGTTATAATTACGAATTATTAATGACGAATTACGAATAAACGACAACAATTATTTTATTTAATAATTTTTTACGAACGATTTTGTATTTTTGCGACGGCGAAGTTTAGGAAAAACCTAAATGAGCCGAAGTATAAGAAAACAAAAATTCAAAAGCGGAAGTAAAAATATGCTGAGGGCGGGACTTGAACCCGCATCCCGTTAAGGACACGCCCCTCAAACGTGCGCGTATGCCAGTTCCGCCACCTCAGCGTAAGTATTACCTTAATTACCGCCCGGTTCGACCGGACCTGTTATAGGAATATTAGAGAGCCTATCTACCACAGACATCATATTCATATTTGTGGAAAGCTTTGTCAACACCAAAGACGTAAAAATAAAAATGCACGCCATGACAATAGTAAGCTTTTTTATAAAAGCCATTCCCGAAGGAGCATTAAAAATCTCGCCCGATCCGCCGCCTCCGAAAATTCCCGCCATGCCGCCGCTTTTACCGGCTTGAAACAAAATGACGATAATCAGCCCCGCACAAACTGTGTAATGTACAAACTGAAGCAAATAGAATACTGTATGTAATGAATTCATAGTTTTCCGATTATATCACAAAATTTATTTAGTGTCAACTTTTTAACTAAGGAAGATGGGAGGATGAGAAGATGAGATGCAGAGCAAAAACAAAGACAAAGTCGTTGCACAGCTTCCCATCCTCTCAACTTCTCATCATCTGATTTTTATTTTTCCGGCAATGCCGCTATTCCGGGGAGTTCTTTGCCTTCTAAAAATTCAAGAGAGGCTCCGCCGCCCGTAGAAATGTGGCTTATTCTTTTATCTACTCCGGCTTTTTTAACCGCGGAAACAGAATCTCCGCCGCCGACAACAGAAATCGCGCCGTTATCCGTAGCTTCTGCCGCAAGTTTCGCTATTTCAACCGTTCCTTTAGAAAATGCGTCTATTTCAAAAATTCCTAAAGGTCCGTTCCAAACTATAGTTTTTGCCGATTTAACAACTTCGGCAAATTTCGCTACTGACTTAGGACCTGCGTCAACGCCCATAAATCCCGCGGGAATAGAAGCGTCATCCGTTACCTTTACAATCCCGTCAGCCGGAACCGCTTTATTCGCGAAATCAACTTTATCGGCAATAACATGATCTACCGGAAGCAAAAACTCGACATTTTTTTCTTTGGCTTTCTTTAAAAGTTCCAACGCCAAGTCGAGTTTATCGTCTTCAACCAAAGATGTCCCGGTGCTTATGCCCTGCGCTTTTAAAAACGTATAAGCCATAGCGCCGCCGATTATAATAGAATTTACTTTACCGAGTAAATTTTCAATAACATTTATTTTATCCGAAACTTTCGCGCCGCCGAGAATCGCGACAAAAGGTCTTACCGGATTAGCAAGAGCTTCTCCTAAAAACTTCAATTCTTTTTCAACCAGGAAACCTGCGGCCGCATCTTTAACATATTTAACTATACCGGCAGTGGAAGCATGCGCTCTGTGAACTGTTCCGAAAGCATCCTGAACAAAAACTTCGCCCATAGACGCAAGTTCTTTCGCGAACGCATCCATAGCGGCTTTATCTTTTTCACCTGCGGCATTTTTGCCTTCTTCTTCAGAGTGAAATCTCAAATTTTCAAGCAAAAGAATTTCGCCGGCTTTTAAATCCGCAGCTGCTTGTTTAGCTTCGGCGCTTATTGCGTCGCCCGCTACAAATTTAACTGGTTTTCCGAGAAGTTCGCTGAGTCTGGGAGCAACCGGTTTCAGGCTCATAGAATCAACAACTTTGCCTTTTGGTCTTCCTAAATGTGATAAAAGAATTATAGCTGCGTTTTGTTCCAAAAGATAATTTATAGTAGGAAGAGTCGCGGCGATTCTTTTGTCATTTGTTATATTCAAATTCGCGTCTAAGGGAACGTTATAGTCCACTCTCACCAAAACTTTTTTGCCTTTTACGTCAATGTCTTTAAGCGTTTTTTTCATGTTGTACCCCTTTTTGTTGTTATCATCTGTCATCCCTGAATGTCTTAATCGGGGATCCACGTTAATTTTTAAAATGGATTCCCGACAACGAATTTCGGGAATGACGGATAGAGGGAAAGACAAAACAAAAGCTTCCCTTTTATCCGGGGAAGCTTTTGTTTGTTTGCTTTATTATTATCCGTTTACTTTTTTCATGTAGGCGATAAGATCCAACACTTTGCAGGAATAACCCCATTCGTTATCGTACCAAGAAACGACCTTAACGAATTTGTCTGTCAAAGCTATGCCGGCTTTCGCGTCAAATATGGAAGTGCGCGCATCTCCGATAAAATCAGAAGAAACAACTTCATCTTCCGTATAACCTAAAATGCCTTTAAGTTCATTTTCCGAAGCTGCTTTCATCGCCGCTTTAATATCTTCGTATGATGCGGGTTTTGCAAGATTTACGGTTAAATCAACAACTGAAACGTTAAGCGTAGGTACGCGGAAAGCCATACCGGTAAGTTTGCCGTTCAATGCCGGAATAACTTTACCTACTGCTTTTGCCGCGCCTGTGGATGAAGGAATTATGTTGCCTGCTGCCGCTCTGCCGCCTCTCCAGTCTTTCGCTGAAGGACCGTCAACTGTTTTTTGCGTTGCGGTGGTGGCGTGAACGGTAGTCATCAAGCCGTCGGTTATGCCGAATTTATCATTTAAAACTTTCGCTATAGGAGCAAGGCAGTTTGTCGTGCATGAAGCGTTAGATACAAACTGTGTTCCTTTTACGTATGAATCAGTATTTACTCCGCAAACAAACATAGGAGTATCATCTTTTGAAGGAGCAGACATTACAACATATTTCGCGCCTGCGTCGATGTGAGCCTGTACTTTATCTTTTGAAAGGAAAAGACCGGTTGATTCTACTATATATTCAGCTCCGACATCGCCCCATTTCAAATCAGCCGGATTTTTTTCTGCTGTCACGCGAATAGCTTTGCCGTTGACAACCAGTTTTCCGTCTTTCACTTCTACGGTACCTTTGAATTTACCGTGAACAGTGTCATATTTAAGCATATAAGCCATATATTCAACGTCAATAAGGTCATTGATGGCCACAACTTCCAAATCTGTTCTTTCCTGCGCTGCGCGGAAAACCAAACGTCCGATACGTCCAAAACCGTTAATACCAACTTTTAATGCCATGATACTTCCTCCTGGTGAGATTTTGTTCAAGACAAGATAGTATAAAATATTGAAATTGTTGTCAAATTCAAAGGGAACGCTGCGCCTCCCAACCTCCGCCTCACTTTTTCACGAGCGAAAAAGTAAGCAAAACGCCCGCCGCCGGAGCGCATTCACAGTCAATTTTTTAAAACAATTTCGCAAACTCGCGCAAAATAAAGACTTTAACGGTTTGCGCTCAAACAGTGCGGAATAGATATTTCAAAAATCGGCTGCTCATAGACTCGCGCTAATGCGGCAAAAACAAAGCCGGAAATTTAACAAAAAAACGGCAGTAGCAATTTGATTTTGCCGCTGCCATTATTTGTTATTTGTACTTTGTTAATTGTTCTTTGTTATTCTTAAAACCCGCTTGCTTTTATGACTTCTCTTACTTTTTGCGCGGAGTTTTTAAACGCCGCAAGTTCGGCTTCGTCAAAATCAACTTCAAACGCCTGGCGTATGCCGCCTTTATTTACAACCGCGGGAACGCTTAAATATATACCGCTTTCGCCTTGGTAATTATTAAGCAAAGACGATACGGAAAGAACAGTATTTTCGTCTTTCAGAATCGCTTCCGAGATTTTTGTAAGGGCAAGCCCTATTCCGTAAGAAGTTTCACCTTTTTTAGCAATAATTTTATAGGCGGAATCTCTGACTTCTTCAAAAATATCTTTAAGTTTTGCTTCCGGATTTTGCCCGCAATTTTCTTTATTGCATATTTTGCAATAGTCTTTAAATAAAATGTCTCCGACAAACGCTTTGCTCCACATAGGAAATTCAGTATCTCCGTGCTCTCCCAGAATTGAAGCATGTATGCTTCTTGAATCAATGTTACAATGACTGCCTATCAAATATTTGAAACGCGCCGAATCAAGAACAGTGCCGGAACCTATAATTTCATTCGCGGGTTTACCTGATATTTTATAAGTAATATATGACAAAATGTCCACTGGGTTTGACACAACAAGAATTATAGCGGCAGGCGCATATTTTACTATCTGCGGAACAATACTTTTGAGTATTTCGGCATTGCCTTTTATTAAATCTATTCTTGTTTCTCCCGGTTTTTGACCTCTTCCCGCGGTAATAACTACCAAATCCGAATCTGCAATATCAGAATAATCACCGACGTAAATATTGACCGGAGAAACATACGGCGCGCCGTGTGACAAATCCATAGCTTCGCCTTCGGCTTTTTGTCTGTTATAATCAACAAGGACAATTTCTCTTGCGATACCCGCTATTATAATTGAGTAAACATAACGCATACCGACATTTCCGCACCCTATAACCGAAACTTTTGGTGATAATTTTGACATAACAATCTCCTTTGTTTATGACAACAATTATATCATTTTCAAATTATATTTTTGTATAATGGATTGCGGATCAAGTCCGCAATGACGGAAAAGAGGAAAAATGCCTATATTTGAATTTTTATGTAATAAATGCGGTAAAAAATTTGAAACGCTGGTTTTAAGCGGCGATGAAAAAAACGAATGTCATTTTTGCAAAAGCAGCGAAGTCACCAAACAGTTTTCAAGTTTTGCAACTGCTTCACCTGCGTCAAACTGCGCTAATGCCGACTTTTGCCGACCTAAATCCAAACATAAATGTTCGGGCGGATGCTGTCATTAAAGGCAGTGTGGAGTTTGAAGAGTGGAGAGTGAAGTTAACTGCAGAAAATCGGATTAAATCTAACTTTTTTCTGAAAACAATACTAAAATGAATAACATTTCTACAACAAATACCAACGATAATACAAAAATAAAGAAATTTTTAATTCCCATTTTAATTCTTGCAGCCGTTACCGCGGCTGTATATTTCGGTAATTATTATAACCATTACGGCTATTACTACGATTATAAAGAAATTGTTTCAAACGAATATGTAAATCCTTCGGTGACAGACGTTAAAACGCTGTTTACAAAATTAGAATCTTTTCATTTTTACGTGCCGCTTAAACACCTTGCCAATTACGTTTTAAATCATTTTTCCTTTTTAAACCCGCACATTTCACACTTATTCAGCGATTTTTTACATATATTTAATGTTATTTTGTGTTATCTGCTTATTATAAAACTGTCAAAATCTTACAGAGTCGCTTTTTTGACCGCCTTGATGTTTGCCGTTTCTCCGGTAGGCTCCAACGCGGTTAATGAAATTGCAGCAAGAGGGCATTTGTTTACGGCTTTTTTTGGAATGCTGTCATTTTATATGTATATATTGTCCGATACCAAAGGGTTAAAGAAAAATCAGGATTTATTTTTTGTAGCGCTAGCGGTTGTTTTCTATATTATAGGTCTGTTTTTCTGGACTACTATAATAGTGTTGCCTTTACTGTTTGTCATATATGAATTTATAAAAGATCAGCGGCTTACAGCTAAAAGAATATCTTTAAGAATTTCGCCTTTCCTTTCAAAAGCTTTCGGGATTCTTTTAATAACCGTTTATGCTTCGTATTTAAGCAACAAACTTCAAGCAGGTATAGCTTTTGACAACAGCCTTGTATTCTCATTAAACCTTTTCGGCTGGGAATCTTTTTATAAAATTCCTACTCTGATAGCCAACTATATAACCTATTGTTTCGTTCCGCCGTCTTTTGACATAATTTTTGCTCCGCCTCTTCCGGATTTATTTCAGGCGCCGCTAAAATATATTTTGGCTTTCGCGGTTTTAGCCTTATATTCATATGCCTGCGTATATATCTATAAAAAAGACAAATCTTTAATTCCCGGGGTCGCGATATTTGCGGTATTTTTGCTTCCGGGGCTGATTTTTATGCATAAAGCCGAACCCGTATCTTTAAGATATATGTATCCGGCTTCAATGGGCATATTTTTTATGGTATTTGTCTTATTAGAAAATCTGGTTTGGAACAGAAGCAATGTTTCTAAAGCTTTAAAAATAACCTGCGTTTGTATTTTAGCCGGCTGGTTTGTTTTTGCCGCTACAAATACATATTTACGCAAATATGACTGGAAAAACCCTGAAACCGTTACAAACGCTATGATAAAAAGCGGTAACATTGCAGAAGTTTGGGGCTGGTTTCTTAAAACCCATTGGGAAACAGACAATAATTTAAACAAAGAATATCTTTTAAAAGCCAAAGAGGCGCTTGAGAAAAACAAAAACTGTTACAATTTTCAATGCGATTTGATAGACCAAAATATTACTGAAAGAAGTGAATATATTGACGCCCTCAACAACGATTACGAATTACAAATGACGAATGACGAATCAAAGACAAAAAAATAATTCCCATCCGCCGAAAAATGCTATAATAACGACAATTAACAAATAACAGTTAACAATTAATAATTTATATATTTTTGTCTTAAGTCGTTTCCGTTAATTGTAATTTATTAATTGATAATTATTAATTGGGGTTTTTATGCCGGAATTTATACATTTACACAATCATACTGAATATTCGCTTCTTGACGGGGCTTGCAGAATTACCAACGATAAAGGCAAACCCGGCGAGCTTTTTGACCTTATCGCCAAAGAACATAAAATGTCCGCGCTTGCCATTACGGATCACGGCAATATGTATGGCGCGATGGAGTTTTACTGGGCAGCCAGGGAAAGCGGCATAAAACCCATAATAGGCTGCGAAGTTTATGTAGCCCCGAAATCCCGCTTTGACAGAGAAATCGACAAAAGTTCCGATGAAGGAAGATATAACCATCTGACTCTTCTTGCCAAAAATTTTAAGGGCTACCAAAACCTTATGCGCATAGTAAGCATAGGCTTTACAGAGGGGTTTTATTACAAGCCCAGAGTAGATAAAGAAATTCTGCAAAAATACAGCGAGGGAATAATAGCGATGTCAGGCTGTTTAGCAGGCGAAGTGGCTTCGCTTTTGCTTAGAGGAAACAAGGAAAAGGCGGCAGAAACAGCTGTTTTTTACCGCGATACATTCGGCAAAGACAATTTTTATCTTGAAATAATGGATAACGGCTTGCCTGACCAGCAAAAAATAATACCGGATCTGCTTGAACTTTCAAAAACTACCGGAATTCCTCTTGTTGCCACAAACGACTGCCACTATTTAAGAAAAGAAGATGCCGAAGTTCAGGATATTTTGCTCTGCATAGGCACGCAAAAAACTCTTAAAGATGAAAACAGGCTGCGTTTTGACGCAGACACTTTTTATTTCCGTTCGCCCGATGAAATGGCAAAATTATTTTCGTATGCTCCGGACGCCTTAAAAAACACGCTTGCTATCGCTGAAAAAATAAATTTAGAAATCAATACTGACAAACTTCTTTTGCCGAGCTTTCCTGTTCCGGCTGAATATAAAACCGATTTCGCGTATATGGAAAAACTTTGCAGGGACGGCTTAAACCGCCGTTACAAAAACATTTCCCAAACACACGAAGAAAGGCTTAAAACAGAACTTTCCGTAATCAATAAAATGGGTTTCGCTTCTTACTTTTTGATAGTTTCCGACTTTATGCAATACGCAAGAAACAGCAATATTCCCGTAGGTCCGGGCAGAGGTTCTGCCGCGGGCTCAATTGTGGCTTACTCTTTAGGAATTACAGATATTTGCCCTTTAAAATACAATCTGCTTTTTGAACGATTTTTAAATCCTGACAGGCGCTCAATGCCTGATATAGACGTTGACTTTGCCGACTTCGGACGCGAAGAAGTTATGAATTATGTCCGTAAAAAATACGGCGAAGAAAAATGCGCCCAGATTATAACTTTCGGCTCTATGCAGGCGCGGGCGGCTATAAAAGACGCGGCAAGAGTAATGGACTTTACACCGGGAGATTCCCAAAACATTGCAAAACTTGTACCGACGGGCTCAACTATTGAGGACGCTTTAAAAACAAGCGCCGACCTCAGAAAACTTGTAGACGGCGATGAAAGAATAGAAAAACTTATATCTGCCGCGAGAAAAATCGAAGGATTAAAAAGAAATACGGGCGTTCACGCTGCAGGAATGATTATTGCCAACGAAGAAATAATAAATTATTCCCCGCTTGCCATAACCGCGAAAGATAAAGCTGTTACCACAACGCAGTACGATCAAGAAGTTTTACCGCGCCTGGGTCTTTTAAAAATGGACTTTTTGGGGCTTCGCAACTTAACCCTAATAGACGATTGCGTTAAAATGATAAAGAGAAAAGAACCGGCTTTTAATATAGACGATATCTCCCTTGAAGATAAAAAAACTTACGAACTTTTTTGCAACGCGCAGACTATGGGTATATTTCAGCTTGAAAGTAAAGGAATGCGCGACCTTATAAGAAAACTAAGACCGTCTATCATCGATGATGTTGTCGCGCTGGTAGCTTTATACCGCCCGGGTCCTATGGAAGCGGGAATGCTTGATTTATTCGTAAACCGCAAATACGGAAGAATAAAAACAGCTTATGACCATCCTCTGCAGGAGCCTATTTTAAAAGATACTTACGGCGTTATTCTGTATCAGGAACAGGTTATGAGAATGTCCTTAGATTTGGCGGGTTTTACTCCGGGAGAAGCCGACGATTTACGTAAGGCCATGGGCAAAAAACTCCCGGAAATCATGGAAAAAATGCGCGGAAAATTTATGAACGGCGCCGCGGCAAAAAAAGTTGATAAAGCAATTGCCGAAAAGATATTTAACGACATTGTAAAGTTCGCGGGTTACGGTTTTAACAAATCGCATTCCGCGGCTTACGGAATAGTAGCGTACAGAACGGCTTTTTTAAAAGCCAATTATCCTCTTGAATATTTTACCGCTCTTTTAAATTCGGAAATCGGGCGTTCCGCGATAAAAGAAGACGAAGACAGCAGACTGGTAATGTATCTTGAAGACGCGGAAACTTTCGGAATCAAAATACTTCCGCCGGACGTTCAGTATTCGGACAGCAAGTTTAAAGCAGAAAATGGAAATATACGTTTCGGAATGCTTGCGGTAAAAGGCGTCGGCGAAGGCGTAACCCTGGCAATAGAAGCGGCAAGAAATGACGGCGGCAAATTTAAAGACTGGGACGATTTTTTGCAGAAAATAGATTTAAAATCCGTAAATAAAAAAGCTCTTGAAAATCTGGCGAAAGCCGGAGTTTTTGACTCTTTCGGAAAAAATAAATTAGAAATAAGAGCCGATATAATCGCAAGCGTAGACAAATCCGTTGACGCGGCGGCAAAAATTAAAGCCGAAAAAGAATCGGCGCAGGGATTTTTGTTCGGAGAAGACACAGATATCGGAAAAACAAACACTTTAAAAAAAGCCGAAAAACCTTTAGAACAGCTTGAAGCGCTTAATTTTGAAAAAGAAGTTTTGGGATTCTATATTTCTGGACATCCGCTTACGCCTCGAAAAAGAGAACTTATAGCTTATTCTAATTACAGACTCGATAATCTTCCAAAACCAAAACCGGATGTGGATTTTAAAAACGCGCAAATCATCAGAGTAGCGGGCATGATGACAGCAATAAAAAAAACGCTTTCAAAAAAAGATAAACCTATGGCGCTATTTAAACTTGAAGACTTACACGGCAGCGTTGACGTCGCATTGTATCCTCAAAAGTACGACTTGTTTGAGAAATATCTGATTCCCAACAGCGTTGTTGTTATAAAAGGACTGCTTATGGGCACGGATGCGCTCCCCAAAATTTCAGCCGAAGAAATAATGACGATAGACGAAGCAAAAACCAAGTTTCAGCCGAATTGCGGTAAAGTTCATATAAAACTTTCAACCACAAGATATGATGACGCTTTGAGCGAGGAATTAAAAAAAGTTTTTGCCACGCACAGAGGTAAAGCTAAAGTATTTTTAGATTTGGAAGACCCCGCTCACGGAAATTTCAGCATAGAAACGGAATATACGACAGACTGTTCAGACAATTTTGTAAACGACATAGAAAAAACCGTAGGAACAAAAAATATAGTAGACCTGCACTACACGAATTAAAGACAGAGTGAAGTTTGGAGTGTGAAGAGTGGAGTTAACGACAATAGGCGTTGTCATTCCGGGCTTGATCCGGAATCCACGTTAGCCCGTAATAAATTACTATATAAAGCACTGGAGATTAAAATGTTAGACATCAAATTCATCAGGGAAAACCTCAAAGCCGTTGAAACGGCAATGAAAAACAGAAATCAAAACATAAGTTTCGACTGTCTGCTCGCGTGGGATTCCGAAAGACGCGTCGCAATCGGTGAAATTGAACAATTAAGACTTAAAAGAAATCAAAAATCCGAAGAAGTCGGCAAGCTTAAAAGAGAAAAACAGGAACCTTCTCCGGATCTTCTTGCCGAAGTCAACGAAATAAGGGACACCATACAGGAACTTGAAAAAGGGCTTTTAATGATTGAAAACCAGATGGAAGATTTTTTACTCCGAATCCCCAATGTTCCCGATGAAAGCGTGCCTGTAGGAAAAGATGAAAAAGACAATAAAATTGTCCGCTTTATAGGCGACCCGATAAGACATTCTTTTAAAGCAAAAGCTCACTGGGAAATCGGCGAAAAACTCGGAATTTTGGACTTTGCGACCGCGTCAAAAATTTCAGGTTCGCGTTTTACCGTAATAAAAAATGAAGGATGCGCTTTGGAAAGAGCAATTATAAATTTTTTCATTGATACGCACAAAGAAAGGGGCTACAGCGAAATAATGACTCCGTATTTGGTCAACAGACTTTCAATGCAGGGCACGGGACAGCTTCCGAAATTCGAGGAAGATGCGTTCAAATGTTCCGAAGACGATTTGTATCTCATACCTACGGCTGAAGTTTCCGTAACAAACATTTACAGAGGCGATGTTTTAGAAGACACGGAGCTTCCGAAAAAATATGTTTCATATTCAGCCTGTTTCAGACGCGAAGCCGGCTCTTACGGAAAAGATACAAAAGGTCTTATAAGAAACCATCAGTTTAACAAAGTTGAAATTGTTAAATTTGCCAAACCGGAAAACTCTATGAGCGAACTTGAAGCTCTGGTTTTAGACGCGGGCAATGTTTTGGAAAAACTCGGTCTTCCTTACAGAGTTTCGCTTCTTTGCACGGGCGATATGGGATTCGGATCGGCTAAAACTTATGATTTGGAAGTCTGGCTTGCCGCGGATAACGGCTACAGAGAAATTTCGTCATGCACAAATTTCAACGATTTTCAGGCAAGACGCATGGATATAAAAGTAAAAAACTCGCAGACTAAAAAAAGAGAGTTTTTGCACACGCTTAACGGTTCGGGCGTGGCTGTAGGCAGAACTTTTGCCGCTATACTCGAAAACTTCCAGCAGGAAGACGGCTCGGTTGTAATTCCCGAAGTGTTAAGAAAATATACCGGTTTTGACATAATAAAACCGAAATAGTACAATAATTTTCCTTTCAATAACTACATGCGCCCATAGCTCAATTGGATAGAGCGTTTGACTACGAATCAAAAGGTTAGAGGTTCAACTCCTCTTGGGCGCGTTTTCGCTTTAACATTTTTCATTATGCTTTGTTGCAGCACTTGTCGTTTGCCTTTATGCAAACTTCCTCGTGTTGCCGCCTTGCCTAATAAAAAATCTTTTCGCAAAGAATAGTTTTACTCATAATTAATTAGTCCTGTTTTAGTCCCATAAAACAACAATATCTTTAACCTTTGGCGACAATACGTTGTCGCATATGTTTTATATAATATGGAAAAATACAAAGGAAGTTTTTAATGAACAACATTGATTTAGATGTCGCAAGCGTTTTATCAAAATTACAAACGCCAAAAAAAGAAATTACAGGGATTGCGACAGGATTTAAAGAATTTGACGAAATAACAGGCGGTATAAACGCAGGAGAAATAATGCTGGTGTCCGCTCTTGGGTCTATGGGTAAAACTGCTTTTGTTTTAAGCGTCGCCAAAAATGTCGCGATAGACAATAAAAAAAGCGTTCTATTTTTTTCAACGGAAAATTCAAAAGATACCATCACTGTCCGCCTCTTATCTTTACTATCGCAAATTCCGTTGAAATTGTTTAGCAAAAAACACTCCGGCGATGATAAATTTCAGCTTATTAAAACGGCAGGACAAAAACTTTCGCAAGCGCCTATATATATTGATAATTCGTCGTTTACCTTAACCGACATAGTGTCAGAATCAAAACAATTAGCCGACAAATTAAAAAATACCGATAAGCCTGTATCTTTAATAATTATAGATGATTCCGCAATCTTGAAAACTTCAAACAAAAAAACAGAAACAGCGATGAAAGAATTAAAAAATCTGAATATACCGATTATAGCAACAACCCGTTGGAAGGGAGTCAAAAATTATAAAGGACAAACTCCGACATATGCATATTTAAGATATTTAAGCGCCTCGGAACGCAACACCGATATAATAACTTTCATTCACAGAAATTCTTATTTTACAACAGACTATGATTTTCAATATTCCGCAGACTTGATAACAGTAAAAAACACTCGCGGGCTTTGCAAAACAATACCATTATCTTTTGAACGCGACTTTGGCGAGTTTAAAGACAGAGAGCCAAACCCAAAAGTCGGAATTTTCTTTATTCTTGGAAATGGCGTTATTGACGCTAAACCCCAGAGCCTTAAAGAATTAAAGTCTAACGGGTATTCTATTGACAGCGATTTTAGCCATAGCGATGTTTTTGACGATGCAATTTCTAAATTATATCCGCAATATGTTGATTACTTAGAAATTCCGAGAGGCAGAGTGGTTTATCTTGTAAAAAACAAACAATTTGTAGTTTATCTTGATGAAAGCAAAGACACGCCGTCTATACGCAAAGGAATTATTAATGTATTTGATTTGCCGGAAAATACAAAATTTGAATACGACGAGCATTACACGACTGATATAAAAAAATTACAAAAGTTGTTTAAAAAAAGGATATAGTAACATAATGAAAATGGAGAAATTTTATGAGTACAGTTTATGTTTACGTTCTTGATACTTTAGCCGACTGGGAGTTGGGATACGTTATTTCGGAGCTAAATTCCGGTCGATTTTTCAAAAAGGGTAAGCAACGTATACCGATCAAAACGGTTAGTTATTCTAAAGAGCCGATTAATACAATGGGCGGTATTACAATAATACCCGATTGTTTGATTGATGATATTGTTATTAATGAAACAAGCATATTGCTATTACCGGGCGCAAATACATGGAACGATCAAAGGCATGGCGCTATCATCGAAAAAGCAAGCGAATTTCTTTCTTTAGGCGCTACGGTGTGCGCAATCTGCGGGGCTACCGCTGCTCTTGCCAACTTTGGCCTATTGGATAAGCGTCCGCATACCAGTAATGGACCGGGATTTCTTGAAATGGTTTCTCCTGGTTATAAAGGGCAAAGTTTTTATATAGATAAGCCGTCGGTAGCTGATAACAACCTTATCACTGCAAGTTCCACCGGAGCTTTGTTGTGGGCGAAACAAATTATTGAACATTTAGATGTTTTTCAATCAAACACACTGGAATCTTGGTATGAATATTTTAGTACCGGCGAGCCTAAACATTTCTTCGCCCTCATGCAAACTTTGCCGTCTAGCAATGAAAACAATATCTAAAAACAAATAAACAGTGGTCAACTTCTCTATCTCCTGACCACAAAAAAGAGAGAAAAGCCGATGAGTAAAAAAAACAAGGGCGAGCCGACTGGCTTTATAAGAAAATTCGACACAACGAAGAAGAAGAATGGAGGCGGGCTGAGCGATACAGATGCCGCTATTTACGCAGAGCTGGAAAAAGAGATTCGTAACGGAATCGTCTTTCCGGCGGTACGCAAAGGAGAGCTACACTTTTACTACGGTGGCGGCTGCCTTTATAATTGGAAAGGAAACAAACTCAAAAGAGATGAGAAATATGACAAAAATCCCGACTACCAACCCAAAAACGCAAAAGATCTAAAATCCTACCCCTACAAGTTGGCCAAAGAGCAAAACAAAATAAGATTCGCCGATGAGGAGCGACAACTACTAGACCGCCTAACCTGCCACACTTTCGTCAAGAACCGAAAGACCGATGTAGTAGTGCTTGACATAGAAGTCTGCCTGAACGGGAAAAAAAACGGAAGAAAGAAGTGTGACATGGTTCTACTGAACACAAAAACGGACGAAATCATGTTCGTAGAAGGCAAATTTTATTCGAATAAGGAAGTATTTTGCAAGAAAGGCATGCCGTCAGTTGGGAAACAAGTCATTTGTTACAAGGAAGCCATAAACGAACAACGTCCAAGAATTATAGAACAATACCAAAGACACATCGACATAATCAACGAATTATTCGACACGCATTTCAGCAGAGAAATCACCATTTTAGACAACCCTGGACTGCTCGTCTACCTAACCCCAGACCCGGAGAACCGAACAAAGAACGAACGTGCCAGCATGGAAACCCTGAATAAGCATCTATCTGGAAAGAAAGAGCTTGGAGAAACTGAAACAAGGAACACCGCTTGGTTCAATGTGGGTGAAGAGCCGCCGGAAGACGAACTCGAAAGACCAACAATAGACAATGTCTGGGCAGCCCTGACGGAAAAGATCGATGAAAATTAAGATACATAGAGGAACCCACCAAATCGGCGGATGCATAACCGAGATAAAAACGGCGAAAGCGCGAATTATAATCGACATAGGGTCGGAACTGCCGACCGCTGAAAAGAAGAAAGACACGGGAATAGCAATAGAAGGCGTAACCACAGGCAAGCCCGACTGCGACGGCATTTTCGTTACGCACTACCACGGTGACCATATCGGTATGTTCGAGAAAGTTTTGCCAGAAGTGCCAATTTACATGGGCGAAATAGCAAAGCAGATTTTCGCCGTAGTCCAGCAAGCAATCAAAACGAAACTAAAAAAAGGAAACCCTGAACTCATCGAAACTTTTAAGACATTTACGCCGGGAAAAAAGCTGAAAATCAAAGACATCACAATAACACCGCTGATGGTCGACCACTCTGCCTTTGATGCCTATGCGCTGTTGATAGAAGCCGAAGGGAAAAGAATACTGCACACAGGCGACTTTCGCATGCACGGAGCAAGAGGCAAAAAGATGCCGCTCGTCTTCGCAAAATACGCCGGCAACCTTGATGTACTGATAACCGAAGGCACTATGCTTGGAAGACCCGGCGAGAAAGTAATGACCGAACATGAGATGGGCAAAATTGCTGAAAAACTAATGCGAGAAAACAAAAATACCTTAGTGCTTTGCAGTTCAACAAACATAGACTCAATAGCGGCATTCTACAATGCGGCGATAGCCAACCGAAAGCCGTTCATCGTTTATGATTTTCAAGACGACATACTGAAGATAATGAACGCTACCTCCAAATCATCGTACTACGATTTCACAAGGCAAACGGTCTACAAATACAACCCAAAGAACAAAAAACTACACGACTACATGAACAGCCGTGGCTTCTGCATGATGATAAGAGCAAACAACAGAGCGAATTCCGTACCGCAACAGGTAATGAAAGCATTCCCGGACAACCTGCTGATTTACTCCCTATGGGCGGGTTACCTAGAAAAACACCGCCCTGCATACGATGAATACAAGGCAGAATTCATAGACAATGCAATAAAGACCGGAAGCAAGTTCGCGGAACTGCATACAAGCGGACACGCCACAGCCGAAGACATAAAGAAGCTCTGCGAAATAACCAAGCCTAAGATAGTTATTCCGATCCATGTCGAAGAACCGCAAGCCTTTACGCGGCTGGGAATAAAAGGCAATATAAAGGTACTGAATGATGGCGAATTTTTTGACTGCTGATAGAAAAAAGAGATGCTTTGATATGGCGCTAGACTAGGCTTTTTTAGTAAATCCAAAATACTTGTGCTTTAATTTTACTTCACTGTAGACGTTTATTGCAGATATTACTGTGTTTGCCGTTTTAAAAAGTTCCGACAGCTCGTTAATTTTTTCAATGTTTGCTTTAAGTAAAAATAAACCCTTATTGGAAAGAAGATAAAAGAATATTTCATTTAATTTGGGCACGGAAACTTCTTTGACCGGTTCTGCCTTTTGTAAGTATTCTTGCGCTTCTGTAACAAATTTTATTGCGGCGTTTTTAATTTCAGCCTTGCTTGCGCCGTTTACAAAACCTCCGCCAAAACTGTAATACAAACTAGCATCTCCGGTAATATAACTTATGAGGGTTGCCGTGCCTTCTTCATAGCCTATATCCATAACAACGCCAAAAACAGAAATGTCTTTTTCAGACAGATTTTTAATTCCTATTTCTTTCGGATTTGTCAAAATGGCGGCAGTTCTCATTACAGACCAAAGTTTATCTTCAGACATAAAATACCCCCGTTACAACTCAAAATGATATACTTTTATGGTCATTTTATATAATTTTAATATATCTGTTATGGTGCAAATGCACCACAATATTTATCTAAACATTTTTTAAAATATAAATTAACGAATACGCTAAAAGGATTTTATGCGAATTGGAAATAATTATAAAAAAACTATTGCTAAAAACTTGCTTTTCCAAAATATGTCAGAATCAGAAATAGGGCAGTTGATGCCTTATTTATATATTAAAAAACACGAATATGCAAAAGACTCGTTTATAGAATGCGACAATGAAAAATTTTCGTATACTGCCTTTCTTCCCAAAAAACTTTATATTCTTATAGAAGGTCAGATTCACTTAATTATTGAAGATGCCTGCGGTACCAGACTAATGGCGCAGCAGTATGAAGCGGGAGATATCTTAGCGGGAACGCTTTTTGACGTACCTGCAAAAATATTTGCCGGATATCAGGTAATAAAAAAAGCTATTGTAGCATCGTTATCTTTTGATTTAATAATCAATACGCAGCGCTTGCCAAATGAAACACACATCAAAATGCTGAAAAATTTATGCTTGTTTTTTGCGGATGACCGAATAAAACTGTACAAACGGCTTGAATGCTTAAGCAGAACCTGTATAAGGGAAAGAATAAAATTTTACCTTTTAGATCAAAAGCACAAGACCGGTAAAAATAAATTTGAGCTGCCTATAACTAAAAATGATATGGCAAATTATTTGTCTGTAAACAGAAGCGCAATGACAAGGGAACTTGCAGCAATGAAAAAAGAAAAACTTATAAATTTTAAAGGCAGAAAATTTACTTTGTTTTTTGAATAGGAAAGCTTTATGATAAACAAAATTACTGCGACTAAAGCCTTTAAAGTTTTGTCAAAAGATGATGCAATTCTTGTTGACGTGAGAAGACCGGAAGAATTGGAAGACTGTAAAATTGATATTGCCATAAATATCCCGGTTGACACACTGCCTGCGCACATCAAGGAATTGCCTAAAGACAAACTGATAATCACAACATGCGCAAGCGGTCATCGCGCTCAAACGGCACAGGAGTTTTTGTCTGATTCCGGGTTTGATGCTAAATGCGTAGAAGGATCCATAACTGAACTTGCCAAACTTTTTAAATAAAAACAACCGTTAAATCAGTCTGGTAATAAATGGAGGCTTTATGACAAGTTTTCCCGTAAGAAACCCGAAAGAAGATTGGCTTATCACACCGCAAAATGCCGCACTTGTAATCATTGATTACCAGCCCACGCAAGTTCAGTCTATTAATTCGATGGATCGTTCTCAGCTTGTTAAAAACATTACAGTTGTGGCTGAAATCGCAAAAGCGTTTAAGCTGCCTGTAGTGCTGTCTACCGTAAACGTTCAAAGCGGAAAAAACAAAGAAACCATACACGATTTAAAAGCAGCTTTGGGAGATATACCTTCCTATGACAGAACGTCTATAAACGCGTGGGAAGACAAAGAATTTTATGAAGCGGTAAAAGCAACCGGACGCAAAAAGCTTATAATGACGGCATTGTGGACTGAAGCTTGTCTTACTTTTCCTACAATTGACGCGTTAAAAGAAGGTTATGAGGTTTTTCCGGTGGTTGACGCTATAGGAGGAACATCAAAGCCGGCGCACGAAACTGCCTTGAGACGAGCGGAACAGGCAGGTGCGCAATTAATAAGCATAGCCCAGCTTGCCTGCGAACTGCAGCGCGACTGGAACCGCGCGGACACTGTCCCTGATTTTTTAAAAATAATGTTTGAAGCAGGCATATTTTTAAAATTATAAACAAAGGAGGCTGTAAATGTTAAGATTTATAGATCACAAAAAAATGGGACGCGGCGAGCATTCATGGCTTACGTCTATTCATCACTTTTCTTTTGCTAATTATTACAATCCCGACAATATCCAATTCGGCGTTTTGCGTGTAGTAAATGACGATTCAGTAACTCCCGACATGGGGTTTGACACTCACCCGCACAAAGACATGGAAATAATTACTTATGTGGTTGACGGAGAAATTACCCACGCTGACAGTATGGGCAACAAAGGCACGCTTAAGCGCGGCGAAGTTCAGTATATGAGCGCGGGAACAGGCGTATTTCACAGCGAACACAATTTCGGAGAAAAACAGCTTCGTTTTTTACAGATTTGGATTTTACCTGACGCGCCAAATCATAAACCAAACTACGGAGATTACCGCTTTAAGTGGGAAGACCGTCAAAACAAATGGCTGCCTATAGCGTCTTATACAAAAAATAAGAAGAGTGACGCGCCAATAAAGATACATGCCGATGTTAACGTTTACGCAACATACATTACAAAAGGCAATGACATTACTTTGAAAATAGGCAAAAACCGTCAGGCTTATCTGGTGTTAATTGAAGGTGACGCGGATGTTAATTTAACCAAGTTAAATGCGCAGGACGCGCTTGAAATTGTTGAAGAAGATATAACAATAAAAACTAAAAGTTTCGCGCATGTTATCGTTTTTGAAATGGCAGAGTCCAAAAACGCGCAATTTCAAGGAGAGTAAATATGAAAAAGATTAAAATTACAAAAAACGGACCGTATGTTGTATCAGGTGATGTTTCTTTATATTTAAAACAACTGGCAGAAGAAGACGGGCTTAATGTTTTAAAAACAGTAAAAAAATTTGACACCCCTGAAACAGGTTATACTTTGTGCAGATGCGGAAACAGCGCTAATCCTCCTTTTTGCGACGGTACGCACCAAAAAACCGGCTTTGACGGTACCGAAACAGCAGGACACAGCAAATACAAAGACAGAATAGAAGTTATGAACGGCGAAGGCATGGAATTACTTGATGATAACAGATGCGCCTTTGCCAGACTTTGTCATAAGCACCTTGGAAACGCGTGGGAGTTAACTGAAAATTCAGCAAATCCTGAAGCAAAGAAAGAGGCTGTAGAAGCCGCATCGGCATGTCCTGCCGGCAGGCTTACGGCAGTGCTTAACGGATTGCCTGTAGAACCAACGCTTGAAGACAGCATAAGCATAGTTGAAGACTTGCCAAAAAGAGTCAGCGCAGGTATATTTGTTACGGGAAATATTGTTATTGAAGACGCGGACGGAAAAATATACGAAGCCCGCAACCGGCAGGCGTTATGCAGATGCGGAGAGTCAGAACTAAAGCCTTTCTGCGACGCAAGCCACGTAAATGCTCATTATAATGACGGTATAAAAAAGAAAAGCGGCAAAAAAACTAGTATCTAGCTGTACTTATTGGTAATTAATCCCGTTTTAGCGCCATATTTTATTTATGGGACTAAAACGGGATTTTTTTATTTATTTTTATACTGCCAGTGCAGGACAAGCGCAGGTATCAAAAAGAACAATACTATCATAGCTTCCATCATACCAAACACAATCAATAATGCCTGTCCGATACTACCTTCCGTGCCAAACATAAAAGAACTGCACGCCGATATGAAATTAGGAAATAATACGCAAAACAGAATTCCCGCAAAATATACTATGAATCCAAGCAGCGTCATTTTATAAAACGCGTTTCTGACTTCTATTATCTTTTCTCTTTCCATAAAGCCTCTCCTTTTTACTAAACAGTATGCAAATTATAATAAATGCATACGGTGTAAGACAACTGCCATTGCAAATACTCTTTATTAAAAAGCAGATAGAAAAATGGACAACCTTTTTGACTTTACCTATGAATTGTAGTTTAATGTGGTTTGCTGCAGGTTGGCTAAAAAAATATTACTTCAAATCTGATAAATCAACGGATCAAATTATGACAAAAGAACAGGAAAAGACACAACAGCAGCCTTCCAAGCCGCCTATGGAATACAATAAACTTACTGACAGGAAAGTGACAGCCAGGCTCAAATATCTGGTGAAACGCTTAGATACCGTGTATAACTCTTGGTGGAGAAACCTGCTGCAGGGCATAATACGCGGAATAGGGATCGTTTTGGGAATGACTTTGGCTATAGCTGTTATTGTAAAGATTTTGAGTATGATAGTGACGCTGAATATTCCTTATATAACCGACTGGATAAGTGACATTATCAGAATTATTCAGCAGAAAGTATAGCTGTAAAAAGTTGCAGAAAAATACTTGATAAATTTGTGACAAAGCTATTTAACAAAGGAACAATAAAATGAAAAAAATAGTAGTAATAACCATCTGTAGTATTGCAGCTGTGCTGGCATTGGCGTTTGGCGGAATGATGTTGAAAATGAAATCGGAAATGTCGGGATTTACCCCCATGGCAACAGGAAAAATTGTCAACGATATTTTTGTAGTAAAAGATGACTATGCTAACATGTTCGTTATACAAGACGGCGGGCAATACATAGTTATTGACTGCGCGACAAACGCCGCGACGGTAGCGGAACAAATGAAAAATTTGGGGATTAACCCAGACGCGGTAATAGCGGTACTTCTAACGCATACCGACGGAGACCATGCAGGAGCATTGAAGCTGTTTGACAAAGCCAAAGTTTATATCTCAAAAGAAGAAGAGCAGATGATAAACGGCAAAAAATCGAGATTTCTATGGTTTGGCAATTCGATTCCCCGTACAGACTATATTCTCTTAAATGACCGCGAAACAGTCCAAATAGGCAATTTGAAAATTGAAAGCATTCTTGTTCCCGGGCATACCACCGGAATGACGGCTTATTTAGTCAATGACAAATACTTATTCACAGGTGACATTGTAAGCCTGAAAGACGGCAAAATAGCGCCAATTCCCGAATTCTTTGATATGGATAAAATTCAGGCGGCGGAATCCAGAGATATTATCCGCCATATACCTAACGCCGAATACATATTCACAGCGCATTGGGGATATACTGACGATTACAAAACAGCAGTAACGTTTTAAAAATATAGGAAAAATGCCATGAATAAAGAAAATTCTCTTTTAGAAAAGAATGTCTTCCGCAAAAAAAACGAACGGTTTTACGGCGTCAATCTCGGCGCCTGGCTTATGATGGAAGGATATATGACCGGCGGAAGAAATATATCCGAGCATGTTTTCAAAAAAGAATTTTCAAAAGTTAACGGTAAAAAAGCGTTAAAAGAATTTGAAAAGGCCTATCGTGACAATTTTATTACAGAGCTTGATTTTAAGAACATATCAAAATTTGGCGCAAATACGATAAGACTGCCTTTTAATTACAGTCTTATAGAAACTGCTCCTTACAAATACAGTGAAGAAGGTATAGGGTATTTAAAAAAAGCATTGGACTTGTCTAAAAAGTACGGACTTAAAGTTATACTTGATTTGCACGCTGCTCCGGGCGCTCAAAATGCCGACTGGCATAGCGACAGCACCGGTATAGCAAAATTTTGGGACAGCGACTATAACAAAGACAGAGCTTGTAAACTGTGGGCTGTTCTTGCAAAACGGTTTAGAAAGCACGAAGCGCTTTTAGGTTATGATGTTTTAAACGAACCTGTCGTTTTAGAAAAAAAGAAGAAATTTCAGATATTAGACTATTATAAAAAAGTAATTAAAGCCATAAGAGATGTTGATGAGCAACATATAATCTGGCTTGAAGGCAACCTCTGGTCGCAAGATATAGATTTTTTAGCGCCTCTCATAAAGCCCGGCATAGAAATAAGCATGCATTCCTATGCTCCGTTAGATTATGTATATAATTATACGCCGACTCTAAAATTCCCTTGCAATTCAAACGGCGAATTTTGGACAAAAGACAAAATAAAAAAACATTTAAAGAAATATTTTGATTTTGCAAAAAAATATAATACAAACATATTTTGCGGAGAATTCGGAATCAACTGGCGCGGCGGTCATTACGGAGAAAAAGAATGGTTAGACGCTATGCTGGGTTCTTTTAAAAGTTTTGGTTTTGACTATACTTTATGGTCTTACAAAGAATATGCAGGATATCTTTTTCCGTCAGGTTTATATTGGTGCGTAAAAAATACAAACTATATAAAGAGAGAAGGACCTGTATATGGTTTCGAAACTTATATAAACGGCTGGAAGAAAGATAAAAAAGAAATTATAGATTTGTGGCGTACCGACAAAAGTTTTATAATTAATAAAGATTATGCAAAAATAGTGTCAGGATACTTTAAAAAATAGAATTTATGATATAATAACCGTATAAAAATTATAAAAGGAGCCGGAAATGGAAAAGAGCTTAAAAGAAAGAGTTGAACAAGCATTGGAAACAGTAAGACCCCATTTACAGGCAGACGGCGGAAACGTAGAACTTGTTGACGTAAGCGATGACGGAATAGTATTTGTTAAACTTACAGGCGCATGCGGAACATGCCCGATGGCGACAATGACTTTGCAGTATGGCGTAACAAACGCCGTTAAACAGGCTGTTCCTGAAATAAAAGAAGTAAAATCAGTATAATTTATGCTGATTGGCGTTATTTCTGATACGCATAATGATATTTCTTCAATAAAAGAAGCGGTAAAATTTTTTAATCTCCGCGGCGCAAATCTGGTTTTGCACTGCGGAGATATTTTTTCGGCTTCGGCGGCGAAAGAATTTGCAGCATTAAAATGCGGTTTTAAAGCGGTCTTCGGAAACAGCGATTTTGAACACTCCGCGCTTGAAAACGTAATATCAAATTTCGGAATTATACAAAATGCGCCGTTTGAATTTACTTTAAAAGAAAAGAAATTTGTTATGTCGCATCGTATTTTTACGACTGCGGCAGGAAAATACGATTATATTATATACGGACATACCCACATACCGCGTATAGAAAAAATACGAGAAACCGTATTCCTTAATCCCGGGGAAGCCTGCGGATGGCGTTACGGCAGAAGAACCGTCGCGTTAATAAATTTGGAAACAAATCATTGCGAAATTTTTGATTTGGATTTGGAGAATTGATTATGGAACACAAACATCACAAACTTATAATTAAATACCAGAGTGAAGAAGAAGCCGCAAGCATAGTTTGCGCAATTATAGCTGCCAAAATCAAAAACGCCCTTGATAAAGAAACTTTGCTTAAAATATCCGCGCAAAAAAAAGAGCACGCGGAAATATGGAAACGTTACAGCGGAAAAAATATTCCCGCTAACCGTTTTAGAATAATGTGGCATATTATTCTGAATTACATTACGGGATACACCTTTTTAATAAAATTTTTTAATAAAAGCAGATACGCGGATTATGAAATTTTGGCGCAGGATATCCCCGAACTTGCCGAAATTATTGAAAATGAAAAAATGCATGAACGCGCACTTGCGGAAATGCTCGATGAAGAACGTCTGAAATATACCGGGGCGGTTGTGCTTGGTCTTAACGACGCGCTTATCGAATTTACGGGAATTCTCGCAGGTCTTACCTTTGCTTTGGCTAATACAAAAGTTATATCTCTTACGGGAATTATTACCGGAACAGCGGCTACCTTGTCTATGGCGGGGTCAGAATATCTTGCCGAACGCGCCGAAGCAAATCCGAAAGCTTTACAAGCAAGCATATATACGGGTTTTGCTTATCTTATTACCGTAGCTTTGCTGCTGCTTCCTTACATACTGTTTCCGAAACATATGTATGTCGCGGCATTCGTCATAATGATGACGACAGCCATTCTCATAATTTTCTTTTTTACCTATTATATTTCCATAGCAAAAACCCTTTCGTTTAAAAAGCAGTTTTCCGAAATGGCTTGTATAAGTATAGGCGTTGCGATAGCCGCTTTTATTATAGGGATTGCGGCAAAAAAATTACTGGGAATTGACATTTAACAACCTTTCGCATATTTTACATAACTCTAAAAAAGTGGTACTATCTACGGCAATATGGGAACAAGCATTGTAGCTTCTATCTTTTTCATATCTTTAGTATTAATACTCGGGCAGGTTTTTTCAGCTACTTTTCAAAAAACCAGAATACCGGACGCTCTGCCTTTGATGGTAATAGGTCTTATCGTCGGTCCTGTTCTCCACCTTGTCCATCTGGATCATTTCGGAAGACTGGACAGAGTTTTTACCGAACTTGTCCTTATTATTATAATGTTCCGTTCCGGAGCGGCTCTGCGCTTTTCGGCTCTGCGCGAAGCTATCGGACAAGGACTTTGGTTTACCGTAGCGGCAATCGCGGCGGTAATTCTTTTAACTTTTTGGATTTCGGTAGTATTCCTGGGTTTAAATCCTGTTTACGCGATACTTCTTGGAAATATAATAGCTGATAATTCTCTTGTAGTAGTAGCGCCCCTGCTGTCTAAACTCAATATTTCCCAAAAAATGAAAACAATTTTGGTAATTGAAGGAAGCGTCAGCAGCATAATAAACGTTGTGCTTGTTTTGGCGCTTTTAAGTATGTCCCAACAGGCAAGTTTCAGCACTTCGGCTGTTTTCGGCAAAATGGCTTATTCGTTTCTGATTGCTTCGGTAATAGGCATTCTGGCAGGTTTTTTCTGGTCTGTCATCTTAAACAAAATAAGACAGCTTGAAAACGCCAATTCTTTGTCGTTTGCGTTTATTCTTTTGGTTTACGCTGTTTGCGGATTGTTTAAATCCGAAGGAGCTATCGGAGTTTTGATGTTCGGTCTTACAATAGGAAATATGAGAGTGCTGCACAAACTTTGGGGAAAAGTTTTTAGGATAGAAGCATTGTCTTTCAGACTTGAAGAAAAAAGCTTTTTTTTAGAAGTGGAATATATATTAAAAACGCTGTTTTTTGTTTACATGGGAATTTCCATGCGTTTTTCAAGCGTCGGCTATATTATTTTGGGATTGGTCTTTATGATTGTTAAAATCGGCTCAAGAATTCCGATTGCAAACTATACTTTGTCAAAAAATATAGACAGAACCGACACAAGCGTCGCTCTTGCGATGTGTCCCAACGGACTTGTTACGGCAGTGCTTGCCGCCACAGCGGCTCAAACATTGCCTGAGCCGAACGGCATCAGAGATTCTATCTATTCTCTGATATTTTTCTCTTTTATTTTCTGTGCTGTTTTATCATTTCTTATTGAAAAAGGTTATTTTGAAAAAGCTTCGGACAAGCTTTTTGCAAGGCATAAGAAAAGAGAAGAAAAGCCTGCTGTTGATACGGTAATTTCGTAAACAAAATATCAAATAATAACCGCCGGTAAAAAAGGCGGCTATTATTTTGCCAAAAAAGAGAGGTCTTATGAAGAAACAAGGTTTACTTGCCGTAATTGCGGCAATCGCAATTCAGCTAACGCTGGGAATCGCTTACATTTGGAGCGTGTTCCAGACAGGCATAGCCGATACTATTTTTAACGGCAACAGCGCTTCCGCGGCGCTTACGTTTTCAATTTTGCTTGCAGCTTTATCAATAGGAAGTATTATCGGCGGCACCCTGGCGGTCAAGTATACTACGCGTTCTGTTGTTTTTATCGGAGGAATTATTCTTAGCGCGGGGTTTTTCTTCGCGTCTTTTGTAACAGCCGGCTTCCCGCAAATGTTGTGGATAACTTACGGTCTTATGGGCGGTATCGGTATGGGTTTTACATATTCTACCACTATTGCCTGCGCGCAAAAATGGTATCCGCATAAAAAAGGTCTGGTTACGGGAATAATTGTATCCGCACTCGGTCTTGGCGGCGTTATATTTACCCCTATTGTAGAAAGACTTATCACAATTTTTGGCGGCGTTGGCTCCGGAGAACCTAAATCTTTCATGGTTTTAAGTTTTGTTTTCCTTATTGTATGCTCAATCGGGAGTATTTTCCTAAAGAATCCCCCTGAAGGCTGGATGGCAGACAGCATTGCTTCAAAGTCCGCAGCAGCAAAACCGGTTAAAATCTATATGCCTAAAGAAATGCTCAAAACCCCGCAATTTTATTTATTAACCGTCACATTTATGCTTGCCTGTATGGGAGGACTTATGATGATGGGTTTTGCCAAACCTATCGCGGTAGCAAAAGGACTAGGAACAACCGCCACAATCGGAGTTCTTGCTATCACAATGTTCAATTCTTTAGGCCGCCTGCTTTGGGGTATAATTTCAGATAAATTAGGAAGAATTAATACAATATTCATACTTCTTGCCGGAACAGCGGTACTTTCACTTTTGGTCAATTCCGCAAACGGTTATCTGATTTACGTTTTAATCGCGTTTATCGGATTTTTCTACGGCGGATTTTTAAGCAACTTCCCGTCATTGACTGCCGATCTTTTCGGAGCAAAGCACATGGCGACAAACTACGGTATAGTACTTCTTGGTTTTGGCGGCGGAGCAATTATTTCATCTATAATTGCTGGTCACTATAGAGATATTGCCAGAGATGCTGGCGATATCAGCCTTATGTTTCCGGCATTCGTAATTGCGTCATGCTGCGCTGCGGCAGGGATTATTATGATGTTTGTTTTGAAAAGAATGATTAAGAAAAACAGCAACTAAGAAACGGAACATACAAAAAATAAACTCCCGGCAATAAATTGCCGGGAGTTTATTTTGACTACAAATTTTTCTTCAAATAAATCATATCAACAAGCTGCATTCCTTCTTCAAACATAGGATGATTGTAATTATCGGTAAAAAAATTCTTTATACGATGCGATTCTTCAAAATCGAGATTTTTGTAAAAAGATAATATACTTGGAACTTCTCCTGTCCCGACAAAAATTGTATTATATTTGCCTTGATAGTAATCAAAGATGAATTTTATCAGTGTTCGTCCGTATCCCTGTCCTTGATATTTTTTATATGTTGCTATATTCTTTAATTCACAAGTGTTTTTATCTATCGGCGCTACAACACAAATACTTTTCAAATCACCGTCATATAATGCAAACAAGTCTCCGCTTTCCAGATACTTGTCAATCATATTTTCCTGTTCATCGGCTAACAATAATAAATCCAGAAATTGTTTTTTATTGTTTGTAATTTTTTCTATTTTCATATGGTTATTTACGATTAAATCTTATGATGTTCGGTTGCGAAAACCGTATGTGAGTGAGGATTTTTCAAAGCTGCAGCCCAAAATTTTCAGCCGCTATAATACCTGCATTTTTTATATTCGTGTTACCCAGAGGACAGGTTCGTTGTTGTCAAAATAATAAATTCTTCCGTTTATATTTTTTATGTGTTCTTTTTCGTCTGCAATAAAAAATTCATTAAAAAAATCCGCAAACTGCTCAACGGCAAGTTTAGGCATATACGAAATAGCAAAAGAAACATTTGTTGAGCCGTCTTTTTGTATCTTCATATCCTGAAGTTTTACGCCCAAATCGCTCATAATTACTACACGGATACCGTCAGAATCTTCAACGGCTATGGCTTTAAAATGCAAATCATACATATACGAACCGTAAAACATCGACGTTTTACTTTTCGATATGTCGGTTTTAGACGACTCGTTCACACTGTAATTCGCTTTGCCGCCGGATTTGACGCATGCTGAAAATGAAAGACAAAGCAGCGCGGTTAAAAGTAAAATCTTTACCGCCGCGCCGCTTTTATGTTTATTCAAGATTATTTTATCCCTTTATATTCCTCAAAATACTACTGTTAAGATACTGCGCAATTTTAGCGTTGAACGTAGCGTTTATAATCTCGTTTTCCTCTTCATCGTCAAAATCTAAATTGCTTTCTCTGTATTCTATGGTATACCCCTGATTTGTATAGACTATTTTAGCGGTTACAACACATTTTGGAGTATCAACCGTCGCAAATATTACATTGTGACCGTCAAGTTTTACAATGTCCCACTCTTTTCCCGCGCATGCTTTGTTAATCGCGTTTTCAATGACATTCGCGCTTGAAACAGACACTTTTTCCCTTATAGTCGCCGGCTTTTTTACAGCCGCGTAAAGACCTGCGGTACAAAACACCATAACTAGCAATAAAACCAAAATTTTCTTCATTTCCCCTCCGTTTTTCATATACTCGTTTTGCTTCAGGCTTTTAACTTTATTTTCCCAGATTTTTCAAAATACGTTTATTTAAATCCGCTACTCTTGTTTCATATATTACGTCAATAATCGATTTACTGTTCACTTCAGCCAAATTAAAATTACTTTCTCTGTATTCTATAGTGTAATCCTTGTCTGTATAAGCTATATTGAGAACCAAAGCTGACCTTTCATCATCAAGAAAAGCAAGAATTACATTTTTGTCTTTAACTTTTCTGGTTGCCCAATTATCCTCCTTGCATGATTTATAAATCGCTTTTTCTATGGCATCCGCGCTTGAAGCAGACACTTCTTCTTTTATAGGAGCCGGCGTTGCTACGGCGTCATTTCTTATATTTTTCAAAATCGCGTTGTTTAACTCCGTAATTTTATTGGTATATACCTTTCTGATAATTTGGTTATCTTCCTCATCTTCTTCATCCAGATTGCTTTCCCTGTATTCTATAATGTAATTCGTGTCAGTATAAGTTATTCTGACGGTTAAAATACATTCATCCGTTTCAGTTGTTACAAATATTACATTGTGACCATCCAGCTTTACCGCTTTCAAATTATGAATAGAACATGCCTTTCTAATTGCATTTTCAATAGTTTTCGCGCTTGGAACAGATACTCTTTCCCTTATATCGCCGGGTTTTTTAAAAGCTGCAAAAAGTCCTCCGGCGCAAAACGCCAAAATAAATAATGAAATTAACAGTTTTTTCATATTTCCTCCTATTTCTATATTGTCAGTTTTTTAGATAAACCGCTTAATAAAAACGTATCCGCATACAGATTTATTTCAATATATGCCTTTATTGTATATAAAAACTGCTGTTTTAATCAATAACGATTTGAAAAAAATATGAAAAATCACAGATTTTTCACAAAGCTTTATCTATCATTAAGACACAAATAGCCATATAATAGTTACAAAACTCTTTCGCAGAATGACATCTATTCTGTAATTCCATAGTACTATTGATAGTGTTTTTTGCCGGGTCTTACGGTAATAACCTGACCTATACGCAGGTATTTTTGTTTGGAAAGTTCTGGATTGTCTTTGTATATTTCTTTTGCCGTGGTTTTATATTTTGCCGCTATTTTATCAACAAAATCACCCTTAACAACTTTATATTTGACAACTCCGGGCGAAGGATTCAGGTCTTTCACATTAGATATGTTTTCAAGAAATTTTGCTTTACTGCCATAGGGAATTTTAAGCTCAAAACCCGGATACCCCTGAGGCGTACACCACGCTTTTAAAGCCGGATTCAGCTTTTTTATTTCTTCAAGCGTGGTTCCTGCGCATTCTGCGGCAATTTTTAAATCTATAACTTTATCGGTCTTTACGACATCGTAAAGCACAGGCTTTGCATACTTTAGCTCATCCGGCTCAAATCCGTAATATTCCAGATTGTTTGCTATTGTTACGGCGGCGATAAACTGAGGAATATATTTTTGCGTTTCTTTCGGAATAGCGTTTCTGCCGGTCATTTCGCTGATGTTTGAAGCATTGGAAAACTTCATGTCTCGTATAAGTCCGAACTCGCCTCTGTTGTAGCCGGCAAGAACAAGATGCCAATCGTTAAGCATAACATAAAGGTCTTTCAAATATAAGGCCGCGGCTTTTGTGGCTTTTTCAGGATCAAGCCTTTCGTCTATCCAGTAATTTATTTTAAGACCCAGCGCTCTTCCCCTGTGAGGCATAATCTGCCAAATACCTGCCGCTCCGGCTGTTGAAATAACTTTATTATTAAAATGACTTTCGACTATGGGCAAATACTGAAGCTCTTCGGGCAGGTTAAAACTTTGAAGCGTTTTTAATATCATATCCTTATACGCGCCGCTTCGCTCCAATGACGCTTTTACCGATTTTTTATAGCTTGTCGAATATATTTGTATATATCTTTCAACAAGAGAATTGTCTTCGCATTCCATCGGAATTGAAAGTTTTTCAGATTTTAAGACAGGCGCGGGAGTATCAATGGAATGAATTCTTTTTAATTTTGTAATCAGGCTTTCCAAATCGTTAAACATAAAAAAATAAAGACCCGGATCTACCGAAGCGCTTTCAAGTTTGTTTATAAAAAGCGAAAAATATCTTTTAGCGTCCGCGGATTTGCCTTCTTTAAAAGATTCTACAATTTTTCTATAGAGAGCTTCCGCTTCCAAAATAGCGCCTTTCGCTTCATTGTCGTTTGGAGCTCCGGAAACCGCCTTTTCTATAAAACTTAAGAGAGGATTGGTTTCTTCATCTTCTTCCGAAACAAAATCTTCTTCCGGAGGCAAAATAATTTTCTTCTCCGTTATATCGCTTATAACGGGCTCTTTAATTTTCGGCTGACTTTTTTTCGCGGCGGAATAACCCGGCTGGAAAGAAAGCAAAAAAATGATAAAAACTGCCAGTATTTTTTTCATATTTATTAATGTGTGTGAACCAAATGCTGCGCCGCAAGCATTAACGCCGCTCCGGCAAAAATCATTAAAGGAGCAAATCTTGTTTTGCATTTATGGGTTTCCGGAATTAAGTCAGAAGCGGCAATAAAGATAAAAGAACCCGCTGCCGCTGCAAGAAGAGCTCCCAATACTTTCGGAGATATATTATTAAATAAAAATATTCCTAAAATTGTGCCTACCGGAGTAAGCAAAGATACCAGCAAAGAGAAGTATACTATTTTCTTTTTTGACGCCCCGGAGTGAAGCAAAATACCGGATATCATTATTCCGTCCGGAAACCTGTGAAGCAAAACCGCCAAGGTTGTAAGTATCCCTAATCCTTCGCCGGCGGCAAAACCCGCCGCTATAATTAAACCGTCTATAAGCGAATGAAAAGAAAGCCCGGACGCGGCAGCTATCCCGATTTTTGTATGCGTGTGGCAATCATCGTTATGGCACGGATGAAACAAAACCACGAATTGTAAAAAAAACATTATAAGAAAACCCGCTAAAACGTATAAAGACGCGGCAGAATTCGTATCCATGCTTTCAGGTATAAGATGGACAAAAGCTATGGTAAGCATTACGCCGGCCGAAAAATTTATTATCAAAAACGAATGTTTTTTAGCTTTTTCGTGAAACCGTAAAACCAAAACAGCTCCGAGCATTGCCGCGACTGCCGCCATCAACGAATAGATTATTGCCATCAACATTTTTTCTTTTTCCTTTCAGACGTGTTAAAAAACGGCTGTTCGCAAAACACTATTACGAATAACCGTTTTTCACTTAGGTTTTTATATTATAAAAGCAGCGTTATCCCTACACCTACGCCCTGAACGCCCTTTTTAAAATCATTTATTACATCTTCCGTACCGGCAGTACCCGATTCAAAAGGATTGTTTATGCCCGGCATGGCAAGATACGTATATTTGGCGTTAACTAAAAGCCAATCAACAATTTTTACGTTTATACCGCATTGAAACTGCCAAGAAAATCCGTTTGTGTCTTTTTCCTTTTGAAGATCCGCGACGCTCCATTTTAAATTAGGAGACCCCAGACCTATGCCAATACCCAAAAAAGGCGTAAGCAAACTTTTTTGAGCGTTCCAAAAGTCGTATATTAAGTTTGCAAATATTGCGGTGGATTTATATTTTATGTCCAAATTGGCATGATCCGTTTCAAAACTGTTCTCGCTGATTATTATATACTGCCCTTCAATTCTGACCTTAGAGCCAAGCCTGTAGCCCATTGAAAAATCATAGCGCGCGCCGTCAAACATTGAATCACTTTCCGGGCTTTTATTAAAAAAACTATCGGCAAAAGAACCTAATGCAAAATGCGAAAAAGCCTGCGACAGGCTTGCGCTTATATATACAGTGCTGTTATCTGTTTTTGCAAAAGCAGTATTTGCTAAAACTGCAAGACAAAATGCCGTTAATATTAGTTTTTTCATGGCTCCTCCTTTTTCGGAAGAATAGTTTTCAATTCTCTATCTTAATTTTTACTGTTTTAGACTTAACTATGGATTTTGTAGCGTCAATCTGTTTCAATGCTTTTTCTAAGTTTTCGCGCAGAGTTTCATGCGTTATAATTATTATCTGCACATAATCTCCGCCGCTTATGTCAGGCTGGGCAAGACTTGCTATTGATACTTTATATTTACCAAGTATCCCTGAAATTTTAGATAATACTCCCGGCTTATCAACAACAGTAAACCTTAAATAATAAGGAGCTTTACTTTTGCCTGCCGGAGCTATTTTAATTTTCTTTTTACGGTCATAAACCACATCCGGAACTATCCCCGCGGTATTAGTCACTATAAATTTTGACAAATTAATAATGTCTGATACTACCGCGCTTGCAGCAGGGCTCTGTCCCGCGCCTTTACCGTAAAACAAAACGTCGCTTGAATCTTTTCCGCGTATTTCAACCGCATTGTATTCGTTTTCAACCGTTCCCAGCGCGTGATCCTCTTTTACAAGACATGGCTGAACGGACAAATCTATGCCGTTTTTGGTCTGGCGCGCGGAACCTATAAGCTTAACATAGTAACCGAATTTCTTAGTCATTAAAATATCGTCAACATTCAAATCCGCTATACCTTTTACGGCTATATCTTTAACTTTTATCCAGCCGCCCCAGGCAAGAGATGCAAGTATCGCAAGCTTGTTCGCGGTATCGATTCCTTTAACGTCAAAACTCGGATCGGCTTCGGCAAAACCCGCTTTTTGCGCGCTTTTCAAGGCTTCGTCGTAAGAAACTTTATTTTTTGTCATTTCGCTTAAAATAAAATTTGTCGTGCCGTTTAATATACCTTTTATTTCAAGAATTTCTTCCGACGCCAGACCTTCGCTTAAACCCTGTACAACGGGAATAACGCCGCCTACCGACGCTTCGTAATATACGGACTTACGGCAGCTTTGCGCCGTAGTAAAAATCTGGTCCCAGTACTTTGCCAAAACCGCTTTATTTGCGGTAACTACGTTTTTGCCGGCTTTTAGAGCTTCTAAAATAATTGTTCTCGCGGGCTCGTAGCCTCCTATAAGCTCTACTACCAAATCTATTTCCGGATCTTTTATTATGCTTCTGAAGCTTTTAACGTAAAGTTCCGGCTTGTCTATAGGATATAAATCGCAAATAGATTTAACTTTTATCAATTTGCCGACTTTTCTTAAAACTATTTTTTTATTCTCTTCCAAAATCTTAACTACGCCTTTTCCGACAGTGCCGTAGCCAATTAAACCTACATTTATATATTTTTTTTCCATAATTATTTACTTCCTTTAGCATTTTTCGTAAATTTGTTTATTCTTAAAAGCGCGTCGTGAAAACGTTTGTCATGAGTTACCAAAGACATTCTTATATATCCTTCGCCGTGCTTTCCGAATCCCACGCCGGGAGAAACCGCCACGCCCGTTTCTTTTAATAAATCTTCCGCGACTTTGAGCGACCCTTGTTTTTTAAGACAGTCGGGAAGTCCCGCCCATATATACATTGTCCCTTTTGTTTCAGGCGCATGCCAGCCGATTTTTTTTAGTCCCGCGGTCATCATTTTCATTCTTCTTTCATAAGTCGCGGATATTGCTCTAACGCAATCCTGCGAACCGTTTAACGCGGCTACGCCCGCAAGCTGCATAAACGTAGGAGCGCCGTAGTCCAGAAAAGATTTGAATTTTTCCAAAGGATACAAAAGCTTTTTCGCTCCGCAAACCCAGCCGAGTCTCCAGCCCGCCATATTAAATGTTTTTGAAAAAGAATGAAATTCCAGAGCAACGTCTTTCGCGCCCGCAAACTCAAAAATCGAAGGAGCGCAGTAATCTCCGAAAGTAAGTTCAGAATAAGCGTTGTCCGAAACCAAAAGAATATTGTATTTTTTACAAAACTTTATAGCTTCTTTCCAAAAATTGTTATCTTCTACAACAGCGGCAGTCGGATTATTGGGATAATTTAAAAACATTATTTTTGCTTTTTGCGCTATTTTTTCAGGAATTTTTGTAAAATCCGGCAAAAATTTATTTTTTTCAAGCAAAGGCATAAAATGAATTTTCGCTCCTGCCAAAACCACGCCGTTAAAATGCACGGGATACGCAGGATCGCACACCAAAACGTAATCGTTCGGATTTAAATACGCCATGCATAAATGGGCAACGCCCTCTTTTGAACCTATAAGCGAAAGAATTTCATTTGCAGGGTCAAGCTCAACGCCGAAACGTCTTGCCATCCATTCGGCTATAACTTTTCTGAACTTCGGCATCCCTTTAGCCTGCGGATACCTGTGCGTATTTTTATGATGTTTTACCGTATCGCAAAGCCTGTCAACAATGTGAACAGGCGTCGGCAAGTCCGGATTTCCCATGCCCAAATCTATAACATCGAGATTTTTCGCATAAGCTTCGTTTTTTAAATTGTTAATTTTCGTAAAAAGATATGGAGGCAGCTTTTCCAGTTTTTTTGACGGTTCTATATTTATCATATTAGATGTTGAGAAGGTGGGAGGGTGGGAAGATGGGCAAAGACTTTCTTAGCCGTTACTCATCCTCTCATCCTCTCATCATCTATTCCTCTGTTTATTGAATTATTTTTCTTAAAGTCGTAGTAGGCTTAAACGATACCTTTTTTCCGGGCGGAACAGGAATAACTTCGCTCGTTTTCGGGTTTCTGCCCATTCTGGCTTTGCGGTCTTTAGCTCGGAAAGAGCCCAGACCTGACAAAGAAATGACATCACCTTTTTTTAAGCCGTCTTGAATAACTTTTACTAAAGCTTTTATAGCTTTATTTGAGTCTCCCTGAGTAAGCCCCGATACATCGGAGACAAGTTTAACAACATCAGGTTTTTTCATCGGATAATACCTCCGCGCATAATAAACACTGCATTAAATTTTCAAAAACTCATTTATTTTATAATAAAATTTGATAAAAAAGTCAATAATTTTTGAAGATTTCACAAAATTTTAACAATGACTTTATTTTACAATGTTTTTTTTGTTTTGTTTGCTTTGGCGCTGAATTGCATTCGTTCGTATTTTTTAAGCAATTTCAAAACTCGCTTAAAATAACAACTTTAAAGGATTACACTCAAACAGTTGAAATTGAATAATCTTAAAAAATACTCACTCATATACGCAATAATGCGCCTGTCGCAAACAAAATCGGATATTTAAAGGCAACTTCTTAGCTGCATTAATGATTTTCTTTTTAAATGGAGATTTTGTATAATTACAATCTGTAAAAATCCAAAAACAAGGAGTTTTTATGAGTTCAAAAAAAATCATATTAGATGAAAAAGATTTGCCGAAACAATGGTATAACATTCAGGCGGATTTGCCTGAACCTCTCGAGCCTCCTTATAATACCCGCGCGGGAAGACCCGCAACACCTGAAGATTTGGAAGCCATTTTCCCGAAAGAAATAATTAAGCAGGAAATGAGTTCTGAAAGATATATAGACATACCTGAACCTGTCCGTGAAGCGTATAAAATATGGAGACCGTCGCCGCTTGTAAGAGCAACCAACCTCGAAAAATTTTTAGATACGCCCGCAAAAATTTATTTTAAAAATGAAGGCGTAAGCCCGTCAGGAAGCCACAAATCCAATTCGGCAATAGCCCAGGCTTTTTATAACAAGGAAGAGGGCGTTAAAAGAATTGCCACCGAAACCGGCGCAGGACAATGGGGGTCGGCTTTGGCGATGGCATGCCAAAAGTTCGGCATAGAATGCGTTGTATATATGGTAAAAGTTTCTTTTGAACAAAAACCATACAGAAAATCTTTAATGCAGGTTTACGGAGCACAGGTTTTCTCAAGCCCTTCAAGCCAAACAGAAACCGGCAGAAAAGTTTTAACCGAAGATCCTGATAACCAAGGTTCTTTAGGTTTGGCAATTTCCGAAGCTATTGAAGATGTTTTGAATAATAAAAATTCCAAATATTCGTTAGGCAGCGTTTTAAACCATGTGGCTATGCATCAGACTATTATAGGGCTTGAGGCTAAAAAGCAGCTTGAAATTGCAGGAGATTACCCTGATATAGTAATAGCTTGTCTTGGCGGCGGCTCAAATTTCTCCGGAACCGCGTTTCCTTTCATAATGGATAAACTTCAGGGTAAACAACCGAATTTAAAAGCAATAGCGGCTGAACCATCAGCATGCCCGAAACTTTCAAAAGGCGTTTTGGCTTACGATTACGGCGACAGTTCCGGTTTTACGCCGGCTCTTAAAATGTATACCTTAGGACATACTTTTATGCCGGGAGGAATACATGCCGGAGGACTTAGATATCACGGAGCTTCTCCTTTGGTATCGGCTCTTGTAAAGCATAATTTAGTAGACCCTGTAACAGTAAAACAGCGCGAAGCTTTTGAAGCGGCAGTAACTTTTGCAAGAACTGAAGGAATTTTGCCTGCGCCGGAATCTGCGCACGCCATAAGAGTTGCAATACAAGAAGCTCTGAAAGCAAAAGAAGAAGGAAAATCTAAAACGATATTATTTAATTTATCCGGAAACGGTTATTTTGATTTGTCTGCTTACGACAACTATCTTTCGGGCAGCATGGTTGATTACGAATACCCGAGCGAAAAAGTATGCGAAGCGCTGACGCATTTACCTAAAATTTAAAAAGACAGAGTGGAGTTTGAAGATTGAAGAGTGAAGATATTGTGTTTCGGCAGAGCCGAAACTTTCAATAGATTTTCGCATAGCGAAAATTCATTATCTCAACTCTACACTCTTAACTCTTCACTTTTTAAGGAGCAGTTTGTGAGTAAAACAGGAATAATTTGCACTATGGGACCTGCTACGCAGTCTTTGCAGGTGTTAAGAAAAATGGCAAACGCGGGGATGACTGTCGCAAGACTTAATTTTTCACACGGCACCCATCAAGAATATGAAAAAGTTTTCAATACAATAAAAACTTTAAACAAAAAATACAAAAAAAATGTCAAAATTTTGGCTGATCTTGAAGGACCCAGGATAAGAGTCGGCGTAATTAAAGATGATAAAGTTCAATTGAAAAAGAAGCAAAAGCTTATTCTTACAAATAAAGAAGTTTTGGGAACGAATAAGAAAATTTTTATAGACTATTCCGGCTCTTTGACAGACATAAAAAGAGGCATGGATATTTTTATTGATGACGGCAACCTGAAACTTAAGGTTTTGTCTTCAAAAAAAGACACTCTTATAACAGAAGTATGCATGGACTACGTTTTAAAAACGCACAAAGGCGTAAATATTCCTCAAGCTACGCTAAAATTTCCCCCAATGGAAGAAAAAGACCGACAGGATATGCTTTTCGCGTTAAAACACAATGTGGATTTTATAGCTAACTCTTTTGTCAGAAACGCAGATTGCATGAGACCGCTTAAAGACATTTTAAAATCGGCAAACAATACAAAATGCAAATTGATCGCCAAAATTGAAGACAGATCCGGAATACACAATCTTTTGCCTATCATTGACGTATGCGACGGAATAATGGTGGCAAGAGGCGATATGGGAATATCAATTCCGTTATGGACCGTTCCTGTTGTACAAAAATACATAATAAAAAAGTGCAGATCTCGTAAAAAATTTGTAATAACCGCTACGCAAATGCTTGAAAGCATGGTTGAAAACCCAATCCCCACAAGAGCCGAAGTTTCCGACGTTGCTAATGCCATAATAGACGGCAGCGATTATGTAATGCTTTCGGCTGAAACCGCAGTAGGAGCATATCCCGACAAAGCGGTAGAAATGATGGGAAATATCATTAAGTTTACCGAAAAAAACAGTTACAGATTAACCGAAATGAAATAATTTCAGTGAGCGAGGTTTTTATGACATTAGATTTATCGTCATTAAAAAAGGCCGTAACTAGGCTAAAAGAAGTTTTAATAGAATTAGAAAAAGACAATGCAAACAAATTTATCAAAGATGCTGCCATTCAAAGGTTTGAATATACGTATGAACTTTCCTATAAAATGTTACGCCGTTTTTTAGAAATTGACGAGCATGACAAACAGGAAATAAAAGAAATGGGGTTTGCTAATATTATAAGAACGGCTAGTCAACGCGGTTTGTTATTAAACGATCTTGAGAAATGGCTGGCATACAGAGAAAAACGTAATATAACAAGCCACGTTTATGATGAAAATAAAGCAGACGATGTTATCAGCGTGATCCCCGATTTTTTAAAAGAAGCGGAATTCTTGCTGAAAAAATTATCTGAGAGATCTAATAATATATGAGCTTGGCAATAGAAGACCGCCATTTAAAAATAATAAACGATATTTTAAATGAACATTTAAAACCTGCAAATGCGGTCGTTTATGTTTTCGGCTCAAGGACAAACGGAAAATCCGGCAAATATTCCGATTTGGATTTGGCGGTAGATTATTCGGGACAAAAACTGCCTTTTGAAATATATACGAACTTAGTTAATTTATTTGAAAACTCCGCTTTGCCTTACAAAGTTGATATCGTTGATTTAAACGACATATCGGAACAATTTAAAAACAATATAAAAGATACTCTTATTAAATTATAAGGATTTTCAATCTAATGAAATTGTGGAACAAAATTATAGACGGCGGTAAGATTGTATATCGTTTTTTAGGCATAGAAGTCTATAAAACGCTTAAATCCTCAAGCAATGAGTCTCATTTTTTATTAAAAATAGAATTTCTTAAAAAGAAAATTTCGCCCGAAAAAACAGAATATTACATTTTAGGCATTCCCCTATACGCAAAAAAAGACGATTCTTTTCATAAAATTCACTCTCAGGAATTTTTAAACTATATTTTAAACCAGCAGCTTGATAAAAGCAAATTTGTCCCTATAACCGATAAGCCCTATAAAAGACATGAAGACGACGTCAAATTGATAGCTTATTATTTGCCGCAGTATTATCATTTTCCTATAAATGACGAATGGCACGGCAAAGGCTTTACCGAATGGACTAATGTAACTAAAGCGCAGCCTCAATTTGTCGGCCACGAGCAGCCAAAGCTCCCCATAGATGTCGGGTTTTACAATTTAGAAACTACAACGGCTATGAAACGCCAGATTGAATTGGCTAAAATGTACGGGATTTACGGCTGGTGTTTTTATTACTACTGGTTTTCCGGCGAAAGAGTAATGGAAAAACCGGTTCTTAATTTTCTTAACGATAAATCTTTAGATATGCCTTTTTGTCTGTTTTGGGCTAATGAAAACTGGACCCGTAACTGGGGAGAAAAAGACTCTAATTTAAAAACAAAACTTTATGACGCTAATATACAAGACGGCGACTCGGAAAAATTTATGCGGGACGCGCTGCCGTTAATGAAAGACAGCCGTTATATAAAAATCAACAATAAGCCTGTATTAATTATCTACAAAATACACTCCGACAACAAAGAACAATTAAAACAGTTTATTGCGCAAATCCGCGCCATAGCGCGTAAAAACGGCTTTAACGATTTGTATTTGATGAATGTCAGAGATTACAAAAGCAGCACGGATTCCGTATCTGACTGCGGTTTTGACGCGCTTGTAGAATTTCCGCCCGTAGGAATTACGCGGTTTGAATTAAAAACAGCGGACGTTAAAATTATGAATCCTTTGTTTTGTTCTAAAGTGTGGGATATGCGCCGTCTTTTAACCGAAGATTTTTATATAGACAATATAGATTTTCCGATTTTTAGAGGATGTTTCCCGTCGTGGGATAACGCCTCGCGCAAAGGATATTCCGGAGGTTCCCACGCTAACGTTTATCAGACAACTCCGGATTTATATAAAAAATGGCTAAAAAATTTGATATTATGGACAAAAGAACATAAAAACAAAGAAGAACAATTTGTTTTTATAAACGCATGGAACGAGTGGGCTGAAGGAGCGCACCTTGAACCTGACCACAGATACGGATACGCGTATTTGCAGGCAACAAAAGAAGCTGTAACAGAAAACGGAGACGGAAAATGAGTTTTTGGAAGAAAACCGGCGACAACAGTAAAAAAACATATTTGCTTTGCGGAATAGAAATTTTTAAGAAAAGAAAAGAGTCCGATAAAAAGGCTTACTACTTTCTCGGAATAAAATATTGGGAAAAGAAATTTTCGTTTGAAAAAACAGTATATTTTTTATTTGGAATAGAAATTTTCAAGAAAATAAAAGAGCCTTATAATAAAAAATACTATATTTTCGGCATAAAATACAGGCAAGAAACAAAAATATTGTTTATCAAAATTATGCCGGAAGGATACCGCGCTCAAAACGGGAAAAATATACTTTTGGTAAACCATTCAATGACTCATACCGGTGCTCCGATAGCTCTTTTGCGTGTTGGCGAAATTTTAAAGGAAAACGGCTTTAATCCGTATTTCTTATCTCCGGAAAAAGGCGACCTTGAAGAAAAAGTACTTGCAACCGGAATACCTGTAATTTATTGCCGCGACATTTATGCTTCTGGTCAGAGCGTTGACTTAAAGACAGATTTTAGCGCGGCGTTATGCAATACCGCATGTTCTCTGTTCCCGTATGATAATATTTGCCGTACTATGCCTACAATGTTATGGCTTCACGAATTGGTAAGCGAGGATTTACCGGAAAAAGAGTCTGATATTCTTAATCAGGCTACAAATGTTTATGCAGGCGGACCTTTGGTAAATAAATTTTTGGAGTTTTACGGTCAAAACGGAAAAGTCTTATTGTATCCGGCGCAAGATAAATGTATCACACCCGATTTTAACCGAAATGAGTCGGAAACAGTTAAATTTTCAGTTATGGGAAGTATATGCAAAAGAAAAAACCAGGAACTTTTTATATCCGCTATAAAACTTATCCCGCCTGATATACGCAAAAAAGCCCGTTTTGATATTGTAGCGAACATGACAGATGATGTTCCTCTTCTTAACAAATTAAAACAGAATTCAAAAAATATAAATGAACTTTCTTTTATTCCGCTTATAACCGATGAAACTAAGTACAGGCAGTATTTGGATTCAGTCGACGCGGTTGTATGCTCTTCTACTGAAGATCCGTTGCCTATTGTAATAACAGACGCAATGATGCATGGTAAAATTCCGATTGTAAGCAGCATGACAGGGCATAAAGAAATGATCGAAAATGGAATTGACGGATATGTGTTTGAAAACGGACATCCTCAAGAACTTGCCAAAATAATGCAAGAGTTAATAGAACATCCTGCTTCTATGACGGCGGTTAAACAAGCTGCACGTGACGTTTTCTTGAAAAACTTTAATGAAGCTGCGGTAAAAAAACAAATAATCTCTATTATAAATACCCTTACCTGCAGAATCGAATCGGACAAAAATTTAAAACCGTTGGTATCAGTTATAGTTCCGAATTATAATCACGCAAAATATCTGCGTAAACGCCTAGATTCAATTTACTCTCAAACATATAAAAATATAGAGGTACTCCTTTTAGACGATTTTTCAACCGATGAAAGCCGCGAAATACTTACTCGATATGAGTCAAAGTATCACAGTAATACAAAAATTTATTTTAATGAAAAAAATTCCGGAGGCGTTTTTTATCAGTGGAAAAAGGGATTAAGCCTTGCCAAAGGCGACTTGGTATGGATAGCCGAAAGCGACGATTATTGCAGTGATAACTTTCTTGAGGAAGCAGTTAAGTTTTTTCAGTATGAAAGCGTAAAATTATTTTTTGCAAGGACAATTTTCGTTAACGGTAAAAATGAATCATTTTGTGACACGGAAAGATATTTGCGGGATTTTAAAAGATCTTGGATTAATTCTGAATTTATTGAAACAGGCGATAATCTAGTTAGACAGGGATTTGGCTTTATGAACATAGTTCCCAACGTCAGCGGAGCGGTATTCAGAAACACAGGTTTCAAAAATATATTAGATGACAAAAACTGGTATTCCCTTAAACTCTGCGGAGACTGGATGTTTTATTTAAATCTTATAAAAGAAGGAAAAGTTGCATATTCTTCATTTGCGACTAATTATTACAGACAGCTTGATGAAGGCACCTGCAAAAAAGTTGCTATTACAGAAAATTTTTATACGGAACATGAGCAGATAGCGGTTTTTGTGGCTAAAAACTATAATGTCAGAGCGGAAATTTTTATTAGACAAAATAAAGCCTTAGAGCATCATACAAAACATTTTAAAAACATTTTTGCAATGAATAATTTGAGCAAATATTATGATTTAAAAAAAATTCTTAATATTTTGGAGAAAAACGGATGAATGTGTTTTCAAAATCCGATAACGGAGCAGGCAAGGTTGTTTATAAATTGCTTGGCATAGAATTTTTTAAGAAAAAGAAAAATATTTATGAAAAATCATATTACATTTTCGGAATAAAATATTGGAAAAAGAACATCTCGAAAAGAAATACAGCATACTCTCCGCTGGTATCAGTTATAATTCCGTGTTACAATCACGAAAAATATCTAAAAACAAGACTGGAATCTGTCTATAATCAAACATATAAAAATATAGAAGTAATCCTTTTAGATGATGCGTCTTCTGACAATAGCAGAGAAATATTACAGAAATATGCTTTGAAACACTCTAATACAAAAGTTTTTTTTAATGATACTAATTCCGGAGGAGTTTTTATCCAATGGGGAAGAGGCTTATCTTTAGCCAAAGGTGAACTGGTATGGATTGCCGAAAGCGACGATTATTGCAGCAACAATTTTCTTGAAGAAACGGTAGGATTTTTTGTTGACGAAAGCGTATCGTTATCTTTTGCAAGAACGGTATTTGTAAATGAAAAAGGCAACAAAATATGGGATATAGAAAGTTATCTTAGTGATATAACGTCAAAACAATGGATAAATTCTCGTTTTGTGGAAACTGCCCATAAAATTGTTAATGAAGGATTCGGATTTAAGAATTTAGTGCCAAATGTAAGCAGCGCTATCTTTAGGAATACAGGATTTAAAAATATATTAAATGATAAAAACTGGTTTGCCTTTAAACTTTGCGGCGACTGGTTGTTTTATTTGTTTATAATCAGAGGCGGAAGAATTGCTTATTCGTCATTTGCGACTAATTATTACAGATATCACGAATCAAATTTAAGCATTGCAATACGCGCTACGCCGTCTTACTATACAGAACATGAAAAAATAGCCGAATATGTGGCTGAAAATTATAAAGTTGACAAAGAAATTTTTATCAAACAAGCGGAAATGCTAAAAAAGCATGCCTTGGAACATAATAATAAATTTGCCATAGACGCATTTGAAAAACTATATAATCTACATCATATTTATAGCCGTATGTCTTTGAGAAAACCCAATTTGCTTATGGCCTCGTATGGATTTGCCTCAGGCGGCGGCGAAGTTCTACCTATTTTTATCGCAAACCGCTTAAAAGATACGGGCGTAGCCGTAACTTTTTTTGATCATCAGGGTTTGCCGGAAAACACCGAAATAAAAGCTATGCTTGATAAATCTATTCCTATACTAAAAAAGATGTTTTTAAACGGTAATGACGAGCTTAATGATTTTGCTTTTGACATAATTCAAACTCAGTACGCCCATGTTGAAACTTTTTTTTCTACGCGTAAAGGCAGCGCCAAGCATATAGCTGTGCTGCACGGAATGTACGAGGCGATGGAAAATGAAGTGTTTGAAACAAAGTGGGTAGATTTACCTATGTTGACAAAAAATATTGACCGCTGGCTTTACACTACAGGTAAAAATTTAGACGCTTTCAAGAAATATAATTGTTATGACGAAAGCCGTTTTTTCAAAATTAATAACGGGCTGCCGGAAAGCGTAGAAAGCAAAAATGTCGTAAGACAGGATTTATCCATACCTGAAGATGCCTTTGTATTATGTCTTGTAAGCCGCGCCATAGAAGATAAAGGCTGGAACGAAGCTATAGAAGCGGTAAATCTCGCAAATAAATCTATGGAAAATAAAGTTCATTTAATTTTAATAGGCGATGGACCTGTTTATGAAACTCTTAAAAAAGAAACTTTGATTCCCAAATATATCCACATATTAGGATTTAAGAAAAACATAAGAGATTATTTTAAACTATCTGACATGTCAATTCTCCCGTCACGCTTTAAAGGCGAAAGTTTTCCGCTTGTTATAATAGATTCATTGCTGACGGATAAACCCGTTATAGCTTCTGATATTGGCGAAATAAGAAATATGCTTTCAAGTGAAAATGAAGAATTGGCAGGACAAGTATTTAAATTGAACGATTGGAAGATACCGGTGGAAGAACTTTCTTCAATAATAAAAGATTTTGCAAATAATAAATATAAGTATAATGCGGCTATAAGCGTTGTGACAAAAATAAAAGACCGCTTTTCTATAGCCAATGTTGCCGCAGAATACTTAAAACACTATAATGATTTGACATAAAAAGACCGCTTTTCTATAGCCAATGTTGCCGCAGAATACTTAAAACACTATAATGATTTGACATAACTTATATGGACAAATATGAACAACACTAAATGCGTCATAATAGGCAACGACAGTTATTTATTCCATGGTTTTAGCGATAAACTCGTAGACGTTGATTTTTATTATTTGACGTTTAACGATTGGCGTACGGATAAAAATCTAGAGATTTTGCAAAAGGCGGACGCAGTTATTAATTTTGCAATTTCTCCGGATTTTTCGACCAGAGATATGAACTCTGACGAAATTATTGATATACAAATAGCCAGAATATTAAAAGACGCTAACAGCCGTTTTTTATTTATAAGTTCACGTAAAGTTTACGGCACTAATAAAGAATGCAGAACATATAAAGAAGATGACGCTTTAACGGGTTTTGATTTTTATTCTAAAAATAAGATTAAAACCGAAAAAGAGCTGACTGATATTTTAGGCGAAAAACTTTGCGTTTTTAGAGTGTCTAATATCATAGGAGAGCCGGTTTTGCGTAAAAATTATAAAACTTTTATAGGATGGATTACAGAAAGCATTGTAAATAACGGATTTTTAAAAATTACCCAGTCAAAAGACGCGCAAAAAGATTTTATAACAAAAGATTTTCTTCACAAGGCAATTGCATTTTTTATAGGAAACAAAATATCAGGTATATTTAATGTTTCCGCGGGGTTTCCCGTAAAAATCGGAGAACTTCTTGCCGATATGGCAGGAAAAGAAAAAATTATTTTTGACGATGCGGCATCATGCTCAAATTCTGAACAATTTGTTTTAGACAACAGTAAATTAACATATTTAACCGGATTAACATTTTCTCCTCAAGCTTTGAAACAAGGATGTTTGAAATTTAATGAGTTGCTTAGCAAAATATGCCAAAGGCGGAATATATGAAACTATGGAAAAAAACAAAAGAAGTCGGCAAGACAGTATATTTAGTTTGCGGGATAGAGATATTCAAGAAAAAAACAGAAAATAATATAAAAAAATATTATTTATTTGGTATTCGCATATTTAAAAAGCTCCCTTCATCTGTTGATTTGTTAAATCAGTTAAATAACAGCACTATTCAAATCTCCGATATATTAAGAACTAATAATACTTTATTAAATGCTGCTAATAATATTTACAATGACTTAACTGCCGCCAGAGCCGAGCTTGATAGATTACAATACAAAATGCAAAATTCTATCGGACACGCTTTAACCGCAAACAGCCTGCACCGCCGCGTTTTCCCAAAGTATCAAAATATTAATTACGGAAAGGATGTCGTGCTTGTAGCAACAGGACCCAGCTTAAACGAATATATCCCTATAAAAGATGCCGTCCATATAGGAGTAAACAGGGCATTTCGATTTGAAAAAGTTAAGTTTGATTACTTATTCGCTCAGGATTATTCCGGTCCTACGAAAGATTGGATAAAGGATTTTATTGAATACGATAACGCATATACAAAGAAATTTTTGGGTATATTGCCATATACAGGAACAGAAATTGACAAGTATATTATTCCCGGAAGTATTTGCATTGGCACAAATATTGAACGTTATTACGTAAACGACTGCAATACTGAAAGATTTACTTACGACATATCTCAAGAGGCTTTCGGAGATTCGTATTCAGTTGCTTTTCCAGTAATGCAGTTTATATTATGGACAAACCCGAAACGTATTTATTTGGTAGGCTGCGACACAAGCTCTTCCGGACATTTTGATAAAGGCGCAAACAGCTTGTTTATAAACAGAGTACTTAACGGGTGGGACAGATTAAAAAAGTTTGCCGATGTTTATTACCCGGACACTGAAATTATTTCAATTAACCCCATAGGGCTTAAAGGATTGTTTAAGGATATTTACACCAGAACTGATGAGCAAAACGCTTCGCTTTTGCTTGAACATTATACAGAACTTTTCAAATCCGAAGATTACCGAACAAGTTTTTTAGCAAAACACAGAGATGAAAGAATGGACGCATATAGAAACGATATTTTTCCAGGTGACCGCATCTCCTTTCATTTAGACAGATATTTTTTCGCTTCTCAATTTATCAATAACAAAATAATAATAGATGTCGCAAGCGGTACTGGTTACGGCGCAAATTTTATGGCATCTTTGAGCTCTCCCGTCAAAATATACGGCGTGGAAATTGACGTTGAAGCTATAGCTTACGCAAAATCAAAATATCAAAGAGATAATGTTGAATTTAATCAGGGTTCAATAATAAATATTCCTTTTCCGGACAATTTTTGCGACGTGTTAACGTCTTTCGAAACTATAGAACATGCAGAAAATGAAAACAAGCAATTGCAGGAAGTTCAAAGGGTTTTAAAGCCCGGCGGATATTATATTCTCTCTACCCCGAACAGATGGGGGCTTACTTCTCATCATGTCAAAGACTATGATTATGACAGCGTTCGGGAACTTGTAAGTAAATATTTTACCATTGAGGCAATATTTAATCAAAACTCCGGGAGTTCCGGAAGAGTTGAAAATCACGAACAACCGAGAAAAATCGTCCCGACAACTCAAGAAAATCATCATTTGGCGGAGTGTTTTATAATTGTCGCAAAAAATACAAAAGACGGCTCTAATGCGAACTTAAATGATAAAAAGATATTCTCTACCTCTACATTTTCATAAAAGAATAACTAGTTTCCGCCAGATAATTTTGTATATTGAATCTTATAGATTGATAGTATTTATAAATTTAAACGCGAATTACATAAAGACTACATAAACGTTTAAAAAAATGTTTTATCTAAAATACTTATTCGGGAGGCTCAATGAAAAGGCGTGAGTTTATAGTTAATTCTTTATTAACTGTAGCCGGAACTGCCGTACTTGGCGCATGCGGCGCCAATGACACAAACAAACAGAAAAAATCCGGACAGACAAACAGAGTAGTAACAAGAAAATTCCAGCATCTCGACATACCTTTGCTTTCCTTCGGCTGTATGCGCCTTCCAACAATAAACGGACAAATCGACATGGAGCATTTTGAAAAAATGGCGGATTATGCTATGCGCCACGGCGTAAATTATTTTGACACCGCTTTTATGTATCACGGCGGCGAATCCGAAAACGCCTTGGGAAGAGTATTGAGCAGCTACAAAAGAGACAGCTTTTTTTTGGCGACCAAAAATCCCCTGCGCGCGCTCACCTCAAAAGCGGATGTCAGAAGAATTTTTGAAGAACAGTTAAGAAAATGCCGGGTCGATTATTTTGACTTTTATCTTGCCCACAATATTTCCGTATTAACCATATATAACTTCCGTAGTTTTGGCGTATATGAAGAGCTCGTGAAATTAAAACAGGAAGGTTTGATAAAACATTTGGGGTTTTCTTATCACGGCGGAGCCGAACTCCTTGAAGAAGTAGCCAACGAATATCCTTGGGAATTCTGCCAGATACAATTGAATTATCTTGACTGGACTGCAATGAATGTCAGAAAAAACTATAGAATTTTAACAAAAGCAAAAATTCCGGTACTGCCTATGACTCCTTTAAGAGGCGGCGCTTTAACCAGACTTACCGGCTCCGCGGCGGCAGTGCTTGCTAATGAAGCTCCTAATGATACACAGGCTTCTTTCGGTCTTCGCTGGGTGGCCGGAAGAGAAAACAATTTTACAGTTTTAAGCGGAATGAGCAGTCTGCAGCAAATGGAAGAAAACGTAGAAACTTTTGTAAATTTCCGTCCTTTCACAAAACAAGAAGACGAAATTGCTGAAAGAATATCCGTGATACTTCAAAAAAAGGGCGAAATAAACTGCACTACATGTAATTACTGCGTTGACTGCCCCAGAGGTATAGCGATACCGTTTATTTTTGACGCGTATAATGAATACAGGGCAACAGGCGACGCGGAAGCGTTTTTAAAAAGATATGATTCCTTAAGAGCACGACAAAAAGCGGACAGATGTATAAAATGCAACTTTTGCAATGAGCAGTGCCCGCAGCTACTGAATATTCCTCCGCTTTTAGAAAAGGTCGAAGAAACTTTAAAAAATCTAAGAGCTCAACAGGCGGTGAAATAACATGGCTAAGAAAAATATTTTTTATCGCTTGAGAATAAGTATCGCTGTTTTAGTTGGAATATTATCTGTCGCGGCATTTCTGGGACTGTTTTATTCAGTCAAAATATTTGATTTGCAGTTTGCCGCTTTAATACAAAGAGTATTTATAGACTTTTCAATAATAGCGCTTGTTTTACTTTTGTTTATTCTCATAACAACCGTTATTTTCGGAAGACTTTACTGCTCCACTTTGTGCCCTTTGGGGCTTTTGCAGGAATTTGCCGGTTTATTTAAAAAAGGCGTTTCCGGAAAACAAAAAAATCTGCCTGCCAAATACATAATCGCGGCAGTAGTTTTCGGAACATTGGCCGGCGGAACAGCGTATATATTGCGTCTTACGGAGCCTTATACATATTTCGGTTCTGCTTTTACTCTGGCGTTTTTAGGAATTATAGCCGTAATAGCCATATTAATTGTTGTCTTTTTTAAAGACAGATTTTTCTGTACAAATATTTGTCCGGTAGGTACGGTTTTAGGTTTAATTTCCAAATGTTCGGTTAACAAAATATACATTGAAAAAGAAACCTGCATTTTGTGCGGCAAATGCGAAAAAATATGCCCCGCAGGCTGTATAGATTATAAAGAAAAAGATATAACAAACGAAACCTGTATAAAATGTTTAAACTGTCTTAATATCTGTCCGAAACAGTCAATAAAATACGGTTTTGATAATAAAAAAATAGTGGAATTCAGCCCGCAAAGACGCCAGTTTATGCTGGTAGCTTCATCCATTGCGGTTTTCGCAGTAGCGGCAAAAGTCGGAAAAGTAATAAAGAAAGCCTTATATGAAAAGTTTTCGGATGTGATTCTTCCGCCCGGAGCATTATATGAAGAACGTTTCTTAAACAAATGTCTTAACTGCAATCTCTGCGTTAAAGTATGCCCTACGCGCATAATAAAAAAAGCCGATAAAAACTTCTGCGCGGTAAGCATTGATTACAGCAAAAATTTTTGTAAGTTTGACTGTGTTAAATGTACTGAAGTTTGTCCTGCCGGCGCGTTAAAAAGAATATCGCTTGAAGAAAAACAAAGATTAAGAATAGCGATGATAGCGCCGCCTCAGGAATATTTTGAAGGCTTTGACAAATGTATGGAAGCATGCCCGACAGATGCGCTGGTTCTTACTGACGGCAACCCCGGATTTTTACCTTTAAGATGTATTGGATGCGGAGCGTGCGTTGCCATATCTAATGGTCATATTACAATTTACGGAACTGCAAGACAGGTAAGAACATAAAAGCTAGTCATCATTGCGGCCTCCGAGCCGCAATCTGACTTTTAAGGATGAGATTGCGGATCAAGCCCGCAATGACACCGACAGGAAAGGAGAGAATTATGTCTTTAGGAATGGGCGAAATTCTTTTAATAGTTATAGCTGTTGTAGTTTTATTCGGCGGCAAAAAAATACCGGAGCTTGCAAAGGCATTGGCAAAAGCTTCTTATGAATTTAAAAAAGCAAAAGATGCAATTGCAAACGAGGCAAATGAACTTAAAAAAGCGTCTGAAATTGAAGTTAAAGAACTTGAAAAAAGCGTAACGAGCGACTCTGCTGATAAGAAAGAATAACATTTATCATCGCTTGTCATGTTGAGCGAAGCAACGTAGTTGCGTAGTCGAAACATCTGCCTTTTAACTGCAGACCCTTCGGCTTCGCTCAGGGTGACAAATCAGAAACAAAACTGGATTTTATATGACAGACAAAGACGAAAGTTTAACACATCATTTGAACGATTTAAGAAAAATGCTTATACGGAGTTTTATCTGTATAGGCATTTTACTTCCGTTTTGCTTTTGGCTTTCGCCGAAAGTGATGGATTTTTTTATAAAAACATTAATAGGCGATTTAAATATCTCTTTAAACTACTTTTCCCCGATGGAAGTATTTATTCTTCAAATGAAAATCGCTTTATTTATGAGTTTGGTTCTTTCTTTCCCCTACATAGCTAAAAATATCTGGGATTTTGTCTTGCCGGCTTTATACAGCAAAGAAAAAAGGTTTATAAAATCAATAGTTTTTTCTTCCTCTTTTCTTTTTTGCTTCGGAGTAGGATTTTGCTTCTTTATCATTATACCGCTTATAATTAAATTCGGGCTTAGCTTCTCTTCCCCTCATTTACATGCCGTTTTAGGTATATCCAACATAATCACTCTTTCTTTAACGCTTTCTTTTGTTTTCGGTATGATGTTTCAATTTCCGTTAGTTACTTTTGCTTTGATTAAATCAGGACTTGTTTCTTATCAGGCTATAGCTTCAAAACGTTCTTATGTTTTTATAGGGGTTTTGATTCTTTCGGCGCTTGTTACGCCGCCTGATGTGTTAAGCTTAATTCTGCTTGCGGTGCCTACATATATATTATTTGAACTGGGTTTGTTTTTTTCGCCAAAAACAAAGAAAGAGAAGCCTGCGGAAATTTCTGAGGATTAAAGCTGACAAAAACAACAAGAGGTTTGTCATTCCGGGCTTGACCCGGAATCCATTTTTTTAACAAACTAACATAGATACCGTTTTTCAACGGTATGACAACTAAGGCAGTTTTCTTCACTCAGCCCAATGAGTCAAATGCCTCAACTATACAAAAACTTAATTAAATTTTTCTTTCAAAACTTTATATGCTTCTTCAGGATCGTCAATACCGGCAACAGATTTTTCAATAGGACACTTATCGTCCCCGCTTCTGTTAATAATATAATCAACAATGGCATCTGCCGAGTATTCAATATTATATTTTTCTAAAACAGGAATTGCTTCTTTTGAAAGCACCCCAGTGTAAAGCCTTGCCGCTCCTCCGTAAGCCAGTATAAGGGCGGAAGCTTTTCCGGTAACCTTATCAAATACATAGCTGTCCTTGAAACTCCCGTAAGCGTCAATATGCTTAAATAACGGCTTTATGCCGTTATCATCGTAAGTAAGCGCTCTGCCGTCATTATAAGCTACAACCAACGCGTGGCCTTTGGCAAGATCTTTAATATCGGCTAAAGATATCTTGCTTTCACTTTTACCGCCGGAACAGCCGAAACCCGCAAACATTGCAACAATAAACAAAGCTAAAATTTTTAAAAAAGATTGTTTTTTCATTTTTTACTCCGTATAAAATTTCAGGCTTATAAAAGCTCTAAACGTTTTATTATTTTGCACGGATTACCAAACGCGACAGTATTTGACGGTATGCTTTTTGTAACAACCGAACCCGCGCCGATTACGACGTTGCTGCCTATAGTAACGCCGGGCAATATTGTAACATTGCCTCCTATCCAAACATCATCGCCTATTGTAACAGGCGAAGCTAAATCCACAATTTTGCCTTTCACTACGCGTTCTTTAGCGTTTAAAGGATGATATGCTGTATATATATGTACATTCGGCGCAAACAATACGCGCGAACCTATGGTAATTTTGGCGCAGTCTAAAAAAACGCAATTGCAGTTTAAATATACGTTATCGCCAAAAAATATATTTTCGCCGTAATCGCAATAAAAAGGCGGTTCAATGTAAGCGCCTTTACCCGCAAAACCTAACAAGCTTTTAAGTATTTTGTCCCTCAACGCCGCATCTGTTGTAAAGCTGGCATTATACTTTGCAATAAGGTCTTTAGCTTTATGAAACAGATTTCTAAGCTCAGGATCTGAAGCGTCGTAAGCAGCGCCGCTCAACATTTTTTCTTTTTCCGTAGGCATTTTTTTAGTTGTCCTTAAACTTTATTGAACTCTTTTGTCATTCTGAATGTAGCAAAGCAGAATGAAAAATCAATAGCATTTTAACGGCTGGATGTTTCGCTTCGCTCAAACATGACAAGCAAAGACAAACGACAATATATCAAACAATGGTTTGTTACTTATTCCAAAGGTCTTTGTACGTAAAATATGCCTTGCGAAGCTGTCTTTTAAACGTACTGTCTTTTCCATCCCCGATAGAAACTATGCCGAACCACTCTTCATAAGCATTGCCGTCAAGGAAAGGCCCCTGCATTTGAGGATGCGTATCATGCACAGACGGGTCAGAGTTTCCTTCAGCTTTCCACCATTCGTCACTCCATTCAAAAATAACGCCGCCGAGAGCATTTCCTATGCCGCCTTCAACTCCCGCCAAATTATTTGAAATGTCTGTCCAGTTGCCTTTATGATATGATGCCTGCCCTTGCTCTATTCTGGCAGTACTCCAGCCTTTTGCGTATGCCGAACATCCGTATTCCAATACAAGAGCGGGTTTTCCGTAAACATGCGCAACATCCTGCCAGATATTTCCGAAACCCTGTTCGCCTCTGTAAGAATTAAAACCGAATATATCTATATCCGGCGCCTTTTTAGCGCAAATATCTAAAAACAAAGTATCTCCGTTGTTTATTGCCACCGGTCTTTTTTGAGGATCTAGTACTTTTATAAGTTTTGCCGCTTCGTTTGCGAACGCATAAAAAGCTTCAGGCTTTTTATCAGCATTTGCCGCGCCGCCGTAATTATTTTCGTTGCCAAGCGTCCACATCAAAATGTAAGGTTCGTCTTTATATTCCTCTACCATCTGTCTGACGCTTTCAAGCATATTTTTCTTATGCAACGGATTTTCATAATCCGTTCCTTCATCCCACGTTGCTCCGGAACCGACAGCGTACATCCCCAAAAAATCCGTCATAATATACATAAAACCGTGTTTCTCATAACCTTCTTTTAACAGCGCTTTATTAAGCCCGCCGTGATGAAACAATCTTAAAGTATTCGCTCCCATTGCCTGCAAAAGATTAAAATCGCCTACCGGCTTTTCATATTCTTCCCGAATATTATTTCTGTTTGTATCTACCCACGCTTCAAAAGGACCGTCTATAATTCCGTTTTTGTTGTAATCATCCCATGTCCAATCTCTGTTGTTGTTAAGCGTTCCTTTTACCGGGGAAAGACCGACTTTATTGGGCGAATAAGTTACTCCCTTTACAGTAAAAGGCTTTCCGTCCACAAGCAAAACAAAGTGATTGTTATTATACTGAACAAGTTTTACTTTGCCTTCGCCTTGAATTTTTTTAACGCCTACTTTTGAAAGATCAATATGTTTTTGCTCAAAATCTGCCGCAGTAGCGGGTACTAACATACCGGGATTTATGGTAAAAATGTCGTTTCGGACATCATTGTCAAAACCGTTGTCTATTTGTATTTTCGCGCCTATAAGCTTAACGCCTATTTCGGGATAGCGTTCCGTAAGATACTTAATTCTTGATATGCAGACAGGTCCTATATACCACGGCGTTTTCCACTGTGTCCAGCCGATCGCTTTAGGAAAAAAAACCAAAGCCGCATAATAGGCTTTTACGGCATGCTCGTAATTTTCGGCTCTGTCTAAAGCAAGGGCGGTAAAATAAAGTTTTACGCCCGGATCTTCTCTTACGGTTGACCACTTAAAAAAGTTAGCCTGATAATCTTCGGAATTTACAAAATCCCATTGGCTTTTTTTAAAATTTCTTTTCTTTGAAACCTTTTTAAAAGCGGGATTATTAAGAACGCTTTGAGAGTTTGGAAAAATACCTTCGCCGCTTGCTGCTCTTAATCCGTCGGAATCTTTTACGACATATTTATAATCTTTTGTACCCAAGTTTTGGAACTCGCCGTATTTTTCGTAATCCACCCATTTTTCGGTTCCGGGATCATTTATTTTAAACGGTTTTGGCGCTTCATAAACCATTGTATCATTATATGCTTTTGCTCTTTCAAGAACATCTTTTAAAACAGCGTCCATATTATCCGAAGCAAAGGTATTGGACATAATTGAAAACATAAAAACTGCCGCAAAAACAACTCTAAAAATGTTCATCTTTTCCCCTTGTGTATAAGATTGTGGACATTATACCAATTTTAAAGAAAAACTTGTTGATTTTTCATAGAAAAAGCCCTTTGATATATTATCCAAAGAGCTTTCTGTAATTGTATAAAAGTCAGATTGCGGATCAGGTCCGCAATGACACCCTAAAAGAGTTCTTTTATGCGGCAGAAAGTATTGCGGTAACTTGCGGTAAATTTGTTTTAATTGAGCTGCCGACAGAAATGCTTGGAATATCGTTTTTAGCAGCGGCAAATTGTTGAAATTTAGCACATGCTAAATGCGCAATATGAGCATCCGCTCCGCCAATATCAAGATGCTCCAGCAATGAAGATGTCTTTTCAAAAATCTGATTGGCTATCTCTGCGTTTTCTTTATCAATTGCTTTTTGCATTAAAAACAAGAGTTCTTTTGCGTCCGATATTTCATCAATCCTGTCCTGCATTTGGCTATAAACATATTCTATCAACGCTTTATCACGGCTTTCAAGAACTTTCGGCAAAATTTCTAAAGCTTGCGGCAACGAAATATATAGCTTTGTTACTTTACCGTCTTTTAAAGTTAAATCAACAAATCGTTCTTCAGGCTGTAATAGCCTTAAATAATTTATTTCATACGGTTTCAAAGCATATCTGTGAGATTGATTTTTAAATCTCATAATAAGTCCGGATTTGTCATCTTTCAAACTTATTGTTACTAGATAATTGATTACTGTGCCGTTACCGTCAATTTCATCTATTGTTCCGGTCGGCATAATGCCGGAAGAATCATAAGATGATACTACATTTCCTTTAGCATCTCGTATTTCCGTGTCCGGATCTATTTTCATCCATTCTTTTGTATATACCGCCACAGTACCGTCTTTATTAATTTTGAGATTAACAAACGCTTCCCCGTTTTTTTGTATAAGATTTTGTATGAATTGTATTTCTTTAGGAGTAAGTCTTTTTTTATAAACCCCGAATTTTAGCATAAGCGAGAATCCATATCTTTTTTCCAATTTTGCTATTCTAAAATTTTCAACTGTTATATTCTCTGTAATATCCGATGTAATTCCTCTTGGAGTCATTTTAGAAGACTGATATGACATTATTTCTTTGCCTTCTTCATTTCTAATAATAGTGAAAGGATCTATTTCTTGTCCTTTGTCGGAAAGCACTCTTATTGAAACTCTATCTTTATTATCTCTGCCGTCTTTATAAGATTCTCTTGTGATTTCTAAAGTTGCATATCGTTCGTCTTCACTCAAGGAGTTGAAATATTCTATTTCCTTAGGGGACAAGTTAATAGAATATTTTTTACCTTTTTCATAACGAATGCTAATATTAGTTCCCTGCACATCAAGATTCGCGGTTATTTTGTAATTTGTTATAAAATATTTTCCGGTTAATCCATATAAAACTCCCTGTTTTATTTGCTTGGAAGAAGGCCAAGATTTCAATTCTTTCCCGTCACCTGTTTTTAACACAGTATGACGTTCGATTTCTTTGCCGTCTGTTTTTGTTAATTTTACAATTTCGTCGTTTTTAATTTCTACATTCACTAATCTTTTATCTTCAGGCAAAGCCTTAAGGTAATTTATATCTTCCTGGCTTAATATATATTTATACCGATTATTTCCTTTCTGTATTGTAAGCAGCCGTTCTTTTCTGGGACTATTTATCAGATCAAGAAAAACAAGATAATTCTTTATAACAAAATCTTTTTCATTTTCGGCAATCTGCTCCAAATAATCACGGTTTACGCCGTCGATATTAACATCATTATCATCTATTTTAACAGTGACTGAATTCCCTGTTTTAAAATATACGTTCGCTTTTTGATGCCTGTACGATTTAGAAACTGTTTGTATTCTCCCTCCGACAGAAACTTTTCCGCCAACTGAAACTTTAACGCCGTAAACCGAAAAGCCTTCAGGATAATCTCTTAATAAAGCTTCAAATTTATGTATAGACAAAGCTTTATTATAAGTCAAAATTATTTTGCCGTTATTGTCGCGGACAATTTTAGGTTCTACCTTTTTGACCATTTCGCCTGTATCTTTGTCTTTAATTTCTAAGGCAATAACTTTTGTTTTATCTTCAACTATAAAATCAAGTTCATAATCGCCGTTTTGGAAATATACCCTGAAACCGTTTCCTTTTTTGTAGTTATTGTCGCTGTGCACCGCAATACTATCTTTCAAAACAAAAGGATTTGATGTATTGCCTTTAGAAATTTTTGCCGGCATCGGCACCGCATAATAATCACCGCGCAATCTTATTTCCGCGACAAAAGAACCGTCCTGATATTCTTTTATTGTCATTTCATAATCAATGTCGGGATTTCTTGCTAAAACTCTTTCCGAAACAACAATAGACGGCTGCCGCATTTCTTTTTCTATAATACCAGCGTTTTCTGCATCAATAAAAACTATTTGCATCTTTTTATTTCTAATAACAAATTCATATAACAAAACATATTCGCCGGTTTCATCAGTTACAGAGTAATATGTTCTTCCTGCTTCATCTTTCTCAATGTTAAAATTAAATTCAGCATCATCTATCAAAATTGTTCTGTCCTTTCCGCTTTCCACTGATAAAAATTTTATAAATTGTCTTATTCCGTATTTGCTTAAACCGTATTCTTCTAAAATCCCCGATAATTGCCGCTTATCTTCAGCAGCTAACTCTGTTGTTTCGGAATTGCCAAAAACATCAGCCAATACCAAATTCAATTTTTCAGCAATATAATTATAGATTACGTGGATTGCAAAAGATAGCGGAAGCGCTATCAGCGGATTTAAGAAAAACGGCGTCACAATAAATGCTGCGGCAATTAAAAAATTCGGAGACAAATATTTTTTCACAAGTTCTTCCCGGCTATCGCCGGTTATCGCTCTTTGCGCAAATATATGGCTTGATACAAACACCGCATATGCAAAAACCGGATTTATTAAGAAAAGACCCGCTATATAAAACGTTTCCCATGCAGGAGCGATAAACAGTGTATAAAACCTATACAACGAACTTTGCTTGTTTTTAAATAATGAGTCTAGTACCGAATTATACGGCAGCAGCTTTTCAAGCGGATATATTTGTTCATATTTTTTAGCATGTTCATTTAACACAAAAACTTTTCTTATAGCGCCGTCTCTTATTTCAACTTTTATCAGCGCGCCTTTGCGTTTGGAAGCTTTTAGACGATCTGCCAAAATCCAGGAATCTTTAATTGTACGTCCCGGCAATTTCATCGTACCGGACAGACCTTTAACAAGAATTCCTTCTACAACATAATTTCCTTTTTGGGAAATTAAAAGTTTTAAGTCGTCCATAGCTTCATAAAGCGATTTTCTCACATACGACTCTGCTTCTTTGGTATCTAAATTTGTTATTGTTATTTTCCCTCTGGAAGCTTTATATATTTGTTCGTCTGTTAATACATCAAGAATATCCGTATCTAAATCTATTTCCGCATTGAAATATATTCGTTTATACCTGTCTGTTTTTTCATTTAATACTGAAGCTTCTTGTATTTGGCCGTTTCTTATTTCAATGTTTATCAGCACGCCTTTGCCTTGGGAAGCTCTTACATAGTCTGCCAAAAGCGGAAATTCTTCAGCTGCGGCATTTTCGTTTTTAGCAAGAATTCCTTCTACATTGTAATTCCCGCCCTGCAACAACAAACGTTTTAGATCTTTTATAAGGAATGTTTCTTGGTCATATGATTCTGCTTTTCCGGTATTTAGATTTTTTATTGTTGTTTTCCCGTCAGTTTTTAATACGTCTCTTGCGTTTTCTATATAAGACAGGCTGGCTCCCATTATTTCATGTTTTCCTGAAAACAATTCTTTAAACCATTTTTTTTCTTTGTTTTTATCAACTGTTTCTTTGAATGTTTCAAAAGGAATTTTATTTTCTAATACAAAGTCGATCAGGTTTTCGCTGACTTCAACATCTAAAGCAGAAGTTATATAGTTTATAATATCTATTCCTTCCGCATTTAGAAAAATCATATAATAATATTTTCCTGAGAAAAGCTCTCTAAACCATTTTTCTTCTTTATGCTTATCAACTATTTCTTTCAATGTCTCAAAAGGAATTTTAGATACTCTTCCTAGGTCGGCTAATGTATCGCTGATTTCCATGTCTAAAGCAGAAATTACATAACCGGCATTTTCTACTCCGTCAGCGCTAAATGAGTCTAAAGTATCGTCCCCTTTTAAAAAAAGCCCGCTAAACCATTTTTCTTCTTTATACTTATCAACTATTTCTTTAAATCTTTCAAAAGAAGTTTCGGAATCTACAACAAATTCAGCCAAGCCTTCGTTCATTTCAATATTAGAAAAAGAGCTTATATATGCAAATTTCTCTATTCCCTCTGCTTCAAGCCCAAGCAAATAATATTTTCCTGAAAAAAGTTCCCTAAACCATTTTTCTTTTTTATATTTATCAACTATTGTTTTTAATTCTTCAAACGTAATTTCAGTATTTTTTCCAAATCCGGTCAATTGGAAGCTGTTTTTAACTTTCAAAGAAGAAATTATATAGTCTATAATTTTTATTTCCTCAGCGGAAAGACCGGATATGCCATACCTTCTTGTATGTTTTTTATTTATTTCGGAATCATCGTTTTTTTGTTTTTTACTGTTTACGGCATTTTTCAAAGACGGATTGAAAAGAAAAAATACCAGAACAGATGAAGCGGCAAAGAAGATATTCATAATGAATACGCCTACTGTGGCTATGGAAAAATAAGGAAATAGAAAAAAGGATATGCTTGCCGCAATTATATATAAAATAGGAACTATCATTTGATGCTTATGCTCTTGAAATATCTCTTTTATAACGTCCTTATAGTCTCTATTTTCCTCATAACCCACTTTTGTAGCGCTAAAAACTCTGTCTTTACCCATAAGCCTAAAAAAACTTCCAAGGAGTGAATGCGGGATTATTCCTCCGTAAAACAATGTCCTATTAAATATTTGCATTAATGTAAGTTTATTCTTTGTCTTATGCGTATATGCAAGAGTAGGAGAATTTTGCGCATATATTGAAGCAAGCATTATCACCATTATTATGCTGTATTTTGCGGGACTTAAAATCATACCTACAGGAGCCAGCAAAGCAGAAGATACTACAACGAATGCATAAAGATACTTAATAAGATTGTTGGTTAAATCCAGTTTTGCGCCAAAACTAATATCTCTATTTTTCATAAAGTCAGAATATTGTTTTGTAAAAATTCCATTTTTAATCCAATCTTTTATAGGATTTAGCCAGAGCTGGGTAGTTCCAAAACCAAATTTATTAATTTGCTGTATAAGTATCTCTGAACTTTCCGGAACGCCTTCTCCGAAAACCGTTATCTTTTCCAAATATATTTTTGCCGCTATATTAAAAGCATTTAAAGGATCATCGCTATGCGTTTTTATAGTTTCGTATATGTTGTTTATTTTTTTGTTTGTATAACCGTACAAAGCAAGTTTATCGGCTATTTCCTGATAAGATAAATTTTCGCCGCCTATGTCTATATTGTTTTCCAAAGCATATTCAATAAATCTTTCATCATTAAATTCCGCAAGTTCTTCAAGACTAATATGTTTATAGTTTATATGTTTGCCGTGATAAGGGTTACCGGAAATATCGTCTTTTAAAACCGCCATTTTCAGAACAAGAGCCAAATCTTCAGCAACCTCTTCTTCAGACCAAAGTCCGGCTTGTTTAAGAACCTTTGTCCTGACAAAACCATTATGTCCGTAAAATTTCGGAAGTCCGTTTTTGGCATATACCGGTAAAATATGTTCCCAGCTTACATTGACGTCAATACTTACTAATGATGTAGTAACAGTTTTATCGGGATTCATAGAAACCGTAGTATTTTGAGTATACGCAAGGGAGGAATCTAAAACAAACTCAACTGAATTTGTTACTATTCCGTTTACGGGCACAATAGAATCTTTATCAAGCTGCAGTAAAAGATCTCCGGTTATTACATTTCCTAAAACATACGTATCTGAAAATATTGGACCCCCTTCAATATTTTCAGTTTTGATTTTCTCCATAGCTTCATCATAACTAAAACCTTTTTCCAAAAAGCTTTCTAGCAAAGAGCTTATATTTAAAGTATGATTTAAATTGCTCCCCTTTTTAAATAGTCCGCGTCTTTCAAAGGTACCCCAATCATATTGCGTTTTATGTTTAGGTCTTGCCACAACGCCTATATTATGTTTTTTATAAAACTTTATCCTGTCATAAATCTGTTTTTCATTTTCAGTCAATTCTTTTCCGTCTTCAAGTTTTTTTTCAATTAATTTCATGGAAGTTTCTATGTCGTTGTTTGCAAAAACCATCAATCCGTCATCGCTGACTATAATATTTGCAAGCATCTTACCCGCAGTATTATTATATCTGTCTCTTGCAGCTACTGCCGATAAAAGCGTTTGCTCTATAATACTCCAAGGTTCGTCGTAAACCGGAATTGACGTGGTTTGCGTAGGATAATCATATCCTTGCGGCAGTTCTTTTATAACACTGGTATAGTAAGGCGTGTCTTGGAGGTTATCGTTTTTCTCTCTCAATATATAAATTGACGTGTACACTATAATTATGACAGGGATGGATAAAGCTCCCCAAGCCAAAGCATTTATTAAACTAGAATTTGTTAAAACTAAAATTATGGTAAACATCGCATATGTTTTTATAACATCTCTGAAGAATGTAGAACGTTCAATGTCAAAACTTGGCAATAAAACAGATATAAGACTTATAACGTTAATAAGTTTGGTTGCGTATAAAAATTTTAATATTTTTTTATGATTCTCAAATTTTGTTTCTATTTTTTTATAAGAAGAATTATAATCGTCAGCAAATGATTGCATCCATTTTGCCGCAGCCTCAGGTGTTTGAAGTATAACATTATAAATTTCATGGACTATAAAACTTAATACTATTGCAAGAGAAGCTGCTCCGAAAATGGCAAACGGCGCACATATCAATAAAGACGCTGCTAAAAATTTAAAACTCAAATGCGTTTTTATACTTTCTTTTAGCGCTCTGGCGTTTTCGCCTCTTTCTGCCATTAACGTATCGGCAACAATATGGCTTACGATAAAAATAGCAAAAGCGGCTAAAGGATTTATCAATACGGATAAACCTAAAATGAAAAACGTTTCCCATACAGGCGCAATAGAAGGTTTGCCAATAAAACTTAAAAATTTATTTTTCGCGTTGTTAAAAATTGAGGCGCGCTTTATGCTTGTTTCTTCGCCGTCATTAAAAAATATTTCTATATTCTCTTTATAAAATTCAGACATCTCGCCAAGTTTTTCTTTAAAGGCTTTATCCTCAAGGCTTTCGTTACCGCTTGACACATTATTAAAAACCCTTGAATCCCAAACCACGGCTAAATTTTCTTTTGCTCGCGAAAGTATTACGTTTAATCTGCGCAAATCATTTGCAAAGCCTATTTTCCCATCCGGATTGCTGCGCACAAAATCTATTATAACGGCGTCATTCTCTCCGCCTTGAAATCCGTCTATAGTAACAACTTCAGGGGCATTTTCTCCATACATTTCTCTAAACTTTCTTTTTAATAATTCCCTTTGGGCGGCATATGTGGTTATTACAGTGATCTCTTCATATTTTTTTCCCATATTCTTAAATTGCGAAACAAGTTCCCCCACCTCTTGTGCAGACTTTTCATTTATATAAGAAGTGCCGGATTTTTCTTCAAAATATTCATCGTCGTCACTTGTATCGCTTAAATCTATAGCTGAAAAAGTTAATGTATTTTCGTTAAAACCTTCCCAACCGCGCGGCATTATTTTACCGTCATAAAATAAACGCGATATTAGTTTTGCTAGCACAGGATGGCTGCGATAATTTGTGGAAAGCGTTATTTGTGAATTATTTTCCAACTCTCGCAAAGTTTCAAATACGCTTTTACCTTCAAAAACATCCAGCACCTCCGTAATATCAATACCTTCAAACCCTAAAAGCTCATTCTGTTTTTGTTTTCTTTGTAAAAGTTTTATATCCTCTGAAATATTTTCAAAAGGAGGAAGCTGTTTATGGTCTCCTACAAAAATTACTTTACCTCCCGGCTTTAGTTCGGCAAGAGGAATAAGAGCGCCGGATACTGTTTCTCTTGAAGCTTCATCCATTATTATTACGTCAAATCCTTTCCATTTTCTAGTTTCGTTTTTTTCTCGGTTATAATACCAGTTATTGGTTATGCCTTGGTTAGTCGCGGCAAGAACAAGCCCTCCTTTCATAGATGAAATTTTCTTTTCGAATTTGTCTATTACTCCCAATTCAGGATTTCTGCGAGTGCCAGGCCAAAACTCAATCGCTTTTATTTCATTTTTATCTTTCTCTGCAAACTCATCATAACCTGATATTTTATCAGGTCTGTTGGCAAGCCTTGCAATAGGTATATTTTCGTTTTTCGCTATACGCTCTACCGCATTATCTACAGCTTGGTTCATTTGAGATACTACTAATACTGTTTTGCCTTCTTTTACAAGCTCCTCTACCGTTTTAGCTATAACGGTAGTTTTGCCTGTGCCGGGAGGACCTTGTATAAGTAATACTTCCGGATTATCAAGCGCCATTTTTACAGCCGCCGACTGAGCTTGATCCAATTCCGCATATCCGGACACTTTACCTGCATCAAGAGTACTGCCTGACAAATATTCAAAACCAAACATTTTTTTATTTATATCTGATATTACGCCTTTTGCAGTTTCTGAAAATAATTGGTTATACAAAATCTCTGCCAGTTCTTGCTTATTATCAAACTCATAAGAAGATATCTCTATTTTTAATTGTTTATTGTTTAGCGAATTTACAAACCCGGCTTCTGCGTTATCATTGCCGTCGTATTTTACCGTGATTGTCTTATTTTCAAGATCAACAAAATCAACTTCAAATTCTTTTTCATTAACTTTAATAAAACTATTTACAGCCCATATTCTAAAATCTTCATCGTTAATCGCGAAAGTAAAAGTGTTTCTGCTTATTTTTTGTATTTTTGCCTTATCCGTAGAATTGAACTCTTGTAAAGTATCAAGTATATTTAGATATGACGAAAGTTTAATCTCAAAAGACTCCTTTGATTTGTCGTTCAGTAATACGCTTTTGCCTCTGGTATATGTTTTATACGTATCATTTTTTAGACTTCCGGCTTCCGACTCTGCATCCCTCTTTGTTTTTATCCATTTTTCATAATTATTATGGTTAAACGCTTCAGCCATAATGTCTGCGCCTTCGCCGTTAAGGTTGTATACCCTTTGCAATCTTTTTATTTCATCAACAGGCATCAACTGCAATTTGGAAATATTTTCTACGGATATTTTAGCATCATAATATTTTTGTATTTGTTTTAAAATTTTATTTATAAAATCCTTGTTTTTCAAAAGACTTTCGTCTATGGCAATTAGTTTGGCTGTATATTCATCAAAATATTGCAATCTTTTCAAAGATTCTGTCTTAAGCCTTAAAAGAGTGTTGACAAAAGTTTCAACATAAGTTTTATTCACCGATTTGCCGGCTTTTTTAATAATCTCATTGATTAACAGAAAAGCAAAAAGTTCTTCATTTTCATTAATATTGTTTTTCACGCCGTATCCATATAACAACTCTTCTCTTAATTCTATAAATATTGACGGATCGGAAGATAAAGCTATTTTTGTTATTATGCCGTTGTCTATCGTTATATCAACCAGGACATCTTTAAAATTTGTAAAAACTCTTTTAAATATACTAAACGGAAGCTTGCCATCAGGCAGTGTTTTAACACCTTTAATCAATCCGTCTGTTATCGTATTTCCGCTCGCATATTTTATTATTTTGCCATTTTCCTTATCATATAACGGAAATACTTCCATTCTTTTGAATAATGACCCGTCTTTATTCATTATAAATATATCTTTTATCAGATATTGGCCGTTTTTATTCTCAACAACAATTCTTGCTTCTTTTCCTATGCATTCTTTACCGATATTGAACGTATTTCCTAATATTGTCATCATGCCTTTTTTTTGAGTAACATTTCTATCAATTACAAATTTGTTTATATCTTCTTGAGGAGTTTTGTAAGGATAAGTAATATCTATACGCGATTTTTCATCAATAACAGGAATTCCGTCAAAGGAATCCGAATAATGATAAAAGTTTATATTATTGCCGTAGCTAAAATCCTGTTTTTGAAGAGCTTCTACTTTATCAGCTTCAATATGCTCAAAAACGGAACCGTCGGAATTAAAAATATAAATATCTGTTATGGTTTTATTTTTAATTATAATGCGCGCTTCTTTTGAAGCATATCTCTTTGCAGAATCAAAAATCTTAAGATTAAATAATGACAGATCGCCCTTATCTGTAATTTTTCTAACCACTATACGCGGCGTATCTCCGTATATTCTAAAAAAATTATACCCTTGCATGCCAATAAAAGAATCCAATTTATCTTTTTTGTCATATACAGGAATGCCAAGTTCATTTACTTTGTAAGGAAATACGTCATATTTATTCTCGGCATCGACTGAGACCATATGTATTCTTTTTTGCGGATCGTTTTTATTTTCATTTACATACTTAGCTACAAGATTTCCCATTTTATCAAGCACAAATAATTCTGTTACAATCCTATTTTCTATTACAATTCGCGCTTCGTATCCAATGTAATTTTTATTGGAAATAAGATTTTGATTAAATAATAACATACCTCTTGAAGAAATAGTTTTAACCAATAATACGTTGTCTTCGGACAGAGCTTTTGGCGCATAAAACAATCCTGTATTGTATATGCCTCCGGTTGTCTTGTTTTGTTGTAAACGAAGAGGAATGCCGAGCGTGTCTTTTTCTGCTGAAAGATATTCATTATACTGGTGTTTATCTTTGTCAACATATGAATCTTCGTTTAAAGGAAACTCTATGTAATATTCTCCGGATACAGATTCTCTTATACTTGCTCCGATATGCATTTTTAATAAATACGACAATTCTTCAAAATAATTACTTTTATCTGCGCTGTATTTCTCGGATAGCCGTTGAATTTTTAAATTTAATTCTTCGTTACTATTATCTAGAATTTCCAGCACGGCTTGAAAATCAAAGTTTTTTATATTATTTGGTTTTTGGGATAAAATTTTTGCGGATTGACCAATCATTTTCATTTGCGCATTTGACAAAAGCGGAGAGCCCCTTAGTTTTAATCGCTCTTCTTCTATTGTTATTTGTTCTTTTGGCGCCTTTATTTCTTTAAGAATCTCAATTCTTCTTTCCAAATGCTGCGCTGTGCGTACTTTCTCTCCGATAAAATCATATAGCAAAATTAAATAACTATAGTTTGTATAACCGCTTTCTGTATTACCAAAACCTTGATAAAACGAATTTAAATATTTGACAATCTGCGCGACAGTATCCGGAGAATCAAAGGAATATATTATTCTATTTGCCGAAAATAACATTTTAAACCAACTTTCATTTTTATATTCTTCCAAAACATCAAACATTTTTTCCAACTCCTTGTTGGAAAATTTTGTCAGCATAAAAGGAAACACCATTTTATTTTCTTTAAATTTATTGTTTACTATTATTCCGAGCCTATCCTTTATTAGCCCTTCCATTTTTGAAGAAGTATCGTTATCCGGTTCATTATATGCATCAATATCATATTTGTTTGTTGTTTCATTAAACGCCAACACATTGATTACCTTACTGTCTTTTATCTCAATCTCTATCACTACTCCTTTCCCGCCAGATTCTTTAACAAGTTTGGCAAGTTTTTTAAATGGACGAGAATGAATTTCAAGAAAATTTATAACACCTGCTTTGTTTTTATACAAAATGTCTGATATTTTAAAATGTCCTTCTTTAATTTCTTCTGCCAATCCTTCAGGAACTTTTGACTTACCGCCGGCGATTTTATTCCAGGCAGGATATGATTTTGATTCTTCTTTAACTAAGTTTGTTACTGTTATTTCTTTGCTGATTTGTTCTTCTTTTTTTGACATTCCAAGCCCGCCGCCGGCAACGCCCAAAACAGGGAAAAGAAGAATCATTTTCAACATCATCATTAAAAATGTTAAACTAGAACGTTTTTTTATTTGTGTTTGAGAGGTTTTTTCTTTTGAGGCGTCTATTGTTACATTGCCGTTTCTATTTATAGTAATATTATGCGTTGTATCTTTAACGGTCAATACGGCAGAAAAAGTATCTTTTTCATTATTTACTTCGCTGATATAAACATTGAAAGAATTTTCTTTATTATAAGCATCGGTTACTTGCTGCAAAATTTCTTCCAGCTTAAGATTTCCAAAAGCTTTGTCTTTATATAATATGTTGATTTCGTTTAAAGTTCTTATTAAATCCGTTTTGTTCCCGGTTTCTATATATAATTTCAACGCATATGCGTTTATCGCGGCAGATGTAATGCTTGCAGATACCTGTTCGTCAAATAATTTTATGTATTTTTCTTCGGCTTCTTTCGTCCCGCTGTTTATTTTCGGCGTCAACACTACTACATTAAATCTTTTATCTATCAGCAGTTTTTTCAAATCTTCAGTGTGAAATCCGCCTGTTATTGCAATGCTTATCCCTTTTTGTTTATCTGCTCCTTTTATTATCCTTTCTGCAAACTCCTCATTTCTTTTTTCATTCGCTTCATAATATTTATCATACTCATCAAAATACGGTAATATCTCTTCAAGTGTTTCCGTTTTTACTGCTTTACTCCATAAATTCTCTATCTCTTCTATTTCAAACTCTCTTAAGTATCTGTATTCTGCGTCAGTCGCATTGTTTTCCATAAATCTTTTTAATTTCTTAAACGCAAGACTCAATATTATTGTTTCTATCTCTTCGGTCTCTACACTCTTTATCAATACCTCATTAAAAAGACGTTTTTCTTCCTCATATATTCTTAACGGATTTGATTTTTTTTCATATTCATACAGTTTTATGTATTTTGCCAACTCTTTATATTGAGAAATATCATTTAACGACAAAGATATAATGTTGTCTATTATATTTCCTTCGGTAAGCTCTTTGTATTCTTTATACGGGAGTTTTTCTTTTGCGGTATTCAGATATGAGTACAGCTCTTTATTTACTCTATTTGCATTGAATTTTGTTTCTATTCTCGAAATCTTTTCTATTTCAGCGTATTTTTCTACGTTTATTCTCTGTTTTTTTGCTTCTTCTATTAAATATTTATGATATTTTTTTGAGTCAAGCTTGCCTTTTTCATATCTGTTATATGCCGATAATATCTTTTTGCCGTTTACACTTAAATTATTCCGCTGAGCCCTCTTTATTTCGCGTTGAAGTTTAGATATTATTTCGCTTACTTCTTTTTGCGTACTTAATATATACTCAAGCCTTTTTGCGTTTTGTGAATACAATTCCTCATTTTCCAAAGCATACAAAGGAACATTATCCCCGTTTGTCAGAAAGAAATATTCTCCGCCGCTTATCTTTCCTTCTTTTAATAATCTTTCTATCAATGGATTTTTTATTTCCTCAGGCAAGTTTTTTATAAAACTTCCGTTTATGTCTTTGCTTGCTCCTTCTACAAATACTTTATTGAAATTATTTTGGGTTGATATGTTTTTTAAGAGGTCTGCTATTTTTACCTGCGTATCGTAATGACAATGCAAATCCTGCACAAGCATTACTATATTATCGCTTGCGCCGCTAAAACTATTTATAGAAAAGTGTTTATTTATATCGTATTGATTATTTTCAACGGCAGGAAAAACAGCAGCGGATGCAGACTGCGACGCTATGTTGTATATAAAAACTATTGATACTAATATGGAAATAGCTTTTTTGAGTGACATTTTCATAGTTTACAAAAATATAACCCTTTTTTGTTGATTTTGCAATACATTTTACAATTTTTTCACAAAGAAAAAATTTTGGATTTTGCCAGATTTTTTGAAATTTCAAACTTTAAGGCTAAACATATTTATTTTTTATAGAAAACGCCCTTTAACAAGGATGCCAAAGGACTGTTTTTTGAAAATTTTTTAAACTTTTTGCGAAGAGTTTGGAATTTTGCGACGCCTGCGACGGCGAAGTTTAGTTAAGCTAAATGAGCCGGAGTATAAGGAAGTAAAAATTTCAAAGGCAAAGCAAAAATTCCGAGGCTAGGATTCGAACCTAGACAAAGGGATCCAAAATCCCTTGTGCTACCATTACACAACCTCGGAATTGACATATTTATTATATTGTTTCTACAAACCAAAACTTCCAATTATATTTTTCAAGTTCGGTTTTAATTTCTTGCTCTTTTGATTTATCGTATATCCCGAATACCGTCGCGCCGGAGCCGGACATAAGACTTGCGCAGCCTAAAGATATCAAAACGTCTTTTATCTTTCTTATTTCCGGATAATCGCCGAGAACAAAGTCTTCAAGACGATTAAAAAGATCTTCTTTTAAACTACTCTGGATTGCTTCGGGGCTCTGCCCCTCGCAATGACAGCTTTCTATCAGGTTTTTGATTTTACCAATTTTCTGAGGATTTGTAAACGGCAGCCTGACTTTTTTATATACCGACGGCGTCGGAACGCCAAAGCCCGGATTTACTAATACTAATGACAGTTTGTGGGTTTCTGGCTTTGTTGTTGATTCGTAATTCGTAATTCGTAATTGTGTAATTATCTCTCCTATCCCTTCGCATAAAGCTGTCCCGCCTGTAAGAAAAAACGCAACGTCCGCGCCAAGCCTTGCCGCTATTTTGTTTAACTCATCTTTTTCGGTTTTTATATCCCAAAGTTTTACAAGAGCATTAATCGTTGCCGCGGCGTCCGACGAACCGCCGCCTAAACCCGCACCTAAAGGAATGTTTTTCTTTAAGGTTATTTTAACGCCTTTTTGTATATTGAATGTTTCTTGCAGAGCTTTTACGGCTTTAATGATAATATTGTTGTCATCTGTAGGTAATTCGGAAGTTTCTCGTAATTCGTAATTTGTAATTCGTAATTGTATTTCTTCCGCAAGCTCAAAATCCAGCTCGTCGTAAAGACTTACGGTTTGCATTATTGATTCTAAATTATGGTAACCGTCGGGTCTTTTTCCGGTTATTTCAAGAAAAAGATTAATCTTCGCCGGGGTCTGTATCGTCAATTTCATATTCAATGTCCAAAGGTATTTCTTCTTGCAGCGGCTTAATATCTCTCAAATGCATTCTATCCGAAAAATTAAAATTATTAGTTTCAAAAGTTCCTTTCAGTTTCAATTTTTTTGAATTTGCTTTAATTTTTGACGGAAGTCTTGAAGCTATAAATTTTTTATACGCTGAAAGTTCTACAACCATATCGTTTTTTGAAATTTTTTCTATTAAAGCAGTTTCAAGATTTAAGACAAGCTCCGAACCGTCGTCTGTGGAATAAATTATCTTTTTGCCTTTTTGTACAGTTTTGGCATTATCAAACTGTCTGTAAAAATCTCTGTTAAAAATCAATGCGGCAAAATCCATAAGTCCGGTCATTTCGGCGGGAATATATTCTTTCACGGCTTGCGGCACATAAGATACCTGACCGTTTTCTATATACACCATAGCGCCGCCCATTACAAATCTTCCGGGAATTTCTATACTTACGCCTTCATTTTTTACATAGTTAAAAGGAATATATGTTTTTATGCTAAAAACGCCGGAACTAATCTTTGAAACAAAACCCGCTTTAAATGAAAACAGCTTAAGAAAGTTACTTTCGCTTCTTAAAAGCATTTGTTTGTGAAGATCTTCTTTAGGAATTTTTGCCTGCACCATATCGAGTTTCTTTTTAACGTTCTTATCAGACTTTATATCAAATGATAATGCATATGCTATCCACGCTTCGCCTATTCTGCCAAGCTCTACATAAGCGTCGCCGAGATGATCATATACCAGCGGATCTCTTGTAAGGTTTGCCGCGGACAATAAAAGATTTGCGGCAGCTTCATAATTACCCTGCCTGTAATAGAGCCACCCGAGAGAATCCTGAAACGCACCGTTTTGCGGTTCAAGGTTTATTGCCCTAATCAAATATTGTTCGGCTTCCCGAAGTTTTATGTTTCTGTCCGCGTACATATATCCAAGATAATTTAATGCTCTTGTATGATCCGGATTCATTTCTAACGTTCTTAAAAACATTTTTTCGGCATTGTCGTAATCTTTACTTTTTTCATAAGCTGAGCCTAAAAAGAAATAAGCGTCAATCAAATCAGGCTTTTGTTCAACTGTTTTTATAAGATATTGTATAGATTTATCGTATTTTTCCCAGTCCATATAATTTAAAGCCGTTAAATACAAAAGTTCGTGATTATAAGGTTCTTGTTCCAAAGCAGATTTAAATCGTTTTTCTGCTTTAGCGTAATCTTTAAGTATCGAGTAATAATAACCTAAACGGGCAAGTATCGCCACGCTCTTTTCTTTTTCATAAACTTTTTCAAATTCTGCGGCGGATTTGTCTATTTGTCCCATTCTTTCATATACAATGCCAAGCCAATAATTTGGAGTAACGTCACCGGGAAGCCCTTTTTTTGCTTTTATAAATATATCTCTGGCTTTTTCCACATTCCCAGCTTCAAAATAAGATTTCCCTAGATACATTAAAACGTACATATTGTCGGGAAAAACTTTCATGTAATCTTCGTATTCGGCAATAGCCAAATCGTATTGTTTATTGGCTTCGTATATTCTTGCTTTTGAAAGATAGGCTTCCATTGCTTCGGGTTTTAACGATATTACTTTATCGTAAGACGCCAAAGCGTCTTCAAATTTACCGAGCTTTTCCTGAACCATAGCAAGCTGCAGATAACCTGCCGCTGAATCCGGCTGCTGGTCTAAAAATTTGTTCCAGTATTCGGCAGATTCGCTAAGTTTGTTGTCAGAATAATAATACGCCGCGAGATAAACAGTGGCTGTTTCATTTTCAGGATCAAGCTCTAAAGTTTTTTCCCAGTATTTTTTTGCATTGGCGGGCTCGTTTGCGACAAGATAAAATGTACCCAAAAAAATCGCCGTCTGGGCATTGTTTCCGTCAAGTTCTTCTATGCGTTCCGCTATTTTAAAAGCTTTGTCTTTATTGCCTGCCTGCCAGTACAAATAAATCAAATCTTTATACACGATTAATGCCTGCGGATCCAAAGAAATAACTCTTTCATACTCTTTTCTGGCATCTTCAATTTTTCCCGCTTTTAAAGCCAGCACGCCTTTAAGATAAGCTCTGTAAGCGTTGTAGTTAACTGCAGTCGACGCAAAAACCGAACTTTGCATAAAAAAGACAAAACCTAAAGCCAAAAGTATACTTTTTTTCATTTTAATTTTTTCCTTAAAATTAAAGCGTCTTCTTTTCCGGATATACCGGTATAATATTTTTTTCTGATGCCTGTTTTTTCAAAACCAAACGATTCATAAAGTGAGATTGCCGCCGAATTGCCTGCCCTGACATCAAGAAAAACACATTCCGTGTCTTTTTCTTTTGAACATTCAATTATATATTGCAACATTTGTTTCGCAAAAGAACGGCGACGGAAATCCGGAGAAACGGCAATATTTAATATTTCCGCCTGTCCTTCCAAAATCCAAAACAAACAATATCCGGCAACTTTTTCGTTTTCAACAATAACTTTAAAGCTGACTAATTCATTAGCCGCGGAATCAAGAAACATTTTTTCTTTCCATGGATGCAGGAAAGATTGTTCTTCTATGGCTATTATATCATTTAAAAAGTCCGGTAAAAAATCAACAAGCTTCATAGATAAATTTATACCACAAAACAAACGAAATTTCAATGATTTTTTGAAGATTGGCGGTTTGATTTTGTTTTTGAATTATTACTTCTTGAGTTGCCACTCCAGAATCTATTAAATTTATAAATTCTGCGATTGCTTTGCAACACAGAATTGTTCCTTAAAAAGAATATATAATTAAGCGTATAAGGGCGTTGGAAGAACGACGCAGAATAGGGCTAAAAGCCCGCCGTCATCAGGTTCTCCAACGCCAATAGGTAAAAGCTTGATG
>Ga0123353_10000076_pt1 | contig 108569 bp, 111 predicted proteins | sample TergutLab28metaG_3_FD_92763 | JGI IMG/M metagenome (GOLD analysis project Ga0123353, IMG submission 92763) | Labiotermes labralis P3 segment gut microbial communities from Petit-Saut dam, French Guiana - Lab288 P3 | ecosystem: Host-associated > Arthropoda: Insects > Digestive system > Gut ...
ATACCCGCACATCCGGCTCATTCTGGTCCTGCCCTGCAAAGACCAGACCAAAGGCTGGGACAGGGCCGATAAAAAAATATACAACCAAATCCTGCGCCAGGCGGATAAGGTTGTATATGTTTCAGAGCAATACACACCGGGCTGCATGAAAACACGCAATCGGCATCTGGTGGAGTACAGCAGTGTCTGCCTGTGCTACCTGACAAACCCCAAAAGCGGCACGGCTTACACGGCCAACTATGCAAAGCAAAATGGGTTGCGGGTCATCAATCTTGCGGCTACAAGCCCCCAGGCTCCCCCTTGGGGGAGCTCCTGCCGCAGCGGGTGAGGGGGTGCATTAGCACTCCTACAGCCACCCCACCGCCAGCGCGAAAATCCCCTGCGCGGCGTAGTACGGCACCATCACCGTGTACGAGAACACGGGCCGCAGCTTCTGCAGCGGCCCCTGCCCGAACTTGTGCAGGAACAGCGACGCGTCCGAGATGGTGAACAGCACACCCGGGTACCACATCCACCGCCCCAGCTCCCCGCCCTGCGCGGCCAGGTTGAGCGTGGCCAGCATCATCGCGCCCAGCACCAGACCATAGAGCACAAAGGGGATCAGGTATTTCTCCAGCTTGATCAGGCCGAAGCGGTCCATCAGCAAAAAGAACATCGGCACGATGGGCAGCAGCGCCACCAGGTGCCACTGGATATGCCCATACGACAGCAGCAGCGCGATATAGAGCAGGTGCCCGAGGAAAAACGGCGCGCCGCCCAGCAGAAACACGAATTTCCGGTACTCCTTCGCCGCGAACAGGTCGATGCCCAGCACGATGTCCCCCACCATGCCCAGCACCAGCGCGCCGAGCATCAGCGCCGCCTGGAGGTTCATCTCCCCGCGCCCCGCCGCGGCCCCGAAGGCCACCCCGCAAAACAGCAACGACGAGGCCATCTTCGTCACGAAGCGGCCCCTCTCCATCCCCTTGTTGCGCAAAAACGCCGTTACGAACGCGATCGCCACGCTCGCGCCCGCCAGGGCATACAGTGCCGTCATACAAACTCCTTCCAGGCCTTGATCGCTCTTTCCATCATATTGCCGTCGTCAATTCCATCGAAATACAGTTTCATCGGGAAGAACATCCCCTCCGCCAGCGCAACCCTATAGTCCGCCAGCAGCGCCTCAAAGGGATAGCCAGTTCTGCCCAATCCCCGGTGATACCGCTCCAGCAGCGGCAGGGCGCTCTCCCGCTCCGGGGCGAGGTGCAGCCCCAGCAGCATCGCCAGGTCCTCCGCGCCGAGTCCCATGCGCACGGCCTCCAGGTCCACGAACCTCCCCAGGCCACCGCCCTCCCTGGGCAGCAGAATGTTCCCCGGGTGCAGATCGCCGTGAACGACGGTGATATTCTTCCCCGCGTGGAGCCTTTCATCCAGCAGTCCCGGCATTTTTGAGCGCAGATGGGCGATTGCCCCCCGGAATACGCCGCCGTCCATCCCATGCGCCTTGCAATAGGGCTTGATGCCCCTCTCCATGGCCTTGCAGTGCTTCTCAAAGTTTTTTGCGCTGTCCAGCCGCCACGGCAGCCCGACCTCCCCGAAGGCGTCATCGTTGTCCCAAAACGCGGCGTGCAGGCCTGTGGCCATATCCACCATGCGTTCCGCCTGTCCCCAATCGCTGCTGTGGCTCTCCCGCAAATCCTCCAGAGAGAGCACGCCGTCGGTATCGCCCAACACCCTGGGAACAGGGATCCCCGCCCGCCCGAACAGGTCATACGCGCGGCGCTCTGCCGGGCCGGCATGTTTTTCAAAAGGCATAATACACCTCACACGCTCAGCAGCCCTGCGTCGATCACAAACTGCGCCCCGGTGACAAACCGCGCCTTCTCGCTCGCCAGATACACCACCATCCCCGCCACGTCCTCGCACTCGATCCACGGCACGGGCTGCAGGTTCCCGGCGCTGGCCTCGGCGATCTCCGTGGGCGTCTTGCCCTCCAGGGCGGCCAGGCCGTCGTTCATGGGGGTGTTGACGCCCGTGGGATGGATGCTCACCACGCGGATGTTCCAAGGGGCCAGCTCGATGGCCCAGGACTTCGTCAGCCCCGTCAGCCCCCACTTCGACGCCGCGTAGTGGCTCAGCCGCCTGCCGCCGCGTAAGCCCATCACGCTGGAGTTGTTGATGATGACCCCGCTCCTCTGCGCCTTCATCACCGGCGCCACCCGCCGGGCCACGATCATCGGCCCCTTCAGGTTGATGTCGATCATGGCGTCCATCTCGGTGTCGGTCATCCTGTCCACCTCGGCATAGGCGCAGATGCCCGCGTTATTGAACAGGATGTCGATGCGCCCGAAGGCCGCCATGGCGGCCTCCACCGCGGCGGTGACGGCCCCGTCGTCCCGCACATCGCCCAGCGCCACGACGCACTTCGCGCCCAGCGCCTCAATTTCCGCCTTGAGGGATTCCAGTTCCTCCCCCGCCGCGTGGGCATAGCCCGGGTATTCGATCTTCACGCCCAAATCAAACGCGAGTATGTCCGCCCCCTCCCGGGCCAGCGCCAGGGCGGTCACTCTGCCCTGCCCACGCGCCGCGCCCGTGATAAAGGCAGCCTTGCCGGTGAATTCAGCCATTGTGTGTTCTCCTGTATTATTCATAGTATAATGTCGCTCTGCGATGCCTTCCTCACCCGCCCGAGGCGGGAGCTCCTCCCACGGGGGAGGAGCCTTGGGGATAAGGCGACAGCGACCAATTTATGATGGAATACCCTGCCCGCGAATTAAGCCCCCAGGCTCCTCCCCGTGGGAGGAGCTGTCGGCCTCGGGCCGACTGAGGAAGGCATCGCGGAGCGACGTCTTCATGCGGCCCACACAAACTGTAGAAGCTTGCCTTTACAGCGTCCCCCTGGCTTGCGTTCCATCCACATACAGGCTGTAACGCTGCGTTTTAAATTGAAGCACACAAAAATTTGGGTCCTCCGGGCCGCTGTAATATTGGCTCATCCAGTCGCTCCACATCTCTTTTTTCAATTCCAAATCGGTTGTTCCGATCTCCATCGTGCCGACCAGCGTGATATTGCATTCCGGACGGTCCGCGCTGAAGCAGATGCTGGCGCGGCCGCAGTTTCCAGCGCGCTTCGCCCAGTTGCTGCCTATATTGTTGCCGAACGTAATTTTTTCGATGCCCTCCGTTTTGGAAGGGGTGATGGTGGCGGCGGTGGGATACCCGTCGGCGTCAATCAGAGCCAACACACAATTTCTTGTCGACGCCACAATTTCTGCCGCCCGCGCGATGGCCTCCTCGTTCATCCTACTCCTCCGCCTTTTTCTCCGCAAAGCTCTTGATCACAGCGCCCATGTCCAGCCCGGTGGTGTCCTGTATCACGCTGAACACCTTCGCCACTCCCTTGCTCATGTCGCCCACGAAGCCGCTGGAGTTCCCCTCGCCGTACATCGTGATGGCGTCCACATTCTTCAGCGGCTCGGCGATGTTCTTTGCCACCTCCGGCAGCGCCTGGAACGCCATTTCAAGCACCGCGGCCTCGCCCATGAGCTTCATCGCCTCGGCCTTGGCCCGGGTGCCCTCGGCCTGCGCCAGCAGGATGGCCTTTTCGCCCTCGGCCTGCGCGAGGAGCTTCTCCTTCTCGCCCTCCGCCTCGGCGATCAGCCGGGCTTTGGCAGCGGCGGCGTCCTGCTCGGCGGCGTAGCGCTGCGCGTCGGCCTGCGCCCTGGCCTGGAACAGGTCGGCCTCGGCGGCCCGCTCCTTCTCGTATTTCGCGGCGTCGGCCTGCTTGATGACGGACGCCTCCAGCTCCTTCTGCCTCAGGTCGATCTGCTGGGCGCGCAGCTTCTGCTCGCGCTCCGCCCGGGCGATCTGCGCGTCGACTTCATTCTCATTGATCACCTTCTGCTGCAGCTGCTGCTGGATGGCGAAGGCGCTGTCGGCCAGGGCCTGCTCGCGGTCCTGGTCGGTCTTGAACTGCGCGCGCCGGATGGCCAGCTCCTTCTGCTGCTCGGAGATGAGCGTGTCCGCCTCCACGCGGGCGCGGTTGGCCTCCTCGCTGGCGATGGCCTCCTGCACCGCGACCTCCTTGGCGGCGTTGGCGCGGGCGATCTTCGCGTTCTTTTGGATCTGGGCCACATTGTCAATGCCCAAATCCGTGATGACGCCATTGTCGTCTTTAAAATTCTGGATCGTGAAGTTGGTCACGCGCAGGCCCATCTTGGCCATGTCCTTGCTGGCGCTGGCCTCCACCTTGCTGGAGAACTCGTCCCGCTGGGTGACGAGGTTGGCCAGGCGCATCTGCCCGATGATCTCGCGCAGCGAGCCCTCGAGCACCTGCCGGGCCACCACGCCCACGTAGTCCGTGCCCCGGTTGAGGAAGTTCTTCGCGGCGATGCGCACGTTGTCGGCGGAGCTGAAGTCCACCTGCACGTTGGCCACGCCGTCGGCCACGATGTTGATGTAGTCGTTGGTGGGCACGGAGCTGCTGGTCTTGATGTCCACGCTCACCAGCTCCAGGTTCAGCTTATCCACCCGCTGGAGGAAGGGGATGCGGAAGCTGGAGCGCCCGATGATGATCTTCGGCTCGCGGGAGAGGCCCGAGATCACGAAGGCCGTGTCGGGCGGCGCCTTGACGTAGCTCTTGAACAGCAGGATCAGGAACAAGATGCCCAGTACGATCGGCAGCGCGATGAGTAAGAATTCCATAACACACACCATCCTTTTCTAAATGCTGAATTCTGAAATAAATCGTTTATTCCGCCGGCCCCGTCTTCCGGTACTCGTACAGCACCTCGTCCAGGGGCACCTTTGCCACGGTGTTGAACAGGTTCGTGGCCGCCATCATCCCGGCGAAGGCGAACAGCAGCGTCCGCTGTTCATCGTTATATCTCTCTTTTAATTGCTCATAGATATCCGGGTCGATGCTGTGCGGGTCCTCGGCGATGGAGAAGCCCAGCTCCATCAGCAGGTTCTCCTCCTCGCTGAGCACGGGGTTGTCCGGGTCGTCGCCCGCGTCGATCAAAATCTTGCGGAAGAACGTGCCGCACACCAGGCAACGGTTGCCCTCGCTGATGGCGTAGGCGTACAGCGAAAGCGCCCGCCCGCCGATGAACTCCTTGCACAGGTCGGCCAGAGGGTACCACTCCATGAAGACGTCGAAGGCCTTCACGTTTTGGAGCAGCGTCCTCTTCATGTTGGTGATGCGCCCGTGCCTGGCGATCTGGTCGTCATAGCGGGCGCGGACATCGTCGCCTGCGGTTTCGTATTCGGTCATTGGGATGTATTCCATTGGTTTTCTCTCTTTCTACAAATATGTACCATAGGGCCGTTGGTTGGCCTGCGGGCAGTGCTCGGTCAGCGCGGCCGCAAGTTCGTCCAGCTCCTCGAATTGGCAAGAAAGCTTGTATTTGCCGCCATCCTTGAACAGAAGTTCCACATAAAAGCTGATGCTATAGCGCCAATGCAAGTAGCCTTTCTGAAAAAATTCAATCTCCTTCAGCGGGAACAGCGCCGTACCCCAGCCGGAATCATAATACACCCAGTTTTCTGTGAACAAAACATTCATCCCGGCCTTGACAAAGCCGGCCTTCTTCTCCCGCTCAAAGGCCTCCTCGGCGGCTTCGTCCACACCAAGGGCCTTCATGCGCTTTAGGGCTTTCCAATTGAGGGGATCTTTTTGCATACGGGCCTCTTTCTAAATACGTCGCTCCGCGATGGTGCTCCGCACTACCTTCCTCAGTCGCCCGAGGCGACAGCTCCTTCCACAGGAAGGAGCTTTGGGGTTTAGAGCCGTGCGTCTGCTGTTTCCGCAATTTTATTGCAGACGAGATAAAATACATCATCCACTTCTTTATTCTGAAAGCGAATCACCTTCAAGCCCAGCCCTTCCAGATACGCGCTTCGTTCTTCATCATACGTAAGTCCAGCCGAAGAGTAGTGCTGCATTCCATCCAACTCTATAACAAGCTTTGCCTTTGGGCAATAGAAGTCAACAATAAATTCGCCAATTACTTTCTGCCGATACCACTGTTCCGAACGCTGCCTGAGAAAACAGAACCACAAATGATTCTCCTGTTGGGTTGCGTTGTTGCGCAGCTCCCGTGCACGTGGACGCAATCGGCTGTCGCTTTCCAGCATCCGGGTCGGTTGCTCCATAGATGTGACCTCCCGTTTTCGGTTAAGCCCCCAAGCTCCTTCCCGTGGAAGGAGCTCCGCCCGCAGGCGGTGAGGAAGGCATCGCGGAGCGACGTTCTTCGTGCGATATATCCATCTGCATTACTACAGCGCAAACATCTCCGGGTCATATTCCGGCAGCAGCGGCGCCCTGTTGGGCTTGCGCTTCAGCGGGTCATACACATACTTCTTGCACCGGCTCTGCTTGCGCATCACCCCGCGCTCCGGGCACAGCACGCTGCTGCCGTCCGGCGCGGATTTCCCATACCGGCAGAACTCGCACGCCGGCTCGTATTTCGTCACCCGGAGCAGCCCCTTCATGGTGCGTTTCATAAAAACCTCCCAGGGAACGGTTTTTTTCTTGGAGGGGCCAAGCCCCTCCAAACCACCCCATTATATCTTAGCACACTTTGCGGTTCAGGTCAAGGTCCAGGATCAGAAACCCGCAAAAAAACAGCATTGCCGCCGCCGCCGGGGCCGAGACCGCCCACAGCCGCACCCCCCTGCCCATCCCCCACATCGCCGACACGGCCAGCTCCACGGGGAACCACCGCGCCAGCGCCGCGCACACCGCCGCCGCGAGTGCCCCGTGCAGCAGCCTGGATACCCAGAACAGCCGCATCGGGACCCCTGTCTTGCGCAGATCCCCCAGCAGCTGGCAGTGGAGCCCCAGGCCCCCCCAGCCCAACGCCGCGCAGAGCACCGGCAGCGGCATCCCGGCGCGCACCACCGCCGCGGTCCCCGAGGAGACCTCCAGCAGCACGTTCAGCGCGGGGATCGCGGGCCACAGGCCGTGCGGCAGCAGCTGCAGCAGCGCGCACAGGGAGGAGAACAGCACGATCCACGCGCATATCCCCAGGATGCCCCCTGTCGCCTGCGTCACCGCGTCCAGCAATACGTGGTCGAAGGGTTTGCGCCCGCCCTCCTCTTTTTTCCCTGGGGTTTCCCCCTCCTCCGCCATCGGCAAAAACCGCGTCAACATCCCCAGGACCAGCCCGGATACCAGCATCGACGCAAACAGGAGCATCCCCGCCCGCCTGCTGCCCAGCATCCCCGCCCCCACCGCGCCAATGAGGTACGCCGGCCCGGCGTTCACGCAGAACAGCTGCAAACGCTGTGCCTGTCCGCGCGTGATCGCCCCCCGCTCCAGCAGCTGCGCGGCGGTTTTGGCCCCCAGCGGGTACCCGCCCAAAAAGCCCAGCAGCACCGCGCCAAACCATGCGGGTACTCCCTTTGCGAACCCCTGTAACTGCGTAAAAATGCCAGCCAGCACGAGGAACGGGTACATCGATGGGATGATCACCTGCCCGCACAGGGCAAGGCCGTTCCGCGCGCCCTCCATCATCAGTTCCACACAACCACCCCGGCCCATATTTATGCGTGGTTCTATCGTTTTAGCCCCCCTCATAAATATCACAATATGAGCAGGAAGACAAAGCCCAATCACCACAGCCCGCCCGCGGGCGGGCTGGCTGAAAAAACCCTCCGGCTCGGCGACTCCATGGACCTGCCCGCACAGCTGCTGCCGGGCTTCAGCCATGTGGAGCTCTGGCAAAACCGCCAGGCGGTCGTCGACGGCGTGAAGGGCGTGCTCAGCTACAGCGAGAGCTGCGTGCAGCTGAGCCTGGGCTCGCTGGTGGTCGCCTTCCGCGGCGCAGGCCTCACCATCCGCTCCTACCAGCTCGAGCAGCTCCAGCTGAACGGCACGATCGCGGAGATACACTATACGACGTGACAGGAGAATCATCATGCTCCTCATCCGCTTCCTGCGCTACCTGCGCGGCTACATCTGCTTCACCGCAGCCGAAGGCTTCCCCGAGCGCTTCCTCAACCTGTGCAACCGGGCGGGCGCCGCCATCTGGGACGTCCAGTGGCGCGGTGACATCATGCTGGGCAAGACCGACCGCCGCGGTTTTAAGCTCATACAGCCCTGCGCGGAACCGGCGGGCATCGTCTTAAAAATACAAAAAAAAATCGGCCTGCCCTTCTTCCTGTACACCTACAGGCGCAGGGCGGGCCTGCTCGTCGGCCTGGCGCTGTGCATCGCGGTCCTGTCCGTCCTCTCCGGCATGGTGTGGACCATCGCAGTCACCGGCAACCAGGCCGTGCCCACCGAGGAGATCCTGCACGTCGTGTCCGCCCTGGGCGTCAAGACCGGCGCGTGGCGCAGCAGCCTGGACCCCCGGGAGATCAGCGAGGCGGCCCGGCGGGAGCTGCCGGGCGTGGCCTGGCTCTCCCTCAACCTGCGCGGCAGCAGCGCCGTGGTGGAGGTGCGCGAGGTCCTCCCGATGGAGGAGCCCGGCCCCGGCGGTCCGTGTAACATACTTTCCGCCAAAGCCGGCCAGTTGAAAGTCATAGAGGTCTACGCCGGCACCGCGTATGCCCGCCCGAACCAGGCCGTGCCCGCGGGGGCCCTGCTGGCCGGCGGCGTCATCGAAAACACCGACGGCAGCGCCCGCCTCGTGTGCGCCGACGCCTACGCCGTCGCGCGCACCAGCGTGGCCTGCCAGGCCGCCGCCGCCCGCCGCGATACCATAGAGCGGGTCTCCGTCCAAAAGACGCGCTACACCCTCTGCCTGCTCCGGCTGAAGCTCCCCCTCGCCCCGGCCCCGAAGGATGTCGGCGGCTGCCTCCTCCTGGAGGACCGCCTGGACTGGGCTCCGGGCGGCCGCGTCATGCCTTTGGCGCTGGAGCGCGCGACCTGGCTCGCCTTCGCCCCAATCGAGCGCAGCAAAAATGACCGCCAGCTGCGCCTCGCGGCGGCGGCGGCCTTCTTCGCCCAGGAATACAACGTTTTGCGCGCAGCCCAGATTTTACGGCAGGAGGTGGAGGTCCACCTCGGCGAGCCCGCGTGCAACGTGCTCCTGCGCGGCGCGGCGTATGAGAACATCGGCGTGGCGCGGCCCATTCAGTGATTTTGCGCACAGACGCGCGCCGCCGCCCTGACCTGCTCCAGGAAAATCCACCGCTGCTCCGGCGGCATGTCGGAGAACACCTGCAGCAGCTCATCCTCCATCTGGTGCTCGCTCTTGTTTGGCACGCCTTGGTAATCCAGCAAATCGTCTGTGCGCACATCAAAAAAGGCCGCTATGCGCTTAAGCGTATCGAAGTCCGGCTCCTCTGCGCAGCGGAGGAAGCTGTTCAGCGCAGACACTGGGATGTGCAGGTTTTCGGCAAGCTGTTGCGGTGTAAAATCATTCTCCTCCATGAGCGACTGCAGGACTTCTCCGAATTTCATACGGGCCACCTCGTTAGACGGTTTTTGTTTATAATGATATTATAAACGATTTTCGTTTATAAATCAATAGTTGTTTTCTGTTTATGCTATAATCTGGAGCAGAATTGTAAGTCAAAAAGAGGGTGCTTGTTGTGGACTTTGCACAGAAACTTAGAAATCTAAGAGAGGACATGGAGCCGCCCAAAAATCAAACAGAACTCGGCGAAATTCTGAACATGAATCAGATGAAAATATCTCGTATGGAGAGAGGTGAAACCGAGCCAAGCCTACAAGATTTGATTGATATCTGTACGCTGTTTCACATTTCGGCCGATTACCTCCTTGGCCTGATCGATGAGCCGTTGCCATACAAGAGAAAATGATAACAGCCCGCCACCTTGCGTGACGGGCCGTTTTTTATTCCAACTCACTTGCCACATCGTCAGAATCCCCCTGTAGGGGGGATGTCGCGCAGCGACAGGGGGGTTCTTAAAAACACCCTACCCCGCCAAATACCTCCAGCTCCTCCCCAGCTCCTCCACGGGGTCCTTGTCATAGCAGTCGTCCTGCTCGATGAACGCGTACTGGCACCCGGCCTCCTCAAACGCGGCGGCGATCGCCTCCCAGCACATGTTGCCGTCGCCGATGGCGGCGAAGCGCTGCTCCCTGTCGTTGACCAGGACCATGTCCTTGTAGTGGCACACGTCGATGCGGCCCTTCATCCCGCGCGCGAGGGCCGGCACGTCCATGCCCGCGTAGTGCGCCCAGTAGGTGTCCAGGGTGAAGCCCATCAGCGCGGGGTCGCTCTCGCCCACCAGGATGTCGTAGAACCGCTCCCCGCCGAAGCGCTGGAACTCCCACGCGTGGTTGTGATACTGGAACTTTAGGCCCGCTTCGTGGAGCTTTTCCATCGCGGGGGTAAAATCCTTCAAAAACTGCCGCGCCCCCTCGGCCGAGCGGTACTCCTTCCCCATGCCGCCCACGCCCACATAGGGGCAGCCGAGGATCTTGTGGTTCTTGATCACGTTCTCCGTGTCGCCCAGGATGTCGCTGCCGTGGGTCAGCCGGACCTTCAGGCCCAGGCTGTCGCACAGCTCCCGCATCCACGCGGCCTCATATGGGAAGCCGGAGCACTGGATGTACTCGTACCCGATCTGCGCGATACAGGTCAGTGTTTTCTCGATATCCTTGGGCTTCTGCATCTGTTTGCGCACGGTATACAGCTGCGCGCCGACAATTGGTTTGGACATGCTTTTTCCTCCGTCATATTATTCTTGCCATCTATTTTACACCTTTTTGCCCCATGTTGCAAGACTTAATTTCCATCTAAACCATTGACAACCGTCAGGATCGCCCCTTTGGGGGAGATTGCCGCAGGCCAGAGGGGGGTAAAAAAAGCAACCCCAAAAAAACCCCTTGATTTTTTCTTTCAAATACGCTATAATATTGTATATATGGATTGGCTTGGTCATGCGGCGTGTGGGTCCTGTGCGGCAGGGCGCCGTGAACCATGTCAGGCGGGGAACCGAGCAGCATTCAGCGGGCCGTCCTGTGCGCCACAGCCCGCCTGCGCGCCGTGTGACCAAGTCAATCCAATATTCAAATAAGGTAAAATCTATGTACCAGGTCCTCTACCGCAAATGGCGCTCCCCTGTCTTTGCCGACGTGGTGGGGCAAGATCATGTGACAACCACGCTGCGGCGCGCCCTGGCGACGGGGCGGCTTTCGCACGCGTATCTTTTCACCGGCCCGCGCGGCACGGGCAAAACCTCGTGCGCGCGGATCCTCGCCAAGGCCGTCAACTGCCTTGACCCCAGGGACGGCGAGCCCTGCAACGAGTGCGAGCTGTGCAAGGGCATCGACAATGGCAGCGTCCTGGACGTCATAGAGATCGACGCCGCCAGCAACAACGGCGTGGACAACATCCGCGATCTGCGCGACGAGACCAACTTCACCCCCTCCCGGGGCAGCTACCGGGTCTACATCATCGACGAGGTGCACATGCTCTCCGCCGGGGCCTTCAACGCCCTGCTCAAAACCCTCGAGGAGCCGCCCTCCTACGTCATCTTCATCCTCGCCACCACGGAGGTCCACAAGCTCCCCGCGACCGTGCTCTCGCGCTGCCAGCGCTTCGACTTCCACCGCATCTCCGCCGAGGACATCAGCAGGCGCCTGCTGTACGTCGCCGAAAAGGAGGGCTTCGGCCTCGAGCCCGCGGCCGCCATGCTGCTGGCCCGCGTGGCCGACGGCGCCATGCGCGACGCGCTCTCCCTGCTGGACCGCTGCCGCGCCGAGGGAGAGGCCATCACCGCGGCGTATGTGGCCAAATGCATCGGCATGGCCGACCGCCGCTACCTCTTCGAGCTCACCGATGCCGTGCTGGAGCGCGACATCCCCCGCTGCCTGGAGCTCATCCAGGATCTGTATCAGGACGCCTGCGACATGGAGCGCCTGTGCGAGGAGCTCCTGTTCCACCTGCGCAACCTGTTGATCCTCCTCACCGTGCGCGCTCCCCGGGATTTCCTCACCTGTACCGAGGAGGATCTGGCCCTCTACAAAGAGCAGGCGGCCTCCTGCTCCACGCCCCAGCTGCTGAAATATATGGAGGCCCTCGAGCAGGCCGCCGGCAACCTGCGCCGCAGTGCCGACCGCCGCATGGAGATGGAGCTGGCACTGATCCGCCTGTGCACAAGTTCAATTGACAACGTGCAAGCCACCAGTCACAATGCGCCCGCTCCGCAACCCGCGCCGGAGAAGCGCATACCCGCGCCTGCGCCAATTGCACCAGCGCCATCCTCTGCGCCAGCGCCTGAACCCTCACCTCCGCCCCCAGACTCCTCAAACGACCGCCTCTTCGCCGAGTGGGCCGAGGTCCTCGATCACCTGCGCAAGACCAACCCCCCTCTCTCCGGCATATTGGACGGCTCCGCGGCGTATATCCGCGGGGACTTCGTCCTCATCAAAAGCGAAAACCCGGCCCTCGGGGCCTTCATCCGCCAGAACATCCACGCCAACAGCCTCATCGAGGCCATTTTCACCACAACAGACCGCAAGGTCCGCTTGGGGCTATATAAGGCTCAGCCCTCCGCCCCTTCGAAGGACCCCCTGGAGCTCCTGGCGGAGCGCGCGAAAGAATTATAATCCAAAGGAGACATTGCATTGAAAAACTCTACCGCAACCGCAGTAAAGGTTTTTGCATGGCTCACCCTTGTCGGCGGTTTGATTCTTTGGCTTTTGGATGTGTTTGTGGACTTTTACGCTGCGCTGCCCTATTTGGGCGTCGCTATCGCCGGGTTTATTTTACTGCGCGGCTTTGCGGAGGTCATCAACCTGCTGGATAAAATCAGCAAAAACACCGAGCCGGCAAAAGCCCCGGCCGCTCCTGAAGAAACACCGCGTCCCACGCCCGAAAACATGGACGAAGAGGAAAAACGGCATATACAGCAATTTATAAATGATCTGACGCGGGAATAACCTTTCATAGCAGTCACAGCGTTCAGCCGCTCCGTGGTGCTCCCTCAGTCGCCCGAGGCGACAGCTCCCTCACGAGGGAGCCAGGGGAATCTCTTTCCAAATTTCCGTAAACCATCGGCTACAAGACCCTGGCTCCCCCTTGGGGGAGCTGTCGCCTCGGGCGACTGAGGGGGTGGAAATAAAAAAACCTTCAGGAGATATATATATGAAAGCTCGCCTACCCGACGAATACCGCTCCGGCGGCCAGGCCGCCATGATGCGCCAGCTCCAGCAGATGCAGGACGAGATGGCCCGTGTGCAGGAGGAGGTCGAAAACTCGACGTTCAACGCCAGCGTGGGCGGCGGCGCCGTCACGGCCGAGTGCAGCGGCAAGCAGGAGCTGCTCTCGATCAGCATCTCCCCCGAGGTCGTGGACCCCGAGGACGTGGAGATGCTGGAGGACTTAGTCCTCGCCGCGGTGAACGAGGCCCTCTCCAAGGCCCGCGCCGCCATGGACCAGGGCATGGAATCCGCCAAGGGCGGGTTAAACCTCCCAGGGATGATGTAGTTGTCTTTTGCAACCCTCAAAATCTGCGGCAACCGTCAGGATCGCCCCCTTGGGGGAGATGTCGCGCAGCGACAGAGGGGGTAGTGAAAAGTAAAAAAAGCATAATACTATGAGGTTTTTCATTCTATGGACCAACCCATCGCGCCCCTGGCCGCCCTGTCCGAGCAGTTCGGCCGCCTGCCCGGCATCGGCCGCAAGAGCGCCCAGCGCCTGGCCTACCACGTGCTCAATTTGCCGGAGGAGGAAGCTCGGGCCTTCGCCGAAGTAATTGTGCGCGCCCGTGAACGCGTGCGTCTCTGCGCGCTGTGCTGCGACCTCACCGACGAGGACCTGTGCGCCGTGTGCCGCTCCGCCAACCGGGACGGCTCCCTCCTTTGCGTGGTGGAGGACCCCCGCGACGTCATGGCCATCGAGCGCACGCACGAGTACCGCGGGCTCTACCACGTGCTCCACGGGGTGATCTCGCCCCTGAACGGCGTGGGCCCCGAGCACCTCACCGTCAAGGAGCTCCTGCGCCGCTTTGAGGACGGCCTGGTGAAGGAGGTCATCATGGCCACCAACCCCACCGTGGAGGGCGAGGCGACCGCCATGTACCTCTCCAGGCTTTTAAAACCTCTGGGCGTACGGGTAACTCGTTTAGCCTACGGCGTACCCGTCGGCGCGGATCTGGAATATGCCGACGAAGTCACCCTTTCACGCGCGCTTGAAGGCCGAAGAGAACTATAGGGAAATAAATACCGTTTGCGCCTAATCCCCTAGGCTTCCTCCGGTGGAGGAAGCTGTCGCCTCGGGCGACTGATGAAGGCATCGCGGAGCGACAACCAGTTTTCGCAGAGCGACGCCCAGAGGGGGTAATCTGGAAACCTGCAGGGAAATTTAGTAATTTAAATTATGGTTTTCCACCACACTTTTCCTTATCAACACCCCTCTTCTCCCCCTTCTTCCCATGTGTCCTTTTTCCCTGTGGACATTCCAGCCACTTTCATCCTCTAAACTGTCCTGCCAACCCCTTGCCGGACAAGCCCTTCCCGGCTTATCCACCGACTTAACAGCATATACTACGAGTACGATAACTATAATGATTGTATTCCATGAAATGAGGTAGCCAAATGAAATTCACGTGTTCCGCGGCGGCCCTCTCGGAGGCCTGCCAGAATGTCCAGCGGGCGATCTCGTCCAAGACCACCATCCCCGCCCTGGAGGGCATCTACATCCGCGCGGCGGGCGGGTACCTGGAGCTCACGGGCTATGACCTGGAGGTGGGCATCCAGACCCGCATCGATGCCGCGGTGAAGGAGGAGGGCTCCATCGTCCTCAACGCCAAGGTGTTCTGCGAGATTCTGCGCCGCCTCCCGGCCGACACCCTGGAGATGGAGTGCGACAGCCGCTACCTCGCCAGCATCGCCGCGGGCGAGAGCCGCTACCGCATCAACGGCATGGGCGCCGAGGAGTACCCGGAGCTGCCGTCCATCACCGGCGGGGTGCCCCTGCCGCTGCCCTGCGGTACGCTGAAGGAGATGGTCCGCCAGACCATCTTCGCCGTGGCCCTCAACACGGACAGCAAGCCCATCCACACGGGCGTCAAGTTTGAGCTGAAGCCCGGCTCGCTGTGCCTTGCCGCCATCGACGGCTTCCGCCTGGCCACCCGCAGCGAGGCCATCGACTACGACGGCGAGGAGCTGAGCTTCGTCGTGCCGCCCAAGGCCCTGGGCGAGCTGCGCAGCATGGGCGCCGACGACGAGACCGTGTCCGTGGCCGTTGGCCGCCGCCACATCGTCTTCGACATCGGCAATTACCACATGGTCTCCCGCCTGCTGGACGGCGAGTTCATGAACTACCGCGCGGCCATCCCACAGGCCTACAAAACAGAGGCCGCCGCGGATACCCGCGCCCTCATCTCCTCCATCGAGCGCATCTCCCTCATCATCACCGAGAAGATCAAGAGCCCCATCCGCTGCGACGTCCTGCCCGAGGAGGGCCGCCTGGAGTTCACCTGCGCCACGGGCGTGGGCACCGCGCGCGACAGCGTGGGCGCGGACATCGCGGGTGAGGCCTTCGAGGTGGGCTTCAACAACCGCTTCCTGCTCGATGCCCTGCGCGCCTGCGATACCGACCAGGTGCGCCTGCGCTTCAACGGCGCCGTGCAGCCCGTCGTGATCCTCCCGCCCGAGGGCGAGAGCTTCCTGTTCATGGTGCTGCCCGTGCGGCTGAAGAGCGAGTGAGGTGAAAACTATGAGTAATAAAGAACGCCTGATACAGGTTGCGGGGATGATGCCGGAAGAACAAGTTTCTGCAGCGTTGCTGATGCTGTACGGATTGTTGCATGAGCAGGCGGAAGCGGAGGATGATGCGTTTTGTATCGCGCTCAATGACGCTTTTCTGGATAATCCGGATAAAGGCGAGTTGATTGATTTTGAGGACGCCTGCAAAATGTTGGGGGTTCAGCTCCCATGATTATTCGCTTTTATGACAATGCGGCACTAAAATTTATCAGAAAGCAACCGCTCAAACAACAGCAACGGCTTATGGCTGCTATCCAACGGTTGTCTGCCGGTGATGTGAAGGCGCTGAAGGGAGAAGATAGTTTTTGCAGGCTGCGTGTGGGAAGTTATCGTATTGTCTTTGTTTTGGATTTTGCAAAAGATGAAATAATAATCAGAGTAATCGAAAACCGAGGGGATGTGTACAAGAACCTGCCATGAAAGTCCCCGTCAAGCTCATCCAAAAGCCCCCGGTCGAAATCCCCATCCAGACGGAGACCATCCGCCTGGACGCCCTGCTCAAGCTCGCCAACGCCGTGGAGAGCGGCGGGCAGGCCAAGCTCGCCATACAGGAGGGCCGTGTCCGCGTCAACGGCGAGGCCTGCCTCCTGCGGGGCAAAAAACTCCGCCCGGGCGACACTGTGCGCTGCGCCGGGGAGAATTATCTGGTCACAGCGGGACCGTCCCAGACATAATCCATCACAACCCTTCGGTTCTCGTCAGAATCCCCCTGTAGGGGGGAAGCCGCGCAGCGGCAGGGGGGTTCTTTAAAACAAACAAGGACGCCATGAACATCCTCACCTTCCAAACTTCAAATTTTCGCAACCTCGCCCGCGCAGAGCTTGAACCCTGCCCGGGCGTCAATGTCATATTCGGCGAAAACGGGCAGGGCAAAACCAGCCTGCTGGAGGCCATCTGGCTCTTCACCGGCTGCCGCAGCTTCCGATGCGCCGATGCGGGAGAGATGGTCATGCACGGCGAGGCGAAGGCAGCCCTGCGCACAAAGTTCATCTCCAACGCCCGCGAGCAGGCGGCCTCGCTCGAGATCACCAACCGCCGCAGCCTGACCCTGGGCGGCTTTGCGCAGGAGACCCCGCGCCGCATGCTGGGCGTGTTCCCGGCGGTGGCCTTCACGCCCGACACCCTCTCCCTGGCCCGCGGCGGCCCGGGCGAGCGCCGCCATTTCCTCGATGTCTCCCTGAGCATGCTCACCCCGGCCTATGCCGTGCGGCTTTCGAAATATTTGAAGGCCCTGGCGCAGCGGGGCGCCCTGCTGCGCCAGCCGTCTCCCCCAGAGGACCTCCTCGACACCTGGGACGCCTCCCTTGCGCGGGAGGCCGCGGGCATCCTTGACGCCCGCCGAAGGTATCTCGAAGAGCTCATCCCGCGCGCGCAGGAGTTCTATCGGAAGATCTCCGCCGGCCGCGAGGTCCTGGACATCGCCCCCCATGTCACCGGCGTGGAGGACCCCACCCCGGAGGCCTACCTCGCCGCCTTCGCCCGCACCAGGCAGAACGATCTGCGCCGCCAGATGACCACCGTGGGCCCCCACCGCGACGACCTCCTCCTGCGCCTGGATGGCCGCCCCCTGCGGGACTTCGGCTCCCAGGGGCAGAAGCGCTCGGCGGCCCTGGCGCTCAAGCTGGCCGAGGCCGCCACCCTGGGCGATATCACGCAGGAGCCCCCCGTGGCCCTGCTCGATGACGTGCTCAGCGAGCTCGACGCCCGCCGCCAGGCGGACCTGCTGCGCTACCTGGAGGGCTGGCAGGTCTTCCTCACCTGCTGCGAGCCCTCCCACACGTTGCACGGGAGGGCGGGGAAGGTGTTCCACGTGAAAGCCGGGGCGGTCGCGGAGGGGTAGTTATTAAAGAACCCCCCTGTCGCTGCGCGACATCCCCCTAAAGGGGGATCTTGACAGAGCGGCAGTGTTTCTTGTATACCCGTAATCAGTTACCACCTCGTCAGAATCCCCCTTTAGGGGGGATGTCGCGCAGCGACAGGGGGGTTTTAAAAAGTGGGAGCACCAAAAAAAGCAGAGACGCCTGCGCGCCTCTGCTCTTATTTTGGTTTCACCTCAGAAATACTTCTGATAGTTCCCCGTGGCGTTCGGCGACGTCTTCTTGCGCGTCCTGGCCAGCGCGACGATGCTCAGCACCAGCGCCAGCCCGCTGAAGCACAGCGCGACCAACGTTATGTTGCGCTGCGAGAGCAGCCCCTCGTCCGCGCCGTCCAGCAGCAGAAGCTCCGCGTCGATCGGCACGATGCCCAGGGTCGTCTCCGGCTCCGTGAGCATGACCGCGATGAAGGTCTGCTCCTCGGCCGGGTCCTCCCCGGTCTCCTCCTCGGCCGTTGCGACGGTGGTCTCCTCCACCGCGGTCTCCACATCGTCGGGCTCGGCGAAGGCGGGCACCATCAGTGCGGCCAGGAGCAGCAGGGCCGTCAAAAGGCAGGCAAAATATTTGCGCATCAAAGTGATTTTCCTCCCCTGTCGTTTTATAAGCCCATTATACATGATAACGCACTAAAAGGCAAGGGGAATTTACCGGCCCTTCAAAAATCTTTCGGTCGCCGGGCGCAGCGGCAGGTAGATCAGCGCCATCAGCGCGGCGCACAGCAGCCCCTTGACGAAGGTGAACGGCACGTTGAAGATCAGCAGCGCCTTCCACAGGGAATCCACGCTGGGCAGCGCGGCCTGGTACCAGCCCAGGATCACCGGCATCGGCACGAGGAACTTCGCGAACAGCGGGTAGATCAGGTAGAGGTTCGAGGGCAGGCTCACCGCCCCCATGGCAAGCGCCCCCAGCACGGAGGCGGCCACGGCCCCGCCCTTGCTTTTTTTGAATTTCGGGAACAGCAGCCCCGCCACCAGCACAAGCGCCGCGCCGATGATGAAGTTCGAGAGCTCGCCCACGCCCAGCGTCCCGGAGTGCAGCAGGCCCACGGCGTTTTTCACCAGGCACACCAGCACCCCCCACCACGGCCCCAGGGCGAGGGAGGCCACCAGCGCGGGCATGTCCGAGACGTCCATCTTCAGGAAGCTGGGCACCAGCGGCACGGAAAACTGGATCAGGAACAGCGCGCTGGCCACGGCGGCCAGCAGGGCGGAGAGGATTACGGCCCGCAGCGGGAATTGCTTTTTCATGGTACTTCTCCTTTTGCAATAAAAAAATCCCCCAAGAGAAATTCCCTTGGGGGTCATGGACGCAACAACGCCTTTGCTCTTCTCCCATCCAGACTTTCACTGTCGGTATTGGAATCTCACCAATTCGGCGCCCATTCGATAGGCGTTCGCGGACTGTACCGCCGGTGTGGAATTACACCACCCCCTGAAGAACGATATTTAGTTGAATGTATTATACACGATGGGGTGTGAAAATGCAAGCATTTTTTTTACTTCCCCACGCAAAATTCCCGGAACACCTCGTCCACCACCGCGTCGCCCGCCCGCTCCCCTGTCAGCGAGAACAGCGCCTGCACCGCGTCCTCCAGGCACACGGAGACCGCGTCCGGGGCGAAGCCCTGCGCCAGGGCGTTCAGGGCCTCCCGCACGGCGGAGAGGGCGTCATTGGCGCACTGCGCCTGCCGCAGCGTGACCAGCGCCGCCTCCCCGGGCTGGAACCCCGCCGTATCGCAGATGGCCTCCGCCGCCCGGGCCAGCGCCTCCACGCCCTCCCCCGTCACAGCCGATGTACGCACAACGCGCCAATTCCCCTCCTGGGAGGGGTGGCCGCAGGCCGGGGTGGTAAAGGAATCACACAGATCAACCTTATTCCAAACAACAACCGTCCTCTCCCGGTCGCACCCAGCCAAAAGCCTCTCGTCCTCTGCTGTTACCCCCTCGGCCGCGTCGACGACAACCAGCACCAAATCCGCCCCGCGCATCGCCGCCAGGGACCGCTCCACCCCGGCCTTTTCCACGGGGTGCTCGGTCTCCCGCAGGCCCGCGGTGTCGGTCAGGCGCAGGGTGAGGTTCCCCAGCCGCACCGTCTCGGTGACGGTGTCGCGCGTGGTGCCGGGCAGGGGCGTCACGATGGCCCGCTCAAAGCCCGCCAGGCGGTTGAGCAGCGAGGACTTCCCCACGTTGGGCCGCCCCACCAGCGCGGCGGAGACCCCCTCCAGCACGGCCTGCGCCCCTTTCGAGCGCTCGACCAGCCCTGCCAACGCCTCTTCGCTTGCCTTTAAGATATCCTGCGCCTCACAGCCGCGCAGCGGCACAATATCCTCGTCGGGGTAGTCCGCCCACGCGGCGATGTGCGCCGCCAGGGCGACCAGGCCCTCCCGCACCTCGGCGATCCGCTCTGAAAGCGCGCCGCCCATGGCCCCGTGGGCCGCCCGCAGCCCCTGTTCCGACTGCGCGGTGATCAGCCGCATCACGGCCTCGGCCTGGTTGAGCCGTATCCGCCCGCCCTGCCACGCCCTGCGCGTGAACTCCCCCGGCCCCGCCATGCGGGCCCCGGCGTCCAGGGCGGCCCGCAGCGCCTGTTGGAGCAGCAGCGGCCCCCCGTGGCACTGGAGCTCCGCCACGTCCTCGCCGGTGTAGCTCGCCGGGCCGCGGAAAAACAGGCATATGGCCTCGTCAATCCCAATGACTTCTCCATATGCCATTTTATATCCGGTGATCCCATCCCAATCCAGCCGATTCCTCGGCCTGAATATTTTTTTTGCGATATCGAACGCGCCCGGCCCGCTCACGCGCAAAATGCCGATGCCGCCCGGGGCGCCCCCCGTGGCGATGGCGGCGATGGTGTCGGGCATGGTCTACTTCCCATCCTTCTTCTGCTGTCCGCCCTGCTTCTGATTGCCCTTCTGCCACGGCTGCCTGTGATAGTTCGCCCCCCCGGGGTTATTCTGCTGCTGGGGCGCGTTGGCCCTGCGCACCTCGCCGTAGCGCGGCACGGCCTTCGCGTCGGTCTGCTGCGGCCGCGCCTGCTGCTGCTGTTGCGGGCGGGGCGGGCGCTGCTGCTGTTGGGGCTGCTGCTGTTGAGGCTGCTGTTGTTGAGGCGGCTGGCGGTAGGCCGGCTCCTGCTTGCGGGGCGCGTGCCTCTCGCGCCAGTTCTTTCCTCCGCCGCGCCGCTCGTCGGCACGGTCACGCCTTTCGCCTTTTTCAGATTTTTCAGGCATCTCAGCCTGCTCCGCCTGGGCGGGCTTTTCAACGGGAGCGGGCATATCCGGCCTCTTTTGGGGCCTGGGGGGCTCGGGCCTCACGGGCTCCGGCGCGGGGGCCTCCTCCTGCCGCACCTTCACCCGCACCTCGGGCGCGGCCTCCGCCGGAAGGGCGTCCCCCTCCCGCAGGGCAGGCCTGCGCGTGAGCCCCTCCAGGGCGTTGTACTGGAAGGTCAGCGGCGCGGCGTCGGGCCTGCGGTCCAGCCTGACCTTCACCGCCTTCGATATCGCGTTGACCTCCGCGACCATGCCCCTGCCCTCCGGCGTGTCGATGAACGACCCGGGCCGCGGCAGCTCCTTCAGGGCGTCCTCGTAGGCGGCCTCCTCGTATTTCAGGCAGCACATGAGCCTGCCGCAGGTGCCGCTGATCTTCGTGGGGTTCAGGCTCAGGCCCTGCTCCTTGGCCATCTTGATGCTCACCGGGTGGAAGTCCCCCATGAACAGGCTGCAGCAGAAGGGCCGCCCGCACACCCCGAGGCCGCCCAGCAGCTTCGCCTCGTCCCGCACGCCGATCTGTCTGAGCTCTATCCGTGTGTGGAAGTGCCCGGCCAGGTCCCGCACCAGGGCGCGGAAGTCCACACGCTGGTCGGCGGTGAAGTGGAAGATGATCTTGCTGGCGTCGAAGGTGTACTCCACGTTCACCAGCTTCATGTCCAGGCCGTGCTTGAGGATCTTCTCCTCGCACACCGCGAAGGCCTCGGCCTCCCGCTCCTCCTTGGTCTCCAGGTTGCGCAGGTCCTCCGCCGTCGCCACGCGGATCACCATCTTCAGCGGCCGCTTGATCTGCTCCTCGGGCACGTCGGTGTTCTCCTGCACCACCTCGCCGCACTCAATGCCCCGCGCGGTCTCCACGACGACGCGCTGGCCCTTCTGCACCTGGGCCTTGCCCGGGTCGAAGTAATATACGCGCCCGACTTCGCGGAAGCGCACGCCGATAATCATTGCCATAGAAATGTCCTTTCGGTTTATATACTGGAAATCTGCGTCACCAGCAAATTCAAATTCGCGTTCCTCTCCAGGGCCCCTTCCAGCCCTCTTACCCCCTCAATGAGCCCCAGCAGCCGCTGCGCCCTGGATGCGTCCCTCACCAGCAGCGCGTGCAATTGCCGCCGCGTGGCGGGCAGGACCTCGCGCACCAGGTCCTTGTCGCCCTCCAACGGCGCGGTGGCCTCCAGCCGGGCGTAGCCGTCGCCGCCCGCCAGGGCCTTCGCCAGGTTCCCTGCGATCCCCTGTATTTTCTCCTCCCGCTCCCGGTCAAGGGCCTCCGCCACGGCCTCGCCCAAGGAGAGCGTCAGCACCCGCGAGACCACCGTGGGCAGCAGCTTCTTCCTCGCGGAGGCCGTCAGGATGATGCACACATAGTCCGGCGGCTCCTCGAGGAGCTTGAGCAGGGCGTTCTGCGCCTCCACGGTCATCGACTGCGCGTTGTGCAGCACATAGACCTTGCATCTTGCCTCGTTGGGCAGGATCCCCGCGTCCTGCCGCAGGGCCCGGATGGCGTCGATGTGGAAGCTCCTGGCCCCCGCGCCGCCCTCAATGATCCGCAGATCCGGGTGGATGTTTTCGCGGCTCTTATAGCAGTGCGGGCACTCCTCGCAGGGCAGCGCCCCAGGCTCCCCCTTGGGGGAGCTCCCGCCGTAGCGGGTGAGGGGGTCCTCCCCGAACAGCGACATCCCGCCGAACATCGCCGCGTCCTCATCCTCCGCCTTCGTATCCCCAACACACACAAGGGCCCTTGCCAGGGCCACCGCCGCCTCCCTGCGGTTCGCCTCGGTGGAGCCCTCGAACAGCAGCGCGTGGGGCAGCGTGTCCGCGTCCATCATGGCACAGAGCATGGGCGAGACCGGCACCAGGGCCGGTGCGGGCAGGTCAATCGGCATGGAACAAGCTCTCCCCCGTCATCTCAGCAGGCTTCTCAATCCCCATGATTGCAAGCATCGTCGGCGCGATGTCGCACAGCTTCCCGCCCTCGCGCAACGCGCAATCATACCCGGCGACAAGGAACGGCACCGGGTTGGTCGTGTGCGCGGTGAAGGGCTCGCCGCTGTCCTCAGACATGTGGTCCGCGTTGCCGTGGTCCGCGGTGAGCAGCATCGCGCCGCCCTTGGCCCGCACCGCGTCCCAGACCCGGCCCACGCAGGCGTCCACGGCCTCCACGGCCTCCACCGCGGCCTCGAACACGCCCGTGTGCCCCACCATGTCGCAGTTGGCGAAGTTCACGATGACCACGTCGTAGATGTCCCGCCCGATCAGCGCCTCGATTTTCTCCGTGACAAGGTAGGCGCTCATCTCGGGCTGCAAATCATACGTCGGCACGTTGGGCGAGTCGATCAGGATCCTGTCCTCGCCGGGGTAGACGGTCTCGCAGCCGCCGTTGAGGAAGTAGGTCACGTGGGCGTATTTCGTGTATTCCGCGATGCGCAGCTGCTTCAGGCCCCGCTCGCTGAGGATCTGCCCCAGCACGCGGTCCAGCTCCTTGGCCTCGAAGCGGAAGGCCACCTCCACATTGGGCATCGTGGCGTCGTACTGCGTCATGCACACAAAAGTCAAATCTAACTTTCGCCTGGGGGCGAAGCCGTCAAAATCCGGGTCCACGAACGCGCGGGTGATCTCCCTGGCGCGGTCGGGCCGGAAGTTGAAGAAGATGACGCTGTCGCCGTCGCGCACGGGTTCGGCGGCGTCCGATACGCCCGGCAGCATGAACTCGTCGGTCACGCCCGCGTCGTAGCTGGCCTGCATGTAATCGCGCCCGCAGGAGAAGTGCTCTCCCTCGCCGTACACCATGGCATTGTAGAACTTCTCCACCCGGTCATATTTCTTCTCCCGGTCCATGCCGTAATAGCGCCCCGCGATGGTCGCGATGGTCCCCACGCCCAGTTCCCGCGTCTTGAGGAACAGCTCCTCCACATAGCCGATCCCCGAGGTGGGCGGCGCGTCGCGGCCGTCCAGCAGGCAGTGGATGAAGACGGTTTCAGGCCCCCGCTGCTTGGCCAGCTCCAGCAGGGCGTAGAGGTGCCCGGTGTGGCTGTGCACCCCCTTGTCGGAGACCAAGCCCAGCAGGTGCAGCGCGCCGCCGGTGGCCTTGGCTTTCTCCATAGCCGAAAGCAGCGCCTCGTTCCCGAAGAAGCTGCCGTCCACGATGGTCTCGCTGATGAGCGTCAGGTCCTGGAAGACCACCCGCCCCGCGCCGATGTTCGTGTGGCCCACCTCGCTGTTGCCCATCTGGCCCCGGGGCAGGCCGACATCGAGGCCCGAGGCCCCGATGCTCGTGTGGGGATAGCGCGCGAACAGCTCGTCCAGCCGGGGCGTCTTCGCCGCGGCGATGGCGTTGGCCCTGTCCGCGGGGGCGAGCCCGAAGCCGTCCATGATGCAAAGGCAGGTTGGCTGTTTCATTGAAAATACCTCGTGTGATTGTTTTGTGTTTTTCAGGAACCCCCCTGGTTGCTGCGCAACCTCCCCCCTAAAGGGGGATTTTGACAAAACCGCAACCCTGCTGCGCTATACGCAGCTATTTGCCTTTTCGTCAGAATCCCCCTGTAGGGGGGAAGCGAGCGCAGCGAGCAGGGGGGTTCCTGTATCATTCCTGGTCGGGACGACAGGATTTGAACCTGCGGCATCCTGGTCCCAAACCAGGCGCGATACCAAGCTTCGCCACGTCCCGAAAATACCCTATTTTTATTATAGCACCGGATGTGGGAAAAGTCAATGCAAATTTGGGGTTTTCAAATGGCCAGGGGTGTGGTATAATGGAAAGAAGGAACGTCGCTGCGCGACCCCTTCCTCAGTCAGCCCGAGGCTGACAGCTCCTTCCCCGGGAAGGAGCCTGGGGGATTAGGCAAAAACAGGTTTATGATTCGTGCAGTCGCTTGCCACATAAGCCCCACGGCTCCTTCCCGTGGAAGGAGCTCCCCGCCTCGGGCGGGGTGAGGAAGGTATCGCGGAGCGACGTTGCATTTCCAACAAAATGTTTCACGTGAAACAATCTGTTGTTATTCCAACAAAGGAGAGCCCCTTGAGCAATCACTACGATATCATCGTCATCGGCGCGGGGCACGCCGGCATCGAGGCCGCCCTGGCCGCGGCGCGCCTGGGCTGCCGCGTGGCCGTGTTCACCGTGAGCCTGGACTGGGTGGGCAACATGCCCTGCAACCCCTCCATCGGCGGCAGCAGCAAGGGGCAGATCGTGCGCGAGCTGAGCGCCCTGGGCGGCGAGATGCCCCGCGCCGCCGACGCCTGCGCGGTCCAGTGCCGCATGCTGAACCTGGGTAAGGGCCCCGCCGTGCACGCCCCGCGCGCCCAGATCGACCGCCGGGCCTACGCGGGGTACATGAAGGCCGCCCTGGAAAACCAAGAGAACTTGGACTTGAAACAGGCGGAGATAATATCAATCGAATCTGTAGGGGCGGCGTGCCAGCCGCCCGCATGGAAAATAAAAACTCGGACAAACACAGAATATCTCACCCAATGCCTCATCCTCGCCACAGGCACCTTCCTGCGCGGCAAAATTCATATCGGCGAGCTGAACTACGACGGCGGCCCGGACGGCATGCCCCCGGCATCACAGCTGAGCGAATCCCTGCGGGCATTGGGGCTGCCCCTGCAGCGCTTCAAGACCGGCACCCCGCCCCGCGTGCACCAACGAAGCGTGGACCTGGCGAGGACCGAGCCTCAGCCCGGCGACCCGGAGGCCGTGCCCTTCTCCTTCGACGCCGAGGGAGAGCCAAGGCAGACGAAGCCCTGCTACCTCACCTATACAAACGAGAGGACCAAGGAGGTCATCCTGGCCAACCTGCACCGCTCGCCGCTCTACGGCGGCGTGATCGAGGGCATAGGCGCGCGGTATTGCCCGAGCATCGAGGACAAGATCGTCCGCTTTCCAGATAAACAGCGCCATCCGGTGTTCATAGAGCCCTGCGGGGAGAACACGCAGGAGATGTACCTGCAGGGCCTGTCCTCCTCCCTGCCGGAGGACGTGCAGCTGCGGGTGCTCCACACGATCCCGGGCCTGGAGCGTGCCGAGGTCATGCGCCCGGCCTATGCCATCGAGTACGACTGCGTGGACCCGCTCTGCCTGCGCCCGACATTGGAGTGCATGGAGCTGCCGGGGCTCTACGGCGCCGGGCAGTTCAACGGCTCCAGCGGCTACGAGGAGGCCGCCGCCCAGGGCTTCATGGCCGGCGTGAACGCCGCGCATCAGGTGCTGGGCCGCGCTCCCTTCGTTCTCAGAAGGAGCGAGGCCTACATCGGCACGCTGATCGACGACCTGGTCACCAAGGGCTGCGACGAGCCCTACCGCATGATGACCTCCCGGGCGGAGTACCGCCTGCTCCTGCGCCACGACACCGCCGACCGCAGGCTCATGCCCTACGGCCATCGGCTGGGCCTTGTGTCCGAAGAGCGCTATCAGGCCTTCCTGTCAAAACAAAATCAGATCGAGGCCGAAAAACAGCGCGCCCTCAAAACGCGTATCACCTGGGAGGGGAAGAGCGCCACCCTCGCCGAGCTGCTGCGCCGCCCGGAGCTGAGCTACGCCCTGCTTGCCCCCTGCGACCCGGCCCGGCCCGATTTGCTGCCGGAGATCATCGCCGTGGTTGAGACGGACATCAAGTACGAGGGCTACCTCGCCCGGCAGGAGGCCCAGGTGCGCGAGATGAACCGCCTGGAGGACGTGGCCCTGCCGCCGGGCCTGGACTACGCGGCCATCCCCTCCCTGCGCATCGAGGCCCGGGAGAAGCTGGCGAAGGTCCGGCCGGAGACCCTGGGCCAGGCGGCGCGCATCTCCGGGGTGAACCCGGCGGATGTGACGGTGGTGATGCTGGCGCTGAAAAATCATGCTGCCCAGCCCTTGACAGATCCATGAACCTCCTGTATAATACATGGGAAGGAGGTAACCTATGTTTTTGAAAAAGAAGGTCCAGCCGGGAATCTATCGGGCAGTGAGGGCCGACAAAAAGCAGACGGACATTGTCTTCGACAAGCTCATTAAAGGCGAGCAGAAGAGAGACAATGCCGTTGTTTTTGTTGTGCTCGACTGTAAAAGCAATATCATAGGCCATTCGGTCATCCATGAAAAGAAAGCGCCGCCCCCATTGCGCGGCACGGACTGGTACATCTGGATCGTGAAAGTGCGCCCCGAGTGGAGGCGGCAAGGGGTGGCCTCCGCCCTGCTGCAAGAGATCAAAAAGCAGGCAAGGGAAGAAAACATCCTGCGCATACAGGGCTCCTGCACCAACACGCCCGCGCACCTGTTTTGGCAAAGCCAAGGCTTTTGCGCCCAGCGCTACGGCAGCCCCCAGGAAGATGGGACCAGTGCGCACATGATATTTTATCGTATAGACAAAACAAAGAGAGAACCCCAAAAAGAACAAAACGGCTATCGTATCATCGAGGCAACCAAAGCGCAGCTGCACCGGATTTTCGATGAATACATATTGGATAACGGCGTGCCGTTCTTCCAGGACAAAAGAGATGACATTTTCGGCTTCATCGCGGTTGACGCGGACGAAAACATCTTGGGCTTTATCACCGCCTGCCCGGACGAGTTGGGCGCGCCCTTGACCGGTACGCGGTGGCTGATCCAGTATGTATTCGTGAACGCCGGGCTGCGGCGGCAGGGCATCGCCTCCGCGCTGCTGGGCGAGCTGCGCAAATCCGCGCAGCAGGCGAATATAGCGCAGCTGGACGCCATACGCCTCAACGATGAAGCGGCGCTGTTTTTCCATGCCAACAATTTCGATATCTGCGTATGGTATATCATGAGCGGCGACGTGAAGCCGGTATCGGCGGCGCTGCGGATGTGATGGCGCTGAAAAAATGAAAAAATAACAGTTGCATTCTAAAGAAATTCTGATATAATATCTTTAGAAGCGAAAGGAGATGTGCATATGCCAAATATTCGATCGAGCACCGATTTGCGCAACAACTACAATGATATTTCCGCGTTTTGCCATGAAACCTGCGAACCGGTCTTCATCACCAGGAACGGCCAGGGGGATTTGGCCGTCATGAGCATCGACGCCTACGACGAGCTCACGGGCATGAAGGAGCTCTACCGCCTGTTGGACGAGGGCCATGCCGATGCGGTTGCCGGGAAGGGAAGGCCAGCGAAAGACGTGATTGACGACATACGACGGAGGCATGCGGAAAAATATGGAGATTGAATATCGGGTCATTTTTACAGCACAGGCAGAGAAAGACCTGAACGAAATCGAAGAATATATTTCCGAAGAACTCCATGCGCCCATTGCCGCAGAAAGGTTCACGGACGCCGTCGAAAACGTCGTTGATCATCTCTCGTTTTTGCCGCAGGGATACCCAAAAGTGCGGGATGACCGCCTCGCCGCGCGGGGGTACCGCTGGATCGGCATCCACAAAAATTATGTCGCTTTTTTCACCATTGATGAGCGGGACAAAATCGTCAACGTGGAGCGTATCCTCTATGGGCGGCGTGATTGGATGCGCATCCTATGAACCCCTCCTCCCCCCTCTTCCCCCTCTATGAGCAAATCCTCCTGCGCGAAAACGCAAAATACAACCTCACCGCCATCACCGACCCGGAGGAGATCAGGCGCAAGCACTTCGCCGACAGCCTGGCTTTGCTGGACGACGCGCCCTGCCCGCTGCCGCAGGGCGCGAGCCTCCTGGACGTGGGCGCGGGCGGGGGGTTCCCCGGCGTGCCGCTGAAGCTCGCCCGGCCGGACATCGCGCTGACCCTGCTGGAGGCCACTGGGAAGAAGGCGCGGTTCTTGGCGCTGCTGGCGCAGGAGCTGGGCATCGAGGCGACTGTCCTCCATGCCCGGGCGGAGGACGCCGCCCACGACCCGGCGTACCGCGAGCAGTTCGACGCCGTGACCGCGCGCGCCGTGGCGGCCCTGCCCACGCTGTGCGAGCTCTGCCTGCCGTTTGTGAAGGTGGGCGGGGTGTTCGTGGCATACAAAGGCCCGAAGGCGGAGGAGGAACTGCGGGCGGCGGCCGGGGCCATCAAAATATTGGGCGCGGAATTGGAGCGGGTGCACGGCGAAGCCACGGACTACGGCGGGCGCACGAGAATCCTTCTGCGCAAGATAGCGCGCACACCGGTCAATTATCCCAGGAATCATGGAATTATGATAAAAAAAAATTTGTAGAGACGCACTGCTGTGCGTCTCCGCAAAAGCAGGTTTTTTAAAGGAGACGCACAGGTTTTTTTAAAGGAGACGCACAGGTTTTTTTAAAGGAGACGCACAGGTTTTTTTAAAGGAGACGCACAGGTTTTTTAAAGGAGACGCACAGGTTTTTTTAAAGGAGACGCACAGGTTTTTTTAAAGGAGACGCACAGGTTTTTTTAAAGGAGACGCACAGGTTTTTTTAAAGGAGACGCACAGGTTTTTTTAAAGGAGACGCACAAATTTTTTAAAGGAGACGCACAGATTTTTTAAAGGAGACGCACAGCAGTGCGTCTCTACATCCGCGCAAACCTGTCGAAATTTGCGATGGAAAATCCTGGACATTCCCTTGCTTTGATGGTATAATGCAATCAAAGCAAGGGAATTGTATTGTGTTTTGCGTCAAGACGGAGGCCATTTAAAATGCGAGGACAAGCCAAACAGAGGGCCGGCGCCGTGCTGATGCTCTCGGCGGACGAGATCCTGCCGAACCCGAGCCAGCCGCGGCGGCAGTTCGACGCGCGGGAGCTGCAGGGCCTGGCGGACAGCATCCGCGAGAACGGGATCCTCCAGCCATTGACCGTGCGCAGGGCCCCGGGCGGCTGCTACGAGCTCATCGCCGGGGAGCGCAGGCTGCGCGCCGCGCGGATGGCCGGGCTCGAGCGCCTGCCCTGCCTGCTTGTCGAGGCCGGCGATGGGCGCTCGGCGGTGCTGGCGCTGGTGGAGAACCTGCAGCGGGAGGACCTCGGGTTCTTTGAGGAGGCGGAGGGCATCGCCCGGCTGATGGAGACCTGCGATTTCACGCAGGAGCAGATGGCCAGGCAGCTGGGCCTCGCGCCCAGCACGCTCTCCAACAAGCTGCGGCTGCTGAAGCTCCCGCCCGAGCTGCGCGCAAAAATCGATGCGGCGGGGCTGACCGAACGGCACGCGCGGGCCCTGCTGCGCCTGGAGGACACCCAGGCCCGCCAACAAATCCTATCCACCATCATTGCGAAGCATTTAAAAGTGCAGGAGACGGACCGGCTCATCGACGCGCTGCTAACTTCTGCGCCCGTAAAGCCCAAGCGCCCCACGATCAGCCTGGTGCGGGACGTGCGGCTGTTCGCCAACACCATCCGCCACGCGGTGGACGCCATGCGCCGCAGCGGTATCGCCGCGCTTGCGGAGACGGCAGAAAACGGGGAGTACCTGGTCTATACCGTGCGCATCCCCAAGGGCGACGCCGTGGCCAGGCGGCGGGCGGGCTAGTGCTCCGCACAACCACCCCGGCGCTACTTGCCTCCCTACGGTCGTGTCGGCTACGCCGAACCCCTCCTAGGAGGGGAATAGATGTTGGATTTACAACAGAATGTTTCACGTGAAACAATTTGTTGGAAAAACAACAAGACTTGATTTGCTCCCGGCGTGCCAAAGGCGCGCCCTACAGGGAACGCGCCCGAGGCGCAAAGCTCCCGTCCAACGCCCGCACGAACATCAAGGGGCCTTTGGCCCAATCCCTGTAGGGCGCGCCGGGGAGCCATACCATCGCTATCTTCTTTTCTCTTTCACACCCCCACATCATCCGGCGGACGGGCGGGCGAGTCAAATCGCTCGTCCGTTTGCCGTTGTTTTAAAGAATCTCGCATAAAACCCCTTGCGCTTTCCTCCAATCGATGCTATAATATAAAATGCGAATTTTCAAGGATTTTCAAATTCGCATTGTGGACCTAACATTTTTCGCGGGAGGAATGTGGAGATATGGGGAAGGTCATCGCGATCGTAAACCAGAAGGGCGGCGTGGGCAAGACCACCACCGCCGTGAATTTGGCCGCGGCCATCGGCGCGGCGGGGCACCGCGTGCTGCTGGCCGACGTGGACCCGCAGGGCAACGCCACCACAGGCCTCGGAATCAACAAGAAGAAGCTCACGTGCTCGAGCTATGAGGTGCTCATCGGCGGGCGGAAGGCCGGCGACGCGATCCTGGCCACGCCCTTCGCCAACGTGTGGGTGCTGCCCAGCAGCATGAACCTCGCCGGGGCGGAGCTGGAGCTGGTCGAGCTGCCCCAGCGCGAGAGCAAGCTCAAGACGGCCCTGGCCATGGTGCGCGACGACTTCGACTTCATCTTCATGGACTGCCCGCCCGCGCTGGGCCTGATCACCATCAACGCCCTGTGCGCCGCCGACACCGTGATGGTGCCCATCCAGTGCGAGTACTTCGCCCTGGAGGGGCTTTCGCAGCTCATGGGCACGGTGCGGCAGGTCAAGCGCCTGTGGAACCCCCTCATCGACGTGGAGGGCGTGGTGCTCACCATGTACGACGGGCGGCTGAACCTCACCCAGGCCGTGGTGGATGAGGTGAAGCGCTTCTTCCCGCGGCGGGTGTACTCCACCGTGGTGCCGCGCAACGTGCGTCTGAGCGAGGCCCCGAGCTTCGGCCAGCCGGTGATCTACTACGACAGCCTCTCGCGCGGGAGCGTGGCATATAAGGAGCTGGCGGGGGAGTTTTTGAGCAACAACGGCGCGGAGAGGGCGGGGGCGTAGGCAATGCAGAATGCAGAATGCAAAATGCAGAATGAGGATGAGGGCCGCGGTGCTCCGCACAACCACCCCGCCGCTGCGGCGGCACCCCTCCCGGGAGGGGAATTGGGGGAGAAGACGCTGAAGGTGTGTTATTATTGCGGCAAGCGGGTGCCCGCCGACGCGCCGCGGTGCGGGACGTGCGGGAATGACAGGTCATTTACGTGGACGGGGGAGAGGTGACGTCGCTCCGCGATACTCCCTCAGTCGCCCGAGGCGACAGCTCCCTCACGAGGGAGCCAGGGGATTTAGCCGACCGCCATGTTCACTTGAGAGGTTTTTTATGCCGTTGGAATACAACAAAGACCTGATTCCTCGTGCAAAGGAATTGCGGAAGAACATGACCCGGCAGGAAAACCATCTGTGGTATGATTACCTACGCTTGTATCCTGTGCGTTTCCAGCGGCAAAAGACAATTTATCACTACATTGCTGATTTTTACTGTTCAGCAGCCAAACTGATAATAGAATTGGACGGGCATCAGCACGAAAGCGCGGATGCGAAAGAATACGACAGCATACGCACAGAAGTATTTGAGAGCGCAGGCATAGCCGTGCTTCGATTCAAGAATGAAGAAATTACAAATCATTTCCCGTCCGTTTGCGAGGCCATTGACCAAACTGTACAGAAAAGAATGGGGCAAAATCCCCCGGCTCCCTCGTGAGGGAGCTCCGCCCGCAGGCGGTGAGGGAGTATCGCGGAGCGACGTTCTCCGTGCGGCAAGCTTGCCGCCCCTACAGCGGGGATGAAATCTCAGGGCACAGAAGGAGAAAAGAATCTATGCCAGCAAAAAAAGGCGGCCTCGGCCGCGGCCTGGACAGCCTGTTCGACAGCGGCCTGGATGAGGGCGCCACCACGCTGCCCATCCTGGAGGTGGAGCCAAACCGCGAGCAGCCCCGCCAGGACTTCGACGAGAACGCCATGGCGGAGCTCAGCCGCAGCGTGGCCGAGCACGGCGTGCTGCAGCCCATCCTCGTGCGGCCGGTGCCGGGCGGGGCCTACCAGATCATCGCCGGGGAGCGCAGGTGGCGCGCGGCGCGGGCCGCGGGGCTCACGGAGATCCCCGTGGTGGTCAAGGAGCTCTCCGACGAGGAGACCATGGTCGCCGCGCTGATCGAGAATCTGCAGCGCGAGGACCTCAACCCCATGGAGGAGGCCCGGGGCTATCGAAGTTTGATGGAGGAGTTTAACCTCACCCAGGACGAGGCCGCGCGCCGCGTGGGGAAATCGCGCTCGGCAGTGGCAAACGCCCTGCGGCTGCTGGGCCTGCCGGGGACGGTGCAGGAGCTCGTGCGGGACCAGAGGATCAGCGAGGGGCACGCCCGGGTATTGATGTCCCTGGAGGAGAGCGGCGAGATCGCCCCCGTGGCGCAGGAGATCGCCGAGAAGGGCCTGAACGTGCGCGAGAGCGAGAAGCTGGTCAAGCGCAGGAATGAAGCCGGCGTGAAGCTCACGCCGGGCGCGAATTCCGCGCAGGGGAAGCCCGTGCCGGACGACATCTGCCCACCGGCGCGCCAACCCCATCTGTTCGAGGAGGTGCGCCTGAGCATCAGCGAGGCGCTGGGCCGCAAGGTCAAGATCGTGCCCCACCGCGAGGGCGGCGGGCAGCTGGTGATCGAGTTCTACAACGAGGAGGAACTGATGGAGCTGGCCCGGAACCTGTGCGAGGGCGGGAGAATTGGGTTTTAATTTACCCCCTCACCCGCTGCGGCGGGAGCTCCCCCAAGGGGGAGCCGGGGGATAGGCGCAGACACCAAGTCGCCCCCTTGGGGGAGATGGCCGCAGGCCAGAGGGGGTAAAAAGTTGTATAACCCCCAATCATTTTGCCAATGCTTTATACAATGGAGGAACCCCTATGCTGGACATCAAATTTGTGCGGGCAAACCCCGAGGCCGTGAAGGCCAATTTGGAGAAGAAATTCCAGGGGGACAAGCTGCCCCTGGTGGACGAAGTGATACGATTGGACGCGCGCTATCGCGCAGTACTCGCCGAGCTGGAAAATATGCGGGCGAGCAGAAACGCGGTCAGCAAGCAGATCGGCGTGCTGATGGGGCAAAAGAAGTTCGACGAGGCTGATAACGCGAAGGGCCTTGTCTCCGTCATGGGGCAGGCGCTCGCATCCCTGGGCGAGCAGGAGAAGGACCTCGCCGCGCAGGTGCGGGAGATCATGCTCATGCTGCCGCAGATGATAGCCGACGACGTGCCCATCGGCCGCGACGACAGCGAGAATGTCGAGGTCGAGCGCTACGGGGAACCGGTGGTGCCCGACTTCGAGATACCGTACCACGTGGAGATCATGGAGTCCTTCCATGGGCTCGACCTGGACAGCGCGAGGAAGACCAGCGGCAACGGGTTCTATTTTCTGTGCGGGGACGTCGCGCGGCTGCACTCGGCGGTGCTGACCTACGCGCGGGACTTCATGATCGACAAGGGGTTCACCTACTGCGTGCCGCCGTTCATGATCCGGGGGAATGTGGTCACGGGCGTGATGAGCTTTGCCGAGATGGAAAACATGATGTACAAGATCGAGGGCGAGGACCTGTACCTCATCGGGACCTCGGAGCACTCGATGATCGGCAAGTTCATCGACACCATCAACCCCAAGGAGAGCCTGCCGGTGTGCCTGACGAGCTACTCGCCGTGCTTCCGCAAGGAGGTCGGCGCCCACGGCATCGAGGAGCGCGGGGTGTACCGGATTCACCAGTTCGAGAAGCAGGAGATGGTCGTCGTCTGCGAGCCGGAGGACAGCATGGCGTGGTTCCATAGGATGTACGGCTACACCGTGGAGCTGTTCCGCTCCCTCGAAATCCCCGTGCGCACCCTGGAGTGCTGCTCCGGGGATCTTGCGGACCTGAAGGTCAAGAGCGTCGACGTGGAGGCGTGGTCGCCAAGGCAGCGCAAGTACTTCGAGGTGGGCAGCTGCTCCACCCTGGGGGACGCGCAGGCGAGGCGGCTGGGGATCAGGATCAAAGGCGAAAACGGCAATTATTTCGCGCACACGCTCAACAACACCGTGGCCGCGCCGCCGAGGATGCTCATCGCGTTTTTGGAGAACAACCTGCGGGCGGACGGGAGCGTGGGGATACCCGAGGTGCTCAGGCCCTATATGGGGGGGAAAACGGAGATGAGGGTGTAGGAAACGTCGCTCCGCGAAGCCTTCCTCACCCGCCCGAGGCGGGAGCTCCTTCCACGGGAAGGAGCTTGGGGGATTAGACGAAAGCGGGAGGTTATAACCATGGAGCAACCGACCGGGATGCTTGAAAGCGACAGCCGCTTGCGTCCCCGCGCCCGGGAACTGCGCAACAACGCAACCAAACAGGAGACCGACCTTTGGTATGGATTTCTCAGGCGAAGGCCGGAACAGTGGCACAGGCAGAAAGTCATAGGCGAGTTTATTGTTGATTTCTATTGCCCGAAGGCAAAGCTTGTGATAGAATTGGACGGAATGCAGCACTATACCCCAGCAGGGCTGGCGTATGATGAGGAGCGCAGCGCCTGTTTGGAAGGGCTGGGCTTGAAGGTAATTCGTTTTCAAAATAAAGAAGTGGACGACGCGTTTTATCTGGTTTGTAGAAAAATTGCGGAAATAGCAGAAGTGCGGCATTAACCCCCCAAGCTCCTTCCTGCGGAAGGAGCTCCCCGCCTCGGGCGGGGTGAGGAAGGCATCGCGGAGCGATAAATATAACTTGCAATTAACATTAGGGAGAACAACATGACCGCTTACGAGACCCTTCAGCGGGGCGCGGCGGATCTGGCGCTGCGGCCCCTGCTGCGCTTTATCGAGAAAAACCCGGGGCCGAACCTCGTCAAGCTGGTGGGGATCGTCGACCTCGTATCGAGGAAGGCGTTTCCCCGGGGCGCCATCGAGGCCTTCAAGGCCGGGGCGATGGACAGCGAGAACGTCTGGAAGCAGATGGCCGAGAGCGTGCTGCGCGACGTGGACCGGGCGGCGCTGCGAAGGCTCCTGCTGAGTTTGGGGCTGGGCATCGCCAACGGGACGAGGCTGGTGCGCAAAAACCGGGAGAAATATGGCTGCAATATCCCCTTCCAGATCCTCTTTGACCCCACCAGCGCCTGCAATTTGCACTGCCGGGGCTGCTGGGCCGGGGAGTACCACAAGCACGAGAACCTCACCCTGGAGGAGATGGACGGCATCGTGCGCCAGGCCAAAAAGCTGGGCACGCGGGTGTTCATGCTCACAGGCGGGGAGCCGCTGATCAGGAAAAAAGATGTCTTAACGGTGGCGGCGGCGCACAGGGAGTGCACGTTTTTGATCTACACCAACGCCACGCTCATCGACGAGGCCCTGGTGCGGGAGACCAAGCGGCTGGGGAACATCGCCTTCGCGGTGAGCATCGAGGGCTTTGAGGGCACCAACGACGCCAGGCGCGGCGAGGGGGCGTACGAGCGCTCCATGCGGGCGATCGACCTGTTAAAAAAAGAGAAGTGCCTGTTCGGGATTTCCGTCTGCTACACCAGCGAGAACATCGAGACCGTGACCAGCGACGCGTTTATGGACGAGATGATCGCGAGGGGGGTCAAGTTCGGGTTCTACTTCCACTACATGCCCCTGGGGAAGCACGCCGTGCCCGCGCTGATGCCCGCGCCCGAACAGCGGGAGCGGATGTACGCCCGGCTGCGGGAGCTGAGGAACTCCAAGACCGGGAAGCCCATGTTCGTCATGGACTTCCAGAACGACGCGGAGTACGTGGGCGGGTGCATCGGCGGGGGGAGGAATTACTTCCACATCAACGCCGCCGGGGACGTGGAGCCCTGCGTGTTCATCCACTACTCGGATTCGAACATCCGCGAGCACACGCTGCTTCAGGCGCTGCAGCGGCCGCTGTTCCAGGCGTTTTATCAGGGCCAGCCCTTCAACCGCAACCACCTGCGCCCGTGCCCCATGCTGGAGAACCCGCAGTTACTGCGGGAGATCGTCAAGGGCGGGGGGGCGAGGTCCACCGACTTAGCTGCGCCCGAAGACGTGGACGACCTGTGCGCCAAATGCGACCGCTACGCCGCCGACTGGCGGCCCGTGGCGGAGAAGGTCTGGGAGGGGAACCGGCACCCGAAGCCGAAGACGCAGTACTATGGGGAGTGAGGTGAAATTACATGAGCAATAAAGAACGGTTGGTGGAGTTGGCGGCGGACGTGCCGGAATCCATGGCGGCGTTCGCGTTTTTTCTGCTGAAGCATTACCTGGACGCGGCGGACGAGGCTTTGGATGACGAGTTTTGCAGGCGCCTGGCGGCAGAGGCTTTGGCTGACCCGGAGAAGGATGACCTGGTGGATTTTGACGAGGCGTGCAGGATTGCGGGGGTGTCGCTGGCGTGAAAGTGCAATTCCAGCGGAATACCGCGCTCAAGTTTATCCTGAAGCAGCCCCTGAAACAGAGGGAACGCCTGTTTGCGGCCATACAGCACCTGCCGGAGGGGGACGTTGTTCCGCTGGCCGGGATGCCGGGGTATTACCGCCTGCGTGTTGGAGATTACCGCGTGGTGTATACAATCGATTTGGATGAGGAGAGTATCGTGGTGCACAACGCGGGAAACCGCGGGGATATTTATAAGTAGTATAAGAGGACATACTTATGAGACGAACCAATTGGACCAAGAAAATAACGATCCTGCTGGCGACTGTGTGCGTGGCGCTGGTGGCGGCCAGCGCGTTCACCCCCGCGCTCGCGCAGGCGTGGCTGCTGCAGGTGGAGGGCGTGCCGGTCTCCCGGGCGACGTATTGCTATTTCCTCTCGGAGGCGCTGCGGGGGACGCAGGGCAAGCCGAAGGACCTGCTCGCGCTGCGCCGCGACGTGATGGCGCGCTGCGTGGAGTACGTGGCAATTAACAGCGAGCTGCGCGCCATGGGCGTCCCCGTGGACCAGGAGCTCAAGGCGCAGGCGGCCGACCGCACCGCCTTCTATTGGCAGGTGTACGGCGGCTATTACAGCTCCATCGGGGTGGACAAGCAGACGCTCAACGCCATCCTCACCGGGCAGGCGGCGCGGGAACAGCTCTTCCGGGCGCTCTATGACGCGCAGGGCACGCGCGCCGCGCCCGAGGAGGCCCTCGAGGCCTACTTCTACGGGAACTATGTGGCATACAACGGGGTGCGGGTGTTCCGCACGGTGCCGCTGGACGACGAAACGGAGCGGGAGATGACGCAGGAGGAGGCCGCCGCGCTGTACCGGGTCCTGGCGGAATTTGTGGAGGCCGCCAACGAGGTCCAGGATTTCTTCGGCGTGGCGCAGGAGGAGCGCTTCGCCGAGGCGCTCAGCTATGGGATGCCCTCGATCACGGTGGTGCAGAAGGGCCATGCCGCGGGCGCCGGCGAGGACATGAGCGCCGACGACTTTGAAAAGGTGCGGGGCCTGGCCCCGGAAAAGATCTCCCTGCTGGACCTGCCGGGGTTTTACCTGGTGGCCATGGGGGTGAACATGTGGGATAGCCCGGAGGAGTACTACGAGGGATACCGCGCCGAGTGCCTGTTGGCGCTGAAGGGGGAGGAATACGCCGGGACGCTGCGGGAGCTGTGCAAGGGGTTCCGGGCGGACGAGAACGTGGGCGCGGTGGAGAAGCTGTATAAAGAATGGGAATGGTGACAGTCAGCCGCCCCCCGGTAAAACCGTTTCTCAATAAATAACATAAAAAACCAAGGAGCATCTGTCATTATCATGTGGAGACAAGTAAAGGCTTTCCTGATTGGGAAGCCGCTTTCCAACGACCAACTGCACGGCGAAAAGATGAACGTCTTCTGGGGGCTGCCCATCATGGCCAGCGACGCGATCTCCTCCGTGGCCTACGCCGTGGAGGAGATGCTCGTAGCGCTGGTGGCCGTCGTGGGCATCGCGGCATACAAGAACATGTTCTACGCCTCGGCCGCCATCATCCTGCTGCTGCTCATCCTGGTGTTTTCCTACCGGCAGACCATCGACCACTACCCCCACGGCGGCGGCTCGTACACCGTGGCGAGGGAGAACCTGGGGGAGACCCCGGGCCTCGTCGCCTGCGCCTCGCTGATCCTGGACTACGTGCTCACCGTGGCGGTGAGCACCTCCTCCGGCACCGCGGCCATCACCTCGGCCGTGCCCGCCCTCTGGAAATACCGGGTGATCATCGCGCTGGTCCTGGTTGCGCTGATGACCATAGGCAACCTGCGCGGCGTGAAGGAATCGGCGCACATCTTCGCGATCCCCACCTACATCTTCTTCGTTTCGATGCTGATCATGATCGCGACCGGCTTCATACGGGGGTCCGTCCTGCACCAGGTGCCCACGCCGCTGTACGACATCCCCCAGGCCACCGGCGACATCTCGCTCTTCCTGCTGCTGCGCGCCTTCGCGGCGGGCTGCTCGGGGCTGACGGGCGTGGAGGCCGTGAGCAACGCGATCCCCAACTTTGTGCAGCCCTCCCAGAAGAACGCCAAGCGGGTGCTGATGCTGCTGGCGCTGTTCGTGCTGCTCATCTTCGGCGGCACGTCCTTTATGGCCACGATGTACCACGCCGTGCCGAAGGACGACGTCACCGTGCTGTCCCAGATCGGGAAGCAGATCTTCGGCCACGGCGTCATGTACTACGTGCTGCAAGCCGCCACGGCGGCGATCCTGGTGATGGCCGCGAACACCTCCTTCGCCGGGCTGCCCCTGCTGCTGTCCATCACCGCGCGGGACGGCTACGTGCCCCACCAGTTCAACACGCGCGGCGGGCGCCTGAGCTACTCCAACGGCATCATCCTGCTTGCCCTGGCGGCAAGCCTGCTGATCGTCGTCTTCAAAGGCGAGACCCACAGGCTCGTGCCGCTATATTCCCTGGGCGTGTTCCTGTCCTTCACGCTTTCGCAGATGGGCATGCTCCGGAAATGGATGAGGGAGCGCGGCCCTGGCTGGAAGCACCGGGCCGTGATCAACGGCCTGGGCCTGCTGATGACGGCCCTGGCGGTGATGATCATCGCCTACGGCAAGCTCCTGGAGGGCGCGTGGATCACCCTGGTGTGCATCATCGTGCTCATCGTGCTGATGAAGATCACCCACAGGCACTACAGGGACCTCACCGGGCAGCTGCGGCTGCGGCCGGAGGAGGTGCCCGAAGAGACCGAATTGATCAAGGTGGAGCAGCACATGGTGGTGCTGGTGGATTCGCTGAACAAGGCCTCGCTGAAGGCCATCAGCTATGCCAGGCAGCTGATGGACGACAAAAAGATCGTCGCGTTCAACGTCTCCACCGACGAGGAGCAGGCCAGGCATCTGCGGGAGAAATGGAACGCCTGCGGGATCCCGCTGCCGCTGACGATCAAATACTCCCCCTACCGGGAGATCATCGAGCCGCTGATGGACTATGTGGAGTCGGAGGAGCACGACTACCAGCCCGGGGACATGCTCACCGTGGTGATGCCGCAGTTCATCGTGGGCAGGAAGTGGATGAACATATACCACAGCCAGACGGGAATCCGGATACGGCGGAAGCTGCTGCACGACAGGCACATCGCGGTGATTGTGGTGCCGTATGTGGTGGACGGGTGAGAGGTTTGCGGTGCTCCGCACAACCACCCCGGCCCTGCTTGCCTCCCTACGGTCGTGTCGGCTACGCCGAACCCCTCCTGGGAGGGGAATGGGGGATTGGGCGCGAGTAAGTATTAATCATAATAAAAGGATGGAGCCTATGCCAGAAGAAATGACAGCCAAAAAGCGTGTATTGAGCCTGATCCAGCCCACAGCGGTGCCGCACATAGGGAACTACATCGGCGCGCTGCGCAACTGGGCCGGCATGGCCGACGAATACGACTGCGTCTATGGCGTGGCGGATTTGCACGCGCTGACCATACGGCAGGACCCGGCGACGCTGCGCAAGCAGAGCATGGAGGCCTTCGCCATGCTGCTGGCGCTGGGGCTGCGCAGGGGGAACAACGTTGTGTTCTGCCAGAGCCACGTGGCCGGGCACTGCCAGCTGGCGTGGGTGCTCAACTGCTACACGCAGTTCGGCGAGGCCAGCCGCATGACGCAGTTCAAGGAGAAGGCCGCCTCTCACGCGGACAACGTGAACGTGGGGCTGTTCACCTACCCCTCGCTGATGGCGGCGGACATTTTGATCTATCAGGCGCACTTTGTGCCCGTGGGCGACGACCAGAAGCAGCACCTGGAGCTGGCGCGCAATGTCGCGGAGCGTTTCAACGGGGCGTACGGGCAGACCTTCGTGGTGCCGGAGCCCTATATCGGCAAGCTGGGCAGCAGGATCACGAGCCTGCAGGAGCCGGGCAAGAAGATGAGCAAGAGCGACCCGAACCCGCGGGCCAGCATCGCCATCACGGACGCGCCGGACGTCATCATGAAAAAGTGCAGGTCCGCGGTGACGGACAGCGGCGCCGAAGTGCGGCGCGGCGAGGGCAAGGAGGGGATCGTCAACCTGATGACGATCTACGCCGCGTGCACGGGCAAGGGCTTCGACGAGATCGAGCGGGCGTTCGACGGCAAGGGCTACGGGGAGTTCAAGACCGCCGTGGGCGAGGCCGTGATCGAGGAGCTGCGGGGGTTCCAGGGGGAATATGGGCGGATTTTGGGGGATAAGGCGTACCTGAAGCAGGCGGCGGCCGAGGGGGCCGAGGCGGCGGCGCGCATCGCCAACCGGACGGTGGAGAAGGCGTACCGGAAGGTGGGGCTGTGGGACTACAGGAGGTAAATTTGCGGTCGGTCGGTGCTCCGCACAACCACCCCGGCGCTAGCGTCTCCTGTGGGAGCCGCGTGCGCCACCCCTCCCAGGAGGGGAATTGTCTGTGGCCGTGAGTATTGTTGTAATTTATGGGCGGTCGGCACATCGCCCACAAGATAATGGCATACAAATACAAACAGAAGGAGAGCATGGCAATGGGCAGCAAGGAAAAACTGGCGGAACTGATCGCGGGCATGACGGAGTGGCAGGCGGGGCCGCTGCTGATGATGGTCCAGGCGTACATGCAGGCCATCAAGGACGCGGAGACGAAGGGGCGGGTGGACATCTCCAGCGAGGTGATCAAGTACCTGTCGGAGTCCGGGCCGACGGCCACGGGCGGGTATGCCAGGCAGGCGGCGCCGATGCCGCAGCCGGTGATCGTCCCGCCGCCGAGAGGGTAAATTTTTTGACAGAAGAGAGGATTCCCAAATGAGCAAAGAGATCAAGAAAATCGTGCTGATGTACTCCGGCGGGCTGGATACCTCGGTGATGATCCCGTGGCTGAAGGAGAACTACCCGGGCTGCGAGGTGGTCGCGGTCTCCGCCGACGTGGGGCAGGGCACGGAGCTGGACGGCCTGGAGGAGAAGGCCCTGAAAACCGGGGCGAGCAAGCTCTATGTCCTCGATTTGAAACAGGAGTTCGTGGAGGACCTCATCTGGCCCACGCTGAAGGCAGGGGCCCGCTACGAGCGGGAATACCTGCTGGGCACGAGCTTCGCCCGGCCGATCATCGCCAAGGCCATCGCCGAGGTGGCGATCCAGGAGGGCGCGGACGCCATCTGCCACGGCTGCACCGGCAAGGGCAACGACCAAGTCAGGTTTGAGCTGACCTTCAAGCGGTTCTGCCCGGAGATGAAGATCATCGCGCCGTGGAGGACGTGGGAGATCAAGTCCCGCGACGAGGAGATCGACTACGCCGAGGCGCACGGGGTGCCGCTGCGCATCAACCGGGAGACGAACTACTCGAAGGACAAGAACCTGTGGCACCTCTCCCACGAGGGCCTGGACCTGGAGAACCCGGCCAACGAGCCGCAGTACCAGAAGCCGGGCTTTTTGGAGATGGGGGTCTCCCCCGAGCAGGCCCCGGATGAGGCCACGTATATCGCGCTGGGCTTTGAGAAGGGGATTCCGGTGTCCCTCGATGGCGAGCGCATGGACGGCGTGGCGCTGATCGCGCGGCTCAACGAGATCGGCGGGGCCAACGGCGTGGGGATCGACGACCTCGTTGAAAACCGCCTGGTGGGGATGAAATCCAGGGGGGTATACGAAAACCCGGCGGGGCGGATATTGTACAGGGCGCACGACGTGCTGGAGAGCATCACCCTGGACAGGGACACGCAGCATTTTAAACTTTTATTGGCGGAAAGATATGCCGAGCTGGTGTACTTCGGGCAGTGGTATACCCCGCTGCGGGAGGCCATGGACGCCTTTGTGGACGTGACGCAGGGGAACGTCACCGGCGAGGTGCGGCTGAAGCTCTATAAGGGGAATATCATCAACGCGGGCGTGAGCTCGCCGCACTCTCTGTGGAGCGAGGCCTTCGCCACCTTTGACGGGGACGACGTGTACGACCAGAACGACAGCGCCGGGTTTATCAATTTGTTCGGGCTGAGCATGAAGGTAAGGGCGCTGATGGAGAGAGGAAAGGAATAGGGAGGGGAACCCCCCTGCGACGCCTTCGACGTCGCTTTCCCCCCTAAAGGGGGGATTCTGACGGATCGAAAAGCTTTCATCTACCGGGAGGCCCTTTATGCGTATGCACAAACATAATACCCTCACGCGCGCCGGGGCGGTTTTGCTCGCGGCGCTGCTGTGCTTTGGGCTGCTTGCCGGTTGTGGAAAGAAGGACGACGGCTCCGGGAAGGTGATCAATTACCCAGTGGAGGCGGCCCCGCGCAGGCTGGACCCCGCCGTCGCGAGAAGCCCGGAGGAGCTGCTGGTGATCGCCAACTGCATGGAGGGCCTCGTGCGGGAGGACGCCGAGGGGCGGCTCGCGCCCGGGGTGGCGCAGCGCTGGGAGGCCTCGGCCGACGGGAGGACGTGGACCTTCCACCTGCGGGGGGACAACCACTGGCGGCTGCCGGAAAAGGCGAAGGAGCTGCTGGGGGAAGAGGCGTTTGCGGCGTTTGATACGCAGGTGACCGCGGAGGACTTCGTGTTTGGGCTGGAACGGGCGCGCAGCTTCGCAGGAGGATACGAAAATATCCTGGGCGTGCGGGCCGTGGACAGACGCACCCTGGAGATCACGCTGTCCGCGCCTTTGGCGCAGACAGGGGAGAGGTCCGGCGGGGCGATCCTGCACGCCCTGGCGCGCGGCGCGGCCATGCCCTGCCGCCGGGCCTACTTTGAGGCCTGCGGGGGGAGGTACGGCCTGGAGCCGAAGTACCTGCCGTGCAACGGGCCGTTTTACCTCACCCGGATGGACGACGTGCTCACGCGGCTGAAGCCCAACGGGGGCTACCGGGAGGGCGAGCAGGCCCTGCCCGGCACGGTGAACCTCTGGGTGGAACCGGACGCCCTGCTGCGCGCGAAACTGGTTGGGACGGAGTACGACGCGGCCATCGTGCCGGGGGCCATGGAGCGGGAGGCACCGGAGGAGGCGGGGCGGACCGAGCTGCGCAACGCCATGCTCGCGCTGGTGTTCAACTGCGAGGGAACGCTGGGCGAGGCGAATATCCGCGTGGCCCTGTGCGCGGCCCTGGAGCCGCAGGCCCTGGGGAGCGGCGGCACCGGCCTTTTGCCCGGCGGCGTGCGGGCCGGGGATGGGAATTACCGCGCGTTGGCGGGCATGCCGGAGGGGATCAAGCACGATCTGGCCCGGGCGGTCTCCCTGGCGGACGCGGCGAAGGAGAAGACCGCGCTGCGGCTGATCTGCGCGCCGGCGCACGAGACGCTGCTGCGCCGCGCCCTGCAGGCCTGGCAGCGGGTGTTCCGGCTGGGGCTGGAGGCGCAGGTCGAGATTTTGGAGCCGGAGGACCTGGAGAAGCGCCTGGAGGCCGGGGACTTCGACGTGGCAGTGGCGAGCCTAAGTATAGAGCACTCCTCCGCCCCGGAGGCGCTGCAGGCCCTGGGCGGGGACGGCGGCGGCCCGGCGCGCTACCGCTCGCCCACACTGGAGGCCCTGCTGCTGGCCGCGGCCCAGACCGACGACGTCGCTCGCGCCTGCCTGCAGGCGGAGGAGCACCTGCTGCAAAACGGGGTGTACTACCCCCTGGAGGCCGGATCGAGCTGGCTGCTGCTGGCGCAGGGGGTGGAGGGCCTCGAGGTTTCGCCGGCGGGGGACCTGATATTCTTCAGAGGGGTCAGGAAGTGGGAGAAGTGAATAGGATAGTACGCAAGGAGGGTTTCGTTTTTGATTTGCAAGTCCATCACTGAATTGATTGGGAATACGCCGCTGCTGGCGCTGGACGGGTACGCCGGGGAGTTGGGGCTTTGCGCCTGCGTCGTGGCGAAGCTGGAGTACCTCAACCCCGCGGGGAGCGTGAAGGACCGCATCGCCCGGGCCATGATCGAGGACGCGGAGGAGCGGGGCCTGCTCGGGCCCGGCAGCGTCATCATCGAGCCCACCAGCGGCAACACGGGCATCGGGCTGGCGGCCGTGGCGGCGGCCAAGGGATACCGGGTCGTCCTCACCATGCCGGAGACCATGAGCATCGAGCGGCGCAGCCTTTTGGCGGCCTATGGGGCGAAGCTGGTGCTCACCGAGGGGGCAAAGGGCATGAAGGGCGCCATCGCCAGGGCGGAGGAGCTGCAGGCCGCCACGCCCGGCAGCTACATCCCCCGGCAGTTCGACAACCCCGTGAACCCGCTGACGCACAGAAAGACCACCGGGCCCGAGATCTGGGAGGGCACCGGCGGGATGGTGGATATCCTTGTGGCGGGGGTGGGAACCGGGGGGACCATCACGGGCACGGGGGAGTACCTGAAGGAACGGAAGCCCTCGGTGCGCGTTGTCGCCGTGGAGCCAGCGGACTCGCCCGTGCTGGGTGGCGGCGCGGCCGGGCCGCACAAGATACAGGGCATCGGCGCGGGCTTTGTGCCGGCGAACCTCCACCTGACCGCGGTCGACGAGGTGCTTGCCGCGCGGCACGAGGACGCCTGCAAGGCCTGCCAGCGATTGGCGGCGACGCAGGGGCTGCTGGCGGGGATCTCCTCAGGCGCGGCCCTGTGGGCGGCGGGGAAAATCGCCGAGAGGCCCGAAAACGCCGGGAAGATGGTCGTGGTGATCTTGCCGGACAGCGGGGAGCGGTATTTGAGCACGGGGCTGTTCGCGAGGTAGGAATGTCGCTGCGCGATGGTGCTCCTTACCTCCCTCCGGTCGTGTCGCCTCCGGCGAACCCCCTCGGCGCTGCGCACCGGCCCCCCAAGGGGGGCATCCTGACGGTAGCCGAAAGCGGGATTGATTCGCGCAAGGACGCGTCGCTCCGCGAAGCTCCCTCACCGCCTGCGCAAGCGACCTCGCAAGGTCGCTTTGGGAGCATCCCTCACGAGGGAGCCAGGGGGATTGACCGGAAGCTATTTCTTTTCCTTCGCTTTTTTTCGGTCGGCCTTCTTTTCCTTCCAGTTTTTGTATCTTACAATGGTCGGCTTCATTTGCGCGCATCCTTCGCATATATCCAATTCGTCATCTAAAATCACATCCTCCTCTGTCAGGTGGGTGTGATTTAATTTGTTCCAGCAGTCCAAGCAGAATTCAGCCATTGTGATGCACCTCATATTCCGAAATACGTCTATGTAACGTATTATATCACAAAGGGGGTGGTATAGTAAAGAGGGAACGTTACATAAACGTGAGGTGCTCGGAATGAAGAAAATTGAGTATAATGCCCATAAAAATGTAGTGTATCAGCAATTAAAAAAAGCCCGCATTGCGGCGGGCCTGTCGCAGAGCCAGCTTGCCGCTAGGATGCAGACCTTGGGCATCAACATAGACCAGCAGATGATAAGCAAGATTGAAAACAACAACCGAATCGTGACGGATTACGAGCTGGCCTGCTTCTGTAAAATTTTTGGCATAGAGGAGAAGGACCTCCTGAGAGACTTTTATGAAAATCGCTATGAATAACAAAATGGGCGGCTGAAAACGGCCGCCCGCATGATTTATAGTGCGCTACTTCTTGGGTTCCGCCTTTTGGGTATACCCGCAGCCCTCGCCCAGGCAGTGCTGCGCGCCGTTCTTCTGCTGGAACAGGCTCTTGCCGCACTGGGGGCAGGCCTCGCCCGAGGGGGCGTCCCAGGTGGTGAAGTCGCACGCCGGCCAGGCGGAGCAGCCGTAGAACACGCGGCCGGTCTTTTTGGCCTTGCGCTGCAGCACTGGCTTGCCGCACACGGGGCAGCCCGCCTTGGTCTCCGCCACCAGAGGCTTGGCGTTCTTACACTCGGGGTAGCCGGGGCAGGCCAGGAAGCGCCCGTAGCGCCCGGACTTGATCACCATCATGCGGCCGCATTTTTCGCAGGGGATGTCGGTCTGGTCCTCCTCCAGCTGGATTTTGACGCCCTCCATCTCGGCCCTGGCGCGCAGGAGGGTCTTTTCGAAGTCGTCGTAGAAGGCGCGCAGCACGGCGACGTAGTCGGTCTTGCCCTGGCCCACGTCGTCCAGGCGATCCTCCATCTGCGCGGTGAACTTGACGTTGACGATGTTGGGGAAGCGGTCCTTCAGCAGGCTGACCGTGGCCTCGCCCAGCTGCGTGGGGAGCAGCTGCTTCTGCTGTCTCGTGACATATCCGCGCTGTAAGATCGTGCTGATGATGGTGGCGTAGGTGCTCGGGCGGCCCACGCCGCTCTCCTCCAGGGCCTTGATGAGGGAGGCCTCTGTGTAGCGGGGCGGCGGCTGGGTGAAGTGCTGCTCGCGCACGAGCTCCTTCAGGCCGAGCGGTTCGCCCTCCTTGAGCTCGGGCAATTTTTCGCTCGCGGCGCCCTTCTCTTCCTCATCGGTGGAGGCCTCATATACGCGGGTGAAGCCGTCGAATTTCACGCTGTAACCGGAGGCGTTGAAGACGTAATTCCTACCCTGGCGCCTGTCCTCGGCGTTGGCGGCGAGGATCGCGGCTTTGACGGTGTCCTGCAGGCAGGAGGCCATCTGGCTGGCGAGGAAGCGCTTCCAGATCAAATCGTAGAGCTTCTGCTGGTCGGGGGTCAGGCTGCCCTTGAGCTGCGCGGGGGCCAGGTCCGGCATGGTGGGGCGGATGGCCTCGTGGCCGTCCTGCGCGCCGGCGCGGCTCTTATACACGCGCGGCTGGGACGGCAAATAATTTTTGCCGAAGGCGGAAGCGATGTATTCATTCGCCGCGGCGCGGGCCTCGTCGGAGACGCGCAGGGAGTCGGTGCGCATGTAGGTGATCAGGCCGATCGCGCCGTAGCCGGGGACGTCCACGCCCTCGTAGAGCTCCTGGGCGACCTTCATGGCGCGCTGGGCCTGGAAACCCAGCTTGCGCGAGGCCTCCTGCTGGAGGGTGGAGGTGTTGAAGGGCGGCGCGGGGTTTTTCTTGCGGGACCCGCGCTTTACGCTTGCGACCCAAAAATTCGCGTCCCGCAGGCGGGTGAGGATTTCGTCGGCCTGCTCCTTGGTCTTCAGGGGGATTTTGCCCCTCTGATCGCCGACAAACTGCGCGGTGAGGGGCTTCTTCGCCGAATTGAGGAGCTTGGCGTCGATGGTCCAGTACTCCTCGGGCACAAAGGAACGCACCTCCTGCTCGCGGTCGGCGATCAGGCGCACGGCCACGCTCTGCACGCGGCCCGCGGACAGCCCCCGGCGGATCTTCTGGCTGACAAAGGGGCTGAGCTTGTAGCCCACCAGGCGGTCCAGGATCCTGCGGGCCTGCTGGGCGTTGACCAGGTCGATATCGACGCGGCGGGGGTGGGCCATGCCGCCCTGCACGCCGGACTTGGTGATCTCGTTGAAGGTGACGCGGTTGGCCTGCTTCAGATCGAGCCCGAGGAGGCTGGCCAGGTGCCACGAGATGGCCTCGCCCTCGCGGTCCGGGTCGGTGGCGAGGTAGACCCTGTCGCTCTTGGCGGCCTTGGACTGCAGGTCCTTGACGACCTTCTCCTTGTCCTTCATCACGGCGTAGCTGGGCGCGAAGTCGCGCTTGACGTCCACGGCCAGGCGGGAGGCGGGCAGGTCGCGCACGTGGCCCATGGAGGAGGCCACGACGAAGCCGTCACCCAGGTATTTCTGGATGCTTTTGGCTTTGGCGGGGGATTCGACGATGAGTAGGTTTGGCAAGATAAGTTCCTCTATAATTTGATTTATTTTTTTGCGTATAGTTTGCCCGGGGCTTGTTCGATGAGGCCCTGCATTTCCAGGCTCATCAGGGCCGCGAAGAGCGCGCCGAAGGGGGCTGCGGTGGATTTCATGATGCGGTCGACATGCAGGGGGCCTTGGGCGAGCAACGTTAAAATTTGCTGCTCGAGCGGGGGGAGGTTGGAAGGTATGGGAGGGGATTGAGCCTCCTGCGGCGCGGGTTTTGGCCTTGCGGGGGACTTCACGGTGACCGTTTCGGGGTCCACGGAGGGGCGCTCCAGGTCGCGGGCGGCGCGCCTCATGTCCAACAATTCGGGGTAGAGCAGCTCGTATTCCTCCAGGACGTCCATGGCGGAGAAGACGGGCTTGGCCCCGTCGCGGATGAGGGAGTTCCCGCCGGTGTAGGTGGAGCCGAAGGCGTCGCCCGGGACGGCGAAGACGTCGCGCCCCTGCTCGGCGGCGCGGGCGGCCGTGCCCAGGGAGCCGCTCCTCTCGCCCGCCTCGATGACGACGGTGCCCACGGACATGCCGGAGATCAGACGGTTGCGCACGGGGAAGTTCCGCGAGAGGGGGGCCATGCCGAAGGGGTACTCGGAGACCTGCGCACCGTGCTCCGCGATGCGCTGGAACAGGGCCGCGTTTTCGGACGGGTAGGAGGTATCCAGGCCGCAGCCCATCACCGCGGCGGTGACCCCTCCGGCGTGGAGGGCGCCCCGGTGGGCGGCGCTGTCGATCCCTTGCGCGCCGCCGCTGATGATGGCGCAGCCGGCGTGCACCAGATCGGTGCTCAGGCGCGCGGCGATGTCAATGCTCCTGCGGCTGGCCTTGCGGGTGCCAACAATGGCGACGGGCAGGCGGTCACGCAGGGGCTCCAGGGAGCCGCGCACATAGAGCGCCAGGGGATAATTGGGGATCTGCAGCAGCAGCGCGGGGTAGGCGGCGTCTTGCGGTGATAGGATATGCGCGTTTTGGCGCGCGCATTCCTCCAGGATTTTTTCTGCCTGGGAAAGGGGAGTGCCCCGCAGCCGGGACAGCTGCGTGTTGGTGAACACGCCCGCCAGGCGGCGCTCGTAGTCGGCGGCGTTGTAAATTTCTTTTGCGCCGCGTGGGAACGCGGCGAGGATCTCCTGCGTGCGCAGCGCGGGCGAGACGCCCAGGGCGCACTGGAGCCAGAGGTAGTACAGCGTATCAGCCATGGGTTCTCACCATTTCCCACATCAGGATGGTCGCCGCGGCGGCGGCGTTGAGGCTTTCGGCGCGGCCGGGCATGGGGACCGTGATCTTATATGCGCAGGCGGCGATGGCCTGCGGCGAGAGGCCGTCGGCCTCGCTGCCGACGACGAGGACGCCGCCGCGGGTAAAATCACAGGAGAGGACGGAGGGGGCGCCCCGGTCCGGGACGGCGGCGTAACAGGGCAGGCCGCCGGACAGCAGGGCAGCGCAATGCAGCGCCTCAGGGAGGTTGTCCGCCTGCAGGACGGGCAGGCGCAGCAGGGCCCCCATGGAGGCGCGCAGCGCCTTGGGGTGGTGGACGTCGCAGCCGCCGGAGAGCAGCAGGCCGGTCAGGCCCAGGGCCTCCGCCGTGCGGGCGATGGCGCCCAGGTTGCCGGGGTCCTGCAGGTTTTCCAGGGCGATGTATTTGCCGTTTTCGCGCCAGAAGCCAATTTTCGGCTCTTCCATGGCACAGATCGCGAACACGCCCTGGGGGGACTGGGTGTCGCCCAGCTTTTGCGCCACGCTCTCAGTAATTTCATATGTTTGCGCGCTGGCTTGTTCCAGGGGAGCTGTAAGATATTTTTCGCGGGCTTCCTTCGTAAGGAATAGCGCATCAGGCACATAACCTGTGGCGAGGGCGTCGGCACAAAGACGGAAGCCCTCCAGGAAAAATTTTCCCAGAGCGCGGCGTTCCGCCGCCGAGGCGCGCAGGCGCACGGCGGCCTTGATATGGGGGTTGTCCCGTGAGGAGATGGTCATGGTAGGCATGCCTAACATTATAATCGGGAAGGGGAGGTTTGTCAACGAAAAATTTAGGATAATTTTTGTTCCATATCCCGCTTGGACAGGCCGTTCTTTTTCCCCGCCAGGCGGAAACTGATATTCCCGCCGAGCATGTACGGGGCGCGGGGGAATTTTTTCACCGAGCCGTGCCCCACGATGTTCGCCACGGCGCGGGGAGGAGGCGCTGCGCCTGCTCAGAGGGCAGGTCGTGGAGGATCAGGCGCATGGGATCACCTCGTTTACGGGATGGGCCTCGTCTGCGGGATGGCGGCCGCGCCGCGGGCGGCCTCGAGGAGGATCAGGCGGTCGGCGGCGTCCACAACGCCGTTGCCGTCGAGGTCCGCGGCGAAGCGGAAGGGGTCGGTCCCCACGGGGCCGTACAGGGTCGGCAGCGCGGCCCAGTCGTCGTAATCGACGACGAAGTTGCCGTCCACGTCACCGAAGACGATGAGGGTGTATTCGACCTTTACGGTCTTGGCGGCGTTCCAGAGCTGCAGCACTGTGCCCGTGCCGGTGAGGGGGCAATCCGCGGGGCGCGCCAGCTCCAGGATTCCCTCATCGGTGGCGGTAAAGTAGTTGCCGAGCATGCTGTCGCTCCAGCATGTGGGATTGCCGACCCGGGGCAGGCTCTCCGGGAAGCCATAGATGTAATTGCCGTCGATGGTCAGGTCCGTCTCCAGCGCGGGGACGGGTGGGACGGGCTGGATGGTCAGGTCCGCCGCCGTGGCGTCGATGCCGAGGTCCGCGGCGTAAAACCAGGGGGTATCGGCAAGGGAGTAGTCTGTGGAGACGAAGATGCGCCCGCCGGGCGCGGCGTAGGGGGCGTCGGCCCTGACCTGAAAGCCCAGGGTGAGCACCGTCGTTTCAATTCCGGGGCTGAGGGCGAGGGGCGGGGCGCCGCCCGCCGGGACGGCGCACCACTGGACGACCGCCACGCTGTATTTGGCCCGGTCGGCGGTGCCCATGGCGGCGGGATATTTTGCGCCGCCCGCGCCGTCGTCCTTGCCGAACATACCGGGGCGCGCCTGGACCGTTGTAGCGGGGTCCCAGGTGAAGCAGGCGCTGTCATAGAGGACGTAGAGCCGCAGGGCGGAGACGTCCCCGCCCGTAGGGGTGAGCTTCACGTCCACGGTGAAGGCCGTGCCGCGCAGAAGGCCGGTCTCCGCGGTGCCGAACGCCACGGCCAGGGAATTCCCGCCCGCAGCATGCCCGGAAAGGGCAAAGACGCCGGCGAACAGGGCCAGCACAGATAATATCGCAAGCAGCTTTTTCATGGGATCATCCCTCCAAACCATTGTGTCTCCCGCAGGAGACACTTCTCCCGCAGGAGACACTTCTCCCGCAGGAGACGCTCTTCACAGCTTCTATCATAGCGCAACGGGGGAAGATTGTCAAGCAGGAAGTTTTTTTGTACGCGCAAACCCCCTCCACAGAGGGGAATTGTCGCTCCGCGATACTCCCTCACCCGCTGCGGCGGGAGCTCCCTCACAGAGGGAGCCAGGGGATTAACGGGCACAAGCTCCAAGGCTCCCTCGTGAGGGAGCTCCGCCCGCAGGCGGTGAGGGAGTATCGCGGAGCGACGTTCTCCGTGCGGCTCTCGAAGAAATCAAAAAAATGAAATTTTTCTTGCATTTTTGACGAAACTATATTAAAATATAAAGTGTATTTTTTGAATTAAGAAAGGATTCCCATTCCATGAACGTGCTCAACAAGAAGACCATCGAAGACATTGACGTCAAGGGCAAAAAGGTGCTCGTGCGCTGCGACTTCAACGTGCCCCTCGCAAACGGCTCCGACGGAGCCGTGATCACCAGCGACAAGCGCATCGTGGCCTCTTTGCCCACCATCCAGTACCTGCTGGGACAGGGCGCGAGGGTGATCCTCTGCTCACACCTGGGCAGGCCCAAGGGCGGCGAGTTCGACCCCGAATTTTCGCTGAAGCCCGTGGCGGCGCGCCTGAGCGAGCTGCTGGGCATCGAAGTCAAAATGGCGGACGACGTGGTGGGCGAGAGCGCCCAGACCCTGGCGGCCGCCCTCGGAGAGGGCGAGGTGCTGCTGCTGGAAAACGTGCGCTTTGAAAAGGGCGAGACCAAGAACGACCCGGAGCTAAGCCGCCAGTTCGCCGCCCTGGCGGACGTGTTCGTCAACGACGCGTTTGGCTCGGCGCACCGGGCGCACAGCTCCACCGCGGGCGTGGCCGACTACCTGCCCTCCGCCAGCGGCTATCTGATGCGCAAGGAGATCGCCTTCCTGGGCGGCGCCCTTGAGGACCCGAAGCGGCCCCTGGTGGCCATTCTGGGCGGCGCGAAGGTCAGCGACAAGATCGGCGTGATCGACCACCTCCTGGACCTGGTGGACACGCTGATCGTCGGCGGCGGGATGGCGTACACCTTCTTTGCCGCGCAGGGCTGCGGCGTGGGGACCTCGCTGTGCGAGAACGACAAATTTGATCTGGCCCTTGCCATGCTCAAAAAGGCCAAGGATAAGGGCGTAAATTTCCTGCTGCCGGTGGACACCGTCGTGGGGCTGGAATTCGACGCCAACACGGAATATAAGACCGTGCCCTCCAATGAGATCCCAGACGGGTGGATGGGCCTGGACATCGGCGAGGAGACGAGGGCCCTGTTCGCCGGGGCCATCGCGGGCAGCGGCACGGTGATCTGGAACGGGCCGATGGGCGTCTCGGAGTGGGAGAGCTTTGCCAAGGGCACGGTGGCTGTGGCGACAGCGGTGGCCGAGAGCGGGGCGATCTCCATCATCGGCGGCGGGGACAGCGCGGCGGCCGTGAAGAAGCTGGGCTTTGAGAAGAGGATGAGCCATGTCTCCACCGGCGGCGGGGCCTCGTTGGAGTTTTTGGAGGGCAAGGAACTGCCGGGCGTGGCGTGCCTGGACGAGAAGTGAGGAAAAATCCGCTGTGTTTCGACCAAGTATATAGGAAGACTTCATTTCGGAGAGAAAAGTATTGAACCGGGAGGGCAGCGCCTTGAGCTTCATTGAATTTCAGGATGTCTCCAAGCAGTATATCATGGGCGAGGTCACAATCAACGCGGTGGACGGCGCGGACTTCGAGATCGAGGAGGGCGAGCTGGCCCTCATCGTCGGGGCCTCCGGCGCGGGCAAGACGACCATCCTGAACATCCTGGGCGGGATGGACAGCGCCAGCGGCGGGCGGGTGTTTGTTGACGGCGAGGAGATCACCGCCTTCGGCAACCGCAGGCTGATCGAATACCGCCGCAACCAGGTGGGCTTCGTGTTCCAGTTCTACAACCTCATCCCCAACCTCACCGCGCTGGAGAACGTGGAGATCGCCACGCAGCTGAGCGCCGACCCCCTGCCCCCGGCCGAGGTGCTGGAGCAGGTGGGCCTGGAGGAGCGGCTGAACAACTTCCCGGCCCAGCTTTCGGGCGGGGAGCAGCAGCGGGTCTCCATCGCGCGGGCCCTGGCCAAAAACCCGCGGCTGCTGCTGTGCGACGAGCCCACGGGCGCCCTGGACTACGCCACGGGCAAGCAGATCCTGCAGCTGCTGCAGAAGACCTGCCGCGAGACCGGCACCACGGTGATCATCATCACACACAACACCTTCATCGAGCCCATTGCCGACCGGGTGATCGCCATGCGCAGCGGGAAGATATACAAGGTGACGCAGAACGAAGAGCCGAAGAACGTGGAAGATTTGGATTGGTAAGAGATTTCCCCTTTCCCCCTCTGTCGCGTTGTTTGCCGCTGCGCGGCCGCGACATCTCCCCCAAGGGGGCGACTTTTTAGTGGTCTTTTCGAAAGCTACGGTTAGCGCAATCTAAGTCGCCCCCTTGGGGGAGATGGCCGCAGGCCAGAGGGGGAGGAAAGACATGCGCCCCGAATACAACAAGAACCTTGTGCCGCGCGCCCAGGAGATGCGGCGGGAGATGACGCCGCAGGAGAGACATCTCTGGTACGATTTTTTGCGGCAACACCCGTTGCGGTTCCGGCGGCAGAGCGTAATATACCACTATATCGCGGATTTTTATTGCGACGGGGCAAAGCTGGTGATTGAAGTGGACGGCAGCCAGCACGCCCGGCCCGATGCGCGGGAATATGACTGGATGCGGACGCTGACGCTTGAGGGCATAGAGCTGGCGGTGCTGCGATTTACGAACGCGGAAGTTGAAAACGAATTTATGTATGTGTGTGAACGAATTGACCGGGCGGTGCGGGACAGGGCTGGCTCTCTTGCCTCTCCCCCTCTGCCCTGCGGGCATCTCCCCCAAGGGGGCGACTGACCTGCCTCCGCGCTGTCGCCAAAGGCTCCCCCTTGGGGGAGCTCCCGCGCAGCGGGTGAGGGAGTAAAATGGAGGCCAACAATGACCAAAGCATTATTTCGCGATACCCTGCGCGCGATACGCAAGACGCTTTCGCGCTTCATCTCCATCGTGATCATCGTCGCGCTGGGGGTGGGCTTTTTCGCGGGGCTCAAGGCGGTCTCGCCCAACATGAAGGCCGCCGCGGGGCAGTTCTATGAAAAGCACATGCTGGCGGACATCGTGGTGAACTCCACCGTGGGCTTTGACGAGGAGGACCGGCAGGCCGTGCTGCGCATCCCCGGGGTGGAGAGCGCCACGCTCTCGCGGTTCATCGACGGCGTGCTGTATAAGACCGACGGCAGCATGGAGCAGAGCATGAGCGGCACCGCCTACGTGATGCGCATCATCGGCTACGACTTCGGCCAGGCCGTGGGCTCGGGCAGCGGCAGGCTCAACCAGCTGAAGCTGGTGGGCGGGCGCTTCCCCGAGAAGCCCAACGAGTGCGTGGTGAGCGTCTTTGAGAACAAGAACGAGCCGCAGCACTACATCCTGAATCAGATCATCCGCATCCGGGGCGACCACGAGGACCTCCTGGATACAGTGAAAAGTGAGTACTATAAGGTAGTAGGGACTGTGTATACCCCTGAGTTCATCGCCATGGAGCTGGGCGCCAGCCAGGCCGGCGGCGGCGAGCTCTCGGGCTATATCTATATCCCAGACGACGCGTTCAAGACGGACTACTACACCACGCTGTATATCGGCGCGCAGGGCGCGGGGAAACACGCGGCCTACACCGCCGGCTACAAGGACCTGGTGCGGGAGGTGACCGACAGGCTCGACGCCGCGGGCCCGGTGATCGTGGGGCGGCGGGCGGCGCGCATGTCGGACTATTACCTGCCCATCATCGAGAGCGGCAAGCTGGAGCTGGAGCAGGCGAAGGCGGACCTGGCGCGGCTGGAGGCTGCCATCAAGGACGGCCCCGCGGAATACGCCAAGGCGAAGGCGGACGGCGACCGGCAGATTAAAGCTGCGGAAAAGGAGCTGGCCGAGGCCCCCGCCAAATACCAGGAAAACCTGGACAAATACAACGAGGGCAAGGCGGAATACGACAAGGCGTATGAGATGGCCGCCCAGCATCCCGGGGCCCTGCAGGAATACCAGGACGGGGTCAACCGGGTGGAGCGGGCGGAGGCGAGCTACAACATCGCCAGCTCGGCTGTGCGGGCGGGGCAAAGCGCCCTGCGCGTGGCCAAGCAGGCCCTGGACAGCGGCGAGGACCAGCGCATCAAAAACGCCATGGACATCCTGGGCCTGTACTTCCCCCTGGAGGCCGCGGACTACACCATCGAGGGCCTGCGCAAGCGGGTGGAGGAGGCCGAGGCGAACCTGGCCGAGCAGGAGGAGGCCCTGGCCGAGGGCAAGGCGGAGCTGGAGGCCGGCAAGGCGGAGCTGAAAAAGTACGAGGGGCTCGTCAAGGAGCTGGAGCGGTTCAACCGGGCCGCCAACGAGCTGCAGGCCGCCAAGGCGCAGCTGGACAAGGCCTGGACGGATATCCAGGAGGGGCAGGGCAGGATCGACGACGCCCGGGCGGACATGCAGAAGCAGCTGGAGGAGGCCGAGCGGGAGCTGGCCAACGCGCAGACCAAGTCGATCACCGCCGCGCAGGAGGTGGCCAACGGGGAGCGCAAGATCCGCAGGGCGGAGAACCAGATGGCCGCCCTGGGCAGCGCGCAGTGGATCATCCTGGACCGGGACGAGTTCGCGGGGTACACCAACTACGGCGACACGGCGGACAACATGGAGCAGTTCGCGCTGATCTTCCCGGTGCTGTTCTTCCTCATCGCGGCGCTGGTGAGCCTGACGACCATGACCCGCATGGTGGAGGACGAGCGCACCCAGCTGGGCGTGCTGAAGGCGGCCGGCTATTCCACGGTGGCCATTTCATTCAAGTATCTGTTCTATGCCTTCACGGCGGGGCTGCTGGGCTGCGCCATCGGCCTGGCAATGGGGTTCACGTTCATACCCCTGGCGATCTTCAAGGCGTACACGGTATTGTACCTCATCCCCACCATGACGCCGGGCTTCTTCCTCGAACCGGCGGCCATCGGGCTGGGGGCGGCGCTGGCATCCACCGTGGGCGCGGTGCTGTTCTCGGTGCTGCAGGCCATGCGCCACAGGCCCGCGGAGCTCATGCGCCCGAAGGCGCCCAAGGCGGGCAAGCGGGTGTTCCTGGAGTGGTTCCCCTTCCTCTGGACGCGCCTGGGCTTCAACGGCAAGGTCACGGCGCGCAACCTCGCGCGCAACAAGAAACGCTTCGTCATGACCTTCGCGGGGATCATGGGCTGCACGGCGCTGCTGCTGACGGGCTTCGGCATCGGCAACAGCATAGGCACCATGCTGGACAAGCAGTTCGGCACGGAGAGCATCATGCGCTTTGACGGGCAGGCCCTGCTGCAGGCGCCCATGCGCGCGGGCGAGGCCCCGGCCCTGATCGACAAGGTGTTCAAGGACGAGCGCATCGCCGGGGTGCTGCCGGTGTATATGAAGAAGATGTACGGCGCGGCGCCGGGCTACGACCACCAGATCGACGTGACCATCGCGGTGACGCAGGAGAAGGACAGGGTCCCCGATTTCGTCGACCTGCGCGACGAGAGGACCGGCGCGCCCCTCACGGTCAACGACGCGGGCATCTTCATCAACGGCAAGACGGCGGAGCTCTACAACCTGAAGCTGGGCGACAAGTTCATCATACAGTCCGGCCCGCAGAAGGGCGAGTTCACCGTGGCGGGCATCACGAGGAACTATGTGTACCACTATATCTATATGACCCCGAAGGTGTATGAGCAGGGCTTCGGCCTGGACGAGACCACCTATAACGTGGTGCTGCTGCGCCTGCAGCCGGAGCTGACGCGTCTCAATAAGGGCAGCAACGCGGAGATCAGCGCGGTGAAGGACGCCCGCACCTCCCTGGCGCGGGACCTCGGCGACACGGCGGAGGTCATCACGGTGGTGTATAACCAGGCCATCATCGACAAGGTGGGCCACATGATCGAGCTGATGCGCAACGTCATCGTGGCGGTGTTCACCATCGCGGCGGGGGCCCTCGCCTTCGTGGTGCTGTACAACCTGAACAACATCAACATCTACGAGCGCATCCGCGAGCTGGCGACCATCAAGGTGCTGGGCTTCTACGACAAGGAGGCCGACATGTTCATCTACCGGGAGAACATCATCACGAGCATTTTGGGCATCGGCGCGGGGCTGGCCCTGGGCGTGCCCATACACGGCTTCGTCATCAAGGCGGCGGAGATCGAGAGCATGATGTTCGTGCGCACGCTCGCGATGCCGAACTTCTTCGCGGCGGCGGTGATCACGGGCATCTTCGCCGTGGCGATCAACCTGCTGATGCACAAGAAGATCAAGGAGATCAACATGGTGGAGGCGCTCAAGAGCGTGGAGTAAGGGATTTACCCCCTCACCGCCTGCGGGCGGAGCTCCCTCCGGTCATGTCAGCTACGCTGATCCCCCAAGGGGGAGCCAGGGGAGGCAGCCGGCAAGTACGCAATAAAAACAGCCCCGGGAGGGGTTGTTTTTTTGCCTTGACAAATGGCGTGCGTGTACGTATACTTGATTTAGACAGTAGAGACGCACGGCTGTGCGTCTCCCAGAAAGCACTTGCTCTGTTACGGAGACGCACAGCCGTGCGTCTCTACATCACGATGAAAGAGGTATATCCCATGCTCGAACCCGCCATTGCCCAGCGCATGTCCCTGCTGCACACGGAATCCGCGTTCCAGATTCTCGCCAAGGCGCAGGCCCTGGAGGCGCAGGGCAGGCATATCATCCATATGGAGATCGGCCAGCCGGATTTTAAAACGCCGCAGAACATCATCGACGCGGCCTATCGCGCGATGAACGACGGCTATACCGGGTATACGCCAACCCCCGGACTTTTCTGCGCGCGTAAAGCCATCGCGGAATACGCGGCAAGGCAGAAAAATATCACCACGTCCGCGGACGAGGTGGTGATTGTGCCGGGCGGCAAGCCGGTGATGTTCTACACGATGCTGATGCTGGTCAACCCCGGGGACGAGGTCGTCTACCCAAACCCGTCGTTCCCGATCTATGAGTCGTGCATCAACTTCGCGGGAGGGGTCCCCGTCCCGTTGCGGCTGAGCGCGGAGAACGATTTCCGGCTGGACATCGCCGAATTCAAACGGCTCATCACGCCGAAGACGAAGCTGGTGATTATCAACAGCCCGTCCAACCCCACCGGCGGGGTGTTTACACCCGCGGACGTGATCGCTATCGCGGATATCCTGCGGGACCGCCCGGATATCTTCATCCTCTCCGATGAGATCTACGACCGGCTGATCTTCGAGGGCGAGGCGTTCTCCATCGCCTCGCTGCCCGGCTTCAAGGACCGGACGATCATCCTGGACGGGTTTTCGAAGACCTACGCGATGACGGGCTGGCGCCTGGGCTACGCCATCCTGCACCCGGAACTGGCCGCGCACATGTCGATGCTGATGGTCAACTCGAACTCCTGCGCCGCGGCCTTCTCGCAGATGGCCGCCATCGAGGCGCTCACCGGGCCTCAGGACGCCGTGGACACCATGCGGGCGGCGTTCATGGAGCGGCGCGACGTCCTGGTGGAGGCGCTGGGCGCCATCGACGGCATCCGCTGCTGCCTGCCGAAGGGCGCGTTCTACGCGTTCCCGGACATCTCAAGCTTCGGCATCCCCAGCGAGGAATTCGCGTCCAGGCTGCTGGATGAGGCGGGCGTGGCCGCCGCGCACGGCACGGCCTTCGGGGCGTTCGGCGAGGGGTATTTGCGCCTGTCCTATGCGACGTCCATCGAGAATATCAAGATCGCTGTGGAGCGGATTGGGAGGTTTTGCGGGGGGCTGTAGGGTGCTCCGCACAACCACCCCGGCCTGCGGGCCACCCCTCCCAGGAGGGGAATTGGATTCCTATTGCCAGCCCCTTCGCCTGCGAGGGGGCTTTTTTCACCGCAGCAGGGCCATGATCCCCACGGTGATGACGCTCAGCGCGAGGGCCCCGACCAGTACCAGGGCGATGATGCGGACGAGTTTTTTGTTCATGGTTGGCCTCCTGTATGTGAAAGTTTATTTTATTTTGAATTCGGCGTAGACGTCATGCTGCGGGGTGTTCTTGTTGACGGGCCTCTCCGCGTCGTAGTTGTAGCTTGCCGCGATGCGATAGCGCCCCGCCTGTAGGGGGCCATAGTAATGGGCTATATCATAGGGTTTTTCTCGGCTTTCGCCCGGTGTGAGATAATAGCCGATGGTCAGAAAGATCAGCTTGTTGACGGGCTCCGCATCGGTCCACTTGCCGCCCTGCCATTTTTGCAGGATATACATATCGCCGAAGATCATATCTTCATCTGAGCCGTTGGTCCATGTGACCGTGATCTCCTGCGTGCCCATGGGGTAGGTTTCCTGCGCCAGGGTGAGGATCACGGGCTCCGGGGCGGCGGTTTCTGTCCGTGCGGCGGTGGAGGTCGTGGGCTTGGCGGTGGTGGTTGGATCGGGCTCTGATGTGGTTGTATCGGGTTCTGTTGTGGTCAGATTTGGCTCAGTGGTGGTGGAGGACGTTGGGTCGGATGGATCGATGGGCTCGATGGGTGTGCTGCCGCAGGCGGCGGCGAGCGCAAGGCAGAACAGCGTGGCGATGAGCGCAAAAGCTGTCTTTTTCATGTGCATTCCCCTCTCTATGTGATTTAGTCGTTGGGGAATGCGCTTTTCCTTACGTTCTGTAGTCCCCGTTGATTTTGACATAGTCATACGTCAGGTCGCAGCCCCAGGCGGTGGCGCAGGCGGGGCCGCCGCCCAGGCCGATGAGGATGGCGATCTCCTCTTCGCCCAGGATAAGCGAGGCCAGCTCTTCGGAGAAGGGGATCCCCACACCATTTTCGCAGACATCGATGCGCCCGGCGGGGGATTCAAAGGCGACGGATACCCGGGTGGGGTCAATAGCTGCGCCGGAGTAGCCCAGGGCGCACAGCTCGCGGCCCCAGTTGGCGTCCGCGCCGAACATGGCGGCCTTGACCAGGCTGGAGGAGATCACGCCCCTCGCCGCCAGGCGGGCGTCGGCAACGGTTTTCGCGCCGGAGACGCGGCATTCGAGCAGCTTGGTGGCGCCCTCGCCGTCGCGGGCCAGCATGCGGGTGAGTTCAGTCAGAACCTGCGTGAGGGCCTGCTTGAATACGCCGAGGGCCTCGCCCGGGGCGGCGATCGCCTCGTTGCCCGCAAGGCCGTTGGCCAGGATACAGCACATGTCATTGGTGGAGGTGTCGCCGTCGATGCTGAGCATGTTGAGGGTGGAGGCGACGCAGTCCTTCAGGACATCCGCCAGGATTTCAGGGGCGATGGCCGCGTCCGTGGTCAAAAAGGCCAGCAGGGTGGCCATGTTGGGGTGGATCATCCCCGAGCCCTTGGCCATGCCGCCGATCCGGCAGGGGACCCCGCCGATCTCGAACGCCGCTGCGGCCTGCTTTGGGAAGGTGTCGGTGGTCATGATGGCGCGGGCGGCCTGCTCGTTGCCGTCAGGGCGCAGCGCCTCGCACAGGGCGGGCATCGCCGCCGCAATCGGCGCGATGGGCAGCGGCTGGCCGATCACCCCTGTGGAGGCCACGAGCACCTCCCCGGCGGGGACGCCCAGATGCCGCTCCACCAGGGCGCACATGGCCTCGGCGATCTCGATGCCGTCGGCGTTGCAGGTGTTCGCGTTGCCGCTGTTGCAGATCACCGCCCGGGCCGTGCCGCCGCGCAGGTGATTTTGCGTCACAAGCAGGGGCGCGCCCTTGACGAGGTTCGTCGTGTAGACCGCCGCAGCCGCAGCCGGGACGTCGCTCACCAGCAGGGCGAGGTCGGGCTTTTCGCGGTTGGGGCGGATGCCGCAGTGGAGGCCTGCGGCGCGGAAGCCGCGGGGGAAGCATACGGACATGGGTGGGCTCCTTTGTTAAATAAGAAATTAGAATGCAGAATGCAGAAATGTTATGATTGGTCGATGAAGAGCCAGGTGCCGGAGGTGGAGATGTAGCCGCGGCGGGTGGGGATTTCGACCCAGTAGTAGGAGGGGCCTTGGGGGGAGGCGGTGTTGTAGTCCGAATATAGCTGGTCGAAATAGGGCTCCAATGGGCAGTTCTGGACTTTATTGCCCTGCCAATCGATGGCGAAAGTATCATAGATGATTGTTCCATCTTCAGTTTCCCAAGTCACACCGGTTCTCACGACCAAATAGTCTTCGCAGACGATGATCGCATTGGCAAAGGGCCAGGCCCCTTCGTGGCCATCTTTGGGCTCTGGGAAGAACTGCGCGAGGTTTAGCAAGCTCCATTGCCCATTTTGCACAGCATAAGCAGCGGAGCCGCCCGCCCAACACTGAAAGGAGTCTGTCTTTGGAAAGGGCTTGCCATCGGAGTCAAAGGCTTTTTTCACTTGCATGTTGGCCTTATTCACTAACAGAAAACCGTCGCCTAAGACGATCATCTTTTCCCCTTCGCCCTCTCTGCAGACCTCCTCCAGATTTGCGTCCAGCAAGATATGTTCAGAATAAAATTCAATATCATTCGTCACTAGATAGCAAGTGCCATTTCGGCTGACGCTTGCATATTGCTTATCGGACATTTCCCCTTTGCGGTTGATCCAGGAATTGTAGTTGGGATAACGGGATATCCGACACCATTCCCCGCAGTTGAAGCCGCCGGAGCGGCCCGACTCCATGCTCCAATTCTCGGTGAGGGGGATGCGTTGCAGATCGCTGTCGAAGACAGGGATTGTGCCTCCGAACCAGCCGGTCTCCGGGTAATATTCCTGCACACGGTCACCAAGCGTGGAAAAATCCACTACGCGTTCATCAGCGCAATAGAAGATCCACTGTGCGGTTTGCTCGCCTAATGTATCGCCTGGTGTTTCTCTGTGATTGTATTGATATCCAAGCACCACGCCGCCGCATGCATACTGAATTAGTTGACCAAGCTTTGGCTCAATGACATATTGATTCTTCTTGATGTCATACAGGCCATCTTTTTGGGGGTCCCATGCGCTGTCGCCGAACAGATACGTCGGTCTCGCTGCCTCTATTATGGCGTAGCGCCCGCCGGGGCAGACAGTGGCGCGATAGCTTTCGCAGGGGAGAACCCTGCTTTCCCCATTCAGCCAGTAAATCGTTGTTTCGTTATCCAGCTGTGCCACCACGCCTATAATCCTTTGCCTGCCCTCATCATAGAAGTAATCTACCCTATGATATATCGCCGGAGAGACAAGCTTGCCGTCCTGATTGATCAGGCCGATGGGGTAGATTGGATATTCATCGCCATCGTACTCCTCCATCCTGTATGGCACCTTGCCCGGGAAGGTGTACAGCATCTTCCCTCCCTGCACTGGCTCCATCACGGCGGGCGGGTCATTCGGCACCCACGGCGCGGTGGTTGGCGGGATATAGGCGATGGTTGCCGGAACAAAGGCGGTGGTTTCGGGCTCTGCTGTGCTTGGTCCAGTCGAGGGGTCGGGTGCGGGGATTGCCTCCCCGCACCCGCACAGCAGAAATAACGTGATGCCCGCAAGCAGTGCAATGAATTTGCGCATGTCAATCATCCCTCATCCACGAAGAGCCATTCGCCCTTGGTGTTGATATACCCGCGCTGGCTGGGGGTCTCAATCCAGTAATAATACGGCCCCTGCTCCCCGGCGGTGCGCCAGCTCAGCAGGCCGAAGAAGGGCTGCAGGGGGCAGTCGTCGACGAACTCGCCGTCCCAGTCCACGGCATAGGTGTTGTACTCTACACTGGCGTCGTACCAGTGGACGCCGGTCTCCACGACGACGTAGCCCTCGCTCACCGCGATGGCCCGGGCGTAGGGCTCGGCGTCTCTGTCTTCCGCCTGCGCTTTGGGCTGGAACTGCGCGAGGTCCAGGGCGCGCAGCTGCCCGCCCAGCGAGGAATACACCCCGTTGGTGGCGTCGTTGAACCAGCAGCGGAACGCGGCGGGGACCTGCATGGGCTTGGCGTCCAGGCCATAGGCCGCCTTGATGGCCCCATCGGCGTCCACCAGGGCGAAGCCGTCGCTGCGGGCGCTGTCGCCCATGGCCAGCAGCGCGACAAGTTCCTCGCCGGCCCTGGTTTTGACGACCTCGTTCAGGTCGGTATCGAGCAGGGTGGTACTGCCGCCGCTTTCGATCAGGTAGCACTGCCAATCGTTGGGATAGATGCCCTTGACGCGCTTGTCGGACAGCTCGCCCTTGCGGTTGACCCAGGTGGTGACGTCGGGGAAGGCGCTGTTGTTGTAGAGCAGGCACCACTCCCCGCCGTTGAAGCCCATGTAATCGACGCTCCAGCCGGTGAGGGCGGGGATGATGTTCAGGTCCTTGTCGTAGACGCGCTGCTCCCATTCGCCCTGCATCCACATGGCGCCGAACCACCCCGTCTCGGGGAAGTACTGCTGCACACGGCCCAGGCTGAAAGGCAACTCCACGATGCTCTCGTCTTCACATTTGAATGCCCACTGGGCGGTTTCGTCGCCGGTGGCGTCCGGGGTGTCGTGCTGGTAGCCGAGGGCCAGGCCGCCCGCGGCGTACTGGATCATCTGGCCCTCCTTGGGCTCGACCGCGAATTTATTCTTCTGCAGGTCATAGATGCCCTCCCGCAGGGGGTCGGTATAGTCGTTGCCACCGAATTGCCCCGTGAAATCCGCCGTGTAGACGACGGCGTAGCGCCCGCCGGGGAAGACGTCGATGCGCCAGCCCTCGCAGGGGAGCACGCGGCTCTTGCCATCGAGCTGATAGATGGTGATTTCGCGGCCCTTCACGGCGGCAAGGCCCGTGACGCGTTGCCCGGCCTCGTCGTAGATGTAGTCCGCGTTGTGGTACACCGCCGGGGAGACGAGCTTGCCGTCCCGGTCGATCAGGCCGATGGGGTAGATGGGGTACTCTTCGCCGTCGTATTCGCTGATCTCGGTTCTGTAGGGCTTGCTGCCGTAGAAGGTGTAGAGCATCGGGCCGCCCTGGAGGGGCTCCATGGGGGAACCGGAGAGCGGGGGGACGTCCTTGGAGTCCGCGGTTGTGGTGGCCGCGGTTGTTTTATCGTCGTCGTCCGTGATTTTTGTGAACCAGTCGCAGGCGCCGAGGGAGAGAAGGAGAACCAGGGCCAGAAGGAGGGCTAGGAGCGTTCGCATTTTCATTTTACAGTCCCCTTTCTAAAAAATAATAGTCACATCACAAGGCCTTCCGTCTCCGGCAGGCCGAGGGCAAGGTTCAGGCATTGCACCGCCGCACCCGAGGCCCCCTTGCCCAGGTTGTCGAAGCGGGCGATGAGCAGCAGGCGATCGCCGCTGCCCTCCACGGTGAGCGCCATGGTATCGCGGCCCGCGTAGGCGTTGGGGGAGTGGGGCGTGCTGTCCGGGTCAACGACGCGCACCATGGCCGCGTTCGCATAAAAATCACGGTAGCAGTCGAGAATGGCCTCCCGCGCAAGCCCGCAGGCGTGCAGGGGGATGGTCACCTCCATGCCGCAGGGGTAGTCCGCCACGACGGGGCAGAACACCGGGGGATGCTCCAGCCCGGCGTAGAGGGCCATCTCCGGCAGGTGCTTGTGGGCCTGGCCCAGGGCATATTGCCGGGGCGCGGAGAGGGCGTCGTCTTTGGAGCGGGCGGGGGACTCGTACTGCGCGATCATGGCCTTGCCGCCGCCGGTGTAGCCCGTGAGCGACAGGCAAGCGAGCCGGGCGTCCTTGGACAAAATGCCGGATTGCACCAGCGGGCGCGCCAAAGCGACAAATCCGCCGGCGTGGCAGCCGGGCACGCACACACGCCTGCCCGACTGTACGCCCAAGCGGAAGGCGGGGCCCAGCTCCGGGAAGCCGTAGGCCCACCCGGGCGCAACGCGGTGCGCGGTGGATGCGTCGATCAGAATCGTATCCGGGCTTGCCTGGGCGGCGGCCTCACGGGCCGCGTCGTCTGGCAGGCAGAGCAGGACCGCGTCGGCCTCCCGCATGGCCTGCTGGCGGGCGGCGGGGTCCTTGCGCAGGGCGTCGGGCAGGGTGAGCAGGGCGAACCGCTCCCGCAGCCGCTGCTCTATGCGCAGACCCGTGGTGCCCGTCTGGCCGTCAATGAATATTTTGTACAAATTATACACCGCTTTGCATAAAATATGAATACAAGCAGTATAGCATATATTTCGGTTTTGTCAAGGCCTAGGCGATATATTCCGTATAAAATTTTTCGATGGCCGCGTAGAAGTCGTCCACGCCCCCGTCGTTGAGGATGGTGACGTCGGCCATGGCCTCGCTCTGGCTGGTGTGGAAGATCTTCTCCTCGCCCGCGTCGAACGCGCGCAGCTTCTCCACGCTGCCGCCGTCCCGGGCAGAGCCGCGGGCCAGCATGCGGGCGTAGCGCACCTCGTCGTCGCTGATGACGACGTCCACCAGCAGGAAGTCCGCGCCGAACTGCGCCTTGAGGAACTGCACGTCGGACAGAGGGCGGATGCCGCTGATCAGGTACACCGGCGCGCCGCTCTCCCGGATTTTTTTCACGATCTGCTCGGGGAAGAAGGTCTGGCCGTAGCGGTTCATGTACTTCTGCGAGGTCCTATGCAGGTTTTCGCGGGTGAGCTCCAGGCCGTCCTTGGCCGCGAGCTCCCGCACGACGTCGCCGATGGAGACCATCGGGAGTTCGTACTTTTTCGCGATGTACTCCAGGAAGAAGTCCTTCCCGGTGCCGTTTTTGCCGACGGCTGCGATGACTTTCATGTGTGTTTATCCTCCTATGACAATAATTTTCCGATGATTGTGTTCGAGAGCAGAAACCCCGCCCGCGTCAGCTTTATGCAGCCATTATCCACCTCGACAAACCCAGGCAACTTTTTTGCTTGCTCGATCATCCGCGCCGTGGGCGATGAGATGCCCTCGGTCAACCGCAGGGCGAGCATGGCGCGCTCCTCATCGTCGCCGCCGGGGCCGTCGTCGATCGGCGCGTCTCCCCGCAGGAAGGCATCGAGATCGCGTGAATAGTGCCACCTGCGGCCCTGTGTGAACCCGTGAGCGGCGGGGCCGATGGCGAAGTACTCCCCGCAGCGCCAGTAGTTCAGGTTATGCCGGCTTTCATATCCGGGCCACGCGAAGTTGGAGATTTCGTACTGCGCGAAGCCATGGGCCGCCAACCATCCGCAGGCGAAGAGATAGAGATCGGCCTGGGCGTCTTCGTCGGGCAGGGCAGACGGCGGGCGGGCGGCGAAGGGCGTGCCGGGCTCGACTTTCAGGAGATACGCGCTGATGTGCCGGGCGTGCTTTGCGCAGAACTCCAGGGTTTGCGTGAGGCTTTCGATGGTCTGGCCAGGGATGCCGAGCATGATGTCCAGGCTCAAGTTGCCGACGGGAAGCAATTCGATGGCTCGTATGACAGTTTCGATATCGCCCGCACGGCCCAGGGCCTTTCTTTCCGCCGGTATGATCGACTGCACGCCCAAGCTCACCCGGTTGATCCCGCCTGCGGCGATTGTGCGGCAGAATTCCGGTGTGACGCTCGTCGGGTTGCACTCGATGGTGAACTCTCCCTGGCATTCGATGGCCGCAAGCAGCCGGGCGAGCAGCTCCGGCGCGAGGACGGAGGGCGTGCCGCCGCCGATGTAGGCCGTGCGCCAAGCACAATCCTGTGCCTGCAAAATTTCCACGCAATGGGCGACATAGGCCTCCTGGGATTCAAAATCGCACAGCGAATAGAAATCGCAGTAGGGGCACTTGGCTTTGCAGAAGGGGATGTGGATGTAGAGGGATTGGTTGGTCATGGCTGGGCCTTTTTGCGCCGCGTGCGAAACGCCGGCAGTATGATCACCAACGCCGCCGCCAAGCAAAACAGGAGTATGATATACATACATAAGGGCGTGCGCATAAAGCCTATCGCTATCCCCAAGCGCGGGAGTCGGCCCGTCACCTTACCAATGAGATTTTGGTCAGAGATGATGACTGGCTCATGTGAGCTGCTCCAATCGCCTTTTGCTGCAAGCCAAACCTCGCCGTTCAATTCTGTTATTTGCACAGCCCTGCGCGGCAGATAAAAAGGGCTGATATACAGCATAATGACATCGCCATCCTGCACATCTTCCGGCTTGCATTGCCGCACAATAGCCACATCGCCGCAAATAATTGTCGGATCCATGGACCCTGTGAGGACGACATGAAAGCTGTAACCGAAGACGGGCACGGCATAGTCAATAAGCAGCAGGCAGGGCAGGAGGAGCAGAAAGACCGCCAGCAGCAGCGATAAGAGCTTTTTTGTGAAGCGCATGATGTCCTCCTAATTTGTTGTTTTCGCCAGTTCAATGCCTCCTATACCAGCTTCCTGATCAACTCCTCCCGCGTGCCCGGCAGCAGATCCACAAGGGGCACCTCGATCAGGGTATAGCACCCCGGCCGCTGTTTGCACGCGGCGCGGGCGGCGCCCACCATGATCTGGCCGGTGAGGGCGGGGCCGTTGATGCGCATGGTGTACTCCAGCAACTGGTTGTGCGTGCTGCCCGAGACCCCCTTGCGCGTGATGTGGACCCCGTGGCCCACGTCCAGCAGGTCCATGACATTTTCGGTCTGCCTGACGTGGGTTTCGTCGTGCGCGAAATAGGGGTCGGCCTGGATGGCCCGGGCAACCTCCTTAAAGGCTGCGCCCGGTTCCAGCTGCACATAGACCATGCGCCGGTGCACGCCCGCCCCGGCGGGCAGCGTGACGGAGAGCGCGTTGGCCACGCCGTCAACCGCCTTTGCGGCGACAGAGTGCCCCATGCTCATCCCCGGGCCGAAGTTGGTGTAGGTGAGGCCCCGGGGGGCCATGGCCTCCATGAGCGCCCGTATGACCGAATCGCTGCCCGGGTCCCAGCCCGCCGAGATCACCGCCGCCGCGCCACCCTCCTTCGCCGCCCTGTCCAGCCGGCATTTGACGTCCCAGATGTCGCCGTGGATGTCATAGGAGTCCACGGTGCGCAGCCCTGTGCGCAGCAGCGCCTCGGCGGCGTCGGGGCACATGCGCGAGGGCAGGCACAGCAGCGCCGCGTCCACCCTGCCATGGGCGTGGATGTCGTTGATATCGGTCAGCCATATCCCGGCCAAATGCGCGGGCGGCGCTGTGCCCGGCGCCTCCACGATGCAGCGCAGGTTCATGTCGGGCGCGGCCTGCACCGCGTCATAGGCGCACTTGCCCACGTTGCCGAAGCCGACGATTGCGATGTTGTGCATGGGAATCCTCCTCAGTTCTAGGCAATATTATACGGCTTCAGCCGCCCAAGCATATCGGTGTTTTTCAGCAGGAAGCGCTGGCTATCCCGCAATGACTGCTCCGCGACAGAAAGCTGCTTCTCCGCGATGGAATGCTGCCGCTGGCTGTCCCGCAGGGACTGCTCCGCGACGGAAAGCTGTTGTTGCGCCCTGTCGCTGATACGCCCTACTTCCGCTTGGACTTCGGAAAGCTGCCGCTGCGTCGTGCTTCCGAGGCGCTCAATTTCTGTCTGCACAGACGACAAAATCGAAGCCATGAGCTGCGCCTGCCTGCTCTGGTTTTGGATCAGCGTCGCCATCAGGCGCTTCATCTCGTTTGCGTCCACCCGCTCCAACGCGTATTTGATGTCGTAGTCATCCGATGAGGAAGACAAAAACTCATACAGGTACAGCACGGCTTCCGGGTACTGATAAGGCTTCGGCAAAATCCGCGTGCCGCCGTAAAGCGCCGCCAGCTGTTCCTGCGTTTCCTCAAGGGCGGTCACCAGGGTTTGTAGGTTATCATTTTGCACGGCAAGCCAAGCATTTCTCTTTTGCTCCACCTGCTGGTTGAAAACTACCCGTTTTTGCTGAAATTCCGCCAGTTGCTTTTCGAGCTCCAAACGTTGCTGTTCGTATTGCTTCATCTGCTGCTCATACGCCTGCATTTCTTGACGATATTTTTGTATCGTCTCCTCGTTCATTTTTGCATATCTGGCCTTTACGGTTTCATTGTGCTTGCGTATCATCCTGGCGAGCGAACCGGAAGGAGTATATTCAATAATGCAGTCTTCATAATTGTATCCGTAAATGCAGTCATACCCATGCATATCTCCTCCAGCGCGTATAAATTCCCAAGGACTAGTTAAGGTTTTTCCCTCAAACATTCCTTTTTCTTTTGAGAAATCTCGCTTGCTCAATCTAGGAGGAGCAGAAATGGATCGCCCAGACCCAGAAGTACTTATACTCCCATCCCTCGCTCTAATCGGAACTTTTTCAGTTGGCGCAACAGGTTTCTTTGGCGAATCAAGCAATACATACAAATCATCATCAGATGTGCGCGCTACGATAGACCGAGAGGCTGGCCGCAGAGGGTAGTCTATCGAATGAAAAAACCGCTGCGCTTGCTGTTGCGCAATCTCCCCCTGCAACCGCATGATGGACAACTCCAGCCCCGCCGCGGCCTCAAGGAAACGGACTTCTTCTTCGTGCTTTGTCATGGTTTGCCTCCCTCTCTAATTCTTCCTCACGTCCCCGCAGCAGTTCTTGTATTTCTTCCCGCTGCCGCAGGGGCACAGGTCATTGGGGCCGACCTTCTTGCCCTTGCGCACGGTGCGGCCCTTCTCGGTGCCGTCGCCGCCCGCGCCCGCGCCGCTGGTGTGGGTCTCCTTGGCCACCTGCTTGCGCTCGGTCTCGGCCTGGGTGCGCACGCGCAGGGTGAGCATATACTTCACCGTGTCCTCGCGGATGCTGTTGGTCATCTCCTCGAACATGTCGAAGCTCTCCATGCGGTAGGCCACCACCGGGTCCTGCTGGGCGTAGGCCCGCAGCCCGATGCCGCGCTTGAGCTCGTCCATGGCGTCGATGTGGTCCATCCAGTAGGTGTCCACGCTGCGCAGGAGCACCATGCGCTCCAGGGAGCGCATGAGCTCGCCGCCCAGCGCCGCCTCGCGCCCCTCGTAGGCCGCCGTGCCGCGGGCGATGAGCAGTTCCTTGACCTCCTCCGGCTCGGGCTCGGTGTCCATGAAGTCCTCGGGCGCGGTGAGGTAGCCGAGGTATTTCTCGCGCAGGGAGCCGTAATTCCAGTTCTCCCGCGGGGCGGAATGGGGCAGGAAGAAGTCCACCGCGTCGTTGACGCTGTCCTCGAGCATCTTGACGATGATGGGCTTGAGCTCCTCGCCCTCCAGCACCTGGTTCCTCTGGCCGTAGATGAGCTCGCGCTGGCGGTTCATCACGTCGTCGTATTTCAGCACGTTTTTGCGGATGGCGAAGTTCTGGCCCTCGATCTTCTTCTGCGCCCCCTCGATCTGCCCGGAGACCATCTTCGATTCGATGGGCATGTCCTCGGGGGTGCGCAGGGTGGTCATCACGTTGGCCAGGCGCTCGCCGCCGAACAGGCGCATCAGGTCGTCCTCCATGGACAGGAAGAAGCGGCTTTCGCCGGGGTCGCCCTGCCGGCCGGAGCGGCCCCGCAGCTGGTTGTCGATGCGGCGCGACTCGTGGCGCTCGGTGCCCAGGATGAACAGCCCGCCCGCCGCGAGGACCTGCGCGGCCTCGGTCTTGATCTCCTCCTTGTATTTGGCCTCCAGTTCGGCGTAGACGCGCCGGGCGGCGAGGATCTCCTCGTCCTGGGTGTCGGCGAAGCCAGTGGCCTCGGCGATCATCTCCTCGGAGAACTGCATGCGGCGCATCTCGCTCTTGGCAAGGTACTCCTCGTTGCCGCCCAGCTTGATGTCCGTGCCGCGGCCGGCCATGTTGGTGGAGATCGTCACGGCCCCGAATTTGCCCGCCTGCGCCACGATTTCGGCCTCCCTGTCGTGGAACTTGGCGTTCAACACGCTGTGCCGGATTTTTCTCTTCTCCAGCATGCGGCTGAGCACCTCCGACTTCTCGACGGACACCGTGCCCACCAGCACGGGCTGGCCCTTCTCGTGGCAGGCGAGGATCTGATCGATGATGGCGTTGTACTTCGCCTGGACGGTCTTGTAGACCATGTCGGGGTGGTTGACGCGGATCATGGGCTTGTTGGTCGGGGACTCCACGACGTCCAGGTTGTAGATCTCCATGAACTCCGAGCGCTCAGTGAGGGCCGTGCCGGTCATGCCGGAGAGCTTCTTGTACAGCCGGAAGTAGTTCTGGAAGGTGATGGTGGCCAAGGTCTTCGACTCGTTCTCGATCTTGACGCCCTCTTTGGCCTCAATGGCCTGGTGCAGGCCCTCGTTGTAACGCCTGCCGTACATGATGCGCCCCGTGAACTCGTCGATGATGAGCACCTGGCCGTCCTGCACCATGTAGTCCACGTCGCGCTTCATCACCCCGTGGGCGCGGATGGCCTGGTTGATGTGGTGGCTGTAGTGCATGTTCTCGGCGTCGGAGAGGTTTTCCAGGCCGAAGTATTTCTCCACCTTGGCGATGCCGTAGCGGGTGAGGGTGGCGCTGCGGGCCTTCTCGTCCACGAGGACGTCGGATTCCCCGGCGACCTCCTCGGCGTTCTGCTTGTCGTTGAGCTCCTTCACACGGCAGTAATCGAAGGAGCGGGCCAGGTTGTTCGCGCGGCTGTAGAGCTCCGTGCTGGCCTCGCCCCGGCCGGAGATGATCAGAGGGGTCCTCGCCTCGTCGATGAGGATGGAGTCCACCTCGTCCACGATGGCGAAGGTGTGGCCGCGCTGCACCTTCTGCTCGGCGTACTGCACCATGTTGTCGCGCAGGTAGTCGAAGCCCATCTCGTTGTTGGTTCCATAGGTGATGTCCGCCGCGTAGGCCTCGCGTCGCTGCTCGTTCTCCAGGTCGTGGACGATGAGGCCCACGGTGAGGCCCATATAGCGGTAGATCTTGCCCATCCACTCGCTGTCGCGCCGGGCGAGGTAGTCGTTGACCGTGACCACGTGCACGCCCTGCCCTGTCAGCCCGTTGAGGTAGGCGGGCAGGACGGCCATGTGGGTCTTGCCCTCGCCGGTCTTCATCTCGGCGATGCGGCCCTGGTGCAGCAGGATGCCGCAGAGGATCTGCACGGGGTATTGGTATTTGCGGTCCACGCGCCAGGTGGCCTCGCGCACGGCGGCGAAGGCCTCGGGCAGGAGGCCGTCCAGGCTCTCGCCGCCCGCCAGGCGCTCCCGGAATTCGGGGGTCTTGGCCTGCAGCTCGGCGTCGCTTAAGCGCCCGTACTCCTCCTCCAGGGAGAGGACCTTCATGGCCTGCGGGAGGATGCGCTTGAGCTCCTGCGCGGAGTAGTGGTTGGCCTCCTTGAAGCGCTTCTTCAGCTCCTTGCGGAGGGGCTCGTTGAATTTTTCTTTTTTCAAGTTGGGCATGATGTGTGGGTCCTTTCTTTAGTGCTCCCCCCTGCCGCTGCGGCGGCATCCCCCCTCACGGAGGGGGGCGAGGGGTGGGCAGCCGATAGATTGTAGAAGTTTGCGGATAAAATCCCCTGGCTCCCTCGTGAGGGAGCTGTCGCCTCGGGCGACTGAGGGAGCATCGCGGAGCGACGTTACTCGATATAGCATCCCAGTTCCAGGCGCACGTCGCGCCTTTCGATGTCGCGGTTGGTGTAGGCGCAGCGGTCGAAGCCGAAGAGGGTGAGCCCCTGGGACAGGTAGAAGGCGATGGCGTTCTCGTTGCCGGACTGGGTCTCCAGCATCAGCGCGCGGCAGCCGAGCTCCTTTGCCCGTTGCTTGGCGAAGTCCATCAGCTGCGTGCCGATGCCCCGCCGGTGGTGGCTGTCCGCCACCCAGACCTCCGTGACGCGCAGGCGGTTGGACCAGTTCTCCCTCCAGAGCTCCACGCAGGCGACAAGCTCGCCGCCCTCCAGCGCGCCCCAGGCCTCGGCGCCCTCCCACCAGGGGGCGTAGAGCCGGTCGTCGCCCTCCTCGCCGCCGCGTTCGATGGGCCGCTCGAAGAGCTTTTTGACAAAGCGGACCTCGAAGCCGTCAATTTCTGCGTCGTAGTAGTGGGAGGTCTCATAGCGGATGGGCAGGGGGTGGCCCTCCCATTGCTCCCTGGGCAGTGGCTGGATTTCGATGGGCATATGCGGTCCTTTCGCTTGCGTTTTCAGGAAAAATGTGATAGAATCATGGAAAGCCCCTTTGGCGGGCGGCCTCATACAGCAGCACGGTGGCCGCGCAGCTGACGTTGAAGGAGGTCGCCGCGGCGTCGGGCCGCATGGGGATGGTGGCCAGGGTGTCGCACTGCCCGGCGAGCCAGCGGTTCAGGCCCTCGGCCTCATTGCCGAGCAGAAACAGCACGGGCCCGGTGAGGTCGATCTCGCTGACCGTGCGCCTGCGGTGCGCGGTGGTGCCGATCAGTTGCAGGCCGGGGTACTCCTCCCGCAGGGCGGCGAGGAAGGCTTCGATGTCCTCATTGGAGCTCAGCCGCCGGAACGGCACCCGGAAGAACGAGCCCATGGAGCTGCGCACCGCCTCGGGGTCATAGATATCCACGGCGTGGCCGGTGAGGATCAGGCCGTTTGCGCCGAAGGCGTCGCAGGAGCGCAGCAGCGTGCCCAGGTTGCCCCTGTTGGAGGGCCGGTCGAACAGGACGAACACCGGGTTGGCCGTGTGCTCAAAGGGAACTTCGTCCCGCATATGGGCGACGGCCAGCAGCTCGGAGGTGTCGGTCTTATCGCTGAGCTGGTCCATCAGGGCCTGCGTGAGCTCGTAGTTCCCCTCGGTGGGGATGCCCTCCAGCAGGCAGGCTGCCCAGTCGGAGAGCGGGCGCTCGAAGGAATACAGGAAGGACTGCACGCGCCACCCCGCGCGTAAAGCCTCGTTGATGCACTTGACGCCCTCCACCAGGAACAGGCCGTGCCGGTGGCGCTTGTTGCGGTTGGCCTTGAGGACCTCGAACATCTGGTAGGTTGCGTTGGAGGAGTAGATACGGGTTGTGTTCATAATACACCTTAGACAGTATGGGAGGAATCATCATGCCAAAACGAACCGGCTACATCACCTGGGACGAATACTTCATGGGCATCGCGCTGCTATCGGCCCACCGCAGCAAGGACCCGAACACCCAGGTGGGCGCGTGCATCGTCAACGCGCAGAACAGGATCATGTCCATGGGCTACAACGGCCTGCCCACCGGCTGCGACGACGACGCGTTCCCCTGGGAGGCGCAGGGCGAGCACATGGACACCAAGTACCCCTATGTCTGCCACGCGGAACTCAACGCCATCCTCAACGCGGGCGGGCGCAGCCTGGAGGGCTGCAAGATCTATGTTGCCCTGTTCCCCTGCAACGAATGCGCCAAGGCCATCATCCAGTGCGGGATCAAGGAGGTGCTGTACCTCTCGGACAAGTACGCCGGCAGCCCCTATTTTGAGGCGGGCAAGCGGATGTTCGCCGCCGCGGGGGTGCGCTTTACGCAGCTGGCGCTGGACCGGGAGAGCGTCACGATTGATTTTGACCCGGGGCGGGTTTAGCACCTGACCTCCAGCATCACTGGGCAGTGGTCCGCGCCGTGGACATCGGCCAAAATCCCAGCCCTCGCCAAACGGGGGGCCAAGCGCTTCGAGGCGATAAAGTAGTCGATCCGCCAGCCCACGTTGCGGTCCCGCGCGCCGCCGCGGTAGCTCCACCAGGAGTAGGAATCTGTCTTATCGGGGTAGAAGTAGCGGAAGGTGTCCACAAAGCCGGCCGCGAGCAGCGCGGTCATCTTGCCGCGTTCCTCGTCGGTGAAGCCCGCGTTGAAGTGGTTGGTCTTGGGCCGCGCGATGTCGATCTCCTCGTGGGCCACGTTCATGTCGCCGCAGACGACCACGGGCTTCTTCGCGTCGAGCCGGAGCAAATAGGCGCGGAACGCGTCCTCCCACTCCATGCGGTACGGCAGGCGGACCAGGCCGTCGCGGGAGTTGGGCACATAGACGTTGACCAGATAGAAGCCGTCGAATTCCAGGGTGATGACGCGGCCCTCCCGATCGTGCTCCTCTATGCCAATCCCGAAGCTGACATCGAGGGGCTCCACCCGGGTGAAGACCGCCGTGCCGGCGTAGCCCTTCTTCTGCGCGGAATTCCAGTAGGCGTTGTAGCCCTCCGGCAGGAAGAGCGAGGTGTCCACCTGCTCGGCCTCGGCCTTGGTCTCCTGTAAACAAACGATATCCGCGCCGAAACTTGCGAATGTCTCACGAAAGCCCCATTTCAGGCAGGCGCGGATGCCGTTGACATTCCAGGATACAAGCTTCACTCCCGATTCTCCCCCTTCTCCTCATTCCCCTCTTGGGAGGGGTGGCGCCGCAGCGCCGGGGTGGTTCTGAACACCACCCATTTGCTGAAAATATAATTCAAAACCACCACGATCCCCTGGATGATAAACCACTGGGTGATGAACCGATACATCCACATGGGGGTGATTTCGGGCCACTGCGCAGGCCAGACGCGCAGCCACCAGGCGGCGAACCCCGGCTCCGCCTTCGGCCAGATCAGGTCAAAGGTGATGATCACCGCGATGTACTCCACAAAGACGAACGACACCAGGCGCGCCGCCGAGAACGTGAGCAGCTCGTGCAGAACCAAGCGGCGCTCCCAGCCCTTGGAACGGAACACGAACAGCTTGTTGACCACAAAGGCGAAGGCCAGCGCGCACAGGAACGCCACGATCTTGCTGAACAGGTAGCTGTGGTCGCCCCAGCGCGGCCGGAGGAAGTGGTCCAGGCCCTCGAACGTGCCGATGCTCACCAGGGTGGTCAGCACGCCGAAAAAGACATAGACGACCAATTCCTTCAGCTTGTCCCGCTTTTCCACGCGCGCGCCCCCTCACAACAAAATAGGGGGACGCGGCATAACGTCCCCCTATTTATATTATAACATATGGGCTGGAAAAGTCAAGAAAAATCTATGCGGGCCGACGCCGGGCCGGTCAGAACAGGAGGAAAATGCCGACCAGCGCCGCGCCTATCACCCCAAGCACCGCAACCACCTTCCAGAACATCAAGGTCAGCCAGGTCGCCGCGCCCGCGCCCCCCGCGCCGATCGCCGCGATGGCGATCCACAGCCAGTTGCCGGTGACGAAGCCGACGATCTTCTGCCAGCAGCTCTCGGGCTCGGGTTCGGGTTCGGGCTCGCCCGTGGCGGGGATCGTCCCGTTTTCGACATACCCGCATTCCGAGCACGTCCTGTGCTTGCTGCCGTCCACGGTGGCGGTGGGCTCGGTGTCCGTCACCCACGCGCCATAGCTGTGGGCCGCAAGGCCGCTCTTCTCGCCGCAGTCGCACTCGTACCAATGGTTGGTGGCATCCTTCACCCAGGCCGCGCCGAATTCGTGCGCGACAACCGGGATCGTCCCGTTCTCCCTGTAGCCGCACAGCGCGCAAATCCTGTGCTGGGTGCCCGTTGCCGTGTGCGTCGCGGCGGTGTCCTCCACCCACGCGCCAAAGTCGTGGTCATGGCACCTCACCCAAACGGTGTTCTCATCGTCTGTGTAGGTGAGATACCCCGTCTTGGTGGTGGGGGTTACGTAGTCCTCCGGCGGCACATTCGGGCCGCCCTCGAACTGGATATATATCCCGGTCGGCTCGGTAACTGTGAGTGTGCCTTCAATGGTGACGGTGCTGCTTTGGCTGAGCGACACGCCTCCATTTACGCCGGCAACATTCCCGTAGACGACGACTTCACTATAACCTTGCGCCATCATAGGCCATCCGCCGACTTCTTTGATTACATTGCTTACCTCCACTTTGCTGTAGTTATAGGAATTCACGTAGAAGCCATATGCCATGCTGCCGGTTGCGTTGAATTCGCCGTTGTCGGGGTCCACCAGCAGGAGGGCAGTCTTGAATTTGTCAATATTGACCCCGGCGGCGGCCTCAAGGGTGAAGCTGTTGAGGTCGATGTAGACGGTCATGTTCTGACCCGGGAGCTCGATTGTGGTGTTGCAGACGATATCTGCCGTGAGCTTGATGGTGTCGCCGTCCGCCGCGCCCGCCAGTGCTGACAGCAGTGCCGTTTCATTGCCGACGCTGGTTTCCGCCGCGCTGGCCGTGATGGGCGCGACGGCAATCACCCCGAGCATCATGAGCAGCGTGAGCAATACGGACAGGAATTTCTTGGTTTTCATGCTTTTCTCTCCTTTATGAAAAATATTTTGGGTGCGAATAAGAACCCCCCTGTCGCTGCGCGACATCCCCCCTAAAGGGGGATTTTGACAGGGCCACAACTCGGCTGCGTTAAGCGCAGCTGCTATTTTCTTCGTCAGAATCCCCCTTTAGGGGGGATGTCGCGCAGCGACAGGGGGGTTCCATAACAAAAAACAGCTCCTCCTCTCGGAGAAACCGCATTGTTGTTCAATTCCGGGCACGGAAAAAAGGCGCAGTTTCCGCTACGCTAGCGCTGCGTTCGTTCGTTCGTTCGTTCGTTCGCATAATAATAGCGGAACGGCATGGATTTGTCAAGACCTTTCGCGTAAATTTTTTGCGCTGAGAATAGTATAGCACGGGGCGGCGGGGAAGTCAACCACCCGCGCAAGATTTTCCTTGCTTTTTGGTTTGCGTTCGTCTATAATGGCATCAACACATCACAAGGAGGAGTTATCTATCATGCTGACCATCCTGGCAGAGCCGTTCCGTTTCATCTTCGGCGTGCTCGAGAGCATCGTCGTGTTCGTGGGGTCGCTGTTTGTCGCCGGCGTGCCGGTCACGCCGCCGGGGGAGTACCTGACGCAGCTGAACCTGACGGGGATTTTCGCCAACTATGCGCAGGAAGCCGTGCCCCAGACCGCGGTGCACGACACCATCCTGGAGTTCTTCGACGCCGACCACGGCGGCAGGACGCCCAAGTGCCTGCTCATCGGCTACGACGGCGCGCGGGCCGACGCGCTGATCAAAACCAAGGACGACCCCAACGCGGGCACGCAGATCCTCAAGAAGGACGGCGGGGACATCTACAACATGTACACCGGCGGCAACTGGTGGCAGTTCAACTTCCAGGACACCTCCACGGGCCCGGGCTGGACCACGATGATCACCGGGCACTGGGCCAAGGAGGCGGGCGGCACGGGCCACGGCATCACCAACAACGGCATCACCAAGGCGGCGGACGGGCCGAAGGTCTTCTTCACCGAGCTGCTGGAGAAAAAGCAGGTGAAAAAGACCAGCTTCATCGTCTCCTGGGGCGGGCACTTCACTGACGCCAACGCGTCGTACCGCAACGACATCGCCTATTGCGAGGCGCATGAACTCAACGCCGATTGGGTCACAACGGGCGGCGACCAGGAGACCTTCGACAAAACCCTGGCCGAGGTGAAGGACCTGAACGGCGCGGACATGGTCATGTGCATCCTGGAGTACTGCGACCACAACGGGCACGGCCACGGCTTCAGCAACGGGGTGCCGGAATACGTGCAGGCGATCAAGGATTCCGAGCGGGACGCCGCGGAGCTCATCGCCGCCGTGAAGGCCCGCAGCACCTATGCCAGCGAGGACTGGCTGATCCTCATCACCGCGGACCACGGCGGGGTGTACACCGGGCACGGGCAGCAGTTCGCGGAGCAGAGGCACATCTTCCTGGCGGCGAACAAGAAGGTGTGGGGGTAAACAGTAGCAAAAAAGAGCCGCATCTGTGTGCGGCTCTTTTTTTATTCATTTCACCTTCCGCAGCCGCACGCCTCGTTGGCCGGGAAATACCGCCCGCAGCCCAGGCACCGCTTGAGCAGCGCGCGCACCTGTATCATCTCGATCACCAGGGCCTTGAGCAGCTGCGATATGGAGGCGTACTCCGTGGCCAGGCTCAGCTCAAAGGGGTGGCCCTTGTCGCGGGCATCATTGACCAGGGCCTCGAACAGCGCCTCACGCCGGGGCATGGCCTGGGCCTTGTAGGCCTCCAGCAGGGTGCTCCAACCGGCGGACATGCGCGCCATCTCCCGCGTGCCCACCACGGAGGTCTCGAGGGTATAGCGCGCGGCGTAGCTGGCCACGCGGCTCAGGTCGAACATCTCGTGCGAGAAGGAGTACGCCGCCAAGCGGGCGATGGGGTCGAAGCCGCGCTCCTGCGCGCACACGAGCACGTGGACGGCCATGTCCCGCAGCAGGTCGCCGCCGCCGCTGGAAAAACCCTCGCGGAACCAGCGCTGCTGCACGGCCGTCAGCTCGCCCAGGGCGTCGGGCTCCCCGTTGAGGAAGGCCAGCACCAGCTGCAGGGGCCGCTCCAGCTGGAAATGCCACTCCACGCTCTCGCCGCCCACGCGCTCGCGCACGGTGAGCGCGCAGGCCTCCCCGCCGAAGGACCGGAAGACTTCAAGGGCCATTGTTTACCACCTCGCCGTCAAGCTCCTGCGAGTATATCATACTCGCAGCCATGTTGATGGAAGTAATTCACGAATTCCCACGCGGCCTGGCCCAGCGGTATCGCCAGCTCGCCGCTGTAGCGGTTTTTCCCTGTGGCCTCCTTGACGTGGATGTCAAACAGGGTGCCCACAAAGACGCAGGCGGTCAGATACGCGCCGGCGTCGTTGGCGTGGTAATCGTTCGGCTTGTACAGGTCGATCCCCTCGATGGCGTCATAGGCGTAGACCCACGCATCGCCCGCGTTCACCAGCAGGGCGCCGTTGAGGGAGGCCGCTTCGCGGTAGGCGTCGGTGTACCCCTTCTGGCCCTGCCTGTCCGGGACGGCGTCTATATTGACCCAGGCGGGGCTGTAGAGGACCGGTATCGCCCCGGCCGCATGCGCTTTGTCACAGAGGGCCTTGACGTCCGCGAAAAACCCGTCGCTGCCCGGGCGCGTGCCGTAATCCTGTATGATGACATAGCTGTATTGCTTTTGATCCATGGCCTTCATGGCCACGCCCATGGTGTCCGAAAGGCTCCCGCCGCCCTTGCTCACGCTCTTATAGGTGCAGTCCACGCCGTACAGCTCCGCCAGGACGCGCACCTGCCGGGGCACATTGCCTGTGTATACAAAGCTGTTTCCGACGTACAGAATCGACACTTCACGCTCACTGCCGCCGGCGGTGGAGGAACAGGAGGGCAGCAAAACCAGGGAGAGCAGCGCCGCGGCGAAGCGGGACAATTTTTTCATAGAGGGCACCCCCAGGCCGTATTGGTCATCGCACCTATCATCATACAGGATTTGCGGGGGAATGTCAAGAGTGTTCATCGGCTTCACGCGTTTTTCATGTGCCTTTCATTTTTTCACTCTTGACATTTTACGCGCACGTGTTATAATAATAAATGTAAAAAACAACGTGAAAGGAGCTTGAACCATGGACGTGCTGGACGCCATCATGATCATCGTCAGAGACCTGTTTCAACTGAACAGCGTCCCCGGGGACACCGCCAATCTCCTCGCCAATGCGATAAAGGGGTTTTTCCAGGGCATCATCGCCTTCGGCGAGATGGTACAGAAGATGCTCTTGGTCCTGCAGGACTTTGCGACGGCGTAGGGAGCCCAAAGGCCCGCGAGGCCAAGGTTCCCTGTATGGGGAACCTTACAATATCCGGCAGGCCGGCGCCGGAAAGCGCATGGCCTGCTGGTATGGTGTGTGTGTTTAAAATTATAAACATAAACATTCGGAAGGAGGAGCACAATTGAGTGTTCAAGACCAGGGAACCGCGCAGGGCGCGGCGTGCGCGTGCGGATGCTGCTGCGAGACGGATGATGAGCAGCGGGCGTACGGGCAGATCGCCAACGTGATCGACCTCTACAAAGACAAGGAGGGCAGCCTCATCCAGGTGCTGCACCTGGCGCAGGGGATCTACGGCCACCTGCCGCTGGAGCTGCAGAAGTTCATCGCCTTGGGGCTGGGGCTCCCCCTCGCGGAGGTCTCGGGCGTGGTGAGCTTCTACTCGTTCTTTTCCACGGTGCCGCGCGGCAAGCACACCATCAGGGTATGCCTGGGCACGGCGTGCTACGTGCGCGGCGGCAAGCGGGTGGTGGAGGCCCTGCGGGAGAAGCTGGGCATCGAGCTGAACGAGACCACTGAGGACGGCCGCTTCACCCTGGAGGTGGCGCGGTGCATCGGCGCGTGCGGGCTCGCCCCGGCGATGATGATCGACGACACGGTGTTCAAGCAGGTGAACGTCAACAAGCTGGACTCCATCCTGTCCAACTATTGAGAAAGCGAGGTGATTGTCCCATGAGAGTAAGCAGCTTTGCCGATCTGGACCGAATCGCGCAGGCATATCAACAGAGGACCGCGGGGTTCAAGCACCACATCCTGGTCTGCGGCGGCGCGGGGTGCATCTCCTCCAACTGCGGCGAGATCGAGGAGGCCGTGAAGGCGGCGCTGGAGGAGCTCGGCCTGGCGGAACAGGCGCTGGTGGTGGAGACCGGGTGCATGGGCACCTGCGCCGTGGGCCCCGTGATGCTGATCCAGCCCGAGGGCATCTTCTATACAAAGCTCACCCCCGACCGTGCGCGCGAGATCATTCAGGCGCACCTGTGCGAGGGGCGTATTATTGAGGAGTACACGTTTTACGACAACATGCTCGGCGCCTGCGTGCCGAAGCTCGACGACATCGCGTTCTTCAAGAACCAGGTGAAGATCGCCCTGCGCAACGTGGGGCAGATGGAGCACGCCTCCCTGGACGCCTACATCGCCCGGGACGGCTACAAGGCCGCGGCGAAGGCCCTCACGGAAATGAAGGCCGCGGACGTGGTGAACGAGGTCAAGGCCTCTGGCCTGATGGGCAGGGGCGGCGGCGGGTTCCCCACGGGCGTGAAGTGGGAGGCGGGCATGAACGCCCGCGGCGAAACCAAGTATATCGTCTGCAACGCCGACGAGGGAGACCCCGGCGCGTTCATGGACCGCAGCATCATCGAGGGCGACCCGCACTCCCTGATCGAGGGCCTGCTGCTGGGCGGCTACGCCATCGGCGCGCACATGGGCTATGTGTACGTCCGCGCGGAGTACCCCCTGGCCATCGAGCGCCTGGAGCGGGCGCTTGCCCAGGCGCGTGAGCATGGGCTGCTGGGCAAGGACCTGTTCGGCACGGGCTACGACTTCGACCTGGAGATCCGCATCGGCGCGGGCGCGTTCGTGTGCGGCGAGGAGACCGCCCTGATGAACTCCATCGAGGGCCAGCGCGGCGAGCCGAGGCAGAAGCCGCCCTTCCCCTTCCAGCGGGGCCTGTTCGGCAAGCCGACCATCATCAACAACGTGGAGACCTACGCCAACGTGCCCGCCATCCTCCACAGGGGCGCGGGCTGGTTCGCTGGCATAGGCTCCGAGAAGAGCAAGGGCACCAAGGTGTTCGCCCTGGCGGGCGACATCGTCAACGCGGGCATCGTGGAGGTACCCATCGGCACGCCGCTGGGCGACATCCTGTTCGACATCGGCGGCGGCGTGGCGGGCGACAAGCGCTACAAGGCCGCGCAGTTGGGCGGGCCCTCCGGCGGGTGCATCACGCAGGAGAACCTCAACACCCCCGTGGACTACGCGGAGCTCAAGGCCCTGGGGGCCATCATGGGCTCGGGCGGGCTGATCGCCATGAACGAGGACACCTGCATGGTGGACACCGCGCGCTTCTTCATGGAGTTCATCCAGGACGAATCCTGCGGGCAGTGCGTGCCCTGCCGCATCGGTACCCAGCGCATGCTCGAAATCCTGACCAGAATCACAGAGGGGCAAGGGGAGGAGGGCGATATCGAGAAGCTGCTCCTGCTGGGCGAGAGCATCAGCGAGACCGCCATCTGTGGCCTGGGGCAGACCGCCGCCAACCCTGTCGCCAGCACCATCAAGAACTTCCGCGAGGAATTTGAGGAGCACATCAAATACAAGAAGTGCCGGGCGGGCGTGTGCAGCGCGCTGTTCATCTCCCCCTGCGAGAACACCTGCCCCGCCGGCGTGAACGTGCCCGGCTACACCGCTTTGATCGCGGAGGGCCGCTTCGTGGACGCCTACCGGCTCATCCGCCAGGAGAACCCCTTCCCCAGCGTGTGCGGGCGCATCTGCACCAGGCCCTGCGAGAGCAAGTGCCGCCGCGGCATGACCGACGAGGCCGTGGCCATCTGCGACCTGAAGCGCTTTGTGGCGGACTACGCGCACAAGGCCGGCCAGGCCTTCCCCACGGACGCCCCCCGGCCCAGGAACGGCAAGCGGGTGTCCGTCATCGGCGCGGGCGCGGCGGGGCTCACCTGCGGGCACTACCTGGTGCGCCTGGGCTACGACGTGGATGTCTATGAGGCCCAGAACGTCGCGGGCGGCGTGCTGGCCTACGGCATCCCGGAATACCGGCTGCCCAAGGCGGTTTTGGCGAAGGAGATCGACCTGGTGGAGCAGGAGGGCGTGCGCATCCACCTGGACGCCCCCATCGGCGGGCAGTCCCAGTTTGACGCGCTGCGCGAGAGCAGCGACGCCGTGTTCATCTCCATCGGCACGCAGCTGCCCATGCGGGTCGGCATTCCGGGCGAGGAGCTGCGGGGCGTCGTCCACGGGCTGGACTTCCTCCGGCAAGTCGCGCTGCAGAACGATGTGCGGGCCGGGAAAAACGTGGTGGTCATCGGCGGCGGCAACACCGCGATCGACAGCGCGCGTACAGCACTACGCCTCGGCGCGGAGAAGGTCACGATCCTCTACCGCCGCACAAGGAACAACATGCCCGCCCTGGACCTGGAGGTCCGCGAGGCCCTGGAGGAGGGCATCGAGCTCATCGAGCTGGCCTCCCCCGTGCGCTTCGTCGGCAACGGCGATGGGCAGGTCTGCGGCATCGAGTGCGAGGCCATGGCGTTGGGCGCGTTCGACGCGGGCGGCAGGCGCAAGTCCGTGCCCGCGGGCAAGCCGAACTTCATCGTGGAGTGCGACATGGTCATCCCCGCCATCAGCCAGCAGGCCGACCTGCCCTTCATCCCCGTGGACAAGATCGGCCGCACCCGCTGGGGCACTTTCACCGTGGACTACGACACCATGATGACCACCATGGAGGGCGTCTTCGCGGGGGGCGACATCGTGCGCGGGCCGGATACGGTCATCCAGGCCATCGCCGACGGCAAAAAGGCGGCCGGGGCGATCGACAAATACCTCGGCGGCGCGGGCGCGCTCAACAAGGGCGAGGCGATCGAGATCCACCTGAAGGTGGACGACGACGAGATCGTGGAGCTGCCGCGGTATCCCCTGGAGTTGCTCAGCCCCGAGAAACGCAAGGGCTGCTTCGACGAGGTCGTGCTGGGCTACCACAAGCTCACCGCCATGGCCGAGGCCATGCGCTGCCTGCACTGCGAGAGGAGATAAATCTATGATTAATATGACGATCAACGGCCAGGCGATTCAGGCCGAAGAGGGTATCACCATTATGGAGGCGGCCCTGCGCAACCACATCAACATCCCCAGCCTGTGCTATCTGCGCAACATCCACGCCATCGGCGCGTGCCGTATCTGCGTGGTGGAGGTGGAGGGGGCCCGGGCCCCCATGGCCGCGTGCCTCACCGCCGTGCGCGAGGGCATGGTGGTGCGCACGAACACGGAGAAGATCCGCAAATACCGCAAGGTGCTCTACGAGCTGATGCTCAGCGACCACTCGATGGACTGCCTGAGCTGCCAGCGCAACCAGAGCTGCGAGTTCCAGGCCCTGGGCAAGCAGCTGGGCGTGGAGGCCTCCCGCTTTGAGGGCAAGCGCTCACCCTACCACATCGACGCTTCCGTCGCCATCACGCGCGACATGTCCAAGTGCATCCTCTGCCGCCGCTGCGTCACCGCCTGCGGGAACATCCAGCAGGCCTGCGTGCTGGGCGCGCAGAACCGCGGCTTCGACACCGAGGTCTCCCCCGCGATGGACCTGCCCCTGGGGAACATCAACTGCGCGTTCTGCGGGCAGTGCACCGTGGTGTGCCCGGTGGGCGCGCTGAAGGAGACCAACTCCGCCACGGCCACCTGGGCCGCCATCGACGATCCCAAGAAGCGCACGGTGGTGCAGGTTGCCCCGGCGGTGCGCGTTGCCATCGGCGAGGAGTTCGGCCTGGAGCCGGGCGCGCGCGTGACCGGCAAGCTGGCCGCCGCGCTGCGCCGCCTGGGCTTTGACGACGTGTTCGACACCAACTTCACCGCGGACCTGACCATCATCGAGGAGGGCACCGAGCTGCTGGGCCGCGTGAAGGCGGCTCTCACCGGCGGAGCGGCCACACTTCCCATGATCACCAGCTGCAGCCCCGGGTGGATCAAGTTCGTGGAGCACACCTATCCGGAGCAGCTGGCGCACCTGTCCACCTGCAAATCCCCGCACACCATGCTGGGCGCCCTGGCGAAGAGCTTCTACGCCCAGAGCATAGCCGTCAAGCCGGAGGACATGTATGTGGTCTCCGTCATGCCCTGCACGGCGAAGAAGTTCGAGGTCGCCCGCGAGGAGATGAGGAACGACGGCAACGCGAATGTGGACGCCGTGCTCACCACGCGGGAGCTGGCCGAGATGATCAAGACCGCGGGCATCGACTTCAACAACCTGCCCGACGAGGAGTTCGACAACCCTCTCGGCATGTCCACGGGCGCGGCGGATATCTTCGGCCTCACCGGTGGCGTGATGGAGGCGGCCCTGCGCACGGTGTACGAGCTGGTCACCGGGCAGGAGCTGCCCTTCGAGAACCTGCACGTCACCCCTATCGTGGGCCTGGACCAGGTGAAGGAGGCCGCCATCACCGTCACCGAACCCCTGCCGGCTTACGCCTTCCTTGATGGGGTAACCGTGAGAGTGGCAGTGACAAGTGGCTTAGCGGGTGCGCGTAAACTCATGGAGCAGGTGGCGAAGGGCGAATCGCCCTACCACTTCATCGAGGTCATGGGCTGCCCGGGCGGCTGCATCACCGGCGGCGGCCAGCCGCGCTCCAAGGACCCCGACGTTCGCGTCAAGCGCCAGATGGGCCTCTACACCGAGGACGAGCAGAAAACGCTGCGCAAGTCCCACGAGAACCCGTTCATCACCAAGCTCTATACGGACTTTTTGGGTGAGGCCAATGGGCACCTCTCGCACGAGCTGCTGCACACGCACTATGTGCCGCGCGGCGAGTTCAACGAGATCGCGCAACGGTCCTACAGCATCGAGCCGGACGCGGCGCTGAAGGCAAAGATGCAGAAGGGGAAATAGGATTTTTGAGAGCATAAGGCCCGGTGCGGTGTGAGCTGCGCCGGGCTTTTGCATTTAATCGTCGCATAATTTTGCGATACATGCCTTGCAGATGTACCTGTCTTTTACTTCGCGTAAATTTTCTTGGCCCGCGCAAAGGAAGCATAGGCAGGGCTGCGCAGACAATACCATTTTGCTCCCGTCCAGTTGAATCGCTATTTTCGTTTCGTCGCCCCACGCAAGCGCTCGCCTAAACTCTCCCGGCAAAACGACCCGTCCCAGTTCATCCAGCTGCCTGATTTCTGTTCTCTCCATATCATTTCTCCTTTCATAGCCTTCATTGCCGCGAATATCGCGGTATTTTTATTATACCCCGATTCTCGCAGTAAATCAAGCCCCATTGAGTATAAAATAGTTGCAATGAGCTTAAATGGGGGGTGGACGCATGAAGCCGCGCAGAAGAAAACCCGGCGATAAAAATACAATTGGGGCAAAAGTCTTGGCGTACCGCCAGGCGAACGATATCAAGCAAAAAGATTTTTTGGCCCAACTTCAAGTGTTGGGGATGGATATAAGTTCTACAAGCCTGTCAAGGCTTGAATGGCAGGAAAGGCTTGTTCAAGACCGTGAAATTGTTATAATTGCTGCCGCGATGAAAACAGACCCCAACGAATTGCTGAATTGGGATGTGTCACACCCATAAAAGGCTATCAGAACGTTAGGGAGGTGTTATATGGCAACGGATAAGATTCAAACTGGAATACGTTTCTCGGAAGAAATGCTTTTGAAAATATCGTATGTTGCCAAGAGAAACTGCCGCTCATTAAATGCGCAACTGGAGTTTCTTGCTCAGCAATGCATTGAAGCATATGAACATGATCATGGCTCTATCGAATTCTCTGATGAGGATAAATTTCAATACAGGAAATAGAGGAATGCTTTGGCGTGCCCCTTCCGCAATATAACAACCGGGACCCCATTGGGGCCCCGGTCGGTTTATCTATCGCACGGCTTAATAAAATCCTTCGTTGATGTTCTGCCAGATGAACTGCACGGACTTGCGGTCCGCCTTCAGCTGATAGCACTCGGGCGTGTCCAGGCCCAGGCTGCGGCCCTCCGCCAGCTCGGTGAATTCCTTGGCCGCCAGCTGGGCCATGAACGCCCGCGCCATTGCGTTGTCCTTGAACGTGATGGTGGCATTCATCACCACGTTTGTACGGGGGCTGGAGAAGAAGTCGGTGCAGATGGACAGGATCCTGTAGCCGGGGGCCCACCAGTAGGGGCCCTCGTCGCCGATCAATGGGGACGGGCGGGTGAACAGCTCTTCGCCCTTGTTGTAGATGGTGTACGTCAGGTACAGCCAGTCGTCCTGCGAAACAGGTGCGTTGTAGTGCTCAAGGGGGAAGCCCTCCGGCTTGGTATAGACGCCGATCTCGCCGCCCGTGGCCAGGCACAACCCGTAGCCGCCCTTCCAGAACTGCAGCCGCCAGTCCCTGCCGTCGTAGTTGAACTCGCACTTCATCGTGTCCGCCCAGACGTTGACCACCCAGGTGAATATGTCGTAGATGTCATTGAAGCCGAACGCCCACTGGAATACGGGCTTCTGGTTGATGATGGTGAATTGGTAGGGGTCGAAGATGAAGCCGATGAAGCCGAAGTTGCCGAAGAAAAAGTCGATCACGCGGGCAAAAAAACTGGGTTGGGCGGTCGCCTGCTGGGCAGGGGCCGCAGCGGGCGCGGCGGAGGCGTCCGGGGCGGCGTTGTTGGAGGCCGCGTTGTCCAGGGCCGCGTCATCCGGATCTGCGTCATCGGGGGCAGCGTCCTCCAGGGTTATGGCGGGCGCGGGGTCATCGTCCTCCGCGTCGCTTGCGTACAGCGACATCGCGGACATACTCAGGAGCATGGCTGCGCACAGGATGGCGCACAGGATGCGGCGCAAAACATTTCGTTTCATAAGCATTCTTTCCTTCTCTTCTTAAATTTGTCGAAATCACCTAGGAGAAAAAGCCGGACAGCGCGTCCCAGATAGCGGGCAAGTTTGAGAAGATTTTGACGATCCCAAGCACGTATGAAATTGCGGTGACGATGAATCCCCCTGCCCCGATCAGCGTTATAGCCGTTATCACTTAAAATTCACCTCCTGTTCATATTTTGCTTTTAGATTGTACCAGACTCTGGAAGGGAAGTCAAGATGATTTTAAAAAAGGGCCCGCCCCTGTTTGCACGTGGGGCAGGCGGCTTTCGGTTCGTTCAGGAGAAGAATCTGAAGAGGATGTTGATGATGGCGGGATAGATGACGGTGAGTCCGACCAGCCCGGCCAGAGCCGAAAGCGCGGAAAGGAAGAATGAGCCAAGTACCACTGGAAATTCACCCCCTGTTCATATTTTCATTACAGAGTGTATCAGATTCTGGAAGGGAAGTCAAGAAGATTTTGAAAAATTCGAAATGTATTGCGTTTGCCGGGGGTATGGTGTATACTGTAGGCAAACAAAGCGAGGGGGCTGGTTATCACGCTGAAATTCCACCTGATCTCCGACACGCACTACTACAATTATGAGGCGCTCGGGTTTTCCGAGCACAAAGATCAGGTCACCGTCAACGAGAGCGGCGCGGTGATCGACGCCGTCTTCGATTGGCTCCTCACGCAAGCGGATACGGACCTGGTGCTCATCGCGGGGGATCTGTGCACCGGCGGCGACCGGGCCAACGTGGAGGGCTTCCTGCCCAAGCTGCGGCGGCTGCGGGAGGGCGGCAAGCGGGTGTTCGTCGTCACCGCCTCCCACGACTACCACCGCTACGACCACGAGGGCGAGGAGCCCCCTCCCCGCGCCGACATGGTCTACCGGGAGGAGCTCTACGGCCTCTACGAGAACTTTGGCTTCGGCGCGGCCATCGCCCGCTATGAGCGAGACCCGCTCTCCTATGTGGCGCAGCTGGCCAAGGCTTCCGACGGAAGCCCTGGCTACCGCCTGCTGTGCCTGAACACCGACGAATTCGAGAAGGGCCGCGACAGCGCCGGCCTCTACGATTGGGCTGAGGCGCAGGTGAAGCAGGCCGCGGCGGAGGGCCAGTTCATCTTCGCCATGCACCACTACCCCGTGCTGCCGCCCTCCCCGGTGTACCCCCTGCTGGCGGGGGATATCTTCGAAAACAGCGAGCCCATGCGCACCCGCTTGGCCGACGCGGGCCTGCGCTTCGTGTTCACCGGCCACACCCACATGCAGAACATCGCCGAGACCGCCTCCCCGGGCGGCCGGCGCTTTTTCGATATCAACACGGGCTCGGCCGTGGGCTATGACGCCCCCATCCGCACGGTGGTGATCGACGGCGAGAACATGGCCATCTCAACAAGCTCCATTGAAAGCTTCGACTGGGACCTGCAGGGCAAGACCGTCAGCCAGTACCTGAAGGACAGCTTCGACCGCATGCTGAACAGCATCTTCGAGGCCGGCAACTCCGACGTGGGCAAGATGCTCGACATTTTGAACGGCGAATTCCGCGTGGACAAGGCGGGCCTCATGAAGCACAAGCTCCTGTTGGGCCTGGGCGGCAAGTTCCTGTACCGGCTGACACTGGGAGGCGCGGGCAATCTATTGCTGTGCAAACGCAGGGTCCCCGCCAGCGTGCGTAAAGTGCGTGTGAAGGACCTGATCATGGAGATCGTGCGCAACATCTACAAGGGCGACGAGCCGTACTCCATCCAGACCGACATGGGCGCGGCGGTGTACCATCTCGTGGGCAAAATCGAACGCCTGGCGAAGCCCGTGCTGAAGAAGGTGGAGCTCCCCTTCGAGAGCCTGCGGGACTTCGTGATGTCCCTGCTATACGACGGCGGCTGGCCGGACGGCGACGCCGTGCTGCCGCTGCATGATAGAGAAGGAGGCGTATAATGGCAAAATTCAACGTGAAGGACCTCACCGCCAAGCTGAAGGCCAACTGGAGCCGCCCCAACGAGGGGGAGTACCTCTCCATCAAGGAGTTCGCGTCCTTCTGCTTCGGCGGCATGGGTATCTACACCCTCACGGACGCCGTAGGGATGCTGGGCTTCTCGGGGACCTCCGTGGTGGTGGGCTACATCATGGGCATCGGCATCAAGGACGCCTACATCATCGGCATCATCGGCACGGTCCTGGGCTACATCATCATGCCGCTCAACGTGATGGTCACGGACAACCTGGGCCAGCTGCCCCGCAAGGTGATGCGCACGCTCCACGCCGTCTCCGCCGCGTTGGTTGTCTTGAGCGCGCTGCTGTGGGTACTGCCCTCCGCCCGCTTCGACTCCCTGGTGAAGGACCTCTTCAAGCACACGGCCATCAAGATCGTTTGCACCATCTTCGGGACCTACCTGAACCTCTATGTGCTCCGCTTTTTTTCGAAGAAATACGGCAAGTTCAAGCCGCAGATGGTGCTCTTCGGCCTGCCCGCCCTGGCCCTGGCCACCTTCATGGTGTACCTGCCCATCAACGACCTGAAATATTCCTCCAAGCTGCTGCTGGTGCACCTGATCACGAACCTCATCAGCAGCTTCAGCGGCCCCTACGGCGGGAATATCGAGAAGCTGCAGGGCCTGCTGTCCTCCAGCGAGCAGGAGCGCATGCGCATCTACGCCATCGCGCCGCTGGCGCTGGGGCTGATGCGCTCGGTCTTCGGCATGCTGTTCCCCGTGTTCGCCACGTTCACCGGCGGGCAGCTGAACATCGTGTCCTACCGCTGGATCATCCCCGCCTTCGGCCTCTACGGGCTGCTGCAGGGCTTTTTGGTCATCAAGGCCAAGGAGCGCGTGTTCCAGCCCCCGGATTTCAAGCCAAAAGTCAACCTGGGCAAGGCCCTCAAGGAGGTCTTCTCCAACAAGTACCTCTGGATCCGCAACATATCGAACCTCTTCAACGGCATCACCCTGATGTGCCAGGGGGTCCTGGGCTGGATATTGCTCTACGGCACCCGGCAGGAGTGGCTCACGGGCATCATGCTCAACCTCTCCTACATCACCACCACCCCGGGCAACCTCATCGCCCCCGCCATCAACAAGCGCTTCTCCAAGCGGACCTCCATCGTGGGGCTCAAGAGCCTCGTGCTGCTGCTCCAGTGCGGCTTTTTATTGATGATCCCCCTGCGCAGCGACACGATGAAAATCGTGGTGTTCATGTGCTTCAGCCTGGTCTCCTCCCTGCTCAACTCGGCCCAGAGCGTCATCAACAACTCCACCATCCCGGACATCTGGGACTACCAGCAGTGGCGCACGGGGGAGCGGCTTGAGGCCTCCAGCGACCTGTTCGGGTATGTCTCCACGCCGCTGGCCATGCTGCTGGGCTATGTGAGCCCCTATCTGCTCAAAGCCGCCGGCCTGGTGAGCGACTGGGACATCATGTACGACACCGTCATCCGCGACCAGGTGATCGCGCTGAACATCATCGTCTCCATCTTTGGCGTGCTGCTGATGGTCCTGCCCTTCCTCTTCTGGGACCTCACCCCCGAGAAGCACCGGCAGATCCAAAAGGAGCTGAGGGAGCGGGCCGGAGAGACAGAACCCGATGGAGAGGAGGAAATGGCACAATGAAATACACGAAACGTATTCTACTGGCGCTGCTCGCTCTGTGCCTGCTGCTGCTCTCCTCGTGCGGCCTCCTCCAGCGGCGCGAGCGGGGCGGCAACATGGAGTTCATCTATCAGGCGGAGACCGACACCTACACCCTCGCCTACTACACGGACACCACCCAGGTGACGCAGCTGACCGTGCCCGACACCTTCAAGGACAAAAAGGTCACGGCCATCGGCCGGCTGGCCATCAGCTCCTGCGAAAGCCTGGTGAAGGTCGTCATCGGCGAGAACATCGCCGAGATCGACCGCTGGGGCATCGTGGACTGTCGCTACCTGAAGGCGATCGAGGTTGCCCCGGGCAACCCAAGCTTTTGTTCTGTAGATGGGGTGCTTTATTCCAAAGACATGAAAAAGCTCGTCACCTACCCCAACGCCCACACCGCCGAATACGCCGATTCCGGCACGCTGCTGAAAAAGGCGAGCTACACCGTCCTGCCGGGCACAAAAATCATCGGCCACTGCGCGTTCTATAAGTGCTATGGCCTCGAAAAAGTCCTTCTGCCGGATTCAGTGGAAGTCATAGAGGAGCGCGCCTTCCACAAGTGCGATGCCCTGGCCGACATCGATTTCCCCGAGGGCCTGGTCTCCATCGGCAAGGACGCCTTTCTGGGCTGCACCGGCTTCCAGGCGGTCACGCTGCCCTCCACCCTGCGCGAGATCGGCGAATACGCCTTCTACAACGCGATGAACGTCAAGAGCATTCACATCAAGGCCAACCAGACCGACGTGGCGCTGGGCAACAAGTGGTTCCCCACCTCCGCCGGGCGGAGCATCCCCGATGTGGCGATCACGTGGGGAGCGCAATGAACTCCAACCTTTTTCAAGAGCTGGCCGCCCACGAGCTGGACGCGGTCGTTGCCGCGCATTTGGGCGGGGCGGAATACCGCGCCGCGTTGCTCGAGGGCGGCATGTTCAACACCACCTACCTGATCACGCCTGCCGTGGGCGAAAAGGCCGTCCTGCGCGTCGGCCCGGTGAACCGCCACCTGCTCCTGCCCTTTGAGGGGAACCTCATGAACGCCGAGCGCCATGTCTACGGGCGCTGCGCGCCCCTGGGCATCCCGGTGCCGCGGGTGCTGGCCTGCGACACCACAAAGCGCCTGCTGGGCCGCGACTACATGCTCACCGCGTACATCGAGGGCACGGCGCTGGCGGACATGGACGCGGACGAGAGCGTGAAGCGGGCGATCCACCGGGAGGTGGGCCGCTGCGTGCGCCAGATGCACAGCCTCACAAACGATCAGTTCGGCCGTGCCGCGGATATCCTGCGCGGCAAAGGACATTCCAAATGGAGCGAGTGCCTGCGGGCGGAGATCGCGGGCTTCACCGAAAAGGCCGCCGAAGTAAAGATTTACACCGCAAGGCAACTGCGCCGCATAGAGCAGACCTATGCCCGCCACGCGTCTCTGTTGGACGAGATCGCGGTCCCGTATCTCGTCCATGCCGACCTGTGGGGCGGCAATATCCTGGTGTCAGAGCAAAACACCCTGGCCGCCATCATCGATGCCGACCGGGCCATCTATGGCGACGTCGACTTCGAATTCGCCAGCCACTGGATGATCGACGACGCGTTCTGCGAGGGCTACGGCCAATCCCCCTCGCAGGAGAAGGCCCACGTGACGCGGCGCAGGCTCTACGCGCTGCTCTACCGCCTGCTGGACTCCTACATCCTGCTGGCGCAGTACAACCGCGGCCGCTTCGACAAAAAAATCGCCCTGCGGCTCATGCGCGGGCTGTAGACAGGAGGCATGCCATGAACATCCTGATCACCGGCGGCAGGGGCAAGACGGCGCGCCCCATCGCCGAAGCGCTGCGTCCCGGCCATAACCTCACCCTGTTTGATATCGGCGACGACATCTGCGACTACGAGGCCATCAGCAATGCCGCGCGCGGCATGGATGCCGTCATCCACCTGGCCGTCAACACTGCGGACCCGGGCGACGCGGCGCTCTCCTTCCGGACCAACGTCTACGGCACGTACAACGTGCTGCGCGCCGCGCAGGAAAATCATGTCCGCAAGGTGCTGCTCGCCTCCTCCGCGCCCGTGCACCTCCCGCCCGGCAACTCGTGCTCCCCGGACGGGGATTTCACCTACGACCTGACCAAGCACCTGCAGGAGGCCATGTCCCAGCACTTCGCCCAGACCTACGCGATGAACATCCTCGCGCTGCGCCTGGGCCACATCGTGGACGGCAAAGCCAAGACGGATCTGCATGGCGTCCCCCTGACCAGCGTCGCCTATTGCCGCGGCGGCTGGGTCTGCCGATATGACGTCGCCCGGGCGTTCCGCAGTGCCATAGAGGCGGACTTCACCGGGTTCCACCTGATCGACATCATCGGCTCGCACCAGGCGGCTGCGCGGTTCGACCTCTCCGCCGCGAAGGAGCTCATCGGCTTCGAGTGCGCGGAACAATTTTTGGGATATGCAACCCACGGTTGACCGCCGGTTGCCGTTTGGTTGCTTGCGCAAGGCCCCCATTCGGTGGTAATATGAACCCAGACAGAATGAATGGAGGCAAGAAAATGCAACTATTGATCGGTGAAAACATTCGCAGGCTGCGCCGGGAACTGGATGTGACGCAGGAGTGCCTGGCGGAGCATTTGGGCGTGAGCACGCAGGCGGTTTCCAAGTGGGAGCGGGGCGAGGCCTGCCCGGATATCGCGCTGCTGCCGGGATTGGCGGGGTTCTTTGGCGTCAGCATGGACGATCTGATGGGCATGGACGCCCTGCGGGAAACGGAGGAGATCGACAAGCTGACCGCACAGGCAAAATACAACCTGGAATTGCTGCAGAGCGCCGAAAGCATCGATCCCCTGCGGGCGGCGCTGCGGCGGTTCCCCAACCACTACGGGCTGATGTACTGGCTGGGGCAGTGCCTCTGCGAGGCGGACAATTTCGATATGCCGCCGCTGCCGCCGGAACAGCAGCCCCGCCGCCGGGAGGCCGCGGCGCTGTTCGAGCGCGTGCTGGCCCACTGCACCGACGCCAAACAGCGCGAAAAAACACAGGCCGCGCTCTTCATTGCCTACGACGGCCTGGGCGACGCCGAAAAAGCCCGCGCGGCCGCGCAGCTGCTGCCCGCGCTGCACAACAGCCGCGAGGTCCTCTTTGGGCGGACGCTCTATGGGGAGGAACGCGCGACGGAGATGCGCGCCTCCATTGAAACCCTGGCGCACTTTCTGGTTTCACAGATGAAGGAGCTGGCGGACCCGCGGGATCAGTGCGGCACAAAGCTCCCTCTGGAGGAGAGGATTGGACTGGTCGGGCGGGCCATCGCGATATACGGAATCGTCTTCCCTGGAGAAAAGCCGCGCGGTGTGCTGGCGCAACTGGCGATGCAACTGGAAGCCCTCGCTCGCCTGCGCCTGCTGGCGGCCCAGCCGGATGCCGCCCTGGACGCCCTGGAGCAGATGGCCGCTTGCAGCGAGGCCTATGACGCGCGCGAGGAGTGGCCCCAAAGCCTGCGGGAAGAACAGGCGCGCATGCTGCGGGCGTGCTGCTTTGACGCCCTGCGGGAGGACGCGCGGTTCATAGAAGTCATGGAAAGGCTCAACTGCCGCGACTGATTGACGAAAAGATTTTTGGAATTTTAACTGTATTCCTTGTAACAAAACGCCCGCCCGGGCGTTTTCCTTATGTGCGCACATGAGAAAGGAGGTGTTGCCTTGGACGAATTCGAGGCGGTATACCGCCAGCACTTCGCCTGGGTGTTCTCCTATGCCCGGCGGCTCACCGGGGACGACCGCCTAGCCGAGGAGCTCACCGAGGAGACCTTCTTCAAGGCGCTCAAGGCCATCGGGCACTACCAGGGCGACGACCTGCGGGCGTGGCTGTGCGCCATCGCGCGGAACACCTGGCGCTCGCACCATCGGAAATACGCCCGGCTGCAGCCCCTCGATGGCCTGCCCGAGCCGGAGGACGATTCCCCCTCCCCCGCCGCCCTGCTGGAGGCCCGCGACGACGCTTTACGCCTGCACGAAATCTTGCATAGTCTTGAGGAGCCCTATAAAGAGGTCTTCTCCCTGCGTGTGTTCGGCGAGCTTTCACACACGCAGATCGCGAAACTGTTTGGCAAAACGGAGACCTGGGCCCGCGTGACGTACCACCGGGCCAAGCAAAAAATTGTTGAACGGATGGAGGAACCCCATGGATGAACTACCCTGCGGCGTGGCGCACGACCTGCTGCCGCTCTACGCCGACAACCTTGCGGGCGAGGAATCCCGCGCTCTCGTCGAGGCCCACCTCGAAGCCTGTGAACCCTGCCGGGCGGAACTGGCAGCCCTTCGCACCAGCTTGCCCAGAGTTGCGCCGAAGGCGAGTAAATCCCTGCGGCGGGTGCGGGGGAAGCTAAAAAAAAAGCGCTTGCTCACGGCGCTGCTCTCCACTGTGGCTGGGCTGGCGCTGCTCTTCGGGCTGTTTGTGTACGGCCAAATCTATTACCCGCCCATGCGGTACAGCGCGGACATGATCCGCGTGGGCCCCTTCGATTGGGACGCCAATGAGTTCATGGAGTCCGGCGACGAATGGTATGTCATGAACCAATACACTCGTCTTGTTGACTGCAGCCGTGTCGTGGAGCACCTCAACGGGGACGGCAGTCTGCAAATTTGGGCCTTCATCCATTTCAAAAAGGACGCCCTTTGGGAACGGCTGTTCGTGCCATACCGCTATCTTCCCGTGGGTGCCTGGTGCGGCGGCATGAGCCTCTATCCCCAGCCCTTTGATCCCCGCTTGGATGCGGACAAGGTGCACGCCACGGTCTATTGGATGAATCATATCGAAAAGCTCAATGCGCTGCAAATCGTCGAGCGTGGGACAGACCACCTGTCCAAGGAGGTTCTCGCCTTGTGCACACTGATTTGGGACGGGGATATCAAATAAGGCACAATAAAAAAACAGAGGCGCACACTCGTGCGCCTCTGTTTGCTTTATGTTTTTATTCCAACTCAATGGCCTTCCCCGTCTCGCCGCTCTCGAAGATCGCCTCGCACAGCCGGATCAGCCGCCGCTGCTCGTCGTGCGTCACAATCGGCGCCGCGCCGTTCCGGATCACCTCAAAGATGTTGTCGTAGTACTCCATCCAGTCGCTCTTCGGCTTGGGCAGGGGGTACTTCTTGATGGTCTTGTTGGTGCGCGGGGCCATGGTCTTGGTGATGCCCACCCCCGCCTGGATCGGCACGCACTCGCGGTTCTCCCAATCGCTCACCTTGATGATCTCGCCGCGGCGGCTCCAGTCGCGCACGATGGCCGAGCCGTTCTCGCCCAGCACGTACCACCGCGGCAGGGAGATGAAGTTCGAGGTGAGCACCTCCACCAGCCAGTCCGTGCCGCCCTCAAAGGTGCAGAACACCCGGAAGCCGTCGTCGCAGTTCTCGTTGGTGACGTTGGTCAGCTGGGCGTAGAGCCGCACGAGGCGGCGCGGGCCCATCAGCTGCAGCATCTGGTCCAGCATGTGGATCCCCCAGTCGAGGAGCATGCCGCCGCCGTGCTCCTTCTGGTTGCGCCAGTCGCCCGGGATCCCCCGGGAGCCGTGCACGCGGCTCTCCAGGTGGAAGACGTGGCCCAGGGTGTTGCTCTCCGCGATCTGCTTGATCGTGCGGTAGTCCGGGTCCCACCTGCGGTTCTGGTGCACGGTGAACAGCTTCCCGCTCTCCTTCGCCACGGCGATCATGTCCTCCAGGTCGGGGGTGGTCATGGTCACGGGCTTTTCGCAGATGACGTTCTTGCCGTGGCGCAGCGCGTCGATGACGATCTCCTTGTGCAGGTCGTTGGGCGTCGCGACGACCACCAGCTCGATCCTCGGGTCGTTCAGCAGCGCCTCGCGGCTCTCGAAGGCCTCAAAGCCCTTTTCCCGCGCGGCCTGTTGCCGCTCCTCGCGGATGTCGAACACGCCGATGACATCGAACTTGCCCCGCCGCTCCCCGCGCACCTTGCGCGCGTGGTGGCTGCCCATGCCGCCGTAGCCGATGACCGCCATGCCGATTTTATTCTGTGCTTCCTGCCCTTTGCCCATGTCTCTTTCTCCTTATTAACTGTGAATGGGTATTTGAAAATCCAGCCTGCCAAACGTCTCCAATAGCTCGATCTGCATGATAAAGAAACCGCAGGTCGAGGGATAGCAGCCGATGACCAGCCGGTTGTCCAGCCAGTCCGCCTGGTCGTCTGTGCCGGGGACCGGCAGCTCCTGAATCGTATGCAGCCTGTCCACGATGCCATCCAGTTCCGCCTCCACAAGCTCTTCATATGCGGGATAGAGCGGGCTGTCCGGCGAAGCCACGATATCGGTGGGCAGGGGCGCCCAGCAGATGAACTGCGTGGGGTCGTAGCCGCTCAAATCCGGCATTGGTTTCTCCTTGGGCAGCGTCTCCTCTATTTTCAGCGCTTTTTGGTAGAGGGCGCTGTCCCTTTCACCGTGTTTCAGGATAAATTCCACGAAATTCTCAGGGTCAACCGCGTCCGGCGGGGCCGACGGGTCATAGTGAAACCACGGGGCGTGGGAATACTCGTTGTTGCTGGGGATGCCCGCAAGGCCCAGCCAGCCCGTCTCAGTGGTGTAGGCCCCGGAAGCGAGGTATTTCAGTATTCCCCGGACGATCGGGTGGCTTTTGCCCGCGGCGCCGGGATGCATCCGGTTGACCTGGTTGACTTGGTAAACCGCGTAGTCCGTGGCGTCAGGCGAGGAGTTGGGGTTCCAGTTATCGCCTCTATAATGGCCAAAGCCGCCGTCCTCGTTCTGGTAACAGGCCAGGACGTCCAGCACGTCCCCCGGGCTGCCGTTTTCGAAGCGGCAGCGCCACATCGTGAATATCAGCGGGTCCGCGCCGCGGTAGACGAGTCTCCGCAATTTCATGAAGTCATCCAGCGACAATTTTTTCATGCAAAATATTCCGCCTTCACATTCGTGACCATGTTGGACGCGGGCGGCTCGTCGGCGGGGATTTCCCACACCTGCGCGATTGCATCGGCGCCGCCGATCTCAATTTCGCCCCAAGTGTTGCGGCTTGCCCCGCTGCCTGCCCCCACGCGGTATGTGTATTCAATGAAGAACTTGTAAGTCCCCGGGGGCATGGCCCTGCCCCGCTCGTCCGTGCAGTCCCAAACATAGCTGACCGGGCCGGACTTCGGGGTCGCACCCGCGACGGCGTCGGGATCGGTGATGCCGGTGCGCACCGCGCGCGATACCCAGTCCGAAAGGGAGCTCGGCCTCTTTTCGTAGCCCCCTTCGGCGGTGAACTTCGTTGCGAAAAGGGTTTTGACGACCGTTTCGTCCGGGGTTCCGACCCACACGGCATATTGGTTTGTGGAATAGCCGCTCTGCCGCTCAAAGTCGAAGGTGATCGTGAGAGTGCCGGGGGTGCCGGGCTCGGGACCGGGCGGCTCCTTCGCGCAGCCGGCAAAGAGCAACAGCAGTGCCAGCGCGAATAACCCCGCAAGAACTCTTTTCATCACGCCCACCACATCTCGCCCGGCTGCTCCTTGATGATCACGTCCTGCAGCAGCGCCACGGCCTTGCTCAGACCCTCGTTCTGGCTCATCAGGCTGTCCTCGTGCTCGATGCTGATGGCGTAGTCGTAGCCCACCATGCGCAGGTTCGAGACAAGCGCCTTCCAGTACGCCGCGTCCTGCCCATAGCCGACGGACCGGAATACCCACGAGCGGTTGATCTCATCGCTGTAGTGCTTCAGGTCCAGCACGCCGTTGCGGGCGGTGTTGGCGGCGTCCACCTTGATGTCCTTCGCGTGGAAGTGGAAGATGGCGTCGCCTAAAGCGCGGATGGCAAGCACGGGGTCCATGCCCTGCCACACCAGGTGGCTGGGGTCGAAGTTCGCGCCGATCTCCGGGCCGACGGCCGCACGCAGCTTGAGCAGGGTCTCGGGGTTGTATACGCAGAAGCCCGGGTGCATCTCCAGCGCGATCTTGTCCACGCCGTGGGCCTTGGCGAAGTCCACGAAGCCCTTCCAATAGGGGATGAGCTTCTCGTTCCACTGCCAGTCGAGGATCTCGAGGAAGTCCGGCGGCCAGGGGCAGGTGACCCAGTTGGGGTATTTCGCGCCCTCCCAGTCCCCCGGGCAGCCGCTGAACGTGTTGATCTGGTGGATCCCGCAGGCCTCGGCCAGCAGCACGGCGTAGGTCATGCCCGCGTCAAATTCTGTGGCGATGTCCTTGTTGGGGTGCAGGGGGTTTGCGTGGCAGCTGAACGCGCTGATCTCCATGCCCGCGTCCGCGATGGCCTGCTTAAAGGCCGCGAGCTTCGCGGGGTCGTTCAGCAGTTCCTCGGGGTTGGCGTGGGCATTGCCGGGGTAGCCCGCGCAGCCGATCTCGACCATCTCGATGCCGAGGGACTTGAAATAGGCCAGGGCCTCGGCCAGGGGCAGGTTGGCGAGTAAGCAGGTGAATACGCCAAGCTTCATGGGATGATTCCTCCTGTAAGTTTGTGATACTTGGAAGATGTAAAATAAGTTTTATCGGGGTATTGCTTGCGTATACGTTTAACCAGACGCTTTTCGGCCCGAGATTTGTAGATGTAGAACGGCAAAGCTTTGTCCCGCCGCATAACAACCAGGGCGTGCACGAACACCGCGAACCAGGCCGCCGCCGTGATGCCGATGATGACCGTCCCGACGACTGTACCAGCATTTATGGCAGAAACAACGCAAGCGGTCGAGCCTAGAGCCAAGTTTAGAACATCATAGCCTATTGCGCATCGGGTGCATAAAAATCCGGCGCGCTCTTCTACATTCGTGTAGGTCTTGGGCCGTTTAGCATTGAGCGAATTGCCTGAATAGTACGCGTATACGTGCGGCGTTTCTTTGCCGCATTTGCAGCACCGGCCCATGAGGCGGCCCTCCTTGCCTGGGATGGTTTTTGTTTTAGCCCGGCGCTGCAAAGCAACGCCCTACAGGGATACGGCCCGAGGCCGGGGATTTTTTGTGCGTATATCCAGAAGGGCCTTTGGCCCCATCCCTGTAGGGCGCGGCATTGCCACGCCGGAAAAATAATGCGCCGTTTATGCCGCGTTGGCCTTCAGCCACGCCGCGCCCTTCGCCACGCTCTCCAGCTGGTCGCCGCGGCTCTCGTCCTCGAGGACCAGCCACTCCAGGCCGATCTCCTTTGCCGCGCGCACCACGGTGGCAAGGTCGCAGTTGCCCTCGCCCAGGGCCCGGCCGCTGTGGCCCACGCCGTCCTTGATGTGAACGCTGCAGATGCGGTCCCTGTTCTCCGTGAGGAACGTCCAGTTGTCCGCACCGGCGCAGAAGCTCCAGTAGGTGTCCACCTGCAGCGCGCACGCGGCCTTGAACATGTCGATGGCCAGGACCTTGTTCCTGAAGGGCTTGAATTCGCCGCTGTGGTTGTGGTAGTAGACCTTCATGCCCTGGGGCAGCGCGGCCGCGTAGGCCTTCTTCAGCACGGTGCAGGACTTTGTGGTGGCCCGCGCCGTCGTGTGGGGCGCGCCGCCGATGCCGATCATGTCCATGCCGAGGGTCTTGCAGAACGCGATGGTGGCGGGCAGGTTTTCGAGCTTGAGATCGTTCAGACCCATGTGGCAGCCCGTGGCCACCAGGCCCGCGTCATCCAAAGCCGCGCGGAGTTCCTCGGCGCTGCAGCCGTGGTAGCCAGCGAACTCCACGCCGTCAAAGCCCATGGCCTTGAGCTTGGGGAAGATGGCGAGGAAGCTCTCCTTGTCGGGGGTGACGTCCCGCAGGGAATAGAGTTGTACGGAAAATTTCATGAAGGTTCTCTCCTGTCGTTAAAATAGTGCGAGGAGTGGAGCTAAAATACCATCGAATAAAAATCTGACAAGCGCTTCGCCCAGTTGGTAGCCCCATTGATAGCCCGATTGGTAGCCCAACTCGAACCCGCGCCAGAAAGACGCAAAGAACTCTTGAAACATAATCTCCATCCTTTCATCGATTGCAGTGATTCCATGTGCTCCGCACTATATACTAAATATAGCCGGGAGGTGCCCCAAAGCCGCCGACATAGGCGAACAACGCGACCATCGCGGCCGCGATGAACAGCAGGTTCAGCACCACGCCCGCCACAGCCAGCCCCCTGCCGCGCGCCCCGGTTTGGCGGCACTGCTTCCCGCCGATGAGGCACAGCACGAACCCGGCAAACGGCACGAGCGGGACCCAGGTCAGGACGAACCCGAAGATTACGAGAAGGTTCCAGGGCGGGCGGGAGCCGCGGTTTGAACGATGCATAGGAACCTCCTTGTTCCGGAATGTAGGGGCAAGCCTCTCCAAATCACCCGTTTACGCCAGATACACCGGCTGGCCCGTCTTCGCGCTCTCGTAGATCGCCTCGAGGATCTGCGTGACCACGATGGCCTGCTCGGGCTTGGTGGGCACCGGGGTGTCGGTGAGGATCGCGTTGTAGAAGCCCCGCGCCTCGAGCTCGGAGTTGTCGTTGCTGGAGCCCTCGAAGAAGGCCACCCCGCCGGACTTGAAGTTGGGGTACTCGATGCACTGGCGGCCGTGCTTGACGCTGTTGATGCGCAGCTCGTGGTCCGGGTCCAGCATGTCGGCGCCGGCCTTGGTGCCCGCCAGCAGGCACACGGCCTCGTCAGGCTGCGCGATGTTGAGCGCCCAGCTGCTGCGCAGGATGATCGTCGCGCCGTCCTCCATCACGATGAAGCCGAACGCGCTGTCCTCCGTGGTGAACTTCTCGGGATCCACGTCGCCCCAGGCGTTGCCGATGTTGGTCTGCTTGCCGATCTTCTGGTAGCTGGTGCCAACGACCATCCTCGGCTTGTAGTTGTTCATGATCCACAGGGTGAGGTCCAGGGCATGGGTGCCGATGTCGATCAGCGGGCCGCCGCCCTGCTCGTATTCGTTGAGGAACACACCCCAGGTGGGCACGGCGCGGCGGCGCAGGGCGACAGCCTCGGCGTAGTAGATCTCGCCCAGCTCGCCCTCGTCGCACATCTCCTTCAGGTAGAGGGAGTCGCCGCGCCATCTCTGCTGGTAGCCGATGGTGAGCTTCTTGCCGGTGCGCTGCGCGGCCTCCAGCATCAGCTTGGCGTCGGCGTATGTCTTGGCCATAGGCTTCTCGCACATGACGTGCTTGCCGGCCTCCAGGGCGTCCACGGTGATGAAGCTGTGGCTGCGGTTGGGCGTGCACACGTGCACCACGTCGATGCTGCCGTCCTTGAGCAGCTCCTTATAGTCCACGTAAGTCTTCGCGTCCTCCGTGCCGAACTTCGCCGCCGCCTCCACGGCCCGCTCCTCGATGATGTCGCAGAACGCCACCATCTCGAGCTCCTTGATCTTTTTCAGGTTGGGCATGTGCTTGCCGTTGGCGATGCCCCCGCAGCCGATGATCCCCACCTTCAGTTTCGCTTCCGCCATGAAAAGCCCTCCTCAATCCTTCGTTTCGATTTTGATTTGATGCGCTCTCTTAATTATATACGAAACGCGCAAAAATGCAAGGGTTTTACAACGGTTTTTTCAGAATGCAACCCGATTGACAAATTCACATGTTTGTGATACAATACAATCATGGGTCAGAATGCCCTGTATCCTGTTCCTGACGAGGAGGTCGTTCAATTGGTCAACGAGATTTTGCAGCGCTGCCCCGGCTGCATGCAGCCGCTCACGGGCGCCGCGCAGTGCCCCATGTGCGGCACGCCCGCGGTGTTTGAGCAGGCGGCGCCGTTTTTGCCCCTGCGCGCGCTGCTGCTGCAGGGGCGCATCGGCGTGGGCCGCGCCATGGAGCAGAACGGCGACGGCATCACGTACCTGGCCTTCGATTCGCTCAGCGGCAAGCCCGTGTGCCTGCGGGAGTTCTTCCCCGCCTCCATCGCCATGCGGGCCCCAGGGCAGCTCACCCCGCTGCTGATGCAGGGCTGCGAGGCCGTCTGGCAGGACTGCTGCCAGAATTTCCTCGAGCTCTGGCGAAAATTACAGCGATTGCGCGGCCTCACCGCGCTGATCTCCGTCACGGAGGTCTTTGAGGAGAACGGCACGGTCTACGCCGTCTATGAGCACGTGGAGAGCATGACCTACCGGGACTTCCTCCTGCGCGGCAAGCTGGGCTACATCTCCTGGGACCGCGCGCGTGCCCTGCTCATGCCCGTGCTCTCCACCCTAGGCCATTTGCACCAGCAGGGGATTTTGCACCGCGGCATCTCGCCGGGTACGCTGCTTTTCTGCGCAGACGGGAAAGTGCGTTTGAGCGGCTTCAGCATCTGGCAGGCGCGCACCGCCCATGGCGACCTCACCGCGGAGCTGGCCGAGGGCTATGCCGCCCTGGAGCAATACGGCGTGGAGGACATGCAGGGCCCCTGGACGGACATCTACGCCTTCGCGGCGGTGCTGTATAGGAGCCTGATCGGCTCCGACCCGGACGGCGCGGTGGTCCGCCGCCACAACGACCGCCTGATGGTCCCCGCGCAGTTCGCCGAGCGCATCCCCGCCTACGTCATCAACGCCCTCATCAACGCCATGCAGGTCTTTCCCGAGGAGCGCACCCGCACCGTGGAGTATCTGCGGGCGGAGCTCTCGGCCTCCCCCGCGGCGATTGTGCAGTCGGCCTCCTTCCAGCAGCCCGCCCCGCCCGGCCCGATGGGGCCCCCCGCGCAGGAGGAGAAGCCCATCCCGCCCGCCAAACGGCAGAGCGCCGGCGCGGTGGCGGCGAAGACCGCGGCGATCATCATCGCCGTGGGCCTGGTGGCCTGCGGCATCCTGGCCTTTCTCCTTTACGGCGACCCCATCCGGGAACGCATCTCCGGCTGGATGGGCACCGGCACCACCGAGCCGGCCACCACCACGGTGCAGACCATCACGGTGCCCCAATTGGAGGGCAGGGTCTTTGACGACGCCCTGCTGCTGGAATTCGAGAACAAGCTGGACCTGCGCGAGGTGAGGCAGCACCACGACACCGTGGAGGCGGGCCGCATCATCAAGCAGGACCGCGCCGCGGGAAGCGAGGTGCCCCTGAATTTCACGATCGTCCTCACAGTGAGCCAGGGCCCGGAGATGATAGCGCTGCCCGAGGACATAGAGGGCCGCCCCTTCGCCGAGGTACGCGAGGAGCTGGAGGCGCTGGGCTTCAAGGTCACCATCAGCGCGACGGCCAACGACGGCAGCCAGCAGGCCGGGACCGTGCGGTCCGTCAACCTCACCCCCGGCGAGAGCTACCCCAAGGGCATGCAGATCTTCATGGCCGTGTGGGGCAACCCGGACGGCACGCCGCTGGAGCCGGGCCCGGCGGAGGAGCCGGCGGAGCCGGGGGCATAGGGCAAGTCACAAATAAACCGGGAGGCTGGATTCAACCCAGCCTCCCGGTGGTTCTTTCAAGCAAAAACCGCACCACGCCGTCGTCCGCGTTCGCGCCGATCACCCCCGTGGCCACGGCCTTGAGCTCCTCCCGGGCGTTGGATACGGCCCAGGCCTCGTCGCAGGCCCGGAAGAGGGGGACGTCGTTGAGGTTGTCCCCGAAGCCGACGACCCTGTCATAGCCGTATCGCTCCCGCAGGAACCGCGCGGCGTTGTACTTCGTGGCACTGGCGCTGAAGCACTCGAAGTACCAGTTGCCGGGGAGGTAGTCGTCCGGGGAGAGCACATGGGCAATGCCCGGCAGGCCCTCGATGGCGTCCCGCAGGGGGGTGAGCTCGTCGTACGCGCCCTGCGTCATGAGGTAGACGGCGTCCTCCCCCACGTGGGCGGCCAGATCGGGCGTTTCGGTGATCTGGCCGCCATATATGGGCACGCGCGCGGCAAGGAACCCCTGCAAAACGGGATGCCGCGCCAAGTCCTCGTGGTAGAGGCGGATGCGGTCCCCCAGGATGCTGTAGAGGACACCGGCCTGCCCGTGGGCCTTCACGATGCACAGCAGCTCGAGCACTGTCTCCTCCGGGATGATCTCCTTTTTGATGTAGCTGCCCGTCCGGGTGTCGAAGACCAGCGCGCCGTTCTGCAGCACGATGGGCGCGGGCAGGGGGAGGACGTCCTTCAGGATGAGGCGCGTGCTCTCCCAGGTGCGCGCCGTTGCCACGGTGAAGTGCAGCCCGCCGCGCAGGAGGCGCTGCAGGTGTTCCGCGGCGAAGGGGGAGAGCGCCGCCTGCGGGGTGAGGAGGGTGCCGTCCAGATCGGAGATGTAGAGAATGTTCATCATAGACAGAGTATATCATATTTCCCCCGCCGTTGCAATAAAAATAGATGATTGCATTATGAAAGGGGCATACGATATGACCGTCCATACAGTGCGCGCGGGGGACACCGTCTACCGGATCGCGAAAAGCCGCGGGGTGAGCCCGGAGGCCCTGGCACAGGCCAATGGCCTGCAGAACCCGGATCAGATCATCGTGGGGCAGGCGCTGGTGATCCCGGGCGCGGACAAATCCAGGGGAACGATCACCGTCAACGGGTATTGCTACCCGACGATCAGGGACGAGGCCCTGGACGAGGCGCTGAAACATCTCACCTTCCTGAGCGTCTTCGCCTGCCAGGTGAGCGCCACGGGCGAATTGAAGCCCATGGAGGGCGACGCCCGGGTGATCGGGCGGGCGAAGGCGGCAGGCGTGCGGCCGCACATGGTGATCGCGAACATCGAGGAGGGCAAGGGCTTCCAGCCCGCCACGGCGCAGGCCCTGCTGGAGAGCCCATATGCGCAGGTGCGGCTGCTCGAGAGCTGCGTGAAGCTCATGCACGAGCGGGGCTACACGGGGCTGGACGTGGACTTCGAGTACGTGCCCGCCGCCGTGCGGGAGAGCCTGGGCTGCTTTTTGGCCAAGGCCCGGGCCTGGATGCACGACGAGGGCTTCCTGCTCACCAGCGCCGTTCCGCCCAAGACCTCGGACGATCAGGGCGGCCCGCTGTTCGAGGGCTTCGACTTCTGGGCCCAGGGGAAGTACAACGACTATGTCACGCTGATGACCTACGAGTGGGGGTACCAGGGCGGGCCGCCGCAGGCCGTGGCGCCCATCCACGAGGTGCGACGCGCGGTGGAGTTCGCCATGTCGCGCATGCCGAAGAGCAAGATCCTGATGGGCGTCCCCAACTACGGCTACGACTGGAAGATCCCATGGCAGCAGGGGACCAGCGCCACGGTGGTACAGAACCCCGGGGCCGTCGCCATCGCCGCGCGGTATGGGGCCAGCATCCAGTTTGACGAGAGGGCGCAGACCCCGTGGTTCCGCTATGCCGAGCCCGGCGGGCAGCGGCACGAGGTCTGGTTCGAGGACGCGCGCAGCATACAGGCCAAGCTGGAGCTGGTGCGGGCGCTGGGCATCGCCGGCGTGAGCTACTGGACGGTGAACAATCCCTTCGCGGCGAACTGGACGCTGGTGGAGGGGATGTTCCAGGTGAGGAAGATATAGAAGAATGTCGCTGCGCGATACTCCTTCAGTCGCTGCGGCGACAGCTCCCTCACGAGGGAGCCAGGGGTAAGAAACGTCGCTCCGCGATACCTTCCTCACCGCCTGCGGGCGGAGCTCCTTCCACGGGAAGGAGCCCTGGGGCTTGCGACATAAACGACTGCGTATTGGCGAACTTACTATTGGCCCAAATCCCCTAGGCTCCTTCCCGCGGAAGGAGCTGTCGCCTCGGGCGACTGAGGAAGGCTTCGCAGCGCGACATCACAATACCCGCGCATAAAACCCCGCTTTTCGCCAAGACTAAAACCACAAGTCAAGCGGAAAGCGGGGCATTGCCATGATCAAGGGCGTCAACCACAGGGTCATCGAAGTGATGGACAGCGGCAGCGAATATTTTGAGCGGGTGATCTTCTTCGTCAAGCCGGAGTACTCCGCGCTCAGCGAGGGCACGCTGCGCGACCGCGCGCGCGCCGTGGCGAGCAACACCAGCGCGCCGCCCCCCAGCAAGGTCCGCCAGGCCCGCCTGATGACCGCGGGGGCCCTGCTGGCCGCGGCGGGGCTGGGCGCCGCCATCGCCTTTGTGATCCAGGCGCTGTTAATAAAATAAAATTCTTGCATTTGCGCGCGGGACGTGTTAAAATAATATAATTCTAATGTGGCGGATCGTGCGCCGCGTGAATACCATACAGTGTGCCAATCCTTTCATCCCATTTGGGATTGGCACACGACATACAGCAAAACAGGAAAGGAAGATCGCAATGCCGGAATTTACGTATGAAATTGTGGAGGAGCTGGGCGTGCTCAGCGAGACCGCGCGCGGCTGGACCAAGGAGTTCAACCTGATCTCCTGGAACAAGCGCGAGCCCAAGTACGACATCCGCGAGTGGGCGCCCGAGCACGAGAAGATGGGCAAGGGCGTCACCCTCAGCGGCGACGAGGCGGCGGAGCTCAAGCGCCTGCTGGCGGGCATCGA